>Ga0233380_1000006_pt1 | contig 387998 bp, 307 predicted proteins | sample ElkDunMinimDraft_9_FD_191541 | JGI IMG/M metagenome (GOLD analysis project Ga0233380, IMG submission 191541) | Fecal eukaryotic communites from dung pellets of Tule Elk in California, USA - Elk Dung F36 | ecosystem: Host-associated > Mammals > Digestive system > Large intestine > Fecal... | reverse complement strand
GCCTCCGATTTCCAAATAGAAGGCATCCCACCGAGTGACACCAGGGGATTATATGGTGGCAATGACCCGGCAGACAATTCTGGAGTGATTCGATACATTTCCATCAGACATGGCGGTGCCAACATCGGTGAAGGAAACGAGATCAATGGATTGACTTTGGGAGGTGTAGGCAGTGGAACAGTTATCGAAAACGTAGAGGTGGTGGCTAACCAAGATGACGGCATAGAATGGTTCGGTGGCACCGTTAACGTGAAAAACGCGGTGGTTTGGAATGCGGGGGATGATGCCTTGGACACCGACCAGTCATGGAGTGGTACCATGGACAATTTTATCGTCATCTCCGGAGAAGAGACTGACCATGCGCTGGAAATAGACGGGCCTGAAGGAGAGTATTCGGCGGGACACACCCTTAGAAACGGTTCTATCAAAGGTGCTTCTACAGCCGAACTGGCTGATTTTAGAGACGGCATCATCGGCAATTTTGAGAATATCTATTTCTTCGGCTTTCCTGATCCAGGAGCTGATGGCTTTGGGGACTTCTCCATAAGCGGTGAGGAAAGTGTCGCAAACTTCGCCAACGGTAGTCTTGTATTCAAAAACTTGGAAATAACCTTGGCAGAAGGAGCAACTCTGCAGACGGTATTTAAAGAGGGAGCCCATGTTCATGCCACCGCAGTAGCGGCTGGTGCCAATACAGTAGGGGCTGAGACGGCTGCTTTTGCCGACTGGAGCTGGACTGCGGTCGCAGGAGAGCTGGCTGACTTCTAGGCCTTAACAACCTTTTTTTTTAAATTTTGAAGAACCTGTGGAAATCCTTGGGTTCTTCTTTTTTCTGGCAAATACAGCCGTTAACAATAAATTAATATTGATTTAATACTGCGTTTTAATATTTAAATAATATAACAGCCAGCTTTGCAAAAATTCCTTAACATGAATAAAGCAAATATTTGGTTCACGCTTCTTCTATTTTCAACAGCCCTGACCACCCTTGCCCAGCAAGGAACTATAAGGGGAACAGTAATAGACAATGCTACAGCCGAACCCCTGATTGGAGTCGCGGCACTGGTCATCAACAATGGCACGGGGGCTGTATCTGATTTTGATGGCAAATTTGAAATCAAGGCCGATCCAGGAAATTACAGCCTTCAGATATCCTATGTCGGCTACGCCAATATCACCATTCAGGAAGTCAAGGTAGAAGCCAAACAAGCTACTTTGTTGGACAATATCAGAATGTACGAGGAAGCGGGAGAGCTGGGAGAAATCACCGTTTCTGCGGAAATGCTCAACACTACCGAAGAAGCTCTACTGACGGTGAAAAGAAAATCACCCAATATGCTAGACGGTATCTCCTCCGCCAACTTTAGAAAAATAGGCGATTCAGATGCCGCTTCGGCCATTAGAAGAGTGCCTGGAGTCTCTATCGAAGAAGGAAAATACGTGTATGTACGTGGATTGGGCGATAGATATACCAAGTCTACCCTCAACGGCATGGAAATCCCCGGCCTTGATCCGGATAGAAACACCATTCAAATGGACATGTTCCCCACCAGCCTACTGGATAATATCATGGTGGTAAAATCATTTACCGCTGACCTTCCGGCTGATTTTACCGGAGGGATTGTTGACATCGCCACCAAGGATTTTCCCGATGAAAAAACCATGGGCCTATCCCTCAGTGCCGGGTACCATCCCCAAATGCACTTCAACAGCGACTATTTGACTTATAAAGGTGGGAAAACGGATTTTTTAGGCTTTGATGACGGTACAAGGTCCATCCCAACGGGTCAGAATTCAGAAGTCCCACAATATGCCAGTGTGGTAGGGAGACCCAACAGCGAAGCAGGCAAGGCTTTTCAAAGTATCCTCGGGAACTTCAACCCTACCTTAGCCGCTATGCGCACTGGAAGCGCTATGGATTATGGACTCGGATTCAATTGGGGCAACCAGACCAGGGTGGGAGAAAATACCCTTGGTTATAATTTCTCCCTGACGTACAAAAATGAAATAGAATATTATGAGGGGGCAGAATATGCACGATATGGGAAAGGCAGTCCTGAAAAGGCAGAATTGGAAGTACGTGAGTACCAAAAAGGTGACTTTGGGGTCGATAACGTATCCCTTAGCGGTTTGGCGGGAATAGCTTTAAAAAGAGACCGCTCCAAATATAAGCTCAACCTTTTCCACTCCCAAAATGGTGCCTCGAAAGCCGGTATCTTTGCCTATGAAAACTCCGATTTGGGGGCCAACTTCACCGCAAGCCAACACAATCTCGAATACAGTGAACGTGCTATGACCAACCTGTTGCTCAGTGGAACACACTACAACCCTGACGGCAGCTGGGAGCTGGAATGGAAGTTGTCTCCTACTTGGTCAAAAATCGTGGATCCTGATATCAGATACACCCGTATCCGGACCGATGGGGGGAATTATAGCATAGGATCTGAATCCGGCTATCCCGAAAGAATTTGGCGGTTTCTCAATGAAAAAAACTTGGCGGGTAACGTGGGCGCAGCTAGAGAATACACCTTATTTGGCAACCTGTCAAAATTTCAGACTGGAGCAGGATACACTTACAAATTACGGGATTACGAGATCAAGAATTTCCAGATTATTCCCCAAGGGATTGTCGTCACCGACGATCCGGATCAACTATTCCAACCCGAAAATCTATGGCCAACCAATGCCGGAGGTACGCAAGGAACACGGTATGAGGCCTTATTCCTGCCCAACAACCCTAACCAATATGATGCGATCGCCAGCAATGCGGCCCTGTATATTGCCAATGAATTTAGTCCTGCACAGAACCTAAAAGCAATTGTGGGATTGAGGGCAGAAAAATATGACCAACTTTATACAGGCCGAAACCAACAGGGACTGGTACTAAAAGATCAAAAAGTGATGGACGACCTGGACTTTTTCCCTTCCCTGAATTTGATTTATGCCTTGACCAACCATCAAAACCTACGCTTGTCCGTTTCCAAAACCATAGCGAGACCTTCGTTTAAAGAAGCCTCTTTTGCAGAAATCTTAGATCCGCTGACAGGCCGCTCCTTTATTGGTGGCTTTTTCCAAGATGTCAATTCTGAAGGGGAAGTTATATGGGACGGCAACCTTAGATCAACCCGCATCAATAACTTGGACCTGAGATGGGAGCTGTTTCAGGAAAGAGGACAGACAATTGCTTTAAGTGGCTTTTATAAAACTTTTGACAATCCCATCGAAGTCGTACAATATGTACAGGCACCCAATAATTTCCAGGCAAGGAACGTGGGGGATGGAAAGGTCATGGGCATAGAACTAGAAATCCGGCAGCATTTAACTTTCATCTCCCAAAGCCTGGCCAATTTCTCCATCAACGGCAACCTGACCTTTGCTGACTCCGAAATTGCCATGACTCCGACGGAGTATTCCTCCCGGGAAAGAAACGAAAGAATAGGCGAAAATACCTACAATACCCGGAAAATGGCTGGACAGGCTCCCTACATCATCAACACCGGACTATCCTACAATAGCCAAACGAATGGCTTAGAGGCTGCTCTCTACTATAACATCCAGGGAGAGACTTTACAGTATGTAGGTATTGCCGATAAGCCGGATGTATTTACTGTCCCCTTCAACAGTTTAAACTTTAATGCCAACAAAACGCTGGGAAAGCGGGAGAACATGCGCCTTGGGTTAGGCATAAGCAACTTATTGGGAGACAAAAGAGAATCAGTGTTCAGGTCTTTTGGAGCCAAGGATCAGTTATTTGAAAGTCTTCAGCCAGGCACTAAAATAAATCTGAGCTTTGGCTACAATTTCTAATCTGGCCGGACAACTCACTTAGAGTGATCAGCAAATTTTAGCTTGATAAACCGTGGACGGTAGAGGTAGGGATTAGCTTTAATTTCGTCAAAGAAACTAAAGGCGTTAACATTATAGCTGATCAACAGTTCTCCGGGGCCTGAGAGGCTGGGGTGGGCTTTGGCATTGTAGGTGAGGTAATTCTTTTGTTGCATCTCCCCGCTACGGTACAATTCTATCACCGGCCCAAATGGCCCGTAGGGGGTATCGCCAATCTTCATCCCTACCACAGGACCTAAGCCGTTCACGGTAAAAATCAAGGCATATCGGCCGTCAGGAAGAACAGAAAGGCTTAATTCGTTGGACACATGCCGTGTAACCATCGCCACTTTCTCCATGGATGCATTCCAATTTACGCCGTCCCAAAATCTCCAAGCCTGAAAATCTTCAAAATCCTTGGGCAAAACACGGGCAACCATCAAGTATTTTTCCATCCCGCGAACCCCATAGATGTAGACATAGCCATCAGGATTGATAACCCCTGCCTGTTGGGTGTTGACAAAAATCCCGGCTCCAAAACCTCCGTCTTCAAATCTAAACGGCGTTTCGATTTGCTTTTGCTTTTGGAAAGGGAATTTATCCTTGGCAGACAATGCAATTAGATCAGTGCCCATTTCTTTAAACGACCACTCCTCCGCATCATCCATGTTTCTCATCCTATAGGCAAATACATAGATGGTACTGTCCAGCGCCGGATTCAGAAAGCCATCGCCGAGCCAATAATAATCCCCTTTCTCCGAAGAGGGAGTCTGGGGAACAAATAAGGAGGTAGGGCGACCTTTGCTATCTTCAGCCCAGTCAAAGCGAATATTTATCGCTTTCGGCTCATGGCCATGGAGATAGGTCACGCTGTTGTTCACCATAGAAAAGCCAGGCATCAGGGAATCGCCTTCAATCTCCCCAATCATGGAATCGCTAAAAATCACCATGTTCTTGGCCTGAGAGGACGACAGCCCAGTTTCCCTCCCATCTAGAGGAATAGCGAATATACCGTCACCCCCAAACCAGCCCGAACTTCTCTTGAACAACGCTGTCCATTCCGGAGCTTCTTCGACTGTAAACCCCTCCCCGACAATGACTGGCGGACTAGCTTCTGCCCCTCGGGTGAGTTGCGCCTTTGTTGTATGGCAGGATAACAACAGCGGTAAACAGAGGATCGCAGACAAATGGAAACAGGAAAAGATCTTCATGGATTTTGGAAAAGGCAATAATCATTTCATCACCTCTACACTCGTCAGTTCGGGACCGCCCCCTCTATTACCGCTGCCAGCGACCACATAGAGGGATTTGTTGATTTCCACAAGAGGGAAGCCATGACGCCCCCTGTTTAGGTTATTTAGCAGCTTCCAACCTTGAACTGGTTTAAAATACTCTACTTCACTGTGGGCGGCTTCCTGGCTGGCACTTTCCCCGCCTATCACTACAAATCCCTCGCCATAGGCAAGGGTAGAACTTCCTGCCCGCTCGGTGGGAAGGTTTTGGTCAGCGGGCAAAGTCTCCCATTTATTGGTTGTAAAATCGTAGACGTCTACTTCGGCATAAGTCAGTTCAAAACCGTGACCTTCTTTCGCAAAAGATTTCCTACCCCCTACTGCATAAATTTTATCATCCAATACTACCGACTGGAAATGATCCCTTACACGAGGAAGGTTAGGCAAGGTCCTCCATTCTCCTGTAGCTGGGTTATACTCATCAAAATAGTCCCTGTTATCCGCCCAATGGCCATCCTTTATCCCAGCGACCAAGTAGAACTTATCATCTTTTACCACCAAACCTGCAGCACCTCTTCTTCTTTCCTCCGGAATTTCATGGCCCTTTTCCCAAAGATTTTTTTGAGGATCAAAAGTGTAAACGTGATCCAAAGGAACCTCGTGGGGATAAGGCCCGCTTAGTGCCCCGATGATGTAAATCTTTCCCTTATAAGTCACTGCCTGAAAATGATGCATCTCCACAGGCGGCATAGCCATGGTTTTCCATTGGCTGGTGGCGGGATCAAATTCCTCCACAGGCTTCGTGCCCCTTCCACCGATCAAGTATAATTTCCCATCAACCGCCGCACCGGAGCATTCATGTCGCTCTGTACAGGTATTTTTAGTTGCAACACTAGACCATGACTGTCCAAAAGCCATTTGGGTCATGCCAAGCAAGACCATAAATTGAATCAAGATTCTCATGAGGTAAATCTTTACAATAAAACAATATATATTCTCGCAGTAATGTTCTTTATCTAAGAAAATGGATGAATGTAGCAACGCCTACCTGAAGCGGACAGGTAAGGAGCCAGTGCTTTGGGATCAGAGCAAGACGGATATCCTATTCATACCTTAAGGATTCGATGGGATCAAGCCGGCTAGCCTTATAAGCGGGCACAAATCCCGATACCAGTCCTACAAAAACACAAATGGTGAAGGCTACTAAAATCCACAGCCAGGGAATCAGAAAACCTCCCGGCCCCACGAAATTGGCTACAATATTACCGATGCCTATTCCCATAAATACACCCAAAATGCCTCCCAATATGCAGATGACTATGGCTTCTATTAGAAATTGCTGTCTGATCCTTAGCGGCGTGGCTCCCAAGGCCTTCCTAACCCCAATTTCTCTGGTCCTTTCGGTCACAGAAACCATCATAATGTTCATCAAACCAATGGCTGCTCCCAAAAGGGTAATAAATCCTATTCCAAATCCCCCAATCCTGAGGTACCCTGCGACTTCCTCCAGGCTTTCTCCAAGTGACTGGGATTTGACCACCTCAAAGGAGTCTTCTTCTCCAATCCTGTCCTGCCGAATATTTCTCATAAGTCCTGTGGCCTGGCCCATTTCATATTGAAGCTTGGTGGGATCAGAACTTGCAGCGGTAATGGTATACCTGAAGTTGCCCGTTCTATCAAGTCTTCTGGCATTTTCCAAGGGGATGATGATTTCCCTATCCGCGCCGGAATCGCCTCCTACCGCTCCTTGCTTTTCCAATACGCCAACAATACTGTACCTGCTACCATAAAATGAGATATATTGGTTCAAAGGATCTTCACCCGACTCAAAAAGCAAATCCACCAATTCAGTACCTATCACACAAACATTGTTTCCGTATTGGCTTTCAACATTACTGAAACTTCTCCCCTGTTCTATTGTTATCCCTTTGATCAAAAAGTAATTCTCGTCGCCACCTGTAATCCGGATATTGGGGTTGGTGGTTTTTGATTTCCTTTTCACTTCGGCAGATCCTGATACCCGGGTAAAAACCGTGGAAATCCCTCTTGCACTGTAATCCGTTTTAAAAGCTTTGGCCTCCCTGTAGGATAAATGGGTATGTCTTTTTTCAGCAACCCCATCCGTGGTTACCCTTCCACCTGAAAAACCTTTGGAACGAACGTCAAAATTATTGGCGCCAAATCCAGAAAAACTTTCTTCAATCTGTGCCTTCATCCCATCGATAGCCGTCAGCATTCCTACCAATGAGGTAATGCCTATGGCTATAATCAAACCTGTCAGAATAGTTCTCAGCAAATTGGATCTTACCGACCGGATAGCTTCTTTAATATTTTCAAGCAGGTTCATAGGATCTGAATTTGAAGACAATTTATGGATTTACAGGCAAAAAGTTAATATATAATACAGTAAAGTTATTGCTGCCTCCAATTTTTATTTAACTTATGTTCCAATTTGACCAGCAACCACTAAAAACACAGCACAATGGAACCCATCAAGAAAGAAGATTTAAGCCAGGATGTATTTGATATTTATGATGAATATGTCCACAGCAAAATCGATCGCCGCGAATTTGTCAACCGTCTCTCGGCCTATGCAGTAGGTGGACTGACCGTGGCAGCTATCATGTCATTTCTTCTTCCCAACTATGCCGAAGCCAAAAGATTCCAACAAAATGATCCAAGGCTGACCGCCAGCTACGAGGAGTACGATTCCCCAAAAGGCGGGGGCAAGATGCGGGGCTTGTTGGCCAAGCCTTCCGACAAAAAAGGAAAACTACCGGGGATCATTGTAGTCCACGAAAACCGAGGACTTAACCCCTATGTCGAAGATGTAGCCAAACAGGCTGCCGTGGATGGTTTTATTGCCTTTGCACCGGATGCATTGACTCCCCTAGGGGGCTACCCGGGTTCAGATGATGAAGGCAGGACACTACAAGCCAAAAGGGACCGGGAAGAAATGCTGCAGGATTTTATTGCCGCATTTGACTGGTTAAAAAACCATGAGGACTGCTCCGGAAATGTGGGCGTGGTGGGTTTCTGCTTTGGCGGATGGATCTCCAATATGATGGCAGTCCGCGTACCTGATCTAAAGGCGGCGGTGCCGTTCTACGGAGGACAGCCCACAGCCGAAGAAGTATCCAGCATCAAAGCTCCCCTTTTGATCCATTTTGCCGAGCTGGATACCAGGGTGAATGAAGGATGGCCTGCCTATGAAGCGGCTTTAAAAGCGCACAATAAAAGTTATCAGGCACACTTTTATCCAGGAGCCAATCATGGATTCCACAACCATTCCACTCCACGTTATGATAAGGAAGCGGCGGAACTGGCTTGGGAAAGGACAGTTAAGTTTTTCAGGGAAAACTTGGGATAAAAAAAGGTAAAGGAGCATTTCCTTTACCTTTTTTTCTACTCATGGGACAGCGGCACCAGCCTGACCTTGAGGTCCGGTGCTGCCATTTCTTTGTCAAACGGAAACATGGGCCTATTGATCCTCTTGAATTCAAGGCGTTCAAGGTCCTGATCTACCCCACCTGGGGTAAGCGCCATGATCCAGTCAGCCCTCATATCATATAATTCCGGCACCAGATAACCAATCTTCACCACGACTATGTCCGCCTCTCTAGGATTCAAGCCCAGATTGGTGAAATCTCTTTCGCGATGATAGGGTTTCCGCTTCTTGGTGACAATTACTAAGACGCTTCCAACTTTTACCACCACTTCTGTTTCCGCATTCGGATCCCCATGTTCTATGGCTTGCACAGTGCCTTCCAGAAGTAAAGGTGGGGCAAAACGATCGTCCACCTCCGCACCCGCATAGCCGCTGACTTTGGCCCCAACACCTGCTTCAATCGCTTTCTCTACCAAGTCTGGCCCCGGTAGGGAAGCATAGATCAAGGAAGGTCCATTCTCAGTTTTAAATTCAGGCCGTTCTAGTATCTCCTTTAATGTCCAGGTCACATCCCCTGCTCCTCCCGCAGTAGGATTGTCCCCCATATCACTGATCATAAAGGGCTTCTTGTCACTCGCAATAGCCTTATCAAGGCTTTCTTTCAATGAAGCAGTGGGCGCGATAAATTCAAACTGGTTTCTTACGTCCCAAAAGCTTTGGGCTAAATTTTCTGCTATAGAAGTAACTTTTTCCTTATCATCACCGGTCACCATTACCACGGCATGGTTGCGGGGTTCGTCCGCCCAAGCATAGCCTACCCAGATGGCAGCATCCACAATTCCCTGCTGCTCAGCAGCAGGCGCCACCTTGGCATAAAGAGATTTTCCGGGATCCACCCTTGTGCTTGTCTTTTCACCGGGCAATAAAATTGGTACCGGGATCCAAGCTTTATAAGGGGGCTTGCCTTTACCGCTTTCCAGTCTATCCAAAAGATTGGTCAAGGCCCTCTCCTTGGACTCTAAAGCATCTTCGTGGGGAGCCATACGGTAACAGGTAATCAGATCGGTATGCTGCGCCAGTCTCCAGGAGACATTCCCATGCAAATCCATTGAAGTAGAGATTAGGGTTTCTTTGCCTACCACTTCCCTAACGCGTATGATAAAATCCCCTTCCGGATCGTCCAGCCCCACCACGCTCATGGCTCCATGGATATCAAAAAACAACCCGTCATAAGGCAGGTTTTCTTTTAGCTTATCCAAGGTCTGGGTCACCAAGGACTCATAGGCTTCCCTGCTGACAATACCCCCGGGAATGGCATGGCCTCTTAACGTGGGAAACCATTCAGCCCTCTTTCGATCCGGCGATTCAGGAGATAAGAAAGGATAATAGGAAAAAACATCCTCTCCCCGTCGGACGCGAAAGGCTTCTTCCTCCGAAACTGCTGGTGAGAAAGTACTGGACTCGATAGCCAAGCCCGCAATAGCGACTCGGGGAAGATCAGATTTTGGCTGGCTACACCCAAAGGTGATAGCCAGAAGCTGAGTAAGGATAAGGAAGGCTGATTTTCTCATGCCGCAATATGGGAAAAAATGATTTGATAAGAAATGAGAAAATCGCATTTCTTAGTAGTTACCATCTGATGGAAAAGGCATGGAGTAATCTGCTGCAAAAAGTATAAAGAGGAATTGCCTTACGGCTCATCCTCAAAAAAAGCTTTGTTTCCGTTCCAGGTGTGGGTCTTGCCACAGTGCGGGCAATCGGTTTTGATTCGTTTAAGTCCACTAAGATCGGAGTTTCTTGGAAACTTCATTCCGGTGAAAACATTTAATTTGGTGGTTGGACATTTGATAAACAACTTATATAACATAAAGAATACCTGACGACATCCTAAAAAAACACTGCATCAGGATTTATTGGTGAATCGGTTATAGGACAGGAATGATGCCATACAAGGCTATTTAGGCCTATTTCCCTCTATCAATAGCCGTTCTAAACAACCCTTTGGACACTATATTTTAACAGATTCCGGCTATTACAATCACTTTTATAAAGGACAATTTATACTTTTTCTTCAATTACGAATATAATATCCTTTATATTTAAGGCTTAAAAATATCCAATTTCGAGACTTTTTTGTTTTTCTAAAAAGATTAAAACTGTTTCAATCCTCCACATATGGGAAGAAAACACCGGGACAATCCCGGTGTTTTGACTTCTTATTCTCAGCTCACTTCAACTTTCTTTGCTTTTTTTATAGTGTCATAATGCGCAACCGTCATAAATAATTGGTCTTTGAAATTGAAAATATCATCTATCCCAGAAATCGGGTGCTTTATCTCTTTCTTGTTTTCATCCAGAAAGCTGATGTACTTATTGGTTCCTAGGTAGAGCCTACAAATCGGCTTTCGGTTATTGTCATCCAAAAGAATCGCAAAATAGGATTGTGCATCCCGGTAAGTGACCCGCTTGGAATCAACGTCCTGACGCAGAATAGTCTTAACAATCATAAACCCTTCTAACTCTTCCTGTGTGGTGATTATTTTTTTATCACCGCTCTTGGGGGTAATTGTTGGTTCATCAGAAGAGATATGATTTTTATTAGCCTCATCTTCTTTGGTAAGTGCGGTTTTCAACCGTTCGGTGATTAGGTCACTGATATTTTGCTGGATTGATTTCTTGGTAAGTAACGTAAATTGATCCAACACTTTGGCGGTAATTACGCTTGGATACGCCTGTTTGGCGAAGTACCTGACAAACTCAGGGGATGGGTTAGAAAACTCGGTATTCAGCAAGACTCTCAGCTCATTGGTATACTTTAGATCACTCGCGGTATTGACGATGTTATCAAAGTCGTAATTTGCTTTGTGAAACTTTTTTAGCTCTTCAATCTGATTATCTTTAATATCGGTGATATTGAAAATAAAAAATGGCTTCTCATCCATCTTGTTAGGCTCCACCAGATCGGTATAAAACCGGTATTCTATTCCATTGGTCAGAATGGAGAATTTAGCTTCCGTGGTATGAAAATATCGAAACAGCTGGGAAGCATTCTGAACATTAAGCGGAGCTCCATGATGTTTACATTCAATCAAAATAGTCGGGACACCGTTTTGGATGATTGCGTAATCGATCTTCTCCCCCTGCTTCATTCCTACATCAGCTACTAATTCGGGTGTAACTTCATTAGGGTTAAATACATCATATCCGAGTTCCCGGATGAAAGGCATTATAAAGGCATTTTTGGTAGCTTCCTCAGTGTTAACCTGATTTTTTAATTTGGCGACACGCTCACCTAGTAATTTGATTTGATCTCTAAAGTCCATAGGAATAAAAATTTATGATGGGAAAATATATTGACCAGCCTAAAGGACAAGCATACAAAAACTAACCTGCCCAAAAACAAATAGTACTATTATTAAAAACTACAATAAATCACCTTCTTGCATAAAAAACCACCAGCGAAAAAGTGTTATATTTTTATAAAGATAAAATAAAAAATTAATAATGCAAGAGATCACAGCTATAAGCAGGCACTTTATCACCGATTCCGCTGTTTTATTAAATAATGGCAGCGCCTCTTTGGATTACTTGCGCACCTGAACAATACCCAATAAAAAAAAGCCTTCCCGTTTCCGGAAAGGCTTTTGTGGAGGATAACGGATTCGAACCGATGACCTCTACACTGCCAGTGTAGCGCTCTAGCCAACTGAGCTAATCCCCCATTCTAGCTCCAAAGGCTCATTTGCCTTTATGAGAGCGCAAATATAGAAATCCAATCGGAGACTGCAAAACTTTTCAGTTATTCTGTCGAATAATTTATCCTGGTCAGGATGCTCCTTCCCAAAGTAACCTCGTCGGTATATTCCAATTCCCCACCAATGGGTATTCCACGGGCAATGGTGCTGACTTTTACGCCTTTTTCTTTCAGCCGCCGCATAATATAAAAAGAGGTAGTATCCCCTTCCATGGTCGCACTCAAAGCCAAAATAACTTCAGCCACCCTGTCCTCGCCTGACCGACTGTCCACTCTGTTGATCAGGGATTCAATATGAAGTTCCTCAGGGCCCACCCCGTGGATGGGGGAAATAATGCCACCCAAAACATGGTAGAGCCCTTTGTATTGGGAGGTGTTTTCTATGGCCAGTACGTCCGGGATATCCTCCACCACGCAGAGAATACTCCTTTCCCGATGCGGACTTTCGCAAATTGAACAGATGTCATTGTCGGAAATATTATGGCAGTATCGGCAGTATTGTATTTCGCTGCGCATCTTCAGGATGGCTTCTGCCAAGGATCCGGCCACGGCCTCTTTTTGCTTTAACAAATGAAGCGTCAACCTGAGGGCGGTTTTTTTGCCTATGCCGGGAAGGCGGCTGATTTCATTCACCGCATCTTCGACAAGTTTGGAGGGAAAATTCACTCAGTACCGAAGTTAAAGAATGGCCGCCTGTATCCCCGCATCCAATATCGACTGGCACATGGGCTTAAGATGATTTCTGTTACCTTTCTTCACCGCACATTTGCCTTTGTAATGAATGATAAAAGTACACTGCTCTGCCTGTTCCTGGGTATGTTTGCATACCTTGACAAGAATCTTGCTTACATGCTCGAAAGTATTCACGTCATCATTAAAAACAACCAGGTCATACTCTTCGGTATCCACCAAGTCTTCCAGCAATACTTCCAATTCTTCTTCCTTGCTATGTTCTAATGGTATCATTTTGCAAAGTTAATAATTATAGACAAATTAGCACCTTTACCAGACGAACTCTATGGATTCAAATTTAGTACTAATAGTTATCATAGCCTATTTTACTCTGCTGTACCTGATCTCCTGGTTCACCTCAAAAAACATCACTTCAGAATCTTTTTTTACCGGAGACCGCCAGTCCCCCTGGTTTTTGGTGGCTTTCGGAATGATCGGCGCTTCGCTATCGGGAGTGACTTTTATCTCGGTACCCGGGGAGGTCGGCAACAGCAATTTTTATTATTTCCAGGTAGTTTTGGGCTACATTTTGGGATATGCTGTCATCGCATTGGTCTTACTACCCCTTTACTACCGGCTAAATCTGGTCTCGATCTATTCTTATCTGGAAACCCGCTTTGGCTTTTGGTCTTATAAAACCGGAGCCTTCTTCTTTCTCCTCTCCCGCACTTTAGGCTCATCGATCAGGGTATTCCTGGTGGCGGGGGTACTTCAGGTCATCCTTTTTGACCATTGGGGGATTCCGTTTTGGGTATCTGTCCTGATCACGGTTTCTTTGATCTGGTTGTATACTCGCCGGGGTGGGATCAAAACTGTCGTGTGGACAGACACCCTGCAGACAGCTTTTATGCTCGGTGCGGTGGTCGTTACCATTTATTTGGTGGGGAAAGAATTGGGGATTTCTGGCGTCTCTGAATTAATAAGCGTAGTAGCCGAAGATCCCAGGTCCATTATCTTTAACTGGAACTGGCAGGACAGCACCCACTTTTTCAAGCAGTTTATCTCAGGCATTTTTATTGTCATCGTCATGACTGGATTAGACCAGGATATGATGCAAAAGAACCTGACCTGCCGAAATATCGGAGATGCGCAGAAGAACATGTTTTGGTTCACTATTGTATTGGTATTTGTGAACCTCCTGTTCCTCTCCCTAGGCGTCATGCTATACCTCTATAGCGAGGCCCATGGAATTGCCATCCCTTTGCAATCAGATGACCTCTATCCCTTACTGGCTACCGAACATTTCTCTGCTTTCGTGGGGATAATCTTTGTATTGGGGATTATTGCTGCAGCCTATTCCAGTGCAGATTCTACCTTAACTGCCTTGACTACCTCCTTTTGTTATGACTTTCTGGAGATCGAACGGAGATACCCTAAAGAGGAACAGCTAAAACTTCGGCAAAAAGTTCACTTAGCGTTTACAGCTTTGATGTTTCTCACCATCCTGATGTTCCGGTCGATCAATGACCAAAGTGTTATTAATGCGGTATTTATCATCGCCGGGTACACTTATGGCCCCTTGCTGGGGCTTTATGCCTTCGGTTTGTTTACCAAATTCAGCATCAAAGATAAATACGTGCCCTACCTGGCCATATTGTCACCCATTATTGCCTTCATGTTCAGCTATAATTCAGAAGCATGGTTCAATGGCTACCAATTCGGATTTGAAATCCTGATACTGAATGGTCTTATGATGTTTTTGGGACTGCTCCTTATCAGAAACAATCCCAAAAATCATCTTCATCAAACCCCTAATTAAATTCTTATAACAGCGCGTAATCAATAGGCTTTATCCTTATTGAGCAACAAGGAGACAACGGTCCAAAGAATGATTTTCATGTCCAAGAAAATCGACCAATTCTTTATGTAAAACAAATCCAGCTTACATCTTGAATAGATGTCATAAAAGTCCTTTGTTTCCCCCCTGTATCCTTTTGACTGGGCCAAACCGGTAATACCTGGCTTGACTGTATGGCGGAACATGAAATTGTCGATGCCTTCCGAAAACCTTTCGTTCATCAAAACTGCATGGGGTCGAGGCCCTACTATGGCCATCTCCCCAAGGATCACGTTGAACATCTGAGGCAGCTCATCCAAGCTTGATTTTCTCAAGAATGCGCCCACTTTGGTCACTCTTGGATCATGCTTTGTCGCCTGATGGGTATCGGCGGTATCGTTGATGCGCATGGTGCGAAATTTATAGCAATAAAAAGGCACGTTGTCTTTTCCATGACGCAACTGCTTGAATAAAACCGGACCTTTTGAGGTAGATTTGATCAGGATCGCAATCAATGGAAATAGCCAAGAAAAAATGAACACGATTACCAAAAACGCAAACAAGAGATCAAAACCCCTCTTCATCACCACCTGAGACGGGTCGTTCAGGTTTAGGGATTGCCTTCTCACGAAACTCTCACCGTAATTGACAACTATAAAATTGTGCCGGCTGGTTAAAACACTGCTCATACTGCTATACTTATATTAATAAAAATACATATTCCTCAATTTTGTTTTGCCCCTACAGGCTAACCGTTTTATTATGGGATTATTGACACTCTTTTTAAACAATTAAAAATGCATTTCAAATATAAAATTAAGTTTCTGTGTTTACAAACTATTTCTTCTATTCTTTTAAAATTTAACATACACACAACAAAGCGGGAGCACTGAATGCCTGTGGATTAGCCCGTCCTTTGGCTATCCAATCAGCCATAATCAAGGCTTTTAACAAGAAAATGAAGGTTAAAAGTCACTGGTTATTGCAGAAAAAATCCTCTTAAGCCTTAGCGGAGATCGGAAAAAAAATCGCTGAAGCCAAGCCGATCCACCCCGGTCACAAGACTCCCGTCTTCTAATTGAACGGCAACGACAATGGAACACCCTTGCCCCGGGATTTAAAAATAAATACCGATCCCCTAAATCCTCAAAAAACAAAAAGCAGCTTGTTTTTTTCACAGCATCGGCTTCACTCTATCTCTACAAATCCATGGCTGTAGCTGGATCCCAAAAATAATCTTTAAATCGGAGGATTCTGTCGCCTTTGATTTCAAGACCTTCTGCTTCCAATAATTCCTGCATTCTTCCAGGCTCGCCAAAATGATGCTTTCCTGTAAGCATACCGCTACTGTTGACCACCCTATGTGCCGGCAGTCCGGCAAGCCGGTGCGCCGAGGCCATGGCATATCCGACCATGCGTGCCCCGCTCTTTAAGCCGATGCAAGCTGCGATGGCGCCATATGTCGTCACCTTGCCGGCGGGTACGAGGCGGACAATTTGGTAGACCAAGTCAAATACATTTTCTTTCTCAATTTTCACGGGCAATTTCGATGATCGTTTGATTGACCTTTCGTCTGATTTCTCTTTCCTTCTCCTTCTTGAATGTATTCAACAAAAATTGACATTTGAACTTCACGTCTTCCTTGTGAATCGCCAGAGTCTTCAGATAAAAACTGCTTTTGTTGACATGGGGATCAAATCCGTCAATTGCTTTTCTGATCTTATTCTCGATCTCGTTTACATCCAAGCCTGGCACTATCTTCATGTCAAATTCAAAGGTCAGCTTTCTTACATGCTGTTTGGAATGGTTGACCACCAAAGAGGTGAGCAACAGGTTATTGGGAACCATGACCAAGTCGGCATCTTCGTTGGTCAGGATCATATTCAGCAAGGTGACGTCCATAATCTTTCCTTCATAGTCCCCTATTTTGATGGAATCCCCCAACGTCAGCTGATCGGAAAACATGATAATCAAGCCATTGATCATATTGGTGATATAGTCCTTGGAAACAATGGCTATCGCTGCCGCCACGATGGTGATGCTGGTAAAGAACTCCAAGGGGTTGGTCCCGAAAAAGAGCATCAGCGCAATGATAAAAATCCCGACATTCAGGATTTCCGCAATCCTATTGATGCCCAAGACGAAATTGCTCCTCATCGGATCATGGCTCTTCTTGCGCAGATACAATCTCACTGTGATGATCCGGGCCAGGGAAATGATAATGTTGGCCCCCAGAAAAAATGTAAGCGCCTGTAGTATATTTCTGACCGAATCTTCCCATTCTCCCGAACTTCTGACCAGTCTCGCACCGAAAACCAATAACAAAATGAATACCACCAGCTTGATGATGAATACTGTTCTCTTAACGTTCTCCTTTTCCTGTAACTCTGTTTTTGCCGCAATCATGCCGTTTTCAAAAATTTAATCCTAAATTTAGGACACTACGTTAGAACTAAATAATTTTATACAAACATAAGAAGAAGTTATTATGGATAGAAATATCATTGTCACTGGAGGAGCCGGAAATTTAGGAAGAGAGGTGATAGGTAAATTCAAGCGGGAAGGTTATAAAGTCATTGCAACAGTTCTCCCTGACAGCGGGGACGAAATCGAAGAGGCGGATGATATTTATGAAGTGGACCTGACCCTGGAAAAATCCGTAGAAGCTTTTGCCAAAGAATATGCCTACCAATATGGGGAAATTGAGGCCGTGGCCCTGCTGGCAGGCGGCTACTCCCACGGTGCCCTAGAGAACACCTCTAAAGACAATATATCAGAGATGATAAACCTTAATTTTTTCAGCGCCTTCAACATGGTACGGCATTTTCTCCCCCTGATGAAAAAAGCCAATAAAGGCACCGTCTTACTTGTTGGGGCACGCCCGGCCTTGCAGCCAGAACAGGGAAAAGCCGCCGTGGCATATTCTTTGAGCAAGGGGCTCATACTCCAACTTTCCGAGCTTATCACCCAGGATGTGGCGGACACCTCTATCCGAGCGCATGTGTTTGTACCAAGCATCATTGATACGCCAGAAAACCGGAAAAGCATGAAGAATCAAGATTTCTCCAAATGGGTTAGCCGGAGTGAAATTGCCGAAGCCATGCACTACGCAGCCAGCAATCCTTCTTTGAGAAACATGGTATTCAAGCTTTATGGAGGGATCTAATCCCAAGTCGAAATGCCGATAAGTGAGGATTGGAGAGCCAAGAGATATAAAGGATTCAACCCATATGCCCAAGAAAAAATTAACCCTTGAAAGAAATGAACAAACGAATAAACTACCTGCTCCTAGTAGTCGCCCTGCTGGTTACTTTTAACCTTACTGCACAAACCAATCAGGAAACCCGCTCCCTTCAAAGTTTCAACGCTGTCAAAATCTCTAACGCCGTAGAGGCAGAGCTCCTCAAAGGCGACAAGAACGAGCTGGAAATCTCCGCGTCGGGGATTGAACTGGAACGGATCAGCAGCAAGATCGACAAACAAACGCTCGAAGTTAAAATCACCGGAAGCAACTTTGGAGCGACTTCAGTAAAAGTCAAAATCACTTATAAGGATATCAGTGAAGTCACTGCCAACACCGCTGCCAAGGTATTTGTAAAGGATCCCTTAGCTTCCAAAATGGTTAAAATCAACGCTGCCACCTCCAGCTATATCGAAGCCGAAGTCAACACCCAAAACCTGGTATTAGACGCGGCAACAAATGCTAAAATCTTCGTTGATGGAAATGCGGAAACATTGGATCTCAAAGCCTACACCAACGCCGAAATCAATGGGGAAAACCTGGAGGTAGACGAGGCAAAGGTCCGGGTAAACACCGCGGCTTCCGCCAACTTCACCGTAAATGAATCCATAGAGGGTAGCGCGGCCACGGCAGGAAAGGTATATTACAAAGGAGAACCCAACAGGGTAGATGTCAAAACCAATACCGGAGGGGCGATAGAAGGGAAATTTTAGGACAAACATATAGAAGCCAGTCAGAAAGGCGAGGAAATACGCAAAGCACCCAGCAATAGATTTTCGGGTACTTTGCGTATTTCTTTTCCTACCCTTTGTGAAACACTGGGAACCACTTCAGGCACACACCCCGCAAACCAAAAAACATAGCACGGTTTGTGTATTTTTTAATTGCAAATTCAAATGACCATGAAAAAAAACGGGTTCTTATCCCTCATTTTTTTGCTCGGCTTCTGCCCTTTGCTTTGTGCCCAGCAAGCTCGGTCTCTACACGACACCTCCTATTACCAGACCTTTCCCGACCATATCACCAGCCGGTTTTATTTCTCCCGGAAGTACACTTCCCTTAAGATCCAAGAGGAGAAGACAGGCCAGGATTACCTATACATGCCCAATACCACGCTGAATATGGGTCTTGGCGCTACCTTCAAGGACTTGACCCTCAACCTGGCCTATGGCTTTGGTTTCCTTAATCCAGAAAAAAGGGAAGGCGAAACCAAATACCTCGATGCCCAAGCGCATATTTATCCCAGAAAAATGGTCATTGACCTGTTTATGCAGCTGTATAAAGGTTTTTACCTAACCGATGGACTGGGAGCCAATCCCGGAGAAAATTACCTCACCCGTCCGGACATGAAAATTCAAAAAATAGGCGCTAATGTGCAATATGTGTTCAATCACGGGAAATTCTCTTACCGGGCCGCTTTCCTACAGAATGAATGGCAAAAAAAATCCGCTGGCACCTTTCTTTTGGGCGCTGAGATGTACGGAGGATTAGCGCATGAGGAAAGTAATCTTATCCCAAATGCGCTTATCGGTGACCCCACCAGCAACTTCAAAACCATCCGCTTTTTTGAGCTGGGACCCAATGCCGGCTATGCCTATACCTTGGTCATCAAAAAGCATTTTTTTATCACCGCCTCCGCGGCCGCCAATCTTGGCGTGGGTTATTCCACCCATCATGGGGAAAGTGGACGGCGTACCCAATGGAGCATCAATCCAAACTATTTTCTGCGGGGCTTCGCGGGTTACAATTCCGACACGTGGTCCATCAATGCCAACTATGTCCACAACAACGTCAATATTCCTGAAAACGGCGGCTTCTCCAGCGCCATGATGACCGGCAATTATCGGTTGAACTTCATTTATCGCTTCCTTCCGGGGCCAAAGCTTAAGAAACGGCTGGGGGTTATCGATAGGATGATGGGAGACTAGTGAGGGAGTTACGAGCAGGTGGATGGGGGAAGTCAAACTTAGTTTAGGGATCCTAAATAACGGACAGCTATAAAACTAGTTCGACTTTTCACCTCCAATCATCGGCAGTTGACAAAAAAGGCGAACTGCTTTGTCTTTGAGCCGAACCGGTTCTCAAAAAACACAAACTAGTTTATCTTATAGCCTAACCAGTTGGCAAAAATGGGTAGCCAGTTGCTCTCGTAGCTAAACTAGTTCGGCTCCGAGCACAACTGGTTCCCAAGATAGCCTGACTAGTTACTCTTTTAGCTAAACCAGTTGGCAAAAAAGGTGAACCAGTTTAGCTCAGAGGTGGGAGGAGGTACTTCGGAGGTACTCTGGTAACAAAAGAGTTTCTTTGGATTAAGCTCCTATAGATATAATGCCAATATGATGAAAGACAGTATGCCTATTAATTTTGTAATTATTTGATCTCTAGCTCTTAAATATATTCTACCATCAGGTTTCATACAAACTTTTACGTCGGATGTGATAAATTGAGTCCCCAAAGGGTGCTTCTCGCGTTCGACTCTACTACATTCAATTACTAGATTTGTTGCTAGCCCCTGATCAGGTAAAGGTCTGACTCTGACCCGTCCCGTTTCTGGATCTTTAAAATTTTCGCACTTTACATTGTCAATATAACTACCGACGATTAATTCCATAATTTGATAGGATTTGCTGTTGTAAATCGCACAGAACCTTATTTTATTATCCTGTAACTGTTACATATAAACAGCCTGCCCAAAAGTCAGCAAGTTGTTATCCGGATCAAGCATGGAAAATTCCCTTTGCCCCCAGGGTTTGGTTTGTAGAGGTCCGCCCGGGTGTATGCTTAATCCTTTGTCCAGCATGTCCTGATGCAACCCATCAATATCATCGGTCCGGATATAGACCTGCCCGTAATTTTCTGCTGGGTCAAGGTCCTTAAATACGAAAAAATGGAGCTGAATCTGGTCTCTCACAACCATCAGGTATCCGTCGTAGTCAATAATTCCTAGATTTTGAAAACCCAGTTTACTGTAAAAATCCTTGGTGATGGATTTATCACGCATCGGCAATTTGGGGTGGATGTCGGTCAGCATAGGTGTAGGGGTGGTTAATGTTAATTTTGGTTGATTTTCTCCGAACTTATTTCGTCATACCGAAACTGTTTCATGTCATGCTGAACTTGTTTCAGCATCCAAACACGTAGTCAGCGCTTATTTCACAGAGACCCTGAAACAAGTTCAGGGTGACGTTCAGGGTGACTCGATCAGGGTGACTCGATCAGGCATGCTGAACTTGTTTCAGCGACCTGCTTGTCTACAGGCGACGATCTCCTCCTCGGTAAACCAATCCGCAGCCAAGTCGATATATTTTGGATTCTCTGTTTTTATGAGATTCCACTTCCAAGCCTTATGCCAGTTCTTTAATTGCTTCTCTCGGTCGATGGCGTTTTGCATTCCCGGAATTTCTTCAAAATACATCAGGTCTGTCAGATGGTACCTAGAAGTGAATACAGAACCGCAGCCACTCTTGTGTTGGAGGATCCTTTGCTCTAAGTTACTGGTCACCCCGATGTAAAGCGTGGTTCGGTTTTTTATTGCTCAGGATGTACACAAAGCCCGCCTTCATAATTGATGGTTGTCTTGAGTGAAGTCACCTCTATCCCACAGAGACCCTGAAACAAGTCCAGGGTGACGTTCAGGGTGACGCTCAGGTGACGTTCAGGTGAATATACGGATTTATCAAGATAAATAAAGATCCCCAGTACCTGATCTTGGAAGGGCACAAAAAAACCGGGGAAGAAAATCTCCCCCGGTTCTAACTTATTTCAATCATCGATTGAGGATTGCTCTTCAATAGTTTAAAAATTAAATTTAATACCCGCTGCCAATACTAAGCGGTCAAAACCACCTAGGATGTATTTCACTTCTCCGAAAGGAACGAAATTTTTTCCAAGGTCGAAATTGGCACCTGCCCCTAGATTAAGCCCAATTTCTCCAGAACTTGCTGAATAGTTAGGATATCCTACCTGGGCCATATTCGTTTTTACTTTGTAATTGGTGTAGTTAAGACCCCCGATACCGTAGAACAAAATATTGTTCTCCTCTACAAAGGTATAATTCAAGTTACCATTGATCTCAAATGCTGAAGTCTTTACAAATCCTTCGTCGTTAGGAAAGTAAAAAGAAAAGCTAGGAGAAATCACCATTCTGTCTGCAACAGGGAATTCGGCGATAGCTCCGATCCCTAGAGAATTAATATCGGTGCCGTAGATCAGTTGCGCACCGATACGCTTAGAATCCTGGGCAAATAATTGACCCATGCCAGCTAGTAAAAAAGCTGCGAAAACAAAAAGTGTTTTTTTCATAGTGTTTTTTTCTTTTGGTTTAAATAATAATTAAAATTCATCCTGAAAAAGTCGTCATTGAAAAAGTCCCTCCAAGATGACTCCGCAAAGATAGGAATTCTGCTTTAATACAAACCTTCAATTTTGGATTGGTCTTCTTTTATAGCCGAAAAGATAATATAAGAAATGCTTTATTCCTATTTAATCACCAATTCCACCCGCCTATTCCTTACTCTCCCCGCCTCGTCCCTGTTGCTCGCTAGCGGAGAAGCCATCCCTACTCCAACGGCGGTCAGTTGCTTGCCGTCTATCTGAAAATTCTTCACCAATGCAGCCACCACCGACGCAGCCCTCTTTTGCGACAGGGACATGTTCAGGTCAAAATCGCCTGTATTGTCCGTATGCCCTACCACGAGTACATTTGCCTCTGGGTGTGCCAAGAGGTAGTCGGCCATTACTTTTAAAGCGTCTGCCGAATCCTCCCTGATTTCGGCACTGTTGAGGTCAAAGTTGATCCCATAAAACGCATATCTCCCCTCATTTTCCATTCCATCACTTACTGCAGCGACGTCTACTTTATCTGTATCCAGCAATTCCTGCTTGACAATATCAATATGGTATCTGGCCATATTGCCGCGCTTGTCATCTCCCACCAACAGGCTGACAAAGTAGGGTTCATTGTTATAGGTTCCTGAGGCGAGAAGATAGGAGCCATTACTTCCAACCATAGTATTTCCCAACTGAGAAGAGCCTTTCACATATTCCCTCGAAAAATGCATCGGCATATCCCCACAGTCCGCTGTCCTACAGCTAAAAATTATCTTAAATCCCGCCTTGGTCAACCGCTCCTGATACGTTCGATACACCTGCGTGGCCGTGACACCCTCAGGGGCCACATATTCTATGGCGGTAATTTGTCCTTCGATGGATTTATTGTCCTTCAACTTGTCGTAATCGACCATCTCCCTACTCAAAGGGTAGGTGTATACTTCATATTCTTTGAAGCTATACCGATTGATCCACGAACCTTCATACCGTGACAAAAGCGCATGGTCTTTAGAATTAGCCACATCTTGTTGGGCAGAAACAGACCAGCTAAGGGATAGGAGAACTATAGAACTTAAAATCGTTTTTTTCATTATTTATTTGGGCTAAAAAGCGTCGTAAAGTGACTTCGGCAGTATGAGTTTGAGTGACAGTAGAGCTGTGAGGCAAAACAAATAAAAGTAAGGAAAGGCCCCGGCGATAAAACAGGGCCTCAACTCAAGGCCCTGTCACCCATGCCAATTTACTACTTGTCTACCTTTCTGACTACACCGCTACAGGGGCCTTAATCGCCGGATGAGGATCATAGTTTAGCAGCTCAAAATCTTCGTATTTAAAGCCAAAGATATCTTTGATTTCAGGATTTAGCTTCATTTCAGGAAGAGGCCGGCAATCTCGGGACAATTGCAGGTTGGCCTGTTCCAGGTGATTGGAGTACAAATGCGCATCTCCAAAGGTATGGACGAACTCACCCGCTTCCAATCCACAAACCTGTGCCACCATCATCGTAAACAAAGCATAAGAGGCAATATTAAAGGGTACGCCCAAGAAAACATCGGCACTCCGCTGATAAAGTTGACAGGAGAGCTTGCCCTTAGCCACGTAGAATTGAAAAAGCAGGTGACAAGGCGGCAAGGCCATGTCGTCCACGTCTGCGACGTTCCAAGCACTGACGATCAATCTTCTTGAATCCGGTTTGGTTTTGATCTGGTCGATAAGGTTTTTGATCTGGTCGATCTCTCCTCCTTTTCCGTCTGGCCAATGCCGCCACTGGTAGCCGTAGACAGGTCCCAGGTCACCATTTTCATCTGCCCATTCGTTCCAGATAGTAACCTTGTTGTCGGTGAGGTATTTTATATTCGTGTTCCCCTGTAAAAACCACAGCAGTTCATGGATAATAGACCGCAGATGGCATTTTTTGGTGGTAACCAAGGGGAAGCCTTGTTGTAGATCAAAGCGCATTTGGTAACCAAATACGCTGGTGGTTCCCGTCCCGGTACGGTCGCCTTTCTGGACCCCATGATCCAATATATGTCGAAGTAATTGATGGTATTGCTGCATAGTAAATATCTGTTCTAGACTCAAGAAAAAAACGTTTCACGCAAAGGTCGCAAAGTAATTCGCAAAGTGCGCAAAGAATTTAATCTTAACATGTTCATGGCACACCCGGCACGGCATAGCAGCCCAAAGAGGGAAATGGAAGGCAACAAAAGCTTTGAACAATAAACTGATCTCCCGCTTTTGCGCCTCTGAGAAACCTTAGCAGCCCGTATGAACTCTAAACCTTAAACCTCTTCTAGCCCTTGTAATGTTCCTCGTAATATCTCTGGTAATCGCCGGAAGTCACGTTCTCCAGCCATCCCTCGTTGGCCAGGTACCAATCCACGGTTTTTTCTATGCCTTCTTCAAACTGTAAACTTGGCTTCCAACCCAATTCTTCATTGATTTTCTTGGCATCGATGGCGTATCTCAAATCATGTCCTGCACGGTCGGTAACGTAAGTGATGAGCTGCTTGGAAGTCCCTTCGGATCTGCCGAGCTTCCTGTCCATGATACCGCAGAGCAACTTTACGATGTCAATATTTTTCCATTCGTTAAACCCGCCAATATTGTAGGTCTCTCCTACTTTTCCATGGTGAAATACCTCGTCAATGGCGATGGCATGGTCTTCCACATAAAGCCAGTCACGGACGTTTTCCCCCTTCCCATAGACAGGCAAAGGCTTGTTGTTTTTGATATTATTGATACAAAGCGGGATCAGCTTCTCGGGAAACTGGTTGGGCCCGTAGTTGTTGGAACAGTTGCTGATGACCGTGTTCATTTTATACGTATTGGCATAAGCTCTTACAAAATGGTCGGAAGAGGCCTTGGAGGCCGAGTAAGGGGATTGGGGATCATAGGGAGTCTCTTCTGTAAAAAAACCTCCATCATCCAAGGATCCGTACACTTCATCGGTAGAAACATGGTAAAAAAGGTGTTTCTTATTATCCTTCCAGAAGGTTTTGGCAGCATTGAGCAGGTTTACAGTACCGATAACATTGGTTCGAACGAAAGCCATAGGATCGGTGATACTTCTGTCTACATGGGATTCAGCAGCCAAATGAATCACATCCGTGATCTGGAAGTCGTTGAACAACTTGTTAAGGTTGATCTCATCCAAAATATCCACTTTGGCAAAACTATAATTCGGGCTTCCTTCGACCTCCTTGAGGTTTTCCAGATTTCCCGCATACGTCAAAGCGTCCAAGTTGACTATCTTATAGTCAGGGTATTTCTTTACAAAAAGTTGTACCACATGGGAGCCGATAAATCCTGCACCGCCAGTTATTAAAATAGATTTTTTCATATCTTCTGTATTTTACGCCTTAAATTTTGAAATGAGTTTGCTAAGCCAGCCGGGGGAATAATTGTTTTCTTCTTCATAATAATTCCCGCTGTAACCGCTTTTTTTCATGTAAGAATAATTGTAGCCATATCCATAGTTGTAGCCGGCGAAGTCATAGACGTCGCCACCGCTTTTTACTCCATTGAAAATGGCATAAAAATTAGAAATCTGGTCACTTGCATAAAGATCATTGATCATTAGCAGGTGGTTTTTATGCGTGTAGTCATGGCGAATAATGTAGAGATTGATGTCCGAAAAACGAAGCAAGTCCATGGTTTCCGACACCAACCCGATGGGCGGGGAGTCCATGATAATGATTTCGAATTCTGATTGGAGATTTTCCATAAACCCCTTCATTTTATCCTTCAACAACAATTCCGAAGGATTGGGGGGCACGGGTCCAGACGGAACTACATAGAGGTTTTCATATTCGGTGGGCAAAATGATCTCCTCCTTACTGCTTTTGTCTATCAAAAAGGAAGATAAACCCACCTTGTTGGACACCTTCATATATTCTGCCAGTTTGGGCTTTCTCAAGTCAATGCCGACAATACAGGTTTTCTTACCGCTCAAGGCCATGGCCGAAGCAATATTTATGCTGATAAACGTTTTTCCCTCGCCGGCAATACTGGAAGTAACCAAGATGTTTTTACATTTTTTTTCACTGGCAATATAAAACAAGCCCGACCGGATAGACCGGAAAGATTCAGAAGCCAAAGCCCGGGGATGCTCCGACACGAGCAAGTTGGTGTTCTTATCACTATACCCGATGGTACCCAATAGCGGGATTTTCAGGATACTCTTCAGCTGGATTTGGTCCATTATCCTGTTGTTCAGGTAGTGGTACAACAGCAGAAAACCAAAGGGTATAAAAAATCCCAGTCCCACCGCATAAGCATAGTTTTGGGATTTGGTGGGGAAGATCAATCGCCCCTTTTTGGCGTAATCCACCACGGAGTTGTCCGGGACATTGGAAGCTTTGGCAATACCGGCCTCGGCCCTTTTCTCCAACAAATAGGTATAAAGATTTTCCCTGAGCTTAAATTCCCTGAAGATATTGGAATAGTTGGATTCGGCTTCGGGAAGATTGGAAAACTGGCGGTCATAGGTCCTCAGCTTTTCAAAGTTCTCCCTTTTTCTATTTTCTGTGTTCTTGATCAGGTTATTGATATTTTCAAACACGTTGTCCCTCACGCGCTGCACCTGTTGGTCAAGGACGAGTACGTCCGGATGGTTGTCATTGACGATTGAAAGTAATTTCCGCCTTTCCAGGGACAAATCCACCAGGTTTTTGATCAGCCCATTGAGCAATGCATCATCAATACCAATCAAAGATGGGGCTACAATTTCCTCATAAGTGTCAGCCTTTTGATCCAGGTATTCCTCTAATGACCTGTAATAGGCCAGCTCGAAATCAATGGCCTGGATGTTGGCTTCCAGGCTTTGGATATTATTCAACACGCCGCCAAATTCCGCATTGACATCCAGCAGCTTGTTCGACACCTTAAAATGCTGCATTCGGCTTTCTACAGAATTGAGGGAATCCTCCACCATATAAAGCTGCTCGTCTATAAATTTAAGGGTGTTTTCCGATATCCTGTTTTTCTCAATAAGATCATATTCGATGAAAGAATCCATCAGGGCATTGACGTAATCCCGCCCTTTCTCGACGACGGTAGTGACGAGGCTTACCTCCAGAACAGATCCATAGTCATATACGGGCCGTACGGAAATGGCTTGGGAAAACCGCTCCGACAATTGTGAAGGATGCTGCAGGAGAAAGGAAACCTCATCCCCCACCCTGCCGGGATTGATCAGATTGACCACAAACTTAGACCGTGGAGTCTGAATGGTTTCCCCAAAACGGAAGACCTTATTAAGAAGATCGGCATCCACGTCACCTCCATTTTCCGTCAGGAAAAAATCAAAAAACTTGGTTTCTACTCCTGTCAAGGAGAATTCCTCCGGGGAGAGGATCTCCAACAGCATTCTATTGCCCGTGGTCTGGGGGTGGTTCCAATCTACATTGATCCGAATGGGGGCATTGGTGTATAGTTCTATTTCTTTAATATTGGTAGAGGCATAATAACTGACATCAAAATGCAATTTTTGCAAGGCCGCCTCAGCCAGGTTTTCCGAAGTGAACAGAAGGATGTCATTTCCCAAATTGTCCGCATTGGTAAAAATATTCGAGCGGTCCAAAACCCTCACCTCGGGCGAAGCGTTGCTTTGGATCATCACGCTTCCTTTCACCTCATAGCGCTCTACGGTATATCTATGGAACAAGAAGACAATGAATAACCCAAGTCCAATAAAAAGCGCATACAACGGCCAATACCGGGAATATTTGATGATATAGTATTTGATATCAATCGGCTTTTCCTGCTCTTCAAATTTGGACAGATCCAGTTTTTCCATCTTTAGAATGTTCCAGAGGTGATGCCGTAAAAAAACAATAGGGCCGTAACTAAAGAAATCCCCAATTGTAGCGAAGAAGATAAATTATCTCCCGTTCCGATTTGCCTGATTTTCATCGGCTGCAGATAAAGGATGTCATTGGGTTGGATAAAATAAAATGGAGAGGCCAATAACTGTCGATCATTGAGGTTGATCTGGTGGATTTTTGTACCGCCGTCATACTGGCGGATCAAAAACAACTCATTTTTCTTTGCCAAAATATTGGATTCGCCCGCCAAGGCCACGGCATCAAAAATCGTCGCACGGTTCTTCAATATCATCTTTGTCCCCGAACTGCTAAATTCTCCCATTGCCGTAAAACGGATCCCGCCTGTCCTCAACCTTACATATACCTCTTCCTTGAAATATTCATTCACGGCTTTTTCTATTTTGCCCCTGGCCTCCTCTTCTGTCAGTCCGGCTATCTCAAGCAGTCCGATAACGGGCATCCTGACGTACCCATTTTTATCAATGCTGTATCCGGAATAAAAATAGACATCCCCTCCTGTCATCCCCCCACCAGTCCCTCCCCTGGCCGTAGTAGTCCCCTGAAATTCAAAGGCTTTCATCAACTCCGCGTTTGATGATGCAAAATCTATATCAACAATATCAAAAGGCTGAAGAACATATTCATAATCCACCTTGGCATAAGGGATAAATTCATCCAACTCAATCGGCTCATTGTCGGGAAGGTTTTGCAGATAATTGATCCTCTTATTGCTGATACAAGAACTTGCTATCAAGATAAGGAAAAAACAAACAGCTGCTCTCATGGTTCTTTGGGGCCTCATAGGTTCCTAATCAAAATTAATTAAATATGGATGGAATGAAAACGGAACGGGCTTTTAATTTAGACCAGCGCTGGAGGTCTGGGTAACCAACAGCCGTTGATAATTCTGCAAAATCAATTCATGAACCTTCTCCCTATTGTACCGCTCATTTACTTCACCGTAAAGATTTTCAGCGAACCCATACATGGTCTCCTTCTTAACAAAGGCGAATTCCATCGCCTCCTTCAAGGCGGATTTGTTGCCCACGGGAAAAACCAAGCCCGTTTTCTGGTGCTTCACCAATCCTGTATTGCCAGGGATATCCGAACAGATGATGGGGCAATGGATGGCTCCCGCCTCCAACAAAACGTTAGGGAAGCCTTCCCTATGGGAGGGATGTACCAACACATCGGATATCGCCATATAATATGCCACATGGTCCGTCCATTCCACATGGACAATGCGGGGATGGTCATTGATCTTCCTGATAATATCATCCCGCAAAGGGTTTAGGTCCTGTTCGAAAGAGCCCAACAAAACCAGCTTGGACTTATTGACAATTTTGGATTGGAGAAAGGCCTCTACCAGCTCCTCTATCCCCTTGTCCTTTACAAGCCTTCCTACAGCAAGCATGATAAAATCATTTTCTCCTGGTGCCACACGCATCATGGCTGCTACCAAATGGTTTTCCTTTAGCTCGTTTCTATCATATTGCACCAAGCTCACGCCATTGGAAGATCCTTCTCCGATGACCCTGACTTTGGACGCATCTACCAGTTTCTCCTCAAGGATAAATTGCTGGAGAGCAAAAGAATTGGGCCATAATTCGGTGCACATCCAAAAAGTGAATTTCTCGACTGCAATCAATAGCTTCTTTTTTTGCTTCTCTGACGACACATAGGGCAGGCCAGCAAGGGTATGTATGCGTACCGAAACACCGGCTAGCTTGGCCGCAATCAAACCCAGGAGCCCTGCTTTAGGGGTATGGGTATGGACAATTTCAGGTTTTTCCTCCCTGAAAAGCCTGATCAACAACCAGATGCAATAGATGTCCCGCAATGGGGTGATCTTTCTGGTAAAAGGAATTACCCGGTGTTCACAGCCCTCCCTCCTCACCACCTCATTCACTTCCTTGCCATCCGAACTCACCATAATAACTTCCCATCCGGAAGCTTTCATGTACTTCATCTGATCAGCAAGCAGGAGTTTTAAAGAGAGGGGTACGGTGGTGATCCTTATTAATTTCGGCATGTAAACAATTTCCTTATAAAACGACAAATATAGATTTTAATTAGAATTTATGTGGATAAATTATACTTTGCCTGAATGATTTTTCGCTTGGAGCAGCATCCCTGCAAAGACAAGCATAAAGTAAAACCCCAGTCGGTTCCCACCCAGGCCTCTATTACCTACACACCATTGAACCGAAACAAGCATAAAACATTTCAGAAATCCAAATAACCAAAGTTATCCCAATATCCCTCGTCCTTTTTTTCACCCCCAGACGAAAAAAATCCTGAACAGTAGAACTGCTCAGGATTTTCCTATTTCACCCAGGGGTTCTAGCCGGCTGGATACCGAATTATTTGTTCAAAGATTGGATCCATTGGGCAATCTTAACCACATCACCACGAGGAACGTGCGGCATTGGAGGCATTGGAGTGCTGTAGTCTGGCCAGTTTTCCGGCTTAGGTGTTATGACCAACTCCACGATCTGTTCTACTGAATAGTTACGTTTGGCAATATCTTGAAAAGAAGGACCTACTTGACGTGTGTCAGGGTTATGGCATGCCGAACAGGTGTTTTTAGCCAAAATTGGGCTGATCACCTGAAGTGTTGGGGCTGCGGCTTCTTTTTCTGCTGCTTTGGCTACAGGAGCCTTGGCAGCTTTCTCCGCTTCCTTCTTAGCTGCTTCTTCTTTTGGAACCGCTGAATTTGCCGTACTTAATTCACTTAGGGCCAATTTTGCACCCGTGGGAATATTGTTCAGGGTATAATAAGCGGAAGGATGCAGCAGAGAATGGAACTCATCCCTCTCTCTGACCCCGTCCAAGAAGAGGTGATGTACGTAATACTGACGCATTCCTTCGACTACAATCCTGGCCTTCATGCCGTCGTCGGATACTTTCACCCCTTTGACAACAAGGTTCTCGCTATTTGCTGGGGGGCTACCGTATACAGGAAAATATTTATAGGTGTAGCTATTGACAGAATAGGACGCAATGTCTTCGGCAGATTTGCGATCAACGGGCTTGGTAAATTCAATTTCGAAACCGTCAGGCATCGCTCTTACCGCTCTCATTTCGAAGGGAAGGTCTTCATTCCATACCAACCGCTGCAGACCTTCGTTGGCCTCCCCTGCGGAACCCCAACCCCGGTTGGTCTCCCCGACAAAAAGGGAACCGTCCTTGGCCCAGGCCATTCGCAAAACACCGGATTGGAAACCGCTGCGAAAATCGATGGATGCGCCTTGGTATTCCCCATTTACTTTTTCTAAGAATACCCGCATGATTTTACTTTGGCCTTGGTCACCCACCAACATTTGACCTTCAAATGGTCCTAAATGACCTTTAGGTATTTTGATAGGTTCAGATGTCGAGATACCATGTATACCATAGGGAAACCAAACTGCCGGCAACTTCAAATCAGGCAATTTCGCTTTGGCCTCAAAAGGGGTGATGAAGGCTGCGCCTTCTACATTTTCCGGTTTGATGTACCTTCCCTGGTCGTTCTTCACCTGCATAGGATCAACTACCGCATTAAATTCTTCCGTAGTAAGGCTCAAAGGGGAGTTCGGCAAATTCGTCCACTTCAACCCGGCAGGGTGTCCTGTGAAATCGCCTTTCTCAATGTGCCACAATCCACCGGACGGCATATAATCCCCTTGGTTATCGGTATAAAACAACTCATCGTCAATCATCCCGATCCCCGCTGGAGATCTCATACCGGTAGCCCAAGGTTCCATTTCACCTTCCTCAGAGATCTTCATGATCCAACCCCTGTAAGGAACGCGGCTTTCTCCACGCCACCATTCTTCGTTACCAAAGGCCACGTTGCCGGACACATAAAATTTACCGTCCGAGCCGATGACAGGACCAAAGCTGTATTCATGATAATGCCCGGACACAGGCCAAGCATAGACTGTCTCGAAAACATCCGCCTGACCGTCCATATCCGAGTCGATCAATTTGGTCAGTTCACCTCGTTGAGCAAGGTAAAAATGGCCGTCTTTGTAAGCTAGACCAAGAATTTCGTGAAGACCCGAAGCAAATTTCCTGAAGAAAGGCCTTGGGCTTGTAGGGTTTTCTACTATAAAAACATCGCCCCTACGGGTAGAAACACCAAGGTTACCATTAGGCAAAGTGACCAATCCGCCAACTTCCAACAAAGTACCCTCAGGAGCACTTACTCTCATGATTTTGAAATAATCTTCCTCCTTAGGAGACTCTTGCGCAGTGGACGAAAGGTTGAAGCCGACTACCATTAAAGCAGCCAGCAATACCTGTCCGAAATATTTATTTATTTTTATATTCATTTTTGCTAAATATTATCAATTAAAACAGAAGCGTGTAGACCAATACATCCTTGACAGGGATAATAAGTTCCTGCTGTTCCGCACCCTTGCGGATCAAAGCTTTAGAATTAGTGCCCTCTTCGAGTTTGAGGTAGTAAACTTTGTCATCGATCAGGTAAGCACCGGCATTCAGTTCTACAATGCTATCTCCTTTGGCAAGGAGGAAGTAGGTATTGGCTTGTCCATCCTGAATTTTTATTTGTCGTTTTATGCCTTGCCCGTTTTCCAAGATGACCACTTCATCATGGATCGTGGCCCCGTTGGTTTGGTACATAAAGGTGATGTCATTGTTGGCGTGGACCCTATAACCTAAGCTCTTATAGGCAGTCCCGACAGTGTCCGTTGGCCAAATTTGGTCTGAAGAAGCCAATTGAGCCAGCGGAATAGCTGGGCTACCTAGACGAATCACGCTCCCCAAAGGTCTTGAAGATCCATCTCCCCTATTGTTCCACATGGGCGTGGCATTTAGAAACTCTCCTCTCCATACCTGGAAAAGGCTGCCGTGATCGAGGTCATAGGTAAAATGAACTCTGGACTCGCTTCCTATGGAAACAGCATGCGTCACCCGCCCATAGTTGGGAACATCCATAAAGCTCCTCAACAAGGGCTTTTCTTTGGGATCTACCAAAATAGGATCCGCCTCGTTTCTTTGCACGCTATTGCTGTTGGTAACTTGAAATTCTCTAATTCCCGGGCCTGCGATAGCAAGACCAAGTCCAGGCTCTACCCAATCCATAAACTTGGAGTACAGCAATTCAAAAGGCACAGCGCCCGCCGGTAGCGTTACACTCCCTCTTCTGTAACCTTGACCAAAATCAAGGACGTCACTGCCGTCTATAGTGACGCGGCCCAAACCACCGGGAACATTGAGATTAAAAGAATATTCTCCCGCTTCTTCGATATTCAAAGTGCCGTTGTACTTGATCAAGTACTGGTTTGATTTCGGATTGACCCGGGACGAAAGTGTTTCAGAAGTTCCTTTGCTCTCAGGAGTGAGGCTTTTGAAATCAGGCTCCTGTTCAAACCTGCCTCCGTAAATTTCATAGGAAAGATCCGCCAATTCTGGAAGGGCTTTGTCATAGCTGGTAATCTTGATATTACGAAGGGCTACCGCGCCATGATCACCTTGTATACGGATGGGGCCAGTGGCCTTTTCGTTGTTGCCCATGCCTCCACGGGTGGGGCCGAACAGTTCCACATTTTCATGAATTACTACACCATTCAATGACATTTGGATAATTCGCGCATTTTCGACTTTAGTGCCGTTGGCATCGAAACGGGGCGCCCTGAAAGAAAGAGAAAGCTGCTGCCACAAACCTGGGGCACGGCTCACATTCTGGCGGGGAGCATAACCTTGAAAGCCTCTTTGGCCTTCCGGCTTGCTTTCATCCCATCTTTCGTAAATTCCTCCATTGTCCCCAGAACGTGGATTGGCAACGCCCCAACTATCCAATAACTGGATTTCGTATCTTCCTTGAAGGTAGATGCCGGAATTAGACCCCGGTACCATCAGGTATTCCACCTCCAAGTCCATATCTCCAAATTCGTCCTTAGAGATAAGGTCACTTCCTGCATTTTTTTTGGTCGGGTTATTGACCAAAACTCCCTCGCCTTTGCTCATGGTGATGGCGTTCTTGTCAGGTTCGACCGTGACATCGCCGGCAATACTCCAGCTTTTGGAGGGTTCATTGAAAAAATCCAAATTTTTTAGGGGAACTTGGACCTGTCCTATGGCAACATGGGACATTAGAAGCAAAACAATGGGCATAAAAACGGATTTTATCCTCCATTGAATAGATTTTTGATTATTCACTTTTTGCATTTAATAATGTAGATTAATGGGATTTTTGCTAGATTATTAGGGGCTTATTAAATTTGTCAAAACATCAGGGAAGTAGAGGATTTGTTGCTTGACAAATTTGATCTTGCGATTCTACAAAAAATAATCCCATCGACAAAATTTAGACAGAGCGCCAGTTAAGTCTCCTTAATACCCAAAAGCTACAATTTTTGCCGATAACCGGCCCGCGCAAAAATTTTTCAGGATCGGATATTATTGCAGGAATAGCGCTAAATAAATGTACAATAACCCTGATAAAACGCTCTATGTGTTTCAGGCATGAACATCTTGGTCCTAGCCCCTTGATACTTGCATTTTGCTATCCAAGTCTAAAAAAAGACTTAACTTTGCCTCCCTATGGACTTTTCAGAATTAGGATTATCAGATCAATTGCTTCAGGCCCTCAAATATGAGAAATACGAAAGGCCGTTCCCCATCCAAGCCGAGGCGATTCCCGCCATTTTAAACGGAAAGGACGTATTGGCCTTGGCCCCCACCGGTTCGGGGAAAACCGCCTCCTATGTATTGCCCATTCTCGAAATCCTGATGCAGAAGGATTATGTGAAAAGCCGGAATATCCCTGTACTTATCCTCTTACCCACCCGTGAGTTGGCGGCGCAGGTCGAAGCCGCCGTAAAAGTCTTTAATGTTTTTCTAAGAAGGGAAATACAGGCAATGGCAGTGTATGGAGGAGTTTCTATCAATCCCCAGATGAAGCATATTTATGGAACAGAAATCCTCATTGCCACACCGGGCCGTTTGCTTGATCTTATGTCCAAAAACTCCATGGATCTTTCGGAAGTACGTATACTTGTGATCGATGAGGTTGACAAAATGCTGAACTTGGGCTTCAAAGAAGAGATGGATGAAATTCTATCCGCCTTACCTCGCAATCGTCAAAATCTGCTTTTTTCGGCGACCATGGAAGAGGCAGTGGAAAAACTGACGGCAAAAATTCTTCACCAACCCGTAAAGATTGAACTCCAGCAGGAGACCATTACCCCCGATTTGATCTCTCAATCCGGCTATCTGGTGTCCGCGGAGAAGAAAGGACCTTTGCTCCGACACCTGATTCTGGAGGGAGACTGGAAGCAGGTCTTGGTATTTACCTCCTCAATCAGGGCAGCAGACAATCTGGCTGTTAAGTTGAATAAAAATGGGATCCAAGCTATGTCGTTCCACGGCGATAAAAGCCAAGGTGCGCGAACCGAAGCATTGAGACGGTTCAAAGCGGGTGATCTTCGGGTATTGGTGGCGACGGACCTGGCCGCAAGGGGAATTGATATTGAATTTTTGCCCTATGTGGTCAACTATGAGTTGCCACGGTCTCCCAAAGATTACATCCACCGCATAGGAAGAACCGGCAGAGCAGGGTCGGAAGGAGAAGCCATCTCCTTGATCACCGAGGAGGATCGGCACCATTTCAAAGTCATCCAAAAGAAGATGAAAAGGTGGGTGGAACTTATTGATTCCAACAACCTGGACTTCTAAGTCAGGACAGGCCCCACCGATTCTTGGCTTGCAAGCCTTCGCCAAGACAACTGGTGAAGACGCCACATTTTAGAGAAAAAATTCTATCTTACCCAAAAATAATTCAGATATGGGTTTATTTTCATCATTGCTGGGAAATGCAGGTGCCGTCTCCAGGGAAGATCTGCTTAAGGATTATGGCAAATTATTAATAGAAGGAGAGGAGCTGGAACTAGGCTTCAAACTATTCCGGGATGTCATCATTTTTACCACCAAGCGGCTTATCTTGGTGGACAGGCAGGGCTTGACGGGAAGCAAGGTAGAATACAAGTCCATCAGCTACAAAAGCATTTCTCGGTTCAGTATCGAAACCGCCGGCACCTTTGACCTGGACGCGGAACTGAAAATCTGGATCTCTAGCGAACAACAGCCTAGCATTGTCAAACAATTCAACAAATCTGTCAATGTTTATGATGTGCATAAAGTGTTGGCCACTTATGTGCTGAAGTAGTCCTCATGTCGTCTATGAAAACCCTATAATAGGCTAAAATCCAAAAGGATACCAATTGCCCGCATTTTTATAGTAGATCTTATCTACAATGGGTTTTGGCAGCTTCAAACCTTTGAATTTCCCGTTAACGAGGTTGTTTTGCAGACTGTCGTCTGTGACAAGATATTGCCAATCCCTCATCCAGGTTTGATGCGCATTTTCCCTTACTTCATCCGGGTTGGCATCTTCTGTCACGTGGAGATCCGTTCCGTACATGATCCTGTCTTGGTACCGCACAAAAAAATCCTGAACCTTATCTCGGTCGGTTAAGGATTGGTATTGTAGGTGCGAAATTCTGGCGGTAAGATCCACCGCCATATTGGGGTATTTATCCAGCCGTTTGGCAATCTCATCCACGCTCCATTCCATACTCCCCAGATGGGTTCCGATAAATTTCAGGTTGGGATATTTTTCTAACACCCGGTCCCTGGCTTCAATCAGTTCCTCATAAGAAGGATACTCGGGATGTTGGTACATGTGGTACTCAGGATGCCTTTCGTAGTAGCGCCTGTCATTGTTGACCGTCATCTCCTCCAGCGGCAACCAACAATTTTTGGGTTCGCCAATATGGCCACATAATGCCACGTTATTGTCTTCCAAGTATTGAAATATAGGGTCGAACTTGGGATGGTCTATTTTGATAAAATCCTCTTTCTCATCCTTAATGACCATTCCTATATTTTTCCACATTTTAACGCCCAAACTGCCTTTCTCTTTGCTGGCTTGCAAGGATGAAATCACCTTATTTTGCCAGTCCGCCTGCTCTATGGTTTCCGTTTCAAAAGTGGATAAAAAATATACTCTTTCGGGAGAATAATCCCGCTGACCTAGCGCATAATTCATCTGTTGCTCTAAAGTTGGATAATCCGGAACCTCCACATTGATGGTGAGCAGGATAAAATTATCCTTTTCAGCCTGTTGTACTAAAGCATTTTCCTTGGTATTGATATGCACGTGAACATCGACTTTAGGCACTGTTTCGAAATCCTCCAATGTATAATAGCTTTCCTGAGTCTGCGCTGGATTGCAGGAAAAAAACCACATTGAACTTATTCCTAAACAAAGAAAGAAGCGACTTTTTACTTTTTTAACCTGCATAGCGTTTGAGGGTTTATCCAAGAATATTTGATGCTTTTATAGCAATCTCAAAAATAAGCGATTAAAATCAAAAGCCATTTAAAAAATTCCTCCCGAAGATCATTGCCTTTTTGTTTTTAACTTCTGTTTTAAAATCCCAGAGAGAGGCGGTTTTATGCAGTTCATGTTAGAAAGTGCAAAACAGGACACAAGCCCCCTAAGCCTGTGTCCTTTTCGCCTAAGATTGGCGAACATCGTTTGAAACCCTCGAATTTGAATACTTCAGGATTGAAGGAATAAGAGGCTATCAAATGACATACGCGCCACTCCACTCTTAGATGAGGAAAGCCTAAAACACCTTCCCCCCTCCCCTCATTACCTCACGGATGGTCTGTCGAATAATTCCTGTTTGCTCAGGATCACCTTTCAACATGGCCTTACTAAACTTAGCCAGCTGCGCCATATCCATATGGGGAGGAACAATCGGCACATTCGGATCCGTCAAGATGTCCAACACAATAGGCCGTTCGGACGAAAGCGCCTCCACCAGCGCCGGCTTGATTTGATCCTGATTTTCAATCCGAATTCCTTTCAATCCCACCAACTCTGCAAAGGCCGCGTAATCCACATCGGGAATATCCTGTGAAGCCTCAAATTTCGGTTCACCGGCCAGCATCCGCTGTTCCCAAGTCACCATATTAAGATCTCTGTTGTTTAGTACAATAACGACCAACCGGGGATCCGACCACTCCCTCCAATATTTCGAAATGGTGATCAGTTCGTTCATGCAAAGCATCTGCATGGCGCCATCTCCCACAAAGGCAATAGGAACACGATCAGGAAAGGCAAACTTTGCCGCTATCGCATAGGGAACCGCAGGGCACATGCTCGCCAAATTGCCCGAAAGGGAAGCCATCATTCCTTCCCTGATTTTGATATTCCTTGCATACCAAAAAGCAGCAGTGCCCGAATCTGCCGTTAAGATGCACCGATCGGGAAGCATGGGGGAAAGCTCCGAAAATATCCTTTGTGGATTGATGGGATCGGCTTCCTGCTCGGCACGCTGGCCTACTGTTTCCCACCAATCGCTCACGTGCTGTTGGATCTCTTCCTGCCAGGAGCGATCCTCCTTGTATTGCAGCAAAGGGATAAGCTTCTGCAAGGTTGCTTTGCTGTTTCCCAACAGGTTGACCTCCATCGGGTAGCGGAGGCTGAGCATCTTGCCGTCAATATCTATCTGTACACCACGGGCTTTTCCAGGCTCGGGGAGGTATTCGGCGTAAGGAAAACTGCTTCCCACCATCAGCAAAGTGTCACAGCCTTCCATCAATTCATAACTCGCCCTTGTGCCTAACATGCCGATAGACCCCGTCACATAAGGAAGATCGTCCGGAAGGGCAGCCTTACCCAACAAAGCCTTGGCCACCCCCGCCCCCAGTAATTCCGCCACTTTCTTAATCTCCTCTGCCGCTGCAAAGGCACCCGCACCAATGAGCATGGCAACCTTCTTACCTTGGTTCAGCACTTCAGCAGCCCTGCTTATTTCACCATCTGTAGGAATAAGCTGGGAATCGGGATAGCCGATTCCAGTAAAAACGCTGCCATGTTTATGTGGGGGCTCCTTCTCGGCTTTTTCCTCTTGCACATCGTTCGGGATGATCACCGCAGTGACAGTTCGTTCGGCTTGCGCTATTCGAAATGCCCGATCAATCACCTGTCTGGCTTGCCCCGGATGCGTAATCACCTGCACATAGGCGGAAGCAACATCCTTATACAAGGAAGTCAGATCCACTTCCTGTTGGTAATTGCTCCCTAAGGAAATCTGCTTTTGCTGTCCAACGATAGCCACCACAGGCTGGTGATCCAGCTTCGCATCATAAAGGCCATTCAAAAGATGGATCGCTCCCGGCCCGGAAGTGGCCATACATACGCCTGTTTCTCCCGTAAATTTGGCATGGGCGGAAGCCATGAAGGCAGCCATTTCTTCATGCCGAGACTGGATAAAGCGCAGATCATCAGATCGGTTCAATGCGCCAAGGAGACCGTTGATGCCATCTCCCGGATAGCCATTAATTCTGTTCACTCCCCACTCCGACATACGCTGAAGGACAAAATCGCTTACATTCATAATAGTTTGGTTGATGGTTGATAATCAATTCCTTTTATGCTGTTTTCCCAAACAAAAGCCAAAAACATTCCAATGTTATTTCAACAGAGACTACTATCCCTTTCAACGCTTTATCGGACTCCACCGGACTGGTTTATGGACATACTCCATCTCATAAAAGGGTAGCACATGTGAACTGGGGAGAAAAAACTACAGATAGAAGGACTATATTTGTTACAGAGGTAATGGAGGAAGGTGCTTCACATGTTGTACATTACTACACAGAAATGGATCTATTGTTAAGGACAAATATTGAAAAAACTCTGGGACAGCTCATTACAGATGAGATGTTTGCCAAACTGAAAGAACTGTCTTTCGAAAAAGCTTTTGATAAAAAACACCTTTTGGCAGAGGCCGGTACGGCCTGCAATTACCAATATTTCATCCTCCAGGGTTCCTGCTACTCTTATTATAACAATGAAAAGGGGGATAAGAAAGCGATCCAATTCGCTCTAGAAAACTACTGGATCACTGATGCCAACAGCTACTTTACCGGAAAAACGGCGGTTTTTGATATTGAAACATTGGAACCTACCCGCGCGGTGATGTTGAACCGTCAAAATCTGGAATTGCTGTGCGAAGCCTATCCTCTGTACGACCGCTTTTTCCGCCTATTGATTCAAAACTCCCTTGCCTCCCTGCACTACCGCATTGCAAAAACCAACAGCGAAGCTGCCGAACATCGATTCCTGGAGTTTTCCCAAATGTTTCCGCAGTTCGTGCAGCGCATCCCTCAGTACCTGATTGCCTCTTATCTGGGCATAGCACCGCAGTCCCTCAGCCGGATCAGAAAGGAGCTCGCACTGAAAGAATAGCCGATTTCCTGAAGACAAATCTCCTCGAATCAAACCCTCCTACTCTTACTTGGCTCAGGACGGAACATCCCGAGCCAACCACCATCTTGAATAAAATCGCACTTACTTTTCTTTATTAACATAGGTGAACGAAAACCCGCTTTGAATATCCGACTTTTGTAGTGTAATAATTAAACAAACTAAACAAACATAATCATGAGCACTACAGAAACAAGAACCAAATGGGCTATCGACCCTACCCACAGCGAATTGTTATTCAAAGTAAAACACCTGATGATCACCAATGTAAAGGGTGAATTCAGAACTTTCAATGCCTCCCTCGAAAGCATAGGAACAGACTTCAGCAAAGCTAAAGTTTCTGCTACCGTCGAAGCAGGTTCCATCTTTACCAACAATACCGACCGGGACAACCATTTGAGAAGTGCAGATTTCTTCGACGTGGAAAACCACAAGGAGCTTACTTTCGAAGGAACTTCCTTTACTAAACTGGACGAGGACAACTACCAATTGAAAGGTAACCTTACCATCAAGGGGATCAGCAAAGAAATCACATTGGATGTTGAGTTTGGCGGAATCGCAAAAGACCCTTGGGGCAATGAGAAAGCCGGCTTTTCCCTCAGCGGAAAAATCAACCGTAAAGATTGGGGATTAAACTGGAATGCCGCCCTGGAAGCAGGTGGCGTCATGGTAAGTGACGAAGTACGCATCAACGGTGAAATTCAATTCGTGAAGCAGTAATTCACGATTCTCCAGAAGGGGTTGCTAGGCCGATATCCAGCCCAACAACCCCTTTTTCGAAAAAAAACCTATTGGATTTCACCCTCCATAACCATTCACTAAACCTGTCAAAATCATGGAAAATCAAATTTTAGGCTTACATCATATTACGGCCATAGCCGGAGATGCGCAGAGCAACTATGACTTTTATACGAAAACGCTCGGTTTGCGCATGGTCAAGAAAACGGTGAATTTTGACGATCCACAGACCTACCATTTCTACTTTGGCGATGAAGTCGGAACACCCGGTACCATCTTGACCTTCTTCCCCTGGAAGAATGTACGGCAAGGTAAAAACGGAGCCGGTATGGCCACTGAAATTGGCTATTCGGTACCTGGGGGAAGCCTTGACTTTTGGACAAAGCGATTCGAGAATCTAGGCGTTCGGCACGATGCTATTGTAGAAAGATTTGGGGAAAAGCAGCTCCCCTTTCAAGATCCCGACGGCTTGTGGCTCAGCTTGATCGAAAGCAAAGCACCTGACAACCGCAAGGGCTGGGAAACCCCGGACGTCAAAGCTGATGCCGCCCTCAAAGGTTTTCACACCGTGACTTTGACCCTGAACAACACCAAAGCTACCGCTGCCGTGTTGACGGAGATTTTCGGTTATCGACTCGTGGCTCAAGATGGAAATATTTCTCGTTACCAAACGGATGCGGTCGAAAACGCCGCTTTAGTAGATCTGCTGGAGTCTCCAGGCGCTCAAAGAGGTTTGAATGCTGGTGGCACCAACCATCATGTGGCCTTTCGGGTGGCTAACGAAGAGATTTTGATGGCCTTTCGGGAAAAAATCGTTGCCAGAGGCCTTCACATTACCGAGAAAATCAATCGGGATTATTTCTTCTCACTTTATTTTCGTGAACCAGGCGGGGTATTATTTGAAATTGCTACTGACAATCCTGGCTTTGCGACCGATGAAACCGTTGCAGAACTGGGCAATTCCCTACAGCTCCCTAATCGGTACGAATCCATGAGAGCCGAAATAGAGAAAGGTTTACCTGAATTGCTTAATTAAACACCAAGAGCCATGCACAGTTTAAAAATTCAAGCTGCGGGGAAAGCATTAGAAGACGCCGAAAAGGTGCTGATCATGATCCATGGAAGAGGTGCCAGCGCAGCGGATATCCTCAGACTGGCTCCTCATCTCCATGTCCAAGATTACGCCCTTTTCGCCCCCCAGGCGACTGACCATACCTGGTACCCCTTTTCTTTTATGGCCAAATCAGAACAAAATCAACCTTGGCTAACGTCTGCGCTGGAGGTGGTGGAAAAGCTTGTCCAAGAACTCGCTGATAAAGGGATCAAAAAGGAAAACATTTACTTTCTGGGCTTTTCGCAGGGAGCCTGTTTAACTTTGGAGTACGTCACCCGTCATGCCACCCGATATGGAGGAGTAGTGGCTTTTACCGGGGGGCTGATCGGTGACGAAATTAATCTGGACAATTATTCAGGAGATTTTAATGAAACTCCCATGTTCATCGGGACGGGCAATCCTGACGCCCATGTCCCGGTGAAGCGGGTAGAAGACACGCAGCACATTCTTGCAAAAATGAACGCTAACGTCAGGCTGAAAGTCTATGACAACAAGCCACATTCCATCTCCCCGGACGAAATTGACCAGGCCAATACTTTTGTATTTAAGGCTTAGGAGACTGAGCGATGGAAGAGCGGTCGCGGGTGGACAAATGGTCTCTTATGCTGGTTGTTTACCACAAGGAACGCAAGGGTGGGTAGCAACGGCCGCAACGAAAAGAGGCCCCTTGAATCCTTCGCGAAGGTAGTGTACCCTTTGCGTAGCCGATAAACCTTTAAACGAGAGCCGGAGATCAAAGAGACGCTGATAGAATAAAAGAATAGCATAAATTGGATGCTGTGTTCAGTGGACCCGACCGTGAGGCTTCTCTAATTTCCCAAATATAAAACCAAAAGCCTATGTTTACCATCACCCGTGTCTACGCCGACCAGCAAGGAGAAAGCCGCTTTGAAGACATTGATCTTCCCTTGGAAGAAGCCGGGGACATCGGTTATCTCTCTGAAAGCATCCCGGCTCGCGAGGTCATGTTCAGAAAGGTCAAGCCCACGTATGATTATGACTTCCATACCGCCCCGCAGCGGCAGTTTATCATCCTTTTAGATGGCAAAATTGAGATTGAAACCTCCTTGGGCGAAAAGAGAACCTTTAAAGGCGGCGATATCCTACTTATGGAAGACACCGAAGGCAAGGGCCATAAAACGCGAAATCTACAGGATATCGATAGAAAATCGGTTTTTATCGTGCTTTAATTGAGTGGAGTGGTCAAAGAAGTGGGAAAGTTTGGCGTGCAGTTTTGTCTATGGCGGGAATGAAAATGGGAACTTCCTCATATGGACAGCTTAAACCACCAATTCCATAAATATTGTAAAAGCAGAATTCATCCCCTTCTACTAGAGGCCTGATCTAGCCATACCATTCCGCCGCTGTGCCACTGCGGATTATACACCATCTAGGCGCATAAACAAGAAGGAAACTATTTTTGGTTGAATTATATTATATTGCAGTAACGATATAGTATAATTGTAAACGATTCACCATTGCCTTCTTAACCATGAATTACCAACTCCTTATAGAAGTTATTGAATTGATCGAACAATTTGATACCGAAGTGGATTCGGATACGCATCCGAAGGGCCTTACCGGCTTCAAACGATGGATTTGCGACAATGAGAAGTCATCCCATGATGCTCAGGAAGAGCCTGAATGGGAAGGGAAAAAAGACGGCAGGAGTCCCGAGAGCGTAATCAACACCTTGATACTCCATACCAACAGGTACGCAAAAGCTTATTCGAAATCCGCCATACACAGGTCGGATTTTTCAACCCAGGAAGATTATATATACCTTATCAATTTAAAGGCTTTTGGGGCAATGACAAAAACTGATTTGATCAAAAGAAACATCCAAGAAAAGCCTGTGGGTATGCAGATCATCAACCGCCTCATCAGACAGGGCTGGATAAAGCAAATGGACTCATCCGAAGACAAACGAAGCAAGATCATTATGATCACGGAAGAAGGTTCGGCCGCATTGGAACAGATTATGCAAAAGGTTAGACAAGCCACTGAAATAGTGACGGGAAACTTGAGTAAGGCTGAAAAATTTCAGCTCATCACGCTACTTCAGAAGCTTGAGCGTTTTCACCAACCTATCTATGCTAAAAATTTAGATCCTTCCCAGCTTATCAGTAAGGTTTATGACGACTATCTCCATCAGAAAAACCGGCAGGCCAATAACATTTTTTGAGGAAAATACGGGTTTCACAGGGAGTTTTTCGAGCAACTTGTCATCAGTTTCCATCTCTTCCAAAAAACTCTTATTTATGAACGGAGGCTGATGCCCCTGATACCTTAACATCACACTTTGGGTATGGAGAAAGTTGGATTTTCGACCGGTTACTTGTTCCTCAGCTGATGCCAAACCTGTTCAAAAAAGAAATCCCTACCCGATGGGGCAGGGATTTACTGATACATTGTGCCTCAAATTAACTGATGCGCAACAAAGGAAGTTAGGGAAGAAGCACTCGATCAATGATATGGATAACGCCATTGTCTACGACCATATCTGCTCCTGTTATTTTTGAGGCTGTATCGTTGCCGGAGCCTTTCACAGCGGCACCTCCACCCAGGCTGAATGTCAGGTCACCGCCGTTGAGTGTTGCTGCATTCATGCCGTCTGTCAACGAATTGGAAAACACCTGGCCTGCCACTACATGGTAAGTTAAAATAGAGGTCAATGTAGCCGGGTCCGCAGCCTGGATTGCTTCAGCTGTTGCAAATCCTGCATCCATAAAAGCTTGGTTAGTGGGTGCAAAAACGGTTAAGGGGCCATCACCTTCCAATGCTTCTTTTACATTTACCGTACCTTGACTGGCCCTTACCACTGCTGCCACAAGGAGACTGAAGTCACCATTGCCTGCAAGTGTCTCCACTACATCGCCCATGGGCGGCATAAGAACTTTATCAATCACGTGAATCACGCCGTTTGTGGCCATTACATCGGCCTGGGTCACCTTCCCACCATTAACAAACACACCGGCATTGCTCTTGGTCACATAAACATCGCTTCCGCCGACGGTCTCAATTTCGGTATTGGCTGCGGAAGGTATGGAGGAAGCGGTCGCACTGCTTGCCAGAACATGATAAAGCAAAATAGATTGGAGGGTTTCTACGGGTACTGCTTGGAGGCTGGCCTCGTCCGCAAAGCCCGCTGCCCTGAATGCATCATTGGTTGGAGCGAAAACCGTGAAAGGTCCATCAGCCGATAAAGTCTCCACAAGACCTGCCCGAACAACAGCAGCTTCAAGTATAGAGAATTCATTGGTCTCAACAACAAGCTCAACGATAGTCTTTCCGGTTTCCGGAATCACGTCATCATTGTCATTACATGAGGTAAACGCAACGGCCGTTAGGACAGCTAGTAAACCATGGGATAAAATGAATTTTTTCATAGATGTTAAGGATTATTAGTATATTTTTAAACTAAATTTAAAATAAACTAAGCAAATAACACACCAAAAATCCACGTAAATTAAATTATAGTATATTAATAAACCATTTCATCGTTTAAGGGCCCGATTCATTGCCTTTCCAATGGTTATCAAAAGAGGAAAATGAAGCAAAAGTACTGTTTGCCGCGTAGGAGCAGAATTTCTCTTATCAGTGCATTTGCTGGAGGGGATCTGATGGCCCTAACTGAACTCTTGGATGTGGGAATCGCTTCCATCGTCTACAACAGGAACGATTTAAAAAAAACAATCTGATCCTAGCGTTACCCTACTTTCTCCGCAAGTATGTTCCGCCGTCAATCCCGATGTGTGCCATTTGATGCGTATCTAAGATTAGCGAACGTTTAGCATGTGCAAAGCAGCACGTATTTTGAAAAATCAGGGGTTGAGGTGAGTTGTGTCCAAACCCCTTTAGATCCATGCGATTGTATAGCGCATGGCTTGTAATAATATCTGAAAAATAATCCCATCGATAAAAACTACTTAAAACTGCCCGAGATTTTATAGCCCGGGCAGAAACGGCATTCAATTCCTGTCGACGGCTTCACCGCCGACAGATAATCCCTATGCCGGCACCCTGGTTTTCTCCTGTCGGTCCCAATGGCGGTGCTTTTTAATAGCATCAATAAAATGGTTGAAGTAATCCTCGGCATTGGCATTGATGCCGGCTGTTACCACACCCTTTTGGGAAATGATTTGGCCAGCATCCTTTTCAGCAAAGTCTACCCCTATCACGAAGGCTTTTTTCAACAGCTCGATTCCTTTTCCCGAAGTCGCTATGGCCTTACAATGTTTATAAGACTCATTGACAAAATGTAAGGCATCTCCTTCCTCCATCATCGTCACGATACTCTTTTCTCCTTCCGGTATATAAATGGCATCATACATGATCGAACCAGCAGTAATATGGCTTTTGTCCACCTCCAGTTCCTCTCCTGAATTGGACATTCGCTTGCCCAGCATCATCGATACAAGCTGCGCCTGTGCTCCTTCCTCTTTTAAAGCTTGTATTACTTTCATCACCTCATCATAGGCAAAACCATCTTCTATTAAAATGGCCACTTTTCGAGATCGAGCGGTCTCGATTTTGTTTTTTTCCATGCTTACGGCAGGGGATTCCTGCACAGAATTATGGTCCCGTGTTTTTTCGGATTCTTGAGTTGTCACAAAGTTGCCGGTAGATTCCACCTCCAAATCCTTCGGAACCTCAACCCCTATACCCTTAGCCACCATTTCGGCAAACAAAGTGTCGACTTTGTAGAAGTTGGCCAATTGTCGCCTGCGGATATCTTTGGCCATCACCTTGCCCAGTTCGAAATGTGCCGCTTCCACCAGGTGTTTTTTCTCCGGCATGGTCAGGGAATTCCAAAACAAGGTGGCTTGGCTAAAGTGGTCTTTGAAACTCTCACTACGGGCGCGGATTTTATACCCTTCCACTTTCTCTGTATAATGCACATATCCACCCTCATTTTCAGGAGCCATTCTTGGCTGCCCATCACCGGTGGAGTTGGGCCAATAGTTCGCCTTCCCTTTATTGATGGTCTGACGCATAAACCCTGCCTCATGATTGTTATGGACAGGCGCTACTGGCCGGTTGATGGGCACTTCAGCGAAATTGGCGCTATTGAAGCGGTTCAGCTGCGTGTCCACATAGGAAAACAACCTGGCTTGCAACAGTGGGTCATTGGTCACATCAATTCCCGGAACCACATGTCCAGGATGGAAGGCCACCTGTTCTGTTTCAGCAAAGAAATTCTCAGGATTTCGGTTCAGTATCATTTTTCCAATCGGCTTAAGCGGCACCAATTCCTCAGGGATTATCTTGGTGGCATCCAGCAGGTCGAAATCGTGTTTGAATTCATCTTCTTCCGGAACAATCTGTACGGAGAGCTCAAATTCCGGATAGTCACCCGCTTCGATTGCTTCCCATAAGTCCCTTCTTAACCAGTCGGGATCTTTTCCAGCAAGTTTTTGGGCCTCATCCCAGACCAAAGAATGCGTCCCAAGGGTCGGCCGCCAGTGCAATTTGACGAAGACCGCCTTCCCCGCTTCATTGACAAAGCGAAAGGTGTGAACGCCAAAGCCCTGCATCATCCGGTAGCTCCTGGGAATTGCCCGATCGGAAAGTACCCACATCAACATGGCGGTTGATTCCGGCATCAGTGAGACAAAATCCCAAAAATTGTCATGCGCGGCCGAAGCCTGGGGCATCTGATGGTCCGGTTCAGGCTTGATGGAATGGACAAGATCTGGAAATTTGATCCCATCTTGTATGAAAAATATAGGAATGTTGTTACCCACCAAGTCATAATTCCCTTCCTCCGTATAAAATTTGGTGGCAAAGCCACGGACATCCCTGACAGTGTCGGCTGAGCCCCTAAAACCCACCACTTGGGAAAAGCGGACGAAAACGGGTGTTTTTGTACCCGGGCTTGTCAGAAATTTAGCCTTGGTAAAAGCTTTCATGGAATCATCATAGGGCTGAAAATATCCATGAGCACCGGATCCCCTCGCATGGACCACCCGCTCTGGAATATTCTCATGGTCGAAATGAGTCATCTTCTCCCTGAAATGAAAGTCCTCCATCAAGGTGGGGCCTCTTGACCCTGCTTTGAGCGAATCATCGGTGTGGTTGATCCTGACGCCTTGGTCTGTGGTCATGTACTGATTTTCGGAATTCTCGCTAAAGGATTCCAGCTGCTTCTTTTTGCTTTGATCGTCTACCTGAATTGGTTTAACGTTTTTCAGGTGCTTGTCTTGATTTTCTTTGTCGCTCATCGCTATTGGTTTTAGATGGAAAATAGTTATATATCATGGTTAAGGCAAAATTGGAGATGCTGAAATTAAACACCTAAAAAAATAAATTTCGGCGTGGTAGAGAGTCAATAACCGTCAACAGATCCTGCCAAAGAATCCTAAAATCATTCTTATCTCCTATCAACGGCTTCTGTGCTCAAAGCCAATGATGACAAAATAAACCAAACGCTGTTCCAAATTTTTTAATCAGGTGGGAGATGTACCTAAAATGGCCCGGATAATAAGTCTTAAGCATTTTTAAGCAAGCCCTGTATGTCAAGTTCCAATCCCGCCTGTGGCGCGGTTGATACGTATAACTCCTTTAGTCCTCCTTACCGTATCGCCGAAGCCTCCGTTTATTGAGGCGGGGGCGTCGTCTCTAGCATAATGGAGGAGGCTACAGACTAATTCTGCCCAGCACCTGCATGTTCTATCACAACAGGGTCCCCCCTGACCTCTCAAGATGAATCAATCCTTTCCCGTCAGGAACAATATTTGATGATAATCCGCCAAGACCGACGGTGAAACAGTAGCAGGAAAGAATTTTGAACCAAAATAAACAACATCATGCCCTACAAAAAATTAACCGACTTACCCGACCAGGTGAAAAATGCTTTGCCTAAGCATGGCCAAGAAATTTACCAAGCTGCCTATAACAATGCTTGGGATCAGTATAAAGATCCTTCGGACCGAAAAGACGACAGCACGAGGGAAGAGACCGCCCACAAAGTGGCTTGGGCTGCTGTAAAAAAGGAGTACAAGAAAAACGACACGGGAGATTGGAAGAAAAAGTAGCGGTGATCCAATGATCCCCCCAACAAATTAGATCGAAAAACAGCTGTAGCCGAAGTCCACTTTAAATTGTGCCAGAAACGAAAATTATCCCGTGCAAATTGCCTCCTCCTATTGCTAAAGTGGTAGCTACACCACTATATTTGGACATTCAAAAGCGGGTGTAGCTCAGTTGGTAGAGCGTCAGCTTCCCAAGCTGAAGGCCGTCGGTTCGAACCCGATCACCCGCTCTGCTTTTCTTTGGTTTTGTTGCTTTTATTTTTTTGCAAATAATCCACCACAAAATTCCTCTTTTACCTGTAGCGTTTTGCCAAATCCATCCGTCAAGAGAGTTAAAGATATTTTTTTTTAAACCAGCGATAACCCGGATGCTATGAAAAAAACACTACTCTCCTTGATCAAATGGCCGCTTTTGGAGATCTTCTCCTCCGTCGGTTTCCTCCTGTTCTTGTCCTCCTGCCAAGATCAAATCGAAAGCACATATACGTTTAAGACCCAAATGCCGGTGTACATGCAAATGAGCACAGTACGGGAAGGAGAGATTATCATAGAACCGGGAAAACCACTGGACAACCCCGGCAAAATATACCTCTATGGCGATTATCTACTGATCAATGAACCTCAAAAAGGCATCCACATCATTGACAATACCAATCCTTCCAGTCCCCAGCCTGTCCATTTTATCAATATACCAGGGAATGTGGATCTGGCCATCAACACCAACATCTTGTATGCCGACAGCTATGTGGATCTTTTGGCTTTTGATATTGGCAATCTTGCAAACATCCAAATGGTACAAAGAGTAGAGGACGTCTTTCCATATATGTACACAGACCTCGCCAGCAGTACCTTTATGACCTTAAAGGACACCGTGATCAGCTATGATTCCGAGACGGTTAATGGCTGGGGCGGCAGGCCCGGGATTTGGGGACAACGTGATATGTTCGCCCAGAATTCCAGCTCCGGCGGAGAAAGCTACGGACAGGGAGGCTCAATGGCCCGCTTCACCCTGATGAACGGCCATCTTTATGCTGTGGATGATTACAGTCTTAGAATTTTTGATGTCAATGTAGCCAGCAATCCCTCCTATCTGGATCATATAGAGTTGGGATGGGGCATCGAGACCATTTTCCCCTTTCAAAACAAGTTGTTCATAGGCTCCTCTACCGGAATGCACATTTACGATGCCAGCATTCCATCCGAGCCACAGCCCATGTCCGTCTACCAACACATTACCGCATGTGATCCCGTAGTGGTCAATGAAACCCATGCTTTTGTCACCCTTAGGTCCGGCATGGCCTGCAACCAGGGAGTGAATGAATTGCATGTGCTGAATATTGAGGACCCTCATCAACCAAAATTATTAAAAGCTTATCCCATGAGCAATCCCCATGGACTCGCCCTAAGTAACAACTATTTGTACCTGGCTGAGGGGAACCATGGGTTGAAGAGTTTTGAGGTGTCAGATGTCATGGCCATAGATGCCAACCGCCGGGAACACCTGAAGTCCATGAAATCAGTAGACATCATTGCCGGTCCCAAATCCCTTATTGTCATTGGCCCGGATGGCGTCTGCCAATTCAATTACTCCAAGCCAGACCGGCTGAACCCTTTGAGCTGCATACAGGTGAAAAATAAGATTGTTCTAAATTAAAAATCCCGACAAAGGAGGTATTTGCCCTATTCTTTTATATGAAAAAGTGGATAATTGTGCTTGTATTCCTCCTGCTGGCTTTTACCGGACATGGCCAAAGCTCTCCTTATGTCAACCATACCGAGTTGGGTCCGCTGATCGGTGGCATGGATGGTCCGGAGACCAGAGTTAACTTTTCCTTCCAAACTTTCAATGGGGTCAAGATCCACCCCAATCATACCCTAGGTTTCCTCGTGGGGCTGGACCGTTATCCAGGTGTTACATTGATGCCTTTAGCTGTGGGCTGGAGGGGCCGGCTCTATAAAGAAAAGAGAACCTCCCCCTACGCCAGCTTGGACATCGGTTATGGATCTGCCTTACTCGCCAGAAAGCAAAACGAAAACTTCACTGAATCCTGGTATGCCGGTGGCTTACTTATCAGCCCAGCCATTGGTCTTCAGAAGGTGTCCAAAAGCCGGCGACAGGCCTTCACTTGGAGTATCGGCTTCAAAGTGCAAAAAGCTTGTTTTTATGAAGGTCAGAAAATCCAAGGACTCAGTAGACCCTCACCCCATCCCAAACTCCCTACCGGCTTTCAATCCATCAGGGAAGAGAGCTATGTACTGAACAGTTTATCTGTAAAATGGGGAATTGTCTTCTAAAAAACCGGGCATTGGAAGAAATAGCAAAAAAATTATGACTGGTGGATTTGGGCCACCGGGTATTAAAATGTACAAGCCCTGAGGGAGCCAAATTATGGTGCCTCCTCAGGGCTTATATCACAGGATCTGAACTTAAAATTATAATTTCTCAGGTCACTTCCCCTTATTGGCTTTCTCCAGCTTAAGCAACCCTGCCTTTTCCTTGATTTTTAATTCAAGTTCCTCCATAAGTTCCGGATTGTCCAACAGAAGAGCCTTGACGGCATCCCGCCCCTGGCCTAGCTTGTTACCCTCATAAGAAAACCAGGATCCGGCTTTTTTGATAATCTCAAATTCCACTCCGATGTCTATTATCTCCCCTACTTTTGAGACCCCCTCACCGTACATGATGTCAAATTCAACTACCTTAAAGGGAGGCGCTACTTTATTTTTCACAACCTTTACTTTGGTCCGGTTGCCAAGAATATTGTCCGCACTTTCCTTGATCTGGCCTATTCTTCGGATATCCAACCGCACAGAGGCATAAAATTTCAAAGCGTTTCCCCCTGTTGTAGTTTCCGGGTTGCCGAACATCACGCCTATTTTTTCCCTCAACTGGTTGATAAATATACAGGCGCAACCTGTTTTGTTGATGGCACCGGTCAGCTTCCGCAAGGCTTGGGACATCAATCTTGCCTGAAGTCCCATCTTGCTGTCTCCCATCTCTCCCTCCAGTTCAGCTTTGGGAACCAAGGCCGCTACAGAATCGATAACAATGATATCGATGGCTCCAGAACGGATCAGGTGTTCGGCTATTTCCAAAGCCTGTTCCCCATTATCAGGTTGTGATATTAAGAGGTTTTCTATGTCTATACCCAGTTTCTCCGCATAGACTTTGTCAAAGGCGTGTTCGGCATCGATAAATGCTGCCATCCCACCTGCTTTCTGCGCTTCGGCAATGCAATGCATGGAAAGGGTTGTTTTTCCAGATGATTCAGGGCCATAGATTTCAATCACCCGTCCCCTAGGGATCCCTCCCACACCCAAAGCCATATCCAATCCCAAGGAACCCGTGGAAATAGCAGGAATGTCCTGGACCGTATTGTCACTGAGTTTCATCACCGTTCCCTTGCCATAAGTCTTCTCAAGCTTGTCAAGGGTCAACTGGAGGGCTTTGAGTTTTTCTGTATCTGCGCTCATATCTGATCAAATAAAAATCCGTACTTTTAAAATATAAATGTGAAAGTAAACATTCGTCCGTGGAATACCAACTTGACAATAACCATTGTTTCACGATTTCGTTTCACTCATTTTAAACTTTGTTGTATAACGATTGGCTATCATTGGTATAAGTTTTGAATAGCATGTTAGAAAGATCCATTAATTGATTTATGCATATTATTCCAAAAGTTTTTTTGATTATTTCTTTACTGGGTTTCACCTTTTCTGACATAGAAAAAAAGGAGCAAAACCTGTATTTTTCCGGAGGGGAAGAACTGGTTTTTAAGGTCAAATATCTCTTTTTTAACGCTGCAGAAGCTAAAATGACGACAAGCAAAACCATTTACCAGATACAGAACAGGCCTACCTATAAGATAGATGTAACGGGAAGAACCTTAAATATATTCAAAATATTCTATGTAAAGGACAATTGGGGAACTTATATGGATACAGCCACCCTTGTCCCTTACATCTCTTACCGCCATATTGAAGAAGGCGATTACCGAAAGCACGAGCAGATCAACTTCAACCACCGCACCAAGGTAGCCACGGTCAATGTTTTCGACCGAGAGAACAAAAAAGTTACTGAAAAAACATCCCATGATGTCCCCACTGGGGTTCAGGATATCGTGAGCGGCTTCTATTATTTAAGAACAATGGACCTATCCGGCTTAAAAAAAGGCCAGGCTATGACGATAAAGGGTTTCTTTGACAAAAAATTATATAACATTAAATTAACATTTGAAGGAAAGGAAAGGATAAAAACAAAAATTGGGGAATTCGACACCTTTATTTTTTCACCTACCATGCCGGGTAATAAGCTCTTCAGTGGGGAAAACCCAGTCAAAGTATGGATCACAGACGACAAAAACAGGATTCCGATAAAAATAACAGCCAACCTGGTCGTGGGCTCCTTAAATATGGACATCACCAAGGCTACGGGACTACGCCACCCTTAGGCCCCCGTTTTATTAACATAAAATTAATATCGGCACCAATTCCGGTTCCTCTATCGGCATATACCAGCGCCCTACCCTGTTGTCCAACTCTTTAATCTTTTTAAATTTCTAAATTAGCGGAAAATTAATTTAAGTTTAATCCCTGTCTCTGATGAGTGACAACCAAAAAATCAAGGTCCTTGTTGTAGATGACGAACCGGACATCGTTGAAATATTGACTTATAACCTCGAGAAAGAAGGCTACGAGGTAGCTTCTGCTTTGGATGGGATAAAAGCCATAAAAGTGGCAGCCAAGTTTCTGCCGCAGGTGATCCTGCTGGATATCATGATGCCCCGCCAGGACGGCGTGGAAACCTGTCGCCAGCTCCGCGAGATCAAAGAACTTAAGAACTCCTTTATCCTTTTCTTGACAGCCCGATCGGAAGAATACTCCGAAGTGGCTGCCTTTGATGCAGGCGCGGACGATTACATCACCAAACCCATCAAACCCAGGGCATTGATGAGCCGTATTTCATCTTTTTTTCGTAGGGAGACACAAAAAGATCTGGACCTCGTCCAGATTAAAATCAAGGACCTGACCATAGACCGGACGAGTTACACCATAGATAAAAACGGAAAGACCATCATTCTTCCCAAAAAAGAATTTGAATTATTGTACTTCTTGGCCAAGAACCCCAATACTGTACTGGGGAGGGAGGAATTATTGCAAAACATATGGGGAACGGATGTCTACGTGCTTGCACGAACGGTGGATGTGCATATCAGGAAAATCAGGGAAAAGATAGGAGACGATTACATTACTACCGTGAAGGGAGTAGGGTACAAATTCGAAAACAACTAATTTGATGTTGACCACATCCAAGAGTATTGCCTTCCTGTTGTCATTGGCCATTTCACTGCTCGTCATGGCCATCTTGTCTTTTGTGGACGGGGTTTCACGGCAAGTGGTCCTGACGGTGGGGGGAATCTCCTTTGCCGCTATCTTTATCCTCCTTTACCTGACGTTGGAGTTCCTTATTTTTAAGGAGATCAACAACATTTACACCGTGTTGGATAAGATACAGAAAAAGGACCTTCATAAAGCCATCAAGAAATCCAGCAAGACCTCCCTTTTCCCCCTGCGAAAAATCAACAAAACGATCAACGAATACGCCTTGGCCAAAAACAAGGAAATTGAAACCCTTCAAAAAAACGACACCTTCAGAAGGGAATTTATCGCCGATATCTCTCATGAACTGAAAACACCCATTTTTGCCGCACAGGGATTTGTCCATACCTTATTAGATGGGGCAGTAGACGACAAAAACGTCAGGTACAAATTCCTGAAAAGAGCTGCAAGAAGCCTTAACACCCTAGAGGTCCTTGTTCAGGATCTCCTTACCCTGAACCAGATGGAAAGCGGCGTGGTGAAGTTTAACTTTGCGGAGGTGGATTTGAGGGAGATCGTTGCAGAAAACATCGAACAACTGGAACAAAAAGCGTTGAAGCGGCACGTCAGCATCAGGTTCAACTACAATGAAGCCAAGGAACACTTTGTCCTTGCGGATAAGGACAAGTTATCCAACGCCATCCAAAACCTCCTTGCCAACGCCATCCGTTACAACCATGACGGGGGCGAGGTGGTTATCAAATTGAAATCCACGAAGAAAAATGTGCGCGTGTCGGTAAAGGATAATGGAAAAGGCATTCCACCGGAGGACCTCAACAGGATATTTGAAAGATTTTATCGGGTGGAGAAAAGCCGCTCAAGGGAAAAAGGAGGAACGGGCTTGGGCCTTGCGATAGTCAAACATATATTGGAAGGGCATAAAAGCAAGATCTCCGTCACCTCTGCTGTGGGCAAAGGTTCTCTGTTTACCTTTTCCCTGGCCCACTCCAGGATACAGAGCCAGCCGGAAGCCAAATCTCTGAAGACACAATAGTAAGGCAATTATAGGGGAAGGTTCATTATTTTAATTAATTTTGCACCCTGGATCGGAAAGCGCAGGCTGCATATGAAAAAAACGGATTTTGGAAACCTTATTTTATTTGAAAACGAAGATTACATCGTAGTCAACAAACCTCCCTACCTATCCACCTTAGAGGATAGGCATGAAGCCCAAAATATCCTTTATTTAGCGAAGATGCACATTCCCGATGCCCAAGTGTGCCATAGGTTGGACAAGGAAACTTCCGGCTGTCTGATCATCGCCAAGCATCCTGCTGCCTACCGCAATACCGCTATCCAGTTTGAAGACAGGAAAGTCAACAAAATCTACCATGCCGTTGTCGACGGCATACATGAATACAAGGACACCTTAGTGGAAAGGGGCATTATCGCAACGACCAAAGGCATCGCCAGGGTTAACAACCTGAAGGGAAAGCCCGCCACTACTTACTTCACTACTCTAAGGACTTATTTTGCCCATTCTTTGATAGAATGTAGACCTATCACGGGTAGATTGCACCAGATCAGGGTCCATCTGGCCTATCTGAAATCCCCCATTTGTGGTGATGAGCTATATGGCGGCAAGCCCCTATACCTTTCCAGTTTAAAGAAAAGATTTAACCTGAAGAAAGACACGGAAGAATCCCCCATTATGCAGCGGGTATCGCTCCATGCCTATTCCATTGGCTTCAAAGGAATGAATGAGGAGCGTATCGATGTATCGGCGCCTTACCCCAAAGATTTTGCGGTATTGATCAAACAACTGGAAAAAAACAAGTAGAAAAACAGGTTCTTGTTAAAAATCAGGCACTAAAGCTGGGAATGTTTTGCATATAAATAGAATTACTTCTATCTTTGTGTCCCTTTTTGAGGGTGAAATGTATTTAAAAAGCTAATAATTAAACGTTTACACAGTGGATACTTTAAGCTATAAAACCGTATCAGCAAATGACGCAACTGTACAGAAGGATTGGATCGTAGTGGATGCCCAATCAGCTGTACTGGGGAGGTTTGCTAGTGAGGTAGCAAAAATCTTGCGGGGTAAGACCAAACCTGGTTATACACCCCATGTAGACTGCGGAGACAATGTGATTGTCATCAATGCAGAAAAAATTAGGCTCACGGGCAAAAAGTGGAATGACAAGGTATATGTCCGCCACACAGGCTTCCCAGGGGGTCAACGAATTGCCACTCCTAGAATGTTGATGGAAAAATCCCCTATAATGCTTGTTCAGAAAGCAGTGAAAGGGATGTTGCCAAAGACAAGATTGGGCAATAAATTGTACACCAATCTGTATGTCTATGCTGGATCTGAGCATCCACATGCGGCACAACAACCAAAAGAAGTCAAATTTTAATTCTAGCAATCAATGGAAGTTATCAATACAATCGGTAGAAGGAAAACATCTGTAGCAAGAATTTACATGCAACCTGGAAAAGGCGAGATTACTGTGAACAACAGAAGTCTTGAGGTTTATTTTCCTTTCGATTTGCATCAGATTGTTGTGAAGCAACCACTTAGCCTTATCAATGAAAATGATGTATATGACATCAAAATCAATGTTGACGGCGGTGGGATCAAAGGTCAGGCAGAAGCCATCCGTATGGCAATCTCCAGGGCGCTTTGCGAATTCAATGCTGACCACAGACCCCCTTTGAAAAAAGAAGGTTTCCTTACTCGTGATCCCCGTATGGTGGAACGTAAAAAGGCTGGACGCAAAAAAGCAAGAAAGAAATTCCAATTCTCCAAACGTTAATCTGGAATTCTATTCTTTTCTATATTATAAATAAACATTTATTAATTAATGGCCAACATAGAATATAAAGACTTACTGGATGCTGGTGTTCATTTTGGACACTTAACAAGAAAGTGGGATCCGAGAATGGCGCCTTATATCTTCATGGAGAAGAATGGCATCCATATCATCGACCTAAACAAAACGCTCGTTAGCCTTGAGGAAGCATCCAACGCTATCAAGCACGTAGTAAGATCAGGCAAGAAGATCATGTTCGTCGCCACCAAGAAACAGGCGAAGGATTTGGTTACTGAAGAAGCCAAAAGGCTTAACATGCCCTACATCACCGAAAGATGGTTAGGCGGTTTGTTGACCAATTTTGCTACTATTCGCAAGTCTCTTAAGAAAATGACTTCCATCGACAAGTTGATGAAAGACGAATCTTACACCAACTTGGCGAAAAAAGAACGTTTGATGATCACCAGACAGAGAGAGAAACTGGAACTTGTATTGGGCGGCATCGCTGACCTGACCAGACTTCCTGCAGCGCTTTTTGTGGTAGATATCAAAAGAGAACATATAGCCATTTCCGAAGCTAAAAAACTCGGTATCCCTGTGTTTGCGCTAGTAGATACGAACTCCAACCCCAACGAGGTGGATTTCCCTATCCCAGCCAACGACGATGCTTTTAAATCCATCTCTTTGTTGGTAAAAGCTTTTGGTGCGGCTATCGAAGAAGGTCTTTCTGAGAGAAAGAAAGACAAGGACGAAGCCAGACTTTCTGAAGAGGAAGAAGCTAAAAAAGCTGTTGACGCCGAAACAAAAGAGTAGTCCACTATGATAAGTTGATAAAAAAATTGAACATATGGTCTTTGCCTATGTTCAATTTTTTTGTTAAATACCTTGTCATCCACCTCCGGGATTCTCCGGCTGGTGTTCCACAATCGAATTGTAACATCTAAAAATATTTAAAATGGCTATTACTGCACAAGAGGTAAACAAACTAAGACAAATGACCGGAGCCGGGATGATGGACTGTAAAAAAGCCCTGACCGAAGCTGAAGGCGACTTTGAAAAAGCCGTAGATCTTCTTAGAAAAAAAGGACAGAAAGTCTCTGCTTCAAGAGCGGATCGCGAAACAAAAGAAGGCGTAGTAGTTACTCATGTCAATGAAGGAAGTACAGAAGGGATTATCCTTTCCCTTACCTGTGAGACCGATTTTGTAGCTAAAAACGAAGAGTTTGGAGCCTTTGCCAACGAAATCCTGAACCTTGCCGTAAAAAACAATTCTCAATCTGTTGAAGAAATCTTGGCGATCCCTTACGGTAGCATTACTTTAGGCGATAAGATCGTGGAAATGACCGGTAAAATTGGTGAGAAAACTGAAATCAGCCATTTTGCCAGAGTTAACGGCGAAAGCGTTGTCAATTATATTCACTCCAATGGAAAGCTGGGTGTGCTCGTGGCCTTGAAAAACGGACAGGGAACGCAGGTGGAAGATGCAGGTAAAGATGTGGCCATGCAGATTGCCGCCATGAACCCTGTTGCAGTTGACAAAGACGGCGTTGATTCCACTACAGTAGAGCGTGAGATCGAAGTTGGTAAGGAACAAGCCAGAGCCGAGGGCAAACCAGAGGAAATGCTTGAAAAAATCGCCCTGGGCAAGCTGAACAAATTCTACAAAGAAAATACGCTGTTAAGCCAGACCTTTGTTAAGGATAACGCACAGACTGTTGCCCAATACCTTGACAGTGTAAACAAGGGACTGACAGTAGTTGATTTCAAGAGAATATCCATTGGGTAATTCTTCTATTATAAAGTAAAAAAAAGCCCGTATCATCGGGCTTTTTTTATTTATGGGGTATTTTTCCAACACAACTTGGACGAACGGTTTTAACATATCTGGGGGACAGGGTACCGTGCAACCGTGGTCGCGCGGATGCCTCAGCAACTGATAAAACCCCCAACACCCGACAACCGTTAACCACTAAATGCGCGGCGACTGAAAACACTTCGGCGTTTGTCCCATGCATAAACCTGTGATATTATCCATCATCTGAACCTCAAACTAGTCTTATGATTTTATTGGCCGATCTGCATTTCTCCCTTCCCCTGGACAACCCTGTTCTCATATTTTCCCTCATCCTGTTTATCATCCTTTTTGCACCGCTGCTACTTAACAGATTTAAGATTCCCCAATTGATCGGATTGATCATTGCGGGAGCAGTAATTGGGCCTTATGGGTTTCATTTGATGGAAAGAGACAGCAGTGTGGTGCTTTTCGGAACCGTGGGTTTGTTATACCTGATGTTTTTGGCGGGATTGGAGATCGATTTGGGGGATTTCAAAAAGAACAAGAATAAAAGCATTTTGTTTGGGTTGATTACCTTTACCATTCCGATGATTCTAGGCTCTCTGGCTGGATTTTTCCTATTGGAATTCAATCTCATCACCTCAATCCTATTGGCCAGTTTGTTGGCCTCACATACCTTGATCGCTTACCCCATCGTCAGCAAATTGGGTATCGCCAAAAACAAAGCCGTCAATATCACCGTGGGGGGAACAATGATCACCGATACCCTGGCCTTGTTGGTATTGGCAGTGATTTCAGGAATGTCTACAGGAGAAATCAACAATGCCTTTTGGATCAGATTGGGTGTGTCTGTTATTGTTTTCGGACTGGTCGTAACCCTTATTTTTCCACTATTGGGAAGGTGGTTTTTCAAAAAGTACGAAGACAGTATCTCCCAGTATATCTTTGTGTTAGCCTTGGTTTTTTTAGGAGCATTTTTGGCGGAGGCAGCAGGAATTGAAGCCATAATTGGGGCATTTTTGGCTGGTCTTGCCTTAAATAGGCTGATCCCCCACACCTCCCCCTTGATGAACCGGATCGAATTCGTCGGAAATGCACTTTTCATTCCCTTCTTTCTGATTGGAGTGGGCATGTTGGTGGACCTGAGAGTTTTCTTTTTGGATCTCAATACGCTGTATGTTGCTGTGGTGATGACTTCAGTGGCGCTGCTGGCAAAATTCCTTGCTGCCTTCGCCACCCAGAAACTCTTTAGTTTTTCCCCGGCACAACGCGACGTGATTTTCGGCTTGAGCAATGCCCAAGCCGCTGCCACCTTGGCTGCGGTCTTGGTGGGCTACAACATTATCTTGGGCGAAACACCTGATGGGGAACCCATAAGATTGCTCAATGAAAGCGTATTGAATGGGTCTATCCTTATGATCCTGGTCACCTGTACCGTTGCTTCCTTTGTGGCTCAAAGAGGCGCTACCAAAATTGCAATGGAAGAAATGGACGGAAGGACTGACGAGGAAAATCCCGAGGACGTAGAAAAAATCCTTATTCCTGTCAATTATCCAGAGAACGTGGAAGAATTAATCAACCTAGGGGTGACCGTCAAGACCCAGAGCAACAAAAATTCGCTCGTGGCACTTAACATCATCCCCACGGAAACGGGTGATGCCGCCAAGGAGCGGGCAGCCCGGAAAATTCTGGAAAAAGCCAGTGTAAGCGCTTCGGCTACAGACAACATATTGACCGAACTCATTCGTTATGATTCTGACATTAGCAATGGGATCACCAATGTAGTTAAGGAAAATAAAATATCGGATATCATTTTGGGCCTGCATAACCAAAAAAGCATCACGGGCTCATTTTTGGGCAAGTTGACCGAAGGCATTCTTTCCCGGTGTAATGTTACCACGCTTATCTACCGAAACGTACAGCCGCTCAATACGGTAAAGAGATATATGATCATCATCCCGGCAAATGCAGAGCAGGAAATCGGCTTCCCTTTCTGGTTGTTAAGAATATGGAACATCGGCCGAAATACCGGTGCTACATTGGTGTTTTATGGCTCGGAGACTAGCCTCTCCTACATTAGAGAAGCAAACAAAAACCACACGATAGAAGTGGAAATGGTGGAATTCGCCGATTGGGAGGATTTTCTGATTCTCTCCAGAGATCTTAAAAGCGATGATGCCCTTATTATTGTCATGAGTAGAAAGAATGAAATTTCTTACACTCCCGAGATGAAGAAAATGCCTAAATACCTTAACCTCTACTTTTCCAACATCAACTATGTTCTGGTCTATCCCATGCAGGAAGGTCCGGATCCCGGCACTTATTCAAAATTTCAAGGCACAAAAATATTCAACCCGCTGCTAAACAACCTGGAAAAGTTTGACGATGCCGGAAAAGCAATTTCGGAATTATTCAAAAAAAAATAAGCCTGTGGCTTTTGATTAAACAGTGGGGGCATGGGATGAAGGCCTAGCGCGTGCTCGTGCCCCTATGGCTGACCAAATCCTGTCCATTCTCTTCATGTTTCTATAATAAATGATTTTTCCCTTTCCGCCCTCCCCCTGCCTTTGTACTTTTGGCGCTAGTTCAGTCTAAAGTATATTTTATGAAAAAAATAGGTCTCCTCCCCCGGTTAGTTATTGCCATTATTATGGGCATTTTAATAGGAGCATATCTACCACAGATCTTTACCGAAATCTTAGCCACCTTCAATGGGCTCTTTGGTAATTTCTTGGGCTTTGTCATCCCTCTGATTATCGTGGGTTTCATTGTTCCTGGAATTGCAGATCTTGGCAAAGGGGCGGGAAAGTCCCTCGCACTAACCGCAGGTATCGCTTATGGCTTCACCACTTTTTCTGGAATTTTAAGCTATGGAACGGGGTCTGCTATTTTCAAACATATTCTTACGCCGGGTTCATTGACAATTGGCAATACTGACAATCCGGAACACGCCCTGCTGTCACCTCTTTTCACCGTCGAAATGCCTCCTTTACTTGGCGTAATGTCTGCCTTGATGATGGCCTTTATCCTTGGCATCGGTATATCTACCCTTGAAGGAAACGGTCTTAAGAAAGTGATGAATGAATTCCAAGAAATCATCTCAAAGCTTATTACAGCCATAATCATCCCGCTGCTCCCCATTCACGTAATGGGTATCTTTGCGAACATGACCTTTGCAGGGCAGGTCGGTGAGATAATCGGTGTCTTCTTTAAAGTCTTCCTATTGGTGATCCTTCTCCAAATGCTGATCATCACGCTACAATACTTAATAGCAGGCGGGCTAAGCAGAAAAAATCCTTTCACATTAATCAAGATGATGGTGCCAGCCTATTTTACGGCGCTGGGAACACAATCGTCTGCAGCCACTATCCCTGTTACGCTTGAACAGACAAAGAAGATGGGAGTACGGGGATTTGTGGCTGATTTTGTGATTCCCCTGTGTGCCACCATCCACCTATCCGGATCTACCGTAACGATAACCGCCTGTGCCCTTGCCATCATGACCATTAACGGCATGGCAGCTTCTTTTATGGATTTCTTTCCCTTTATCCTCGCTCTAGGAGTTACCATGGTGGCAGCACCTGGGGTGCCCGGAGGGGCTATTATGGCAGCACTGGGGCTTCTCCAAAGTATGTTGGGATTCAATGACACCTTGCTTTCCCTGATGATTGCACTTTATCTTGCCCAAGACAGTTTCGGTACCGCCACAAACATTACCGGCGACGGCGCCGTAGCAGTTATTGTGGACAAGCTGACGAAACGATAGAGGAGACCCAGGCTACACTTCACAAGGAAAGGTGAAAAGACATCAAATCCGTAGGGGTATTAACATAGATTATTCGGTCTTTTCTGGTATATCGGAAACAGGAGGAGGGAAAAGGCAAGAGGGGGAAAATTCGGAGAAAATAGGACGGGCTATAAGACGAAAATACGTCGCCGACATCAATTCCTCTATTCCTATGCGGGCAAAAAAGCGTCCTGTTGCTCTTGCTGAGGATGCACTTAAGCACCTGGCTGAACCCTCTCCGCTGCAAGGTTGTTTGATTATCAAGTGCTAAAACTATACTGATTACTCCCAAATAAAATCTATCCATGAAAAGCATCAATTTAGGCCTCCAGATCGTCCCAAAAAGCAAAACCCTTGACGCCTATTCCCTGGTCGACAAGGCCATTGCTGTGATCAAACAATCCGGTGTAAAATATGAAGTAACCCCCTTCGAAACCGTGATGGAGGGACCTGAGGATCAGCTCATGGAGATCGCAAAAAAGGCACAAGAGGCTGTACTTGCGGCAGGGGCTGATGAGGTCCTGGTATATTACCGAATGCAGATCAGAAAAGAGGGTGATGTCACAATGTCGGAGAAAACGGAAAAGCACAAGATTAATTCTTAGTTTTTCACGGCTAAACACGCAGAAAAACAAAGTAAAAGCTACTTTTTAAATTAAACACTTAGCAAACTTCCAAACAACTTATTTTTTCCAAATTTTCTTCGTACTTTTGCATCTCAATTTTAATTTACCATGCAGAGTATTCGTAACATCGCCATTATCGCACACGTTGACCACGGAAAAACCACCCTCGTGGACAAAATCATTCATGCTTCACAGGTCTTCCGTGAAAACCAACAATTCAACGATCTAATCCTTGATAACAACGATCTGGAAAGAGAAAGGGGAATTACCATCCTTTCTAAAAACGTTTCTGTTCGATATAAAGACGTAAAAATAAATATCATCGACACACCAGGCCACGCCGACTTCGGCGGTGAAGTGGAACGTGTACTGAAAATGGCCGACGGGGTTATCCTTTTGGTGGATGCCTATGAGGGTCCGATGCCCCAAACACGCTTTGTCCTTGGCAAAGCCTTGGATCTGGGACTAAAGCCCATCGTCGTTGTCAACAAAGTGGACAAAGAAAACTGTCGTCCTGATGAAGTACATGAGTCAGTATTTGACCTGATGTTCAACCTGGACGCCACCGAGGAGCAGCTCGACTTCGTGACCTTGTACGGTTCAGCCAAACAAAACTGGATGGGGCCTGACTGGAAAACCCCTACTGATAGCATTTTCCCCCTTTTAGATGCAATCGTTGAACATATTCCCGCTGCCAAGCAGGAAGAAGGTACTCCGCAGATGCAAATCACTTCTTTGGATTACTCCAGCTTTGTAGGCAGGATCGCCATAGGAAGGGTACTCCGGGGCACCATAAAAGAAGGTGCTTTTATGTCGCTGTGTAAGGCAGACGATGTGGTCAAAAAGGTACGTGTCAAAGAACTGCATGTTTTTGAGGGATTGGGAAAAAACAAGGTGACCGAAGTACAGGCTGGTGAAATCTGTGCAGTAACAGGTATCGAGGATTTCGAAATCGGCGATACGCTGGCTGATCTCGAGAACCCCGAGGCTATCGAAAGGATACACATCGATGAGCCGACCATGAATATGCTTTTTACCATCAATAACTCCCCATTTTTTGGCAGGGAAGGCAAATTCGTCACATCTCGACACTTGAGAGATCGGCTTTTTAAGGAAATGGAGAAAAATCTTGCCCTTAGAGTGGAAAGCACGGATAGTGAGGACAAGTTCTTGGTCTATGGACGAGGAATTCTTCACTTGTCGATCTTGATAGAAACCATGAGGAGGGAAGGCTACGAATTGCAGGTAGGTCAGCCACAGGTTATCTTCAAAGAAATCGACGGGGTAAAATGTGAGCCGATCGAAGTGCTTTATGTAGACGTTCCTGAAGCTACCGCTGGAAAGGTCATTGAATTGGCCACGCAGAAAAAAGGAGAATTGCTCGTAATGGAACCAAAAGGCGATCTTCAACACCTCGAGTTCCGTATTCCTTCAAGAGGTTTGATCGGGTTAAGAAACAACGTGTTGACAGCGACACAAGGTGAAGCCATCATGAACCACCGGTTTTCTGCATACGAGCCTTTTAAAGGCAATATTCAAGGCAGGATTAACGGCTCTTTGATCTCTATGGAGAACGGCCCTTGTACGGCTTACTCTATCGATAAATTGCAGGACAGGGGGGTATTCTTCGTTGATCCGGGAGAAGAACTCTACACCGGACAGGTAATCGGTGAACACTCCCGCGACAATGACTTGGTAGTCAATGTCCAAAAAGGCAAGCAATTGACCAACATGAGGGCTTCCGGTTCTGATACCAACACTAAAATTGCCCCGGCAAAGAAATTTTCTTTGGAAGAAGGCATGGAGTATATCCAAAAAGATGAATACCTTGAAATCACGCCTAAAAGCATGAGGATGAGAAAAATTTATCTGGATGAAGGAGAGAGAACAAGAAAAGCCAAAGCGGCTCAATAAAAAAAGATAACTACTACAAAAAAGCTCCCCAGGATTTTCCTGGGGAGCTTTTTTTGTATATAGGCCTAGATCTTTTTAAGGCCTCTGCCTCTATTCGCCTAGATTACAGGAGATCAATTGCCGGATATTAAATCTCTATAGTCCATTTACGGAAGGAAACGCATTTGAGGCAAGGCTCCAGCACCAACGCTGGTGCTGGAGCCTTCCTTCCAAATCCTGTCCGATGTTGTTTTTGTTCTTGTGCTTCTATTCCCCTTGTGCCAATGAGAATCCTCGTTCACCGTCAAAGGTGTAAAGGTTTTCAGTTTTGATGAAGTCAAAGCCCAGCTCCTGCACCTGCTTCAGCACTTCAAGGACCTGCGAATGGGTTATAGCCGACTCCTCTGCATTGAAAAACCTGACCCGCCAATGGTCCGAACAAAAGGTTTCCGGCATTCCTTCAGGATACACCTTTACACCCCTGTTGGTAATCAGCTGCATCTTCAGGCCATCCGCATTCACTGCTTTAAGCCTGTCCCCCATCACATTGGCATCCCGGCTACCTTCTTTCCAATCAATAAATACATCTAAACCAATCAGCTCCTTGACAGTTGCAGGCCATTCTTTTAAACGGATGGCTCCGGAAGTATCGTCGCCGGTTTGGCGAAGGAATTTTGCGGGCTTCATGTTACTGGGTTCTTGACCCAGCCTTTCGATGACTGCTAGGGCGAATTCCTGGGTCCCCACTTTGCGGCTGGAGATATTCTCCTGAAAAATATCGCCTGTGTGAATCCCGTCTTCCAAGGTTTTCATCCAAGCATTGCTGATTTTTTCCGCTACCTCTGGCTGCCCAATATGGACCAGCATCATGATTGCCCCATTCAGCAAGCCGGAGGGATTCGCCAGATCCTGGCCTGCAATATCAGGAGCGGATCCGTGAATGGCTTCGAACATAGCCACTTCTTCCCCTACGTTGGACGATCCGCCCAAGCCAACCGATCCAGTGACCTGTGCGGCAATGTCGGAGATAATGTCCCCATATAGGTTTAACGTGACGATTACATCAAATATCTCAGGTCTTTCGGCGATCAAAGCCGCGCCGATATCTATGATTTTATGGTCTGTCTGGATATCAGGATATTCCAAGGCTACCTCATTGAAAACTTTATGGAATAGGCCATCGGCCAACTTCATAATATTGTCCTTGGTCATGCAAGTGACCTTCTTCCGGTTGTATTTTCGGGCATATTCAAAGGCATACCGAATGATTTTCTCACTCCCAGGCCTGGAGATCAATTTAAGGCACTGATACACTTCCTCGGTCTGGCGATGTTCAATCCCCGCGTATAGATCCTCCTCATTTTCCCGGATGATCACCAGGTCGGTCTTCGGGTAGTGGGTCTTAACGAAAGGCGAGTAAGCCTTGCATGGCCTAACATTAGCAAACAAGCCCAGCGTCTTGCGGGTGGTAACATTGAGGCTTTTGAACCCACCTCCCTGGGGGGTAGTGATGGGAGATTTCAAAAAAACCTTGGTCTCCCTCAACGAATCCCAAGTCCTTTCCTCAATCCCAGAGCTGATCCCTTTTAGATAAACCTGCTCCCCTATCTCTATGACGTCCGGCTCAATCTGCGCACCTGCCGCCTGAAGAATGTCCAGGGTGGCTTTCATGATTTCGGGACCGATACCATCGCCATAGGCAACGGTTATTTTTCTTTTGGAAGACATATCTCTCGTTTTTTATGAACAAATATTAACCTCTACAAAAGTACGGAAAATTTGGGAAAGAGAATTAGGGCGCAGAACAGGTCATTTGTTCACTCAGGCCAACCGGCAAATAACTGTATTCAAATAACATTCTACCTTCTTGATAAATGAATTTACCCCTAATACTTTGTGATTGGCTACCGTACGTGTATATTTGAACCTTAACAAGGACGATCAAGAATGGCTGAATCAAGAAATATTCTTTCAGAAAACAAGGATGGAATACTTTATCTCACCATCAACAGAGAACCCAAGCTCAACGCTTTGGATTTTAGGACCCTACAGGAGATCAAAAATATCTTCAACGAAGTAAATGACAACAAGTCCATCCGTGGGGTCATATTAACGGGAGCAGGCGAAAAATCTTTTGCCGCCGGGGCTGACATCAATGAAATTTCGGAACTCAATGAACTTAACGCGCGGAAATTCTCCGAAAGCGGCCAAGAAATCTTTGACCTCATAGAAACTTGCCACAAGCCGGTAATCGCGGTAATCAACGGCTATGCCCTGGGCGGCGGATGCGAACTTGCCATGGCCTGCCATATCCGTATTGCTTCTGCCAATGCCATGTTTGGGCAGCCAGAAGTCAACTTGGGTATTATCCCCGGCTATGGGGGCACCCAGAGGCTAACCCGCATCATTGGAAAAGGTAAGTCCTGTGAACTTTTGATGACCGGCGATATGATTGGAGCCGAGGAAGCCAAAGTTTATAGGTTGGTCAACCATGTATTGCCGACCAAGGAGGAGGCCATGGCCAAAGCGGAAGAAATTCTACACAAGATCATGGCCAAGGCACCCCTAGCCATTGGTATGATCGTGGATTGCATCAATTCTGTCTATGAAGACCGCGAAAACGGTTATCAGATTGAGGCCAATAGCTTTGCCCGATGTGTGAAATCCGAGGACTATCTGGAAGGCACAGCGGCCTTTCTTGAAAAGAGAAAACCTAATTTTAAAGGGGAATAAGTCCCCTTTATTTTTTTGCCCATGAGTCAACTTAAAAAATTAGCCGGCCAGACGGCCATCTATGGCATCAGTAGCATTCTAGGCAAGACGATCAATTTTTTACTCATCCCCATATACACCAGTTATCTTCCTAAAGAAGATGTGGGGGCCTTCACCGTTATCTATTCCTTTATTGCATTTTTCAATGTCATTTTCACCTTTGGTATGGAAACGGCCTTTTTCCGCTTTTCAACCGGCAAGGGATTGGATCCGAGAAGAGTCTATAGCAATGTACAGTCACTGATTATCACCACCTCCTTATCGCTGGGGGCCTTGTTGTACATCAGTGCAGTTCCTTTGGCGGACTTGTTGGGATACTTCGGCAAGGCCCATCTTTTCAGGTGGGTAGCCCTTATCCTGACCATCGATGCCCTCATGGCGATTCCCTTTGCCAAACTAAGGGTAGAGGGCAAAGCCCTTTCGTTTGCCCTTACCAAATTGTTGAACATTGGACTCAATGTCGGCTTCAATATTTTCTTTATCGTCTTTTGCCACCATGTATATATGGGGGAAATTCTTCCTGCGCTTCAACCTACCATTCAATTATTTTACCAAGCCCATTGGGGCGTAGATTACATCCTGCTTTCGAATCTGCTTGCCAATGCTCTCATTCTTCCGCTAGTATTTTATCTGACGGGAAAGTTCACTTTTGTTGTCGACAAGGCGTTCCTCACACCGATGTGGCATTATGCCGTTCCTCTTTTATTTATGGGACTGGCGGGTGTTACCAATGAGGTTTTTTCAAGGGGACTCTTCGAATACGCCCTTCCCGAAGGCTTTTATGAGGGACTCAGCAAAAGGGAAGCGGGAGGCGTATTTGGCGCAAATTTCAGACTCGCCATCTTGATGAACCTGATCATCCAGGCTTTCAAATATGCTGCGGAGCCCTTTTTCTTCCAACAGGCCACCAACAAAAACAATCCAGTCATTTTTGCAAAAGTAATGCATTGGTTCATCCTATTCTGCTCTTTATTGATGGTGGCCGTCACTGTCAACCTGGACATTATTGGACCATTGTTTTTGCGGGGCGAGGGGTATGAAAAAGGTCTAAGTATTGTCCCTGTCTTGCTGCTGGGCTACCTTTTCCTCGGCATTTATTACAACCTGAGCATTTGGTTTAAGATTACAGATAAAACAAAGTACAGCCTGTACATCACCTTAGTTGGGGCAGCAATTACCCTCGTAGTGGTATTTACCCTTATTCCCGTTTTGGGATTTATGGGGGCCGCTTTGAGTACTTTATTGTCGTATATGGCCATGAGCGTCATATGCTATGTCATCGGTCAGAAGTATTATCCCGTTCCTTACCAGGCCGGCAGAGGGATATTTTACCTATCCCTTGCATTTCTTTTAGGCTATTTGGGCTTTGGAATCGAGCTGGAGAACCCGATTTGGGAGTTCGTCGCCCAAAATGCAGTTGCAATAGCTTATGCTGGTATAATTGTCTTAATGGAAAAAAAGGAATTATATTTGATCCTTCAATCAATTTTCGCAAAAAATGTCCATGCAAGTAAAAGTAATTAACCAGTCCAAACACCCATTGCCAGCTTATCAGACGCTTCTTTCCGCAGGTTTGGATCTTCGGGCCAATCTGGAGAGTCCTGTGGAAATTGCTCCCTTGGAAAGGAAATTGATTGGAACAGGTCTCTACTTAGAACTACCTGAAGGACATGAAGCACAGGTTCGCCCGAGAAGTGGCCTGGCCTACAAGCACGGCATATCGGTCCTCAACAGCCCGGGAACCATAGATGCGGATTATAGAGGAGAAATAAAAGTGCTTCTGGTCAACTTAAGCAAGGAAGTCTTTACGATCAATGACGGGGAAAGAATCGCCCAAATGGTCATCGCCAGGCATGAGCAAATCCAGTGGGAGGAAGTTTTGGACCTTTCGCAGACCGAAAGGGGCGCTGGCGGCTATGGCAGTACGGGGAAACTGTAAGCCAATAAGTACGGAACCAAAACGTTATTAAATTTGTACCAATGCAGGGTCAAAAGAAGGCCGCATTTCCCCAGGTTCACAGACGAAGGGGATAATCACTGCTTAAATGCCACTGAAAAAGCCTGGGATAGACGGGAATTGCGTCAAGATCTTTTGGTGGTGCCTGACGGAGGGCAATAGTCTTTGTGGTAGCATACTTATGAATATAAAATCTAAAAACTGGTCTATAACTTTACTGGGAGCAATACTTTTGGGCTTTACGGGCCTCAATAGTGCTTATTCCCAAGACCTTCTGTCGAAAAAGGAAAGGAAAGCCCAGCACCAACAAGCCCAAGCGGATAGGCTGTTTATAGAGGGGCAAAGGTTCCTGATGTTGGAAGAGTATGAGAAGGCTTATTTTTATTTCGGCAAAGCCTTGGAGCAAAAGCCTGAATCCGGCGCCATTAATTTTAAGATTGCGGAAATCCTTAACCGTGCCAACCAAACCGAAGAAGCGCTTAAATATGCGGAAAAAGCCGTTGAAGCTGATCCTGAAAACAAATATTACCACCTGCTGACTGCAGAGGTCTATAGCAAGCAGAAGAAACCAGCGTTGGCAGCGGAGGTCCTAAACTCCCTCATGGAAAATTCCGAGGACAACCAGCAATATATCTTGGAATTGGCCTCTCTCTACCTGGCTTCCAAAGACTTCGATAAAGCACTGGAAGCGCTGGACAGGGCTGAAGAGTATTATGGGGTTGTGGCGCAGCTTTCGTTCCAAAAACAAAAAATCTACCTTCAGAAAAACGATCTGGCAAGTGCCATAAAGGAGGGCAATAAATTGATCGAAGCCCACCCAGGCCATTCCCAATATGTCCTCGCCCAAGTGGAGATGCTGTTCAACAATGGCAAAACGGACGAGGCCCTTGAGGTGGTCTTGGGATCGCTAGAAACCTACCCGAACCAACCCGACCTCCAGTTGGCGAGTTACACGCTGTATAAAGAGAAACGGGAATTGGAGACGGCCCAAACTTATTTGCTCAACGCCTTTTCCAATCCTGATTTGGCTGGAGAAGTCAAAGCCAAGGCCTTTGCTGACATTCTTGGAGAAACAAAAAGCCAAAGAAGGGAAGCCCTCTTGGATCAACTTAGTACCTTCCTGTTGGACCACCACCCCAATGACGCGACCGTACTCACCGTCTTGGGGGATAGGGAACTATTCGCCCAAAATAAGACCGGCGCTTTGGATTATTACAAACGATCTTTGGAAATCAATCCCAACAATGAACAGGTACTTCAAAACTCCGTCAGCTTGATGTTTGAGTTGGGCGAGGATTTTGCGGAAATTGAAAAATACACCATCATGGCCATTGATGAATTTCCTGCAAAGGCAGAATTTTGGTTTTTTGACGGCACGAGTAAATTGGCCCAAAAAAAATTCCAGGAGGCCGCTAATTCCCTCAACAAAGCCCTGGAGTTGAACAAGGGAGCCAATAAACAGTTGGCTGTTTTGGCTGGAGGACAGCTGGGAGATGCTTACCATTCCTTAGATAAAAAAGAGGAGGCCTATGAGGCTTATGAAAAGGTTTTGGCCCTAAGCCCCGACAATGACCATATCCTTAATAATTATGCTTATTTCCTGTCCTTGGATAAGGTAAATTTGGAGAGAGCGAAAAGTATGTCCGGAAAGCTGGTGGCGAAATTCCCCACCAATGCCACTTACTTAGACACGCACGCCTGGGTATTGTTCCAATTACAGGAGTATGAGATGGCTGGCCAATACATGAGAAAGGCATTGGAAAACCAAACGGTTCCCAGCGGTGTCATGTATGAACATTATGGCGATATTCTTTTTAAATTAGGAAATAAGAAAGAAGCTTTGGATTATTGGAAAAAGGCCCAAGGCCTGGAAGATGCTTCTACGTTTCTGGACAAAAAAATCAAGGACCAGCAATATTATGAATAACCGCCTTCTTTTTGCTTTTGTTCTTCTAGCAATACTCGCCTCCGGATGCGCAAAGAAATCTGTTCTTTACACATCAGATGAGATCATGGACGAGTTCGAACCTGCTTATTTTGAATTCAATTATTTAAGCTCTAGATCGAGGATAGCCCTGGAGGAGCAAAACGGCAGTACCACCAAGGGTACCTTAAATATCCGTGCGAAAAAAGACAGTATCATTTGGTTTAGCCTTACTCCTGGGCTTGGTATCGAAGCCGCAAGGGGCATAGTGACCACTGATGAGATAAAAATTAAAGACCGCATCAACGGAAAGGATCTTAATATGACTTTTGCACAGTTTGAAGAAAGTTATGGGATCAAACTGAGCCTCCCCTTATTTCAAAACATACTGTTTGGCAATGTCCCGCATGAAATATCTTATAGGGACAGGTTAATTCGGGTAGGGAAGGCATTTGAACTTTACCAACAGAGAGACAACGTCCGGTACAAGTCCAGCATTGGAACCCAACATGGCAAAGTGACGAAAATGGAGAGTGTTTCGGAAGAGAACTCCGGAAAAATATCTGCGGTCTATCCGGAATTCAGTGATGTGAACAACCAGCCTTTTGCCCATAAGGTCCTTATAGAGATGCTCCTCAACCTTCCCAACAACCCGAAATCCAAAACTGTGGTAAACCTTGAAGTCAGCAAGGTGGATCTCAGCGATGAACCGCTTACCTTTCCCTATAATTTTTAAGGAATGAAAAGTGTAAACCCCTGCTTTTTTATTGTCTTGCTATGTCTGGTTTTCTTCACCTGTCTTCAAGAAGGTCATGCCCAAACCAAAAAATCGAGGGCGCAGCTTGAAAAAGAAAAAGCAGAAGTACAAAAAAGGCTCGGAGAGTTTGACAAAATCCTGAAACAGACCTCTGCCCGGAAGAAAAACACCTTGGGAGAACTTCAATTGGTCAGCAAACAATTGGAAACCAGAATCTCCTACATCAGCACGCTCAACAGGGAAGTCAACCTCATTGACAACGAAATCAAAGCGACGGAAACGAAGATCGTGTCATTGGAAAACGACCTTAAGACGCTCAAAGAAGAATACGGCAACATGATCTATGTATCCTACAAGTTAAACAGTGGGGTGACAATCATGACGTTTATTTTCAGCTCTGCCACCTTTAAGCAATTTTACATGAGGCTAAGGTACCTCAAACAATACAGCGATGCGAGAAAAAAACAAGTGGCTGAAATTGAAAGAGTGAATCTGGCACTTGAAGACCAAAGAAAGCTGCTGGAAGACAAAAGAGGCGAAAAGCAATTGGTCATCAAGCAGGAACAACTGCAAAAACAAGAGCTTGATCAGCTTAAAAACGAGCAGCAGGGTATTGTCAAAACCCTTTCCCAAAAAGAAGAAGAACTGAAGAAGGAGATAGCGGCAACAAAAAAACAACAAGAACAGCTGAACCGACTGATTACTATGGTCATCGAAGAAGAAATACGCTTAGCAAAAGCTGACGCAAAGAAAACCAATACCAAAACTACAACCACCGCACCGGGAAGCAAGATCCCACTCACGCCCGAAGGGGCAGCATTGTCGAGTTCCTTTGCGGGAAATAAAGGAAGGATCCCATGGCCGGTAGCCAGTGGTTTTATCAGCAAACGGTACGGTACACACCCCCACCCTACCCTCAGGGGAATCACGGAAACCAATGATGGCGTGGATATTCAGACCAACTCGGATGAAGTTGTCCGCTCGGTCTTCAGCGGGACAGTGACAAAGATCACGACTGTCCCCGGTATGGGGGGAACCGTTATTATCAGACATGGGGAATATTACACCATGTACAGCCGATTAAAAACGATCACAGTCAAATCGGGGCAGCAGGTAAGTGCCATTACGCCTATAGGAACGGTCTACACCAATAAAGACGGAATTGCCGAAGTCCACTTCCAGACATGGAAGGGACTAGAGGTGATGGACCCCTCTGTTTGGCTCTCGAGAAAATAAGCCAGAAATCATTATTAATCCTTATATTTGAAAAAAAAGGGAAAATAACTCTGTATCTTTCCTTTGCGTTAAAAAAGCACAGTGATATATTTGTAACATTAACAAAACCAAAACAAGCTTATTATGAATACATTGGGTTTCATTCAAAATATAGGAGGAGGATCCTTGGTGCTCATCATCTTGGTGATCATACTCTTATTTGGTGCTAAAAGAATCCCTGAATTAGCAAGAGGATTGGGAAGAGGAATCAGAGAATTCAAGGACGCAACCAAAGAAATTCAGGATGATTTGGAGGAAGGACTTAAAGACAAAAAGAAAGAACACTAAAATCTCTTACATTGAGTAGTTTCCATTCATTTGACGATATCAAAAAAGCAATTGCGAATAATGATATAGATTGTAAAGCAATTGTCAATTATTATCTCAACAACATTCAAACGAAGGCACATTTAAACGCCTTCGTTGAAGTTTATACCCACGCCGCTTTAGCGCAGGCGGAGATTATAGATTCAAAAATAGCATCAGGCAAAGCCGGCAAATTGGCCGGAATGGTGATCGGCATCAAGGATGTCCTTTGCTATGAAGGCCACCAAGTCAACTCCTCCAGCAAGATCCTTGAAGGATTTGAGTCGCAGTTTACCGCGACGGCGGTGCAAAAACTGATCGACGAAGATGCCATAATTATTGGCAGGTTAAACTGTGACGAGTTCGGCATGGGTTCCTCAAACGAAAACTCGGTTCATGGAAAGGTACTCAATGCCATAGATGAATCAAGAGTACCGGGAGGTTCATCGGGCGGATCAGCAGTAGCTGTCCAAGCAGGACTCTGCACAGTCTCCCTGGGGACTGATACCGGGGGATCTGTAAGACAACCAGCCGCCTTTACGGGGATAGTTGGAATTAAACCGACCTATTCCCGGGTGTCGCGTTACGGCTTGATTGCATATGCCTCTTCTTTTGACACCATTGGTGTTTTTTCGACCAATGTGAAGGACAACGCACTGGTGATGGAAGTTATGGCTGGGCCCGATGATTATGACAGCACGGTCTCTAAAAAGCCCGTCCCCAATTACAGTGAACTTTTGCATTTTGGCAAGCCGGTAAAAGTAGCTTATCTTAAGGAGACCCTCCACTCCGACTCATTGCAGGAAGACATCAAAACCAATACATTAAAGGTTCTGGAACAGTTGAGGCAAGAGGGACATCAGGTGGAAGAAGTAGATTTCCCGCTTTTGGAATATGTCTTGCCCACTTACTATATATTGACTACGGCTGAAGCCAGCTCCAACCTTTCAAGATTTGACGGAGTGAAATTCGGCTACCGGACGCCAAATGCCCACAATCTGGAAAGCATGTACAAGCTGACCAGGGCAGAAGGATTTGGGGAGGAAGTAAAGAGAAGGATCATGCTGGGTACCTTTGTGCTGAGTGCCAGCTACTATGATGCGTATTTTACCAAGGCCCAAAAGGTGAGGAAGTTGATAAAAGAGTTTACGGAGGATTTGCTGACCAAATTTGACTATATTATCATGCCAACAACACCTTCGACGGCGTTCAAATTTGGAGAACATTCCAACGATCCTGTTGCCATGTACCTGGAAGACTTGTTTACGGTACAGGCATCGGTTTCTGGAGTACCCTCCATCTCTATACCTAATGGAGAAGACAAAGATGGCCTTCCCATCGGGCTACAGATAATGGCAAATTCATTTAAGGAAGCTGATCTTTATGCATTTGCCAATTATTTAATGGAATCGCATCATTAACTCCAAATTACCCTGGCCATGAAAAAATTGACTCAAACCGTTTTCTTGACCCTCTCTCTAAATTTTTTGTTGATTTACTTTTCTCATGGCCAGGAGTTGATGGAGATTTTGGACGTACACCAGGCAGATGAAGCGTTCATCCTGCCCCAGTACGACTACGAACACATCCCAGATTTTACGTACGACGAGGTAAACAGACGGGTGAATGCCATGTCTACGGAAATGCCCTTCGAGTTGAATGAAACTATTTTTTCGTTTATTAATTATTTTACTGTCAGAAACCGGGCTTATTCTAAAATGATCCTGGAGAGGAAAGACACTTATTTACCCCTGTTTGAAGAAGCGCTGGCCCGACATGGCATGCCGGATGATATTAAATATTTGGCGATCATAGAATCCGGCTTGAACCCCAGGGCGGTATCCCGGGTAGGAGCAATGGGCTTATGGCAATTCATGCCCGCTACCGGAAGGGAATATAAACTCTACGTCAACAATTACATGGATGACCGAATGGATCCTGAATTGGCCACTGAAGCAGCCGTCAAGTATCTGAAGGCCCTCCACAGGATGTTTGGCGACTGGGAAGTAGCTTTGGCCGCTTATAATTGTGGCCCGGGAAATGTGAGGAAAGCAATTCGGCGATCAGGTGGCAAAAAGACCTTCTGGGGAATCTATAATTACCTGCCCCGAGAGACCAGAAGTTATATCCCCCAATTCCAAGCCATTATGTATGTACTACGATATGCAGAAGAGCACAATATCGTACTGGAGAATCCTGCCTTTCCTTTGGCGCACGAAAAGGTAAAATTGGACACTAAACTTGATTTGGAACATTTTTCCAAAATTGCTGGAATCTGCATTGAGGATTTGGAGGAATTGAACCCATCCGTTTTAAAACGTCACATCCCACAATCTCATGCGCACCATGCCTTGAGAATCCCAAAAACAAAAGCCTTGTTTTTGGCGGAGAACAAAGACTGGATCATCGATTCGCTGAGCCTTACATCCAATGTACTGCTTGCTGAGAATGTGGAGATAGTTGAAGAACCTTTCTCCCAATCAACCAATAGGATTATCTATAGGGTACGGTCGGGAGATGCGTTGGGCACTATTGCTCAAAAACATAACACTACGGTCGAAAACCTCAAAAAATGGAACTCCTTAAGTTCGAATATGATCAAAGTCGGTCAGAACCTATCCATTTACGCTGAAACTACTGATTTAGCCAACACCATTGCCTCAAACACTACGGAAACAATCAGCCCCAATCAGTCCAACAATAAGGTCTACACCGTGCAGCCAGGTGATTCCCTTTGGCTTATTTCCCGAAAAATGGAAGGCGTGACGATTGATCAGCTTAAAAAGCTTAACAATTTAAACAACAATCAGATCAAGCCAGGACAGAGATTGATTATTGGCTGAGCTCTTGTGAACTAAATATTTAATTTTCATTTTTATTCGGGGATTAAATTTATAAATTGAAGGCTCACATCATTAACATCAATATTATGTCTACAAGAAAAATATTTCCTTTGTTATCGTTTTTATTTCTCCTTGCTTTGATCGGCTGTGGGGAAAATAATGAGGAACAAGCGGATTCTACCAAACCCCGGGCTAGGGGCGAAATTGGCGAAATTATCTTGGTTATTGATTCCGCAAAATATCAAGGGCCTGTTGGCGATGCGGTAAGGGCTATTTTTGAAGAAGATATACGGGGTCTTGAGCGGCAAGAAAAGATCTTCAACCTCCGAAGGGTGGATCCACGCGCCATGAATAGGGTACTCCGAACCGCCACCAATATCGTCTATGTAACCACATTCGATGATAAAAACTCCGGGAGCCAATCCATCAATGCACAATTCAGCGAATCCTCGAAGGAGAAGGTCAGAAGTGACTCTTCCGTCTTTATGTTAAGAAACGAAAATGAATTTGCGATAGGACAGGAAGTCCTTTACCTCTTTGGCCGCAACGAAGAACAACTCATTCAAAATCTAAAAGCCAATAAAGACAAAATCCAGAATCTGTATGAAGTGAGGGAAAGGGAACGGCTTGGGAAGGGCATACTCAGTCGAAAAAACTCTGCCATACATGTCAAAGGGATGGAAAAATTCGGGATAGGAATCAATGTTCCTGCCTCATATCAATTTGTACAAGAAGACGAAAGTTTTATATGGTTGCGCCAACCGACCCCCACTACAAATCGTGCGGATATAAGCCTCTTCTTCTATCAAACAGATTACCTCTCTGAAGAACAGGTATTCCCAGATAACATCATCCGTTTGAGGGACCAAATAACGAAAAGCAGGATTTTTGGTGATCCGGCAATTTCAAACAGCTATATAGAAACCCAACAACAGTCGGTTCCTTCATTCAGGAACATCAACATCGACGGTAACTATGCCATAGAGTTAAGGAGCCAATGGAGGACCCATAACCTAAGTATGGGAGGCTCTTTCCTTTCCTACACGGTAGTTGACAAAGAATCAGGAAAACTCTATTATATGGAAGGATTTGTTTACTACCCCAATGAAGCCCATCGGGCCTCCCTGCGGGAGATCGAAACGATTCTTCTAGCCACCGAGTTTACCAAAGCCCAAACAAAGCCGGAGAATTAATAAATTATTACAAACACTTATGGCGATTAAAATCAGAAGAGAAGATGCACTTAATTACCACACCCAGGAAAAACCGGGTAAAATAGAAGTCATACCCACCAAACCGCTTTCCAGCCAGCTAGACCTCGCATTGGCTTATTCCCCCGGCGTGGCAGAGCCCTGCAAGGAAATCCATGCTGATAAGGAAGCGGCTTACAAATATACCGCAAAAGGAAATTTGATCGCAGTGATTTCTAACGGAACCGCTGTCTTGGGATTGGGCGATATAGGCCCAGATGCATCCAAGCCGGTCATGGAAGGAAAGGGCGTCCTCTTCAAAAAATTTGCTGGCATTGATGTTTTTGATCTTGAAATCGATGAAAAAGATCCGGAGAAGTTGATTAATATTATCAAATCTTTGGAACCGACTTTTGGCGGCATCAACCTGGAGGATATTAAGGCTCCGGAATGTTTTGTGATAGAGCAGACCCTGAAAAGGGACATGACCATCCCTGTCATGCACGATGACCAGCACGGGACGGCCATCATTTCAGGAGCCGCGTTATTGAATGCCCTTGAAATTATAGATAAAAAAATAGAAGATATCAAGCTTGTTGTAAACGGGGCAGGCGCTGCTGCCATTTCCTGTACTTTTTTCTATATGAGCTTGGGAGTAAAAAAGGAGAATATAGTCATCTGTGACAAAGAAGGTGTGGTCAGAGCGGACAGAGAGGATATGGAAGTCAACAGACAAGCATTGGCTACCCATCGGGATATCCACACGTTGACTGAAGCGATGACAGGCGCAGATGTCTTTCTGGGACTTTCTGCCGCCAATACCGTAACACAGGATCAGGTGAGGTTAATGGCTAGGGACCCATTGGTGTTCGCCTTGGCTAACCCGGATCCCGAAATCAGCTACGAACTGGCTACCACCGCCAGGGAAGATCTGATCATGGCGACCGGAAGATCAGACTATCCCAACCAAGTGAACAACGTGATCGGCTTTCCCTATATCTTCAGAGGGGCAATGGATGTACGGGCTACTGCCATCAATGAGGAAATGAAGTTGGCCGCCGCCAAAGCCATCGCCAAGTTGGCCAAAGAGTCCGTGCCAGACATCGTGAATAAAGCCTATGGAGACAGCAAGTTAGGTTTTGGAAGGGATTACCTCATCCCCAAACCACTGGATCCAAGACTAATTACCACTATTGCTCCTGCCGTGGCCAAAGCCGCCATGGAGTCAGGGGTGGCCCGGCAGCCGATTACGGACTGGGACGCCTATGAAATAGAGCTCCAGGAAAGGATCGGCATCGACCAAAGGCTGATGTCAAGGGTCATTTCACGGGCTAAAAAAGACCCCAAACGCGTCGTGTTTGCCGAGGCGGACAACAGAAGGATATTAAAGGCTGCCCAACTCATACAGGATGAAAAAATAGGCATACCCATCCTGCTGGGGAACAGAGCAAAAATCCAGGCCTTAATCGAGGAACATTCCTTGGATCTCCGCGAGGCGACCATTATAGACCCCTTTGAAGAGGATGAAAAACTGGAAATTTACGGCCAAGAGCTTTACGAGAAGCGAAAAAGAAAAGGCATAATTCCTTTTGAAGCCAAAAAGCTGATGCGTGACAGAAACTATTTTGGCGCTATGATGGTGGAATTGGGAGATGCAGATGCGCTGATCTCCGGGTTAACCAAAGATTACCCCCGCACTATCCTGCCGGCATTGCACGTGATCGGCGTACAAGAAGGGGTGGATCGAGTAGCTGGTATGTATATCATGAATTCAAATAAGGGGCCCTATTTCTTTGCTGACACCACTGTCAATGTAAATCCTACTGCCGACCAACTGGTGGGAATTATTGGGTTAACGGCCAAAGGAGTCAGCTTTTTTGATCTGGAGCCTAGAATAGCTGTTTTATCCTATTCGAATTTTGGCTCTGCCAAAGGGGATGTCCCTACTAAGACCGCTCTTGCTACCGCTAAGGCGAAAGCAAAATATCCCCACCTGGTGATAGAAGGGGAAATGCAGGCTAATGTGGCACTTGATGAGAAACTTCAAAAGGAAAATTACCCCTTCAGTGCGTTGGCCAACAAAAAGGCCAATACGTTGATCTTCCCAGATTTGGCATCTGGAAATATTGCTTACAAGCTTTTGACTGAAATAGGCAATTCAGAAGCCATAGGCCCCATCCTCATGGGAATGAACAAACCAGTTCACGTGCTTCAATTGGGCAGCTCTGTAAGGGAAATCGTCAACATGGTCGCTATTGCTGTAGTGGATGCCCAAACCCCTAACCAGATATGATCGCTTATCTGAAGGGGAAATTGGCTTACAAAGACCCCACCTACGTGATCATTGATATCAATGGGATGGGTTACCAGGTCAAAATCTCACTCAATACTTATTCTAAAATCAAGGATGAGGAGCAGGTCATGCTCCTCACCTATTTGAGCGTCAAAGAGGACAGCCATACCCTCTATGGATTTAAGGAAGAGATGGAGAAGAAAATGTTTATGGATCTAATTTCCATAAGCGGGGTAGGTCCCAACACCGGCTTGATGGTTCTTTCGTCGCTTAGCTCGGAAGAACTGGAACAGGCCATTATCACTGAAAATCACCAAGCCATTCAGTCAGTAAAGGGCATAGGTGCAAAGACTGCACAGCGAATCGTCCTTGAACTAAAGGACAAGATCAAGAAAGACAGTTACCAAGACACCTCCAAGGGTGTAACTGGATTTATCAATAACAACAATAAGATAAAACAGGAGGCGTTAAAAGCCTTGATGACTTTAGGCTTTACCAAAGCGGCCGCTGAAAAGAACATTGAAACTATTATAAAAAAATCAGGTGCCGAAATTTCCTTGGAAGATTTAATTAAGGCATCTTTAAAGTCATCTTAACCCGTTACCAAATTGAGCTTTGCACACTCATATATTTTTAAGGATAAGTCATTCCAACTCTCGACAATCCTGTTGTTGTTGCTTTTCATTGTGCCTTTTGGTTCCATAAAAGAAGCAGTAGCGCAGGACAGTGACCTCATCCCAAACGATACGATTCCCAATATTGATTCTTTAAGCAAAAGAAGAACTTTGCCTTCGTTTTTGCTTTGGGACAATTTCAATACCCATCCACTTTTTCCAAACCAGAATCCCTTTCTAAGAAATACGTCTCCTTTTTTACCAAAACCTCCCACCGACCCAAAGATTGCGGTAGAGCTTGATTCTACCTTCAAATACCGGATCACTGATGAACTTGATTCGGGAGACGTACAGCCTGGTTATACTTATGAGTTTGAGGATTTCTCCAAAATCCAAGAACTCCGGCTGAGACAGGAATATTGGAGGAGCCGATCGCGGGGAATGGATGGCGAAAGTGCCGTGAGCGGACGGGGACTCATCCCCCCTATTACTTTAAGCCCCACCTTTGACCGGATTTTTGGCGGCAACGAAATCAATATCGTGCCTACCGGCAATGTGAATTTGGACTTTGGAGGAATTTTTAGGAGGATAGACAATCCCTCTATCCCCATACGCCAACAGCAGAACGGCGGTTTTAATTTTAACCAGCAAATCCAAATGAGTGTCAATGGGACCTTGGGCCAGAAGATGAGGGTCGGCGCCAACTTTGACAGTAACAACTCTTTTGACTTTCAAAATCAGCTTAAAGTAGAATACGCGGGATTTGAAGAGGATATTATTAAAAGTATAGAGATAGGCAATGTCAGCATGCCGATCCAGAACAGCCTTATTCAAGGCGCACAGAATCTTTTTGGGGTCAAAACGCAGCTTCAATTTGGCAAATTGTTTATGACGGCGGTGGCCTCCACCCAAAGAGGGCAAAGGGACGAAATTGTCATCGAAGGGGGTAATCAAGGACGACCTTTTGAAATCCAGGCTTCTGATTATGATGAAAATAGGCACTTTTTCCTCAGCCATTTCTTCCGGGACAATTACGAAAATTGGCTGAGAGGTTTGCCGCAGGTCTTGTCAGGGGTGAATATCACCCGCGTGGAAGTGTATATCATGAACCGCGCTAACAATACGAAAACATTAAGGAATTTTGCCGCTTTTTTGGACCTCGGTGAGGGACAACGGATTTATAAACCTGAAAACCCAAATATTGGCTCAGGAAATCCCAGTGCTCCTGCCTCCAATGCCGCCAATTCCTTGTTTAGCAACCTTACCTCCAATCCAGGTTTTAGACCTTATGACAATGCCTCCACTGCCATCGCCAATGACCTGAACCTGATAAAGGGGACAGATTTTGACCAGATCAACGGTGCACGTAAGCTGGATCAAAATGAATACACCTTTCATCGACAGTTGGGCTACTTATCCCTTTCAAGAAAACTCCAAAACGACGAGGTAATCGCTGTTTCCTATGAATACACCTACAACGGACAATCTTACAAGGTAGGCGAGCTTTCAGAAGATTATCAAAACAGATCTGAAAATGACATTATTTTCCTAAAAATGTTAAGGCCGGGCCGCATCAACACCCAGCTTCCAACTTGGGATCTGATGATGAAAAACATCTATAATTTCAATGCCAGTCAAATTCAAAAAGAAGGCTTCCAATTACAGGTCATCTACAGGGATGACAGGACAGGAATGGATAACCCCAGCCTTTTGGAAGGCCAGAACGTGAAAGACCTCCCCCTAATCCGTCTGATGAACCTGGACCAATTAAACCCCCAGAATGATCCACAGCCGGACGGCAATTTTGATTTTGTGCCCGGTTTGACCATCCTTCCGGAGCTGGGCGTTTTGATATTTCCTGTTCTGGAACCATTCGGACAGAACCTGCAAAAGAATTTTCTTGCTTCAGAAGCCAATCTGGTTGACAAATATGTCTTTGACACTTTATACCGGACGACGCAAGCAGATGCAGAACTCGTGACCAGGCTCAACAAATATTTTCTTAAGGGCAGTCTGACAGCCGGATCTTCATCTGAAATCATGCTTCCGGGCCTTAATATTTCCGAAGGTTCTGTATTGGTTACCGCGGGAAATATTCCCTTGACCGAAGGCGTAGACTTTACCGTCGACTACAATATCGGAAGAGTGGTGATCATCAATGAGGGAATCCTCCAATCCGGGAAAAGAATCAGCATTAGTTTCGAAAAAGCCGACTTGGTCTCCTTCCAAACCAGAAGCCTGTTGGGAACAAGACTGGATTACATGTTTAATGAAAACTTCTCCCTAGGGGGGACTTTTCTTTACCTCAACGAGCGACCCAATATCAGCAGGATCAGTACCGGCAACGAGACACTTAAGAACAGCCTGTGGGGACTCGATGTGAATTATAGCGATGAATCCATATTTCTTACCAAGCTTGCCGACGCACTCCCCTTTACCCAAACCAAGGAGCCATCCCTGTTTCAGTTCAGCGGGGAGTTTGCCCACCTGATTCCTGGCACTTCCAACAAAGTAAATGGAGAAGGTGCTTCGTATATCGATGATTTCGAATCAGCCATTATTCCGTTTACATTGGGAGGTTCACCTCAAACCTGGAAGCTGGCCTCCACCCCTGCTACCGATAATGACAGGTATGACCTAAGCAGACAGACAGAAGACCGGCTTGGCAAGGCATACCGCAGGGCAAGGCTGGCCTGGTACAATATTGACAATGTGTTCTATGACAAGTCCAGCAGGGCTATACCTTCCAATCTTACCCAAGAAGACAGAACCAACCATTATGTGAGAAGAGTCCGCCCCCAGGAGATTTTCCCAGGACGTTCAAGGGAACATATAAATTTGCCGGAGACACTATTTGATCTGGCTTATTTCCCCCATGAACGCGGCATGTACAATTACAATCCCAACCTTACCCAAGCAGGGTTGTTGCCCGATCCGAAACAAAACTTCGGCGGAATCACCAGGGCAATCACGTCGGAGGTGGATTTCGACAGAAACAACATCGAGTATATCGAGTTTTGGATGATGGATCCTTTCTTGTCCGGGGAAAACGGAAAGGTACTTGATGGGGTCTTCAATCAAAACAATACTACCGGGGGTTCTCTTGTATTTAATTTGGGAGATGTTTCTGAAGATGTAATGTCGGACAGCAGACACGCCTTTGAAAACGGTCTCCCAGCAGACGGGGACCCTTCCCAAGTCACAGAGAATGAATGGGGAAGATTGAGTTCCCAACAGTTTTTAACCCCGGCATTTGACAATTCTCCCGAAGCTCGCAGCAACCAAGATGTGGGATTGGACGGCTTGGGCAATGCCGCTGAAAACACGTATTTTGCCAGTAGATTCATCAACAGGTTGAACGTCTCCCCTACTGCTAAGGAGCAAATTGTTGCCGATCCCTCTGCCGATGATTTCAAATACTACCTGGACGAAGATTACGATCAAAACAATGTGAAGATTTTGGAAAGGTATAAGCGCTTCAATGGCATGGAGGGAAATTCCCCCATTACGTCTAACACCAATTTACCTTACACCCCCTCCGGCTCCAACATCCCCGACAACGAGGACTTGAACAACGACAATACCATCAACGAGCTAGAAAGCTACTATGAATACCGGGTTAATCTGCGGCCAAGCGAGATGCAAGTGGGCAGAAACAACATTGTCGACCAGGTCATACATTATGAAAACGGGGAAGAGGTGAAGTGGTTCCTGTTCAGGATACCTGTCAGACAGCCTGACCAAGCCTATGGTGGAATATCTGGCTTTAAATCCATTCGCTTCATTAGAACCTACCTTACTGATTTTGAACAGCCCGTCGTATTGAGAATGGCGAAGTTTCAAATGGTGGGAAGTCAATGGAGGACATTTCAGGAATCGCTGTTCCAACGAGGATTGTCCGAAATACCAGAACCCGACAATTCCAATCTCACTGTGGGAGTAGTAAATATTGAAGAAAACGGACAAGGCAATGAAAGCCAAAGCCCTTATGTACTTCCTCCAGGCATTGAAAGGGACAGGGACAATACATCTACAGTGGAACGGCAATTGAACGAGCAGTCACTGAGGCTTTGTGTGGAAAATCTCCAGGCAAGGGATGCGAGGGCGGTTTTCAAAAACATCAGTCAGGATCTGGTACAGTATGGCCGCCTCAAGATGTTCCTGCATGCGGAAAGCCAAGATGCCCAAGACGGGGAGATCACTGCTTTTTTGAGATTGGGAACAGATTACACCGACAACTATTATGAGATAGAGGTCCCCTTGTTCCTCACCCCTACGGGCACCCGTGATCCCCGCCAGATATGGCCTTTGGAAAACGAAATTGATATTGCTTTTGACGAAATAGTGGGAGTCAAATCCGCCAGGGACAACAACCGCAATCCTCAAAACCTTGCTTATTCTGAGCAGATCCGACAGTACAAAGTAACGGTGGTGGGTAGACCGGAGTTGAGCCAGATTCAAGGAATGATGATCGGTATCAAAAACCCCGGCACCTCTGGCGCAGGAAGCAAGTCCATCTGCATTTGGGCCAACGAACTACGGGTAACAGATTTCAACAAATCTTCTGGATGGGCGGCCAATGCTCGTTTAAACGCCCAAATTGCCGATGTAGCGGTGATCTCATCCTCCATCAGACACAATACCTTTGGCTTTGGCGGCCTGGAAACGCGGCTCTCGCAAAGGGCCAGGGAATCCTCCACACAGTATGACATCTCGGCTAATGTCAATGTGGACAAAATCTTGCCCCAAGCCTTGGGATTAAGCATACCCTTGTACATCAGCTTCGAAAACAGCAGCACGACGCCGGAGTATGACCCTTTAAACTCCGATGTACCTTTCGAGGTTGCTTTGCGGAAATTCCGCACCAGTCAAGAAAAAGAAGCCTACCAAAATTTGGTGATCGATCAATCCAAAAGGAAAAATTTCAGTTTGAACAACGTCAGAAAGATCCGAAATCCCGAGAAAGAAACCAATAGGATCTATGACCTCGAAAACTTCTCTGCTTCTTATGCTTACGGAACTGTCATCCAAAGCAATATTCAGACAGAGAGCTACGTCTTTGAAACCTATCGAGGAAATCTGGCTTACAATTTCCAACCCACACCTATCAACGTAGAACCATTTAAGGAAATAAACTTCTTGGACAACAAATATCTCCAGCTCATCAAGGATATTAATTTCAATTTTATGCCCTCTATGATGTCTGCCAGGATAGACCTTGACCGGACTTATATGAAGACGCAAAACAGGAATGACCAGTTATCAACCGCTGGAGTCGATCCCCTGTTTCAAAAGAGTTTTTTTATCAATCGTTTTTATAGTTTAAACTGGGAACTGACCAAAAACCTATCGCTTGATTTCAGCTCCAGTGTCAATGCCGTGGTGGATGAGCCGGAGGGCGAATTGGATACCGAAGCTAAATTGGATTCACTGCGCTCCAATATCAGGCGACTGGGAAGGACAACCAGTTACAACCAGCAATTTGTAGCCAATTACAAGATTCCCCTTGACAAATTCCCGCTCACCGACTGGATCAGTGCAGATGCGCGCTACGAGGCCTCTTACAGCTGGTTTACGGGAGCCATCGGGCAGAGGGATACTTTGGGTAACGTCATCCAGAACACCAGAGACCGATCCGTCTCGGGTAAAGTAGATTTTATCAAACTTTACAATAAGAGCAGCAAATTAAGGGGGTTAAATACGCCTAAACGGCCCACTATCCCGGGCAGATCAAACGTCCAAGAGGAGGAAGATGAAAAGAAAGCTTCCGGAGTAGGCTTTGGGAACGAGCTGTTAAAATTTGCTATGATGATTAAAGAGGTGAATTTCCGCTATCAAATTAGCCAAGGTACCTTCCTGCCGGGCTATATGGAGAACAGCGGCTTGTTGGGAATGGACAGAAGCTTTATGAACCCCGGGTTCGGTTTCGTTTTTGGAAGCCAGAACAGCAACGTGCGCTACGATCTGGCAAACAATGGCTTAATTGCTCCCAGTGATCAGCTGACGCAGACATTCAGGCAAAACGAGTTGAGAAATATCCAGGTCACTTCCATCATTGAGCCGATCAAAGACTTTAGGATTACATTGGAAATAAGAAAAAGAGAAACGGGAGAATACAGCGAGATATTTCGAAGAGAAAGCTCCTCCGAGGATTTTACCTCCATTAATCCCAACAGATTGGGTGCCTATAGCATAAGTTATAATATACTTAAAACAGTTTTTGCCAAAGATGATGCACAGAACAATTCCCCGCTCTTCCGCAACTTTGAACAGTACCGACAGGTCATAAAGAGCCGCCTGGAAGTCGAAAACCCCGGAGGAGAGTACGCCCTCAACGGTCAAAGCGTATTGATACCGGCGTTTTTGGCAGCTTATTCTGGACGAAGCGCGGAAGGAGTAGATTTAAGCCCGTTTCCCAAGATGCCGTTGCCTAACTGGAGGATATCCTACAACGGCTTGTCAAGAATTCCTGTCCTGCAGGAGCACTTCTCTTCCATTAACCTCACCCATAACTATTCCTCCTCTTATGATGTAAGCAACTTCTCCAATTCATTGCTTTACCAAAATGGGCTGGAACTGTACAATACCCTTCAAAACATTCCCCAAGTCAGTATGACGGATGAATTTGGTGCTTATATTCCCATATTTATCCTCAATGATGTGGTCATTAAAGAAGGGTTTGCCCCTTTGATTGGCATAGATTTGCTGACGAAGGATAGGATGAATGTTTCTTTTGAATACAATACGGAAAGGACTATTGGTCTCAATTTCTCCAATGCGCAAGTCACCGAACAAAAAAGTTTTGACTTCCGATTTGATTTGGGATATACGAAGGCCGGCGTCAGGATTCCCTTTAAAATCCAGGGTAGAGATGAGGTACTCAGCAATGACCTTACTTTTAGGGTGTCCACAAGAATAGTTGATACCCAAACGATACAAAGGAAAATCGAGGAGATCAACACCCTTACCAATGGAAACCTAAATATCTCCTTAAGACCTACCGTCGGTTATGTAGTGAACCAGAAACTTAATGTGAGCCTGTATTTCGACAGGATTATCAATGACCCCAAGGTATCAACAGCGTTTAGAAGAAGTTCGACGGCCTTCGGAGGGCAATTGACATTTAATTTAAGTGAATAGGTTTTATCATATGGTTAAACCTTGTATTTTTGGGCACCTCAATTTAAAAGAAACATGAATTTTCCAAAGGAATTAAAGTACACCGAAGACCACGAGTGGGTTAGGATAGAAGGTGAAATCGCAGTAATTGGCATCACTGAATTTGCACAGAAGGAGCTAGGGGATATTGTTTTCGTAGAAGTAGAAACTGTCGGCGAAACTATTGAAGAGGGAGAAGTGTTTGGTACAGTAGAAGCGGTCAAAACGGTGTCCGATTTGTTTATGCCTGTATCTGGTGAAATTATTGAGTTGAACGAGGAATTGGAAGATGCCCCAGAACTGGTAAACGAAGACCCCTATGGTGCCGGTTGGATGATCAAAATCAAATTCAACGGCGATTTGCCTGATTTGTTGTCGGCAGAAGCATATAGCGAATTGGTTGGGGCCTAAATTGATCCATAGGATTTTACCGGCTGTTTTATGGCTGTTGTTTATCCTTCTTGCCACGCTGACACCCGGACAGCAGTTGCCCAAAACGCCCGACGTTATCGGTTTCGACAAACTGGTTCACTTCGGTCTGTTTTTTGTTCTTACATTTCTATGGAACAGGGTGCGGACGACAACGGGCTGGGCTGAATTAAATAAAGTAAAATTTATTACTAAATATTTAGTTTTTGGAATTCTTATTGCTATATTAGTAGAATATTTACAACAGTACATTCCCGGAAGATCATTTGACTATGGGGATATGATTGCAAATATAATGGGAGGAACGATTGGTACCGCTTGTTTTTATATTTTGCACAAGAAACAAAGTAGTCTTGTATAAATAAAAATAAATGTTTACAATTGTTATCTCTAAAAAGAAAAAAAGTTATAACCCTTTATAAGGAAAATTATCATGGAAGCTAAAAAGACACCCAAAGCTGATTTGACGAAAAAGTCAGGGATGTTTCTAAACCTTGGTTTGGCAGTCAGTGTTTTTGTGGTCCTGGTTGCTTTTGAGTACAAATCATACGATGATGGTACCTTGAAAGACTTGGGAACCGTGGACGATGCGTTTGAAGAATTATTGGACATTCCAATTACAGAGCAGCCACCGCCACCACCACCGCCACCAATTGAGCAGCCGGTAATTCAAGAAGTTCCGGATGAGGTGGAGATTGAAGAAATAGAAGTGAACTTTGATGTTGATGTCAAAGAAGAAACAGTCATCAAGGAAGTAGTTATTGCTGAAGCGCCTGTAGTAGAAAAAGCCGACGAAATCTTTGACGTGGTGGAGACTATGCCAACACCTCCGGGAGGAATGGAAGGCTGGAATAAATATTTGAGCAACAACCTTAAATATCCTACCCAAGCGCGAAGGATGGGAATCGAAGGTACAGTATATGTGGTATTCGTAGTGAACACCGATGGATCTATCCAGGATGTCGAAATCCTTAGGGGTATCGGCGGAGGTTGCGACGAAGAAGCAATGAGAGTGGTTAAATCTGCTCCAAACTGGGAACCTGGAAAGCAAAGAGGCAAGGCAGTTAGGGTAAAAATGAGATTACCTATCCGTTTCAAATTGAGCTAAGAGTAAGTAATCCTGATAAAATTCAGAATAAAGAAAACGGCAAGTCCCACAGGGCTTGCCGTTTTCTTTATGTAATGGAGTATCCTGTTTAACAGAGTCGGAGGAATTCCAGGATAAACTTAAGTGACTGGGATCTCATAATCTTTACAACTAATCAACAAGAGAAATACTTTTTCATGCACAAAGTCGGCCTCCCAAACGCTGACCGTACAAAAATCAACTGAACTATGCCCGCTTAACGCCGATGACGCTAAATGAACGATATCATTTGACTCCAGCATCGCAGCGCAAGCACACTTGTTTTCTATAAATGTCATTACCGATCCTTAAAAACAACATGGGGTGATATAAAAATTAAAAGAAGAGCAGCCTAAGCTGCTCCTCTCCCTTACAAACGCCTCATCTATCAATTCATATCCCAAAATATGGATGTTCCAAGATTATCCTCTGCCTGTACCCGGGCGTAATTTTCCGTATTATAGGTCTCTTCTGATCCAGGATAAATCCAACGTTTGGGCGGAAGGTTTTGCTGGTTGGAGTTATCATTCCAGAATGTCAGGCCCAAAGCATCCCGTCTTCGAAGTTCCGCCCAGTTTTCATTGGGCTGGACCACATTAAAGTGCAGCCAGCGCTGTTCCGCGATCAGCTTTAACTGACCCTGGGGGACGCTGGCATTGTTCCAGTTCACGTTAGGCATAGTCAGATACCGCGCTATGTCTTCCGCAGTGGGCACATCTGGATTACCGGCCGTGTTGTCGGTACTCAAGCTTCTTAAATATTGGTAGAAGGAAACAGATTCTCGGACAGCTGTTTCGTAGTGTTCCCGGGCTTTTTGATTCTGATTGCCCTTCAGATAATATTCCGCCACCATCAGGTGAACTTGGCTCGAATTGATCAAGATTCCAGGAAAATACTGGTTTCTACTCAGAGTTGATCGGTTATATCTTGCAAGCGTTCCAGATCCGATAAGTTCGGTCTGAACTGACGATGGTGACAGCGGGTCCAATCCAATAAATTCACCTTCCGCCTCTTCACCCGGCTCGAACAAATAGGTTAATCGAGGATCTTGGTTGGTTTTCATATGGTCAAGGATAGCCTCTCCGGCGACGTTTCCATCCCAATCTTCCAGACCGGATTGAAAGTCACTCGCCCCCATCAGCGTTCCGGGAGAATATATCCTGAAATTGATATAAATAATGTGAGGCAATGCCTTGGAGAAACTGCACTTGAGCGATATGGCATTGGATCGGAGAATTTAGGCGGCCAGGTGAGTTTGCTGTTTACAGGAAATACATAGGGGTTTGCCAGAAAACAAAAAACCCCTCCAGAATTTGTTCTGAAGGGGTTTGCTGTACCTTGGGCCGGAGTCGAACCGGCACGAGTGTAACCTCATTGGTGTTTGAGACCAACGCGTCTACCAATTCCGCCACCAAGGCATGGTGTCATTTTTGACAGATAATATTCAAGAATATCTCTCCCGTTACTTCCTTAACGGGATGCAAATATGGGAAAAGAATTTTTGCCATGCAATACCCTACGCCCACTTCCTGTGATTTTTATCTTCCTCAAAACGCATCTACCTAAAAGCCAACCGAATGAACTTCAGCTAAAGTGGACATTTTCCCGGATATTTTTGATTTAAGACGGCACCTCAAAATTTATATACACGGGACTGTCGTATCCCATCCCTAATAAATTTGCCCCATGGCCGTGGTTGATCCCTATTTCCAGCAAGTTCAAGCTGTTGAAGAAAGCGAAACAATCTCCAGGCTCGACCTGATGGTAGGTTTTTTGAAGGCTATCCAGAACTTCGCGCCCAAACTCAATATTGAACCTCCCAGGATTCAGTTGATCAAACACTTCTTTGGGTACATTGGTAATGAGGTTGCCGAAGTGGTCTACTCTTAAAACATAACCCACAATTTGCTTCTTGGTGGCTTTGATCTGCCGAGCCATCATTCGCCTTATCGACTGTAAAGGCCCACCAAAATCATGGATAGCTGCCCCGCTGGCCACCTTTGCGGCTATGGGTGCAAGGATATCCCGTGCTGGAAAAGTACTGTCTTTGACGTGGATGTCTGCAAACTTTACCACTATCCCAGGATCCTGATCGGCCAACATGCTAAGCACCCCGTTATTTGGCCCTACAAAGATGTGCTCATTCAACTTGATCCCTATATAACCGTCGGTGATGCTACTGGTACTATTGATGGCCACCAGATGCACGGTTCCTTTGGGAAATTCCTGATAAACCGACCTCAGGGTAAAGGAAGCCTGGGCGATATCATACAGTTCTATTTTATGGGTGATGTCTACAATAATAAGCTGAGGATTAATGGAAAGCATTTTGGCCTTTACTGCGGGTACATAAAAGTCGGTGTCACCAAAATCAGAGAGGAATGTTACAAGTGCCATGAGTAGCAATCAATTAAAATTTCGTATTTTTGCAAAAGTGTTTTTGCAAAATGTATAAACAAAAATAGAAATTTTATTCCTTAAGAACAGTAAACATACTTAAATACACAAAAAACGATTGGTAGAAAAAGTAATCACACTGGAAAACATTTCTTTGCTGGACTTTTTAGGTTCAGAAAATGAAAACATACGTCAAATATCCGCCGCTTTTCCACAAAGCAAAATCGTTTCCCGGGGCAACGAAATCCGCATCCAAGGCAAAGCCCTTGAGATTCTCCGAATCAATGACATCATCAGCATGTTGTTAAACCATTTCAACCGATTTGGCCAGGTCACCCCTGAAACTGTGAAAGAATACATTGACATGGAAGGTGAACCTAGGGAATCTGTTCCTTCCGGTCACCGGAATGATGTGGTCGTCTACGGCAACAAGGGTTTGGTCATTAAACCCAAATCCGCCAACCAGCGGAAACTCGTGGAATCTTCCCTTCAAAACGATTTGGTATTTGCCCTAGGCCCAGCCGGTACAGGCAAAACCTATATTGCCGTTGCTTTGGCGGTGAGGGCCTTGAAAAACCGGGAAGTAAAGCGGATCATCATCACCCGTCCCGCCGTGGAAGCGGGTGAAAACCTCGGCTTTTTACCGGGCGATCTTCAGGAAAAACTGGATCCCTATCTTCGGCCGATATATGACGCTTTGAGCGATATGGTTCCCGCGGAAAAACTGAAATATTATCAGGAAACAAGGGTAATAGAAATCGCGCCTCTGGCTTACATGCGCGGTAGGACTCTACATGATGCTTTTGTACTCCTGGATGAAGCCCAAAACACCACCAGCGAACAGATCAAGATGTTCCTGACTCGAATGGGGCCCAATTCCAAAGTCATCATCACGGGGGATCAAACCCAAGTGGATCTACCGACCCGCCAAAAATCCGGATTAAGCGAATCTCTTAAAGTTCTGAAGGACGTGAAAGGCATTGGGGTGGTGAAATTAAGCGGCAAGGATGTGATGCGACATAAGCTGGTAAAATCCATTATTGAAGCCTATGAAAAACAAGAAATGGAAAACATGAAATGATAACGGTCGTCAAAGTAGCTTCAAAAAAAGAACTGGACACTGTGTTCCATATCAGGGAGACTGTTTTTGTCAAGGAACAAGAAGTTGACCCCAAGGAAGAATATGATAAGTTTGAAGAAACTTCCATTCATTTTCTGGCACAGGTAGGGAACGAACCTGCCGGAACTGCGAGATGGAGAAGGACGAATAAAGGCATAAAGCTGGAACGTTTTGCCGTATTAAAACCATTTCGAGGACAAGGTGTGGGGCAGGCTTTGGTAAAGACTGTTTTGGAAGACATCTCGGCCCAAACCGACGACGAGGTAAACCTACTATATTTGCACGCCCAAGTTCCTGCAGTTCCTTTGTATGCGAAGTTCGGCTTCGAAAAAGAAGGTGAGCTATTCATGGAATGCAATATTGCCCATTATACCATGAAGAAAGATTTGTAGTATTCTTTGGCTTAATATTGGATAATGAATTATCAGCCATTAAATGCTTGATTTTGTTAAAATAAATAGATGATGAAAAAAGTAGTTTTAAGTTTCTTGTTCTTCGGCCTGCTGTTTTGCGCAAAAGCCCAAACCCGCCACGAAGTCAAATTAAACATCCTCAATACCATTGCATTGGGCTCCGTCGAAGTAGGCTATGAATACTTCACGGATTCCTCCCAGACCCAATCCATAGGGGTTGAGTTTTTGATCAATGACAGATTTGGGTTTAATCCCCAGGGAAATAAAGGCAGGGAGTTCAAAACCAATAGCTATGCGCTCTCTTACAATTTCTATTTTGTCGAAGATGAGGATGATCCGTCCAGCTTCTATATTTCTCCCTATCTAAAATATCGGGCAGGAGAGTTTCTTGATCTAGATGAAAACAGCTTGCCCAGGGTAACCGACATGAACAGTGCTATCATCGGCATAGGTGCAGGATACAAATGGGTCTACAACGGCCAACTGGCCTTGGGGCCCTATGTAAGTATTGCCAGGGGCTTCAGTAAGGAAGTCGCCGATCGATTTTCCGCGGTGGAATTGAATGGCGGCTTTAGCATTGGATACAGATTCTAAAGAAACTGACAATGAGACCCGTATAGGGATTTATATTGCTAAAGTAATTTACTAAAAAGCGGAGACTAAGTTTAGTTCCCGCTTTTTCTTTTCCATTTTTTTATTTAGATTCATCTCACTTTGGACGAACCGTCACAGCTTCTTCAAAGATGTGTCGATAATGCCTGCCATCCGGCCCATTAAACGCTAAGCAGATGAAGTTCAACGAATACCCATTTGTGAGGTATAGCCTCTTTTTTATCTGTGGCGTATTGCTTTATCCCTTCTTTGATTTTCTTGGATTGATAGAAATAAGCTGTTTGACGATTGGCTTGTTTCTGTCCTATTCGTTTTTGTCAATACGGGACCTGTCCGTTAAGGCCTTCCGTTTTAAGCCCTTCTTTGCGATCTTGGCGTATGGGCTGTTGATCAGTATGGGCGTGTTGTTTACCCATTTGAAAGACGGTACCAATGATTCTTCACACCTTGTGCACCATCAAAAAATTGAAGGATACCTTGGGATAGTAAATGATTTGGACCAAAAAAAGCCGAACACTTTTGCCAATCGCATTCTGGTTACCCGGATAAAAAAGGAAGGGGAATACCTCACAGCCACGGGCGAGGTAATCATTTACCATAAACTCACTGAGCCTTTATTTCCGGGGGAAATCGTTTGGGTACATGGGAGCCCTTCTACCATTCCTCCTCCCAAAAATCCGGACGAATTCGATTACAGGAGATTTTTGGAGGTTCAGCAGATATATCACTCCCATTATGTCGACAGAAAAATCCAACGTGTAGGCAAGGTAAACCACTCCCCCATCAACAACTTTGTGCTAAAGTTAAGGGCCGCTATTCAACAAAAAATGGATCATTATATATTGACGCCCCACTCTAACCAGATCGCGAAGGCACTGTTATTAGGTCAGAACAAATTTCTGGAAAAAGAGGTGAGTGAGGCCTATGTAACTGCCGGAACCATGCATGTCCTGGCTGTCTCCGGCCTACATGTGGGAATAGTGTACGGGTTCTTCTTTCTTTTTATCAAACCTTATCAGCTTCCTGGCCACAAACGTGTTCTGTATCTTTCCTTCCTTATTTTAATCATCTGGATTTATGCCCTGATTACGGGGATGTCCCCTTCGGTTCTGCGGGCAGCGACCATGTTCACTTTGATGGGATTGGCACAGATGAAATCAAGAAACCCATCTATTTATAATTCTCTGGCACTCTCCGCATTGATTCTGATGGTATTCGACCCTTTTATTATCTATTCCGTTGGCTTTCAGCTTTCCTATCTGGCAGTCTTCGGCATTGTCCTGCTCCAGCCCAAGATTTCGACACTTTGGCAACCCCAAAATAAAATAGTCGGCTATTTTTGGGATATTACGACTGTCGGCATCGCCGCACAGCTGGCTACATTTCCAATCTCCGTGCATTACTTTCATGTGTTCCCTACTTATTTTATGATCTCCAATATGATCGCTATTCCAGGCGCATTCTTGATCATGAGTGTGGGCATGCCCTTTATGTTGCTATCATTTGTTGATCCCGTTGCAGGGGTGTTGGGCAAAGCCGTGGATTTCCTTATTTACCTGGACAATCGGCTAATATTTTCGTTCCAGCAACTCCCCCTTGCGAGAATTGAGCACATCAATTTTCCCCCGTTGGAGATGCTGCTCTTCTGGGCGCTGGTGGCCAGCATTTATTTATTATCTGTAGAGAGCCGAAGAAAATACGCCTATTTATCACTCTCCCTATTTGTGGGATTGGTCCTCTCCAATTGGCTTGCCTTGTGGAAAGACCATCAACGCAATGAGCTCTACATTTACCACGTGGGCAAGGAACTGGCGGTGGATCACTTTTATAAAGGAAAACTCTATTCTAGGATCGAAGATATTTCCCCGCAGGACATCTCTTACAAAATACTTCCCAACAGGATCAACAAGGGACATTCCTATCCCATGGAATTGAAATATATGGAAGAAAAGAGGAGTAAATCCCTATTTTTACCGGGCGGTTCGATATTGCATCTGAATGGTGAGGGATTTGAAATTGAAGCTCAATTTATCGGTAATATTACCCAATATGACCAAGGAGAATGGTGGACCTTGGACAGGCTTGAAGAGCAGGGTCAAGGAGACAGCTCCTTTAAAATTTTGATGAAGTAAATCGACTTATTTTGCATCCAGCATTATTAGCTCTACCTTCTCCCCGCGAGCACAATATGATCAGGGAATTTTGAAAGCTAAGGCATTACATATCTTAAAGGAATTTTTTGGGTTCAGTGACTTCCGGCCCATACAGGAGGATATTGTCCTGTCCGTGGCGGAAGGCGGGGACACACTGGCGCTATTACCGACTGGGGGCGGCAAATCCATTTGTTTCCAGGTTCCTGCTTTAATGAAGGAAGGGATATGCCTCGTGGTCAGCCCTTTGATCGCCTTAATGAAAGACCAGGTAAGCGCTTTAAGACGGAAGAACATTCTCGCTGCGGCGGTTTACTCTGGCATGAGCAAGAGAGAAATCGATACCGTTTTGGACAATTGCATTTATGGGAATTATAAGTTTCTCTATGTCTCTCCGGAAAGATTGAAAACCGATCTGTTCATTGAACGATTCAAACAGATGAACGTCAATATGATAGCTGTGGACGAGGCGCACTGTATCTCTCAATGGGGCTATGACTTCCGGAAGCCCTATTTGGATATTGCCGAAATCCGAGCTTTCCATCCGAAGGTGCCCCTCATTGCCCTTACCGCGTCTGCCACCCTGAAAGTCAAAAAGGATATCATCGGAAAACTGCTCTTAAAAGAACCCCAAGTCTTCGTCAAGTCCTTTTCACGGCCTAACCTGTCCTATTCCGTGCGGTATGCCGAAAATAAAGCGGAAACGGCTGTCAAAATATTGCAGAAGGTGCCTGGGGCTTCTATTCTGTATGTCAGAAACCGAAAAGGCACCAAAGACGTCGCCAGCGCACTGAATTCCGGGGGAATAACCGCCCATTTTTACCATGCCGGCCTCGACAATAAAACAAGGGATCTGCGCCAACAGGAATGGATGTCCGGCAAAATCAGGGTCATGGTGGCCACTAATGCCTTTGGAATGGGCATTGATAAGCCAGATGTACGGTCGGTGATCCACTTGGACTTGCCCGAAAATCTTGAAAATTACTACCAGGAAGCAGGCCGGGCAGGAAGGGATGAACATAAAGCATATGCCATCTTGCTGGTGCAGGAAAACGACATCAAAACCCTGCTGGAAAGGGCTGAAATTGCTTATCCACCGGTGGAGTTTATCAGGAAAGTTTACCAAAGCTTGGCTAATTTTTTCAGGTTGGCCGTAGGGAGTAGCTTGATGAGCGGCTATGATTTTAACATTACCGAATTCTTAAAAATATACCAGCTTGAATTGTTGCCCACGTACAATGCCCTGAAAGTAATGCAGGAGGAAGGTTTTATAGAGTTAAACGAAAGTTTCTACGCTCCTTCTACGATACATTTCTTAGTTGGCCAAAGCAAGGTGTATGAGTTCCAGATCGCCAATGCCCGGCTAGACCCTCTGATCAAGGTCTTGCTGCGCATGTACGGCGGGGAATTATTTTCCACCTATATTTCAATCCAAGAAGAAAAACTGGCTAAAACCCTTGGTCTACCCGAATTTGAAATTGTCAAGGAACTGCAGCAGCTGGACCAATGGGGGGTCATTGCTTACAACAAAAGAAAAGACAAACCGCAGATCACTTTCTTAACTCCGCGATATGATGCTGCCAAACTCCCCTTGGATACCCGCAGAATAGCGGAAAGGAGCACAAACAGTAAAGAAAAGGCCAAGTCAATGGTTGCTTATGTACGAAACGACAAGCTGTGCAGGACCAACCAGCTGCTTTTTTATTTTGGAGAGGAAAGCGATCATCTCTGTGGTGTGTGTGATGTATGTCTTGCGAAAAAGAAAGAAAACAAAAAGGCGGAATTAGAATCCCAACTCAGGAACGGCATCATCAAAACCTTAAATAGTGGCTCGGCGTTTTCATTAGAAGAATTGCTCTCCGCCGTAGGCACTCAAAAAGATTTGTTTGCGGTGGGGCTACTGAGAGAGATGGAAGATGAAGGCCTGATTTCCACTGAAAGCAATGGTAAAATAAAATTGAAGGTGGATGACGAACATTAACAACATGCTGAACAGGCTGTTTGCCGGAAACCAAAGCAGGTTTACCCATAAGGAGAACTTCAAACAGTCCGAAGAGGATGAGCAAGGAGTAAGAAGATGGATGGCTTCGGCAGAGGGACGGATGGTCTTTGATCAAATCCAAAAATCATATCATCTGAAAAAAGCGGGCCTTGAAGATCATCCAGAACTTCATATTTTATCCTCGCCATACGCTCACGGGATTGCCCTAGCCTATGATGACGCTATTACGCCAAAAACTTTTTCCTACCTTTTCTTTGCTTTTGGCCTACGTATGTTAGATTTGGGATATTATAGGGTGAGTTTGGACAGGACGATACGGGAGGAGAGGGACATGGTCAAGACCATCGAAAAGCAATATTTCAAGCCTTCAGTACCCCATATCGATACTCCCAAAACAGATCAGCGGTACGGCAATATCAGCATAGAAAAAGATCTGTTCGATAATAAACCCCGTTTCCTCAAAATATTGGCAACGGTCTATTCAGGCCACCAGTACCAAATTGCCCAACCATTTGAGCAATTTATGGAAGAAATATTTAAAGTTTAATCCTCTCAATATGAATAGAAGCAAGCTAAAATCTCTTTTAGAAAATTACCGCACTCCTTTTGAAGAGGAACAATCATTCGCGTTTGACTTCATCCAGTTGACCGATGATCCCCTAGCTTTCCTCCGGGAGAGGAAGGACGGCCATTTTACTGCTTCTTCCTGGATCGTCAATAAAAGAAGGACCCATGCCCTTATGACCCTCCACCGAAAGCTCAACCGTTGGCTGCAACTCGGTGGACATGCGGATGGCAATGAAAACCTGCTGGAAGTGGCCATGGATGAAGCCAGGGAGGAAAGTGGCCTTTCATCGTTGCGAATAGTGGATCAGTCTATTTTTGACATAGACAAACATATCATTCCGACCAGGGCCTCAGTAGAACAACATTTTCACTATGATGTCCGGTTTTTAATTGAAGCAGAGATAGATGAGCCTTTGACGATCAGCTCAGAAAGCAAAGATCTGGCTTGGGTTTCTTTTGATTCGGTGCCAGATCTTGTCAGGTACAACCCTTCTATTCTAAGAATGTTGGAAAAGACCAGCAAATCCGAAATCCTGCTGTAATGGCCATTCCTTTGCAAGCAGAAGAAGTCAAAGAGAACTTCAAATTCTCGGTGCCCATCCAAATCCGGTTTTCGGATATCGACGGCTACATGCATGTCAATAACGGCGTGTATTTTAATTATATGGAGCATGCCCGTGCCCTTTATCTTCACCAGGTTTGTCAGTGGGATTTTGTACAAATAGGTGCTGTCGTGGCCAACATCAATCTTGATTTTCACAAGCCGATAAATTTTTTTGATCAGATTCAGGCTTATGTCCGGTGTGTTCACCTGGGGTCGAGTTCTTTTAAGCTCGAACAGGTACTGATGGGAAACAAAACAAATGGTGGGGCAACGGTCTTCAGCAGAGCTATAATTACCATGGTGACGGTAGATCTGAAATCCATGAAATCCCTCAGCCTTCCCGATGAATATGTCGCAAAGATCCGCCAACAAGACGGGCTGGAAGCTTAATATGCTTATCTTTGTCAAAAAAATTACAAATCGTGAAAAAAATCAGCTCTTTCATTATCTTAATCACAACCTTTATGGCTTGTAGCCCCTCCGAAGAAGAATTATTCGGGGAAGGGGTAGCCCGTCTTGAAGCGCAAAATTACACCGAAGCAGTAGAATATTTTGATCGTGTAATAGAAATGAACCCGGAGCATACCTCCGCCTACAATGCCAAAGGAGTGGCACTATTTGAGCTGAGAAACTGGGATCAGGCTATAGAAGCCTTTAATGCATCGATCTCAATAGATTCAACTTCCTATAAACCCTTTTTTAATAGAGGAAACGCAAATCTGGAAAAGAAGGAATTTACCCAAGCAATCATTGACTACAATTATGCCAATGGATTGGATCCACAAATAACAGATATCTATTACAACCGCGGACTCGCTTTGTTAGGGCTGGAATCTTATGAAGATGCCATTGTTGATTTTGACATGGCCCTTCAAGCCAACCCCAATCAGTCACAGGCTTATTTCAACAAAGCCAAAGCCCAATTGGGAAACAACAACCCCATAGGTGCCTTGGAATCCCTCACTAACACCGTCAATCTGGACCAAAAAAATGACGCAGCTTTTTATTTGTTGGGGATCACCCAATTAAGCGCATTGGAGAATAAAGAGGACGGCTGTGCCAACTTGAAAATGGCATTGAGTTTGGGTTACTCTGGTGCAAAAGATTGGATAGACAAATTCTGTGGAAATTAATGGCTGAGATAGGAAAAGATATTGATCGGGCAAAACAGCTCTTGGAGGCAGGGGAATTGATTGGATTCCCCACGGAGACGGTGTACGGCCTGGCTGGGAATGCCCTTAAGGAGGATACGGTGATCAAAATATTTGAGACGAAAAACCGTCCCAGCTTTGACCCTTTGATCGTCCACACCGGGAATATAGAGCAGATCAGCAAGTACACTTTTCCCATTGATGAGGATCTTCAGAAACTCGCGGATAAATTTTGGCCCGGACCGTTGACCTTATTGCTCAAAAAAAAGGAGGTCGTCCCTGATCTTGTGACCAGTGGTTTGGATCTGGTAGCGGTACGGGTGCCGGCACATCCTATGGCTCAAGAATTATTGCTTCACCTTGATTTTCCTCTGGCAGCACCAAGTGCCAATCCTTTTGGTTATATTAGTCCCACGCAAGCCAGTCATGTAGAGGATCAATTGGGCGACAAGGTGCCTTATATCCTTGACGGCGGCAACTGTGATGTTGGGTTGGAAAGCACGATCGTAGGCATTGAGCAGGGCCAAACGATCATCTATAGGTTGGGGGGCACTCAAGTTTCGGCTATAGAGGATGTGGTGGGAAAAGTCCTTATTCTGCCCCAGTCAAGCAGCAATCCCAAAAGCCCCGGAATGCTTAAAAGCCATTATGCTCCCCGAAAGCCATTTATATTGGGGAATCTCGAAGAATTAATGGATAAATATGCTTCCTCGGGTGTGAAATTTGGGGTTTTGTCATTTGAAAAGGACTATTCCTTTTCTAAAGCAGCGGAAAACTTCATTCTCAGCCCCCGAAGAGACTTTAGTGAGGCTGCTAAAAACTTGTTTGCCGGCATGAGGTATTTGGACGGGGCAGATGTTTCCGTAATTTTGGCTGAAGAACTTCCGGAGGAACATTTCGGTAAAGCTATTAACGACCGATTGCGGAGAGCTGCTGCCAAATAACTTGGTTCCTAGAACAGCCTAGAGAGAAGAAATACGACGCGTAGCAGGGTACACACCCAAAATCCCTAAGAGAACACTTCTCAGGAAACAGTCTCGTTACGGCCGTAGGAAAGTAAAAGCCCGCCTGAAGTGCTGCGGAACATCAACGAAAAAGCTTGGCTTAGCCAGACCGGAACTCGCTTGATTTAGATAGAACATTATTAAAAAAAACTAAACCTTTACTTATGAACAGTGAAATAAAGACAGTCGATGACCTAAACTTCAAAGGAAAGAAAGCCTTGGTAAGGGTGGACTTCAATGTACCTCTGGACGATAATTTTAAAGTGACGGACGACACCCGTATCACTTCTGCCATGAAAACGGTCAAGAAAATATTGGCAGACGGTGGATCTGCTATTTTGATGTCCCATCTGGGAAGGCCAAAGGGTGGGCCGGAAGATAAATTTTCTCTTCGTCACATTATTTCAGACCTTGAGAAGGCTGTAGGAACAGATGTTAAATTTGCCAAGGACTGCATTGGTGAAGACGCGAAAGAGCTGGCAGAAGGCTTAAAGGAAGGCGAAGTGTTGTTGTTGGAAAACCTTAGATTCTACAAGGAAGAAGAAAAAGGAGATGAGGAATTTGCCAAAAAACTGTCCCAATTAGGCGATATCTATGTCAATGATGCTTTTGGAACAGCCCATCGTGCCCATGCATCAACGGCGGTAATTGCCCAATTTTTTGATCAAAAGGTTGCAGGTTATTTGATGCAGTCCGAGTTGGAAAATGCGGATAAAGTGATCGGAAATCCCAATAAGCCTTACACCGCTGTAATGGGCGGCGCCAAGATTTCCGATAAGATTCTTATTATAGACAAACTGCTGGACAGGGTGGACAATTTAATCATCGGCGGTGGGATGTCATATACTTTTGCCAAAGCCCAAGGAGGCGAGATTGGGGATTCACTCTTGGAAGCTGACAAAATGGACCTTGCGCTCCAGCTACTTGATAAAGCGAAGAAAAACGGCGTGAAGTTAATTCTCCCCGTGGATACTGTCACTTCCAAAGACTTCGCCAACGATGCCGAGCAGGACACTGCCAAAAGTGGCCAGATACCTGAAGGATGGATGGGACTGGATATAGGACCCGACACGCGCCAGCTCTTTGCCGAGGTGATCAAAAGCTCAAAAACCATCCTTTGGAATGGCCCAATGGGAGTATTTGAAATGAGCAGTTTTGAGGCAGGCACTAAAGCCGTTGCTGAAGCAGTAGTTGAAGCCACTAAATCAGGAGCTTTCTCATTGATCGGAGGAGGAGATTCCGCTGCAGCAGTCAACAAGTTCGGCTATGGCGATGACGTCTCTTATGTCTCAACGGGTGGCGGGGCGCTCCTGGAGTATATGGAAGGGAAAGTTCTGCCGGGTGTCAAAGCACTTGAACCAAAAAAATAATTTCACTACCGTATCATCGATACAATGAAAGGACCCATCCCTGAGAAGCTGATGGGATTTGAGGGCAAGTTATCTTCTGATAACTTGCCTTTTAATTTATAAATCCTGAAACATCCAAAACATACACACATTCAAATCCAGTAGCTATGAAATACATTCTATTCCTTCTACTTGTTTCTTTTTCAAAAATAGTTTCCGCACAAGAAATTTCCGGGTCCGAACAGTTTTGGAACAAGCTCAAGAGCCATTGTGGCAAAGCTTATGAAGGAGAACTCATCAATGGAGGAAATGATGATTTTGCAGGCAAAAAACTGGTTATGCATGTAAGAACTTGTGAGGATGATACTGTCCGCATTCCCTTTTTTGTCGGAGAAGACAAATCCAGAACCTGGGTGCTTACCATGCATGATGGGCGGATACAGTTGAAGCACGATCACCGACATGAAGATGGCTCTGAAGATGACGTTACCCAATATGGCGGAATGTCAACAAATGTAGGCCTTGCTGACATCCAGTTTTTCCCCGCCGACCAAGAAACGGCCAATTTGATATCCTATGCCTCTACGAATGTATGGTGGATAACACTGGATGAAACTTCCTTTACTTACAATTTGAGAAGGATGGGAAGCGACAGACTATTCACTGCAAAATTTGACCTCAGCAAAGAAGTCAATACACCTTCTGCCCCTTGGGGAAGCGAATAAGAAGGGATTTCTTTCAGAAGATTAGCATGAAAAAACTATATTAGCCTATTATTGGAGAAATGCCACGTCATATTTCAAAAAAAATAACATCCACCCATCCAATTACTAAATCATTAACTATGAACTCACGACGTAAATTTTTGCAAAAAATAACCCTTTCTGCAGCTGCACTGCCTTTACTGTCTTCCTTCACTCCGCTCAATATCCAACACCTGGACAACATCCCTTACGAGGGACCGGTTCTAAGGGTAGCCATCATGGGGCTTGGCGGCTATGCCAACATAGTGGCCAATGCCATGCAATCTTCCAAAAAGGCAAAGCTGGTGGGCTTGGTCAGTGGAACGCCCACCAAGCTCAAAGACTGGCAAAGCAAGTTCAACATTCTCGAGAAGAACTGCTACACCTATGAGAACTTCGATTCGATAAAAGACAATCCGGATATTGATGCCGTATATGTCATCACTCCCAACAGTCTTCACCATGACCACTCCATACGCGCCGCCAAAGCGGGAAAACACGTCATCTGCGAGAAACCTATGGCCCTAAATGCCAAAGAAGGCCAGGAGATGGTTGATGCGTGCAAAAAAGCCAATGTAAAATTGCTTGTGGGCTACAGGATGCACTTCGAACCCAATACCTTAGAAATCATCAAAAAGAGGGAGGCGGGAGAATTCGGGAAGATTCTTTTTTTCCAAGGTCTTAGCGGATTCAAAATTGGCGACCCCAAGCAATGGAGGTTAAACAAGGATCTGGCTGGAGGCGGTGCCATGATGGACATCGGCATCTACTCGATCAACGGGGCCAGATATATGGTAGGCGAGGAACCCATCTGGGTCACCGCACAAGAGACCAAAACCGATCCTGTAAAATTTAAAGAAGGGGTGGATGAGACCATTACATTCCAACTTGGCTTTCCCAGTGGCGTCATTGCCTCTTGCTTATCAACGTACTCCATGAATCACCTGGACCGCTTTTTCATAAACGGATCCGATGGATTTGCGGAGCTACTCCCCGCAACAGGCTATGGGCCCATCAAAGGCCGTACAAACAAAGGTGAACTGGACCACCCGCATGTAACCCACCAAACTGTACAAATGGATGAGATGGCTGGGATTATCCTGGAAGGAAAAGAACCGATAGTTCCGGTGGATGGAGAAGAAGGCCTCAAGGACCTCAAGATCGTAGATGCCATCTACAAAGCCGTAAAATCCGGAAAAAAAGAAAGTTTGAAGCTTTAACCGCATTGGCAGGCAGAAGTCAGCGAAAGCTTCTGGGATCGTCATCTACCTCAGAAGGATGAAAGGGAGAAGTACTTCATAAGTACTTCTCCCTTCTTTATTATATTTAATATTCTTTGGTTGGTGACCTTTGAAATACTCTTGGTTCATTTGTCCGACCTCCGCAAAACAGCTCCCTTTGCGAGGTTACTCAGTTTTCAAAGCCAGTGCTATCCCCGAGCCCGTTTCATTTCCAACGAGAACTGACCCACTGCATTTGTTGCTCCTTCGTAAGAAAAGTCCAAGCGATGACCCGGCTGACCTTGTTGCCCTGAGCCATGGGAAGGGTTTTTACTTCCACTGCTTTAGCCTTGTCCAATTCCTGATAAGCTTTTTTTAGATTAGATTGCTTGGAAATCAGCGTAGAGAACCAAAAACAGGATCCAGAGAAGTTACTGCTTTGGTAAATCATATCCCGCACAAATCTTTCCTCCCCCCCATCACACCACAATTCATTATTTTGTCCGCCAAAGTTTAATTCTGGACGATTAATCCGCTGGTTTTTGAGATTACTTAATTTACGCAAGGTGGCCGTTTGACTATCTGCTGCCGAAGCATGAAAAGGCGGATTGCAGCTAGTTAAGTCAAATTTTTCATCCCCCTTTACAATTCCCCTAAAAATATCCAGCGGATTGGATTGTCTTCGGATTTCAACCTTTTGCGAAAGGAGGGCGTTCTTCTCGACGATCCGAGTAGCTGATTCAATCGCCACGGGGTCGATATCTGTTCCCACAAAAGACCATCCATATTCTTTGCTGCCAATGATAGGGTAAACGCAGTTAGCTCCTACCCCGATATCCAAACAGCGGATAGCATCGCCCAAAGGAATTTTTCCGCCATTTCTCTCTGCCAACAAATCTGCCAGCCGGTGGACATAATCAGCCCTTCCCGGGATGGGTGGACATAAATAATTGGCCGGAATATCCCAATACTCCAAAGCATAATACCGCTTCAAAAGTGCCGTGTTCAACATCTTTACTGCGTCGGCATTGAAGAAGTCGATGGACTCGTCCTTGTAAGCATTTAAGATGACATAGGGGCCCAATTCTGGGCAACTTACCACCAACTCTTTAAAATTATAACGTTGTCTATGTTGGTTTCTTGGATGTAGTTCAAGCTTCTCCTTGGGATGTGTCCTTTTTTTATCAGCCATAAATTTTGTACCGGCAAAGCCAGTGCTTCTTTAGAAATCAAAGGTAAGTCAAAAAAGGAGGAGTTAATCTATTTTTAAAACTAAAGCGCCACTGCTTCTTTGTTGTACCTGTTCCGATATTCCAAAGGAGATATTCCCGTAATCTTTTTAAATGTGGTCCGGAAGGCTTTGGTATCTGAATACCCTACAGAATACATGACTTCATTGATATTTTCCCGGGAGTTCTCCAAACTTCGTTTGGCAGCTTCAATTTTGACCCTTTGGATGTATTCGATGACCGTGTTGGCGGTTGATTTCTTAAATCGCCGCTCTAGATTCCTGCGCCCCATAGCGAATTTGTCCGCCAGTTGGTCCACCGTGATGCGGTCCTGGTAGTTATTTTCAATAAATTCCTGCGCCCTTTTGATGGGTTCATCCTCATGCTCCTTTTGGCCGTTGAAGATCATAAAAGGTGATTGGCTCACCCGGTCGATTTCGATCTCAAACACCTTGGCAGTAAGGATGGCCATCTCTCGTCCTGCAAACTTCTCTACGAGATACAGGATTAGGTTCAAAGAAGAATAAGCTCCTCCGCTGGTATAGATTCCGTCTTCGTCCGTAATGATCTTATACGGAAGCAATCTCACATCTGGAAACATACGCTTGAAATTGTCGGCCATCAACCAATGGGTTGTACAACTTTTCCCCTTCAGCAACCCTGTGGACGCCAATATGAAAGCACCTATACAAAGAGAGACCACTTCAGCACCATTTTTGTATTGCTTGATGATCCAGGGCACGAAGTCCTTATTGTCCTCCAGTACCTTTTCGGCATCACCATGCACCGCAGGTATAATTACAAGATCGGTCTGAAATGTATCCTGAAGGCCCAAATCCGGTTGGATGGTAAAGAGGTGTGTACGTCGCGGATCCCTGTTTAAACCAATCAGCTTCACCTCAAAGAGAGCCGGCTTCCCTACCCTGGCCAAAGCCTCATTAACTTTGGTAAACATCTTAAACGTTGCCTCTATATTACTTAAGCTGGTTTCGCCCTCGGGAATTAACAAGGAAATATGTTTCATGTTTTGTAGATTAACTGTCCAACAATACTCAAAGCTAAAGAAATAGATTGTCGGGATCAACCCCTGGAAATGACGTATTTACCCCGCTAAAGTGTAGAATCAAAGGTGTAACTTTCGATGTAATAAAAAGGGAAATCATGTTCAAAGACAGCTATGCGTTCAGTGGATTTTCAGTGGATGACCTACGACAAGCAAGGGATTTTTACCAAGGTACCTTAGGACTTGAGGTCGAAGAAAATGCCATGGGGATCTTGGAAGTTTCGATCAAGGGAGGCAACAGGGTGATCATCTATCCCAAGCCCAACCACGAGCCGGCCACATTTACGGTCCTAAATTTTCCTGTACAAAACATCGATGACGTGGTCGACGAGCTGAGGAGAAGAAACGTACGTTTCGAACAATATGAAGGAGAAATAAAGACCGACGAGAAAGGGATTTGCAGAAGTCAAGGGAATGGTCCCAACATTGCCTGGTTTAAAGATCCCGCGGGGAATATCTTATCTGTATTGGAACCTTAACTTATTTCTTAGCCCCTTTAACCTATCCCCTTTAAAAAACATGGAAAAAATAACCTTAAGTCCTTACTTGATGTTCAATGGCAATTGCGGAGAGGCAATGGCTTTTTATCAAGGAATATTTGGAGGAACAGTGAAATCGATGACATTTGGAGAAGTCGATAACAGTTGTCCATTAGCGATGAAGGATAGCATCATGCATTCCAGCCTTATGGGAGGTGAAGTGGAAATTTTGGGTTGTGACAATCCAAAACCCCAGCCTGTTAGCCCAGGAAACGTAAGCCTTGCCATCAATGGAGTCAATGGAGAGCGTCTAACCCAAATTTTCAATGATCTTGGGCAAGGCGGTACAATTGTTATTCCATTGGAAAAACAGATCTGGGGAGACCTTTTTGGAGTGGTATCTGACCAATTTGGCATTGATTGGATGGTTAATATTGGTTCCGTAGAAGCTGAACAACAATAATGGGTTGCGGTCCACGCAGATAGTGGCGGCAATGCAGCGGAAGCTGCCGAAAAAAGGCAGATTAAACCTAGCATAGGGGCGCTGTTTTCTCATGTGCTCATTCTCTACTTTAAGTAGGTTCCTACTGCAGGATCACGATCCAATTCTTCATTTTGAGGCCGAAGTCAAGGCCGAGGAGCTATTGGCTATTCCCACGGTTTCTATACGGATTAAGATCCATAGTCCCCTTGGGATTTTCTTGCGTTATCCGCTCCCGGCAGCCTTTGCCCTTGCGACTTAACAGGCCTATTATTCAGCTCGACACCGCCTTCAGGCCAATAATAGAACCAACGAGCGTCGTGATAAAAAACAGCCGCCAAAAAGTCGCGGGCTCTTTAAATACAAAGATTCCCATTAAGACGGTGCCAACTGCTCCTATCCCCGTCCAAACTGCATAGGCTGTCCCAATAGGCAGGCTTTGGGTGGCTCTAATCAGCAACACCATGCTGACGGTGAGACAGAATAAAAAACCTCCATACCACCAATACACCTCAGTCCCTGCGGCTGCCCTTGCTTTTCCTAAACAAGAGGCAAATGCCACCTCAAACAATCCGGCAATGATCAATATAACCCAGTTCATCTTTTTGTTTTTTTGCAAAGATCAGCAATTGAATTTGAATTCAATTTTAAAAATGATAAAAAACAGTGTAAGCTCGTCGTCCATACCTGCTGAAGTTTCCTAGCAGGCATTCAAGTTCGAGGCAAATTAGACAAAACCGTTCGAGCGGAATCCGCGACGTTCTTGTGTTTACCAGCTGATATGGGAAGAATAGAATGACGTCTTATCTTTCCGGAACACCCTGCCGATGTTAATCACCTACCTCATCTGATGCAACGAAACGTCTGGGGGAACAAAGAAAACGGAAATTAAAATAAACCAGCGTATCGGGCGTTAGAGGCTAAGGAATGCAAGCTGATCACCTGATCGGTTCCTCCTTTACCCACTATGATTATTTGACCCTTTATCCCTTATGACTGAAAAAGAAAAATTTATTCGGGAATTCAACCATGCTTTCACTATAGGTGACACTGATTACCTTTCCGCCAATGTTACAGAAGACGTCGTCTGGAATATGGTAGGCGACGAGATTCTTAATGGCAAAACTGCCTTTTTGAATAAGATAAGAGAGATGGGCGAAAATATAGACTTGGAAATTGAGGTTCAGCGAATTATCAGTCACGGGATAGACATTGCGCTTGAAGGAACCATGGCCTTTAATTCTCATACGGGAAAGTGCCAAAATTTTTCATTCTGCGATATTTATAAATTTTCCGGCTTTAAAAACCCAAAGATCAAAAACATCAACTCTTACATTATAGAGACGAAGGAGTAAGGGGAACAAACGTCTCCCTCTTTTGAAGAAAAACCTATAATGAGCACTAATAGCTAGGCAGTATCCATCAAGCGATGGATTTGCGCATATTGCAAAAGCAAGATGGTCTTGCAATCTATGATCTCTCCCGTAGAGATCATTTCGCAGGCTTTTTCAAAATCCAATTCCTCCACCTCGATGTTTTCTCCTTCTTCTTCTAAGCCTCCACCTTCACTGATCTTCATCCCATCCGCATAGGTAGCAACGAAAAAATGAAGCTTTTCGGTAACAGATCCGGGTGAAGTATAAGCTTCAAAAATCTTCTCCAGTTGAGTGATTTTATAGCCGGTCTCCTCCTCTATTTCCCTTCTGATAGCATCTTCTGGATCCTCTCCGTCAAGCTGTCCAGCACAGGCCTCCAGCAACATTCCATCAAGATTGCCATTAATATAGGTAGGCAGCCTGAACTGACGGGTCAAAATGACTTTCTTTTCTCTTGGGTTGTACAAAAGCACCGTGGCACCATCGCCCCTGTCATACACTTCCTTGGTTTGGGTTTTTAACCCGCCACTGCCGCTTTTGTATTCATAGCTAATTTTCTTCAAGAGATACTTAAAGCTGGAGAGAATTTGGCTTTGGGTAATTTTAATATTTGCCATGTCTTTTCGACGTTCTAAATGAGCTTTATACGTTTACCCTCCAAAAATACGCCATTTTTCAATTTCCAAAAGTCAATTTTCAAACATCACTATTCAAACCTTCGATGCATCCCCGGCATTTCTCCATGGGAGTTGATGGCCACCAATGTCATTAAAGCGATAGCCATGAGCACCAACACAAAAATAATTCCCCATCGTTTGACGGGAATACCTTTGTCTATTATTACTGGCTTTATTTTTCCTATGAAAAAATAAACCAGACCAAAATTTATGACATACAGGTATTGTTCGATGCGATAGGTACTCATAAAAGCTAAAGTGACGAGGATACTATACAAGGTGTAAATCCCGGAGCTGATCACAAAAAACGAAAACAGATCCTTATACCCTATTTCCAAAGGCGTCTCCTTTCTACTGATATAAAATCGGTATATTAGATATATACTCGCAATCAAGATCAAGAATAAGGCAGTCCATTGAAGCGATAAAATTAAACCCGCGCCTTCCCCTGGGTAGCCTACGCTTGCCACGCTCCTGGAGAGCTTGTCCCCAGCAAAAGATTGTTCCCATACCACAAAAGGAATAAAAACCGTCAGTAATATTAACGGAACCGACAGGCTATGCTTACTAACCCTATGGTCATCAGGCTCCCATTCAGAGGTAAACGTTCCATAGGCCATACCCATACCTCCAAAAAAGCCTATGGAATATTCCATTACATTCCAAAAATTGAAAGAAATTTCCAAGACATTGCCCATGACCTGGAGAAAATTACCGAAGGCAAAACCAAATCCTGCCCCCAATGCGGCCCATATAGCGACCTTTAAAGGCGAATGATACCTGTTGCGCAGCATATACCAGACCATAGCCACCGCCATACCTAAACATACAGCCCATGCCTCAGATCGTGGGGGAGTCATCAGGTATCCCAACTGTCCCACCAGAAAATAATAGAAGACCAATCCACCGACAGCCATCTCGACAATAAGGGAAGACCAGCTGACCATTTTATCCGTGGTGGATGCCAAGACCAAGCCGAATAAACCGCCACCCAAAATGCCAAACAAGGCGCCAATGACAAACAGCATGCCCAAGCCGTAGTAAACATTACCAAATTCCACTCCCCTTCCGTAGCCTACCACAATACCATAGCTGATCATTCCCCCGACGCCCCAGCCTACCGCTGAGGCCAACGTCGCCTGTAAAGCTTTGCCATACCAATCCTTCCTTTTGGCCAGAAGGATGATGCTCAATCCTCCAATCCCTCCTGCCCAAGCGGCACCCTGTTCATGACCAAATTGCCCCCGAATAGCCCATGCCGTGGCCAATGACATGCCGGCAATTATTAATGCGTAACCCAATTCTTTCTTACCCATGATGAAAAATATGTTTTGGGTATTACTTTATATGCCGGAAAGAAGACCATTATGAAGAATATAAAAAGCCGACTATAGCCAACGGACTTCAAAAAATCATTTCTTTTTCCCTTTTGTCTTGAGCGCTTCCTGGTAAGCCGTGTTCACGGCATCTCGTATAAGTTCTTTGGGAGTCTGTTCCAATTCGAAAGTCGTCCAACCCCGCAAGCCCCATTTATTGCGAACAGCATAGATGGTTTTGCCTTCATAAGCTGCAAAAATGGACTGGTCTACTTCCGACAGTTTTAAATTTACCGTTCTACTTGCCTCATGAAGCGTTGCAAAAATTCGCTTCCCCTCGATTTTAAAAGCCCTTCTGTCAAAATGGGCATGCTCTGCCACTCCCGGCAAAGACAAGGCTTCCTCTACAAATTCTGATGGGATCATAATCAGTAAGGTTGATGTTCATAAATGTTTTTTACTGTGCTAATCAATAGGAGAAAAAGCCACGTGTGTCAATTCCACGTCTTCTGAGATAAGAGTCAGCTGCCTGAAATCCTCATTGGGGAAAAATATGTCTGTCAATACGGTTAATCCCCCATCAGCAAACACTTCTACAGAAGCCACATCCACGAGCAAGGTGATCTGAATCTCATCATCTTCAACAAGGCGGGGAGCTGTATGTTTGCCTGGAAAACTATCCTTAAAAGGGATCTTGTTGGCGAGCCGGCGGTCTGTGAAGAACTCATTATTATCCTTATCAAACCCAACGATCAGCTCTTCATTCAATGAATTTGATAATTTGACCTTGAAACTTCTAGCAGAAGGCACCGTAAAATCCAGCCGATAGGTAATAGGAATTCCGCGCCACTGCTTGTGCAAAGCAATGGAATCATTTACCAGCAACCTTGAAATAGACTGGGGAGACGTTATGATTTGGCTAATCTCTTTTACTGGCTGTGAAGCAATGAACCATTTGTCATCTACAGCGACCAAACTGAGCTCACGTGGAAAGGTATTCGCACTTCTCCAGCTTTCGGTGGGAACTTCATTGGCATAGGCCCAATTACTCATCCATCCCATAAATATTTTTCTATCCCCTGTGTTGGAGAAAGTCACTCCTGCATAATTATCCCTTCCATAGTCCATCCACCGCACCACGGAATCCGCAGCGGTAAATTTCTCTCCATCAAAATCACCCATAAAATATTGTGTTGCTGATCCCCCATTAGGGCCTCCGGGATTGATGCTGACCAACAACGCCCAAATGGTCTCCCCATCCTTCTCAAAGGAGATAAGATCAGGGCATTCCCATACACCATCGTGAACCCCTATTCCTTCGCCAAATTCGCTTAAGCGTTCCCAATCCTTTAGGTTTGGCGAACCATAAAAAGTGATGGTCTGCTGGGTTGCCAGCGCTATAACCCACTGTTCGGTAGCTTCATGCCACATGACCTTGGGATCCCTAAAATCTGCTATCCCTGGGTTGGGCAATACCGGGTTGCCCTCAAACTTAACCCAATTCCTACCCTTATCGGTACTGTAAGCCAAACTTTGGTATTGATGGAGTCCCGTCTTCTCCTGTTCCAATCTTGGGTTGTGATGGGTAAAAATAGCCACCATGGCACCTGCTCCAAATCCTGCCGTGTTCTCCTTGTCCACCACAGCACTTCCTGAAAAGATCGTCCCAAGGGTATCAGGATAAAGAGCAATATCCTGCTCTTCCCAATGGACAAGATCCTTACTGATCGCATGCCCCCAATGCATCGGCCCCCACACTGTGCTGTCCGGATTGTGCTGATAAAACAAATGATATTCCCCATCCAGAAAGACCATCCCATTGGGATCGTTCATCCAGCCCTCCCGGGGAGAATGGTGATACACAGGCCGGTGCTTTTCCTCCGCTTGGCTCTTGTCCTCCAGAGAGGAATGGGTTTGGCTGGATTCACAACTTAAAAACAACAGGCCGGACAACCACAGTAAAGTACGAATTTGTATCATGAGGATAGATTTAGATAAAACTTCACTAGGAACCTGAGCCTAACAATTGACGAAAATCAGCCAATGCGTGATCCATCAACAACTCTTCTTTCGGGCTGTATCAAAACGACCTCATTCTCATCGCCAACGGCACCCAGAATCAAGCATTCACTCATAAAGTTAGCAATTTGTTTGGGTTTGAAATTAATAACCGCAATTACCTGACGGCCGACAATCTCTGCCGGATCATATAAAGCAGTAATCTGGGCGGAAGATTTCTTCACCCCCAGTTCCCCAAAATCTACTTTTACTTTGAGGGCAGGCTTCCGGGCTTCTTTAAAGAACTCTGCTTCAATAATTGTCCCAACTCTCATCTCCACCTTTGAGAAGTCATCCCATTTAATAAATTCAGGTGCTATTGTTTCCACTTTATATTTTATCTTATTTTAACTCACTTAGGATCAACCCAAGCCTACATCTAACATCATCATCACGACGAATCCTGCCATAAAACCCAAAGTGGCGATGTCTGAATGTCCATCCTGCTGCGTCTCAGGAATCACTTCTTCTACGACTACAAAAATCATGGCTCCCGCTGCAAAGGCCAAGGCGTAAGGCAGAACCGGTGTGAAAAAAGAAACAGCCACTGCACCCAAGACGCCAGCAATCGGTTCGACCAAAGCGGAAGACTGTCCATAAAGAAAACTTCTTCTTCGGCTCATCCCCATACGCTTCAATGGGATGGCCACCGCTATGCCTTCCGGGAAATTCTGCAGGCCGATACCCATTGCCAAAACGGCCGCCCCGGCAATTGTCGCCTCCGGGACTCCCGCAGCCACACCGCCAAAAAGAACCCCTACCGCCAATCCCTCGGGAATATTGTGTAAAGTGATCGCCAGTACCAGCAAGGTGGTCCTCTGCCAAGGAGTCTTTATCCCCTCCTTTTCCTTAAAGTTAATATGGACATGGGGCAAGACTTTATCCAGCAAAAACAGAAAACCTGCCCCTAAAATAAAGCCCACCACTGATGGAAACACTTTGACAAATCCCTCCCCTTCGGTCATCTCAATGGCCGGTGCCAAGAGGCTCCAATAACTCGCCGCCACCATCACCCCGCCCGTGAAGCCAAGCATCCCATTCAGGGTTTTTCGGTTCATGGTCTTAAATAGAAAAACCACCGACGCACCCAAGGCGGTCAGCGACCACGTGAACAATGTGGCATAAAAAGCTGCCAATACCGGGTCGACTTGTTCTAAATAACTTACAATTTGCTCAAACATCTATCAGGTCCTAAATGTAAATTACCACGTATTCCCTTTGATCAAAAATAAAGTTTATATTGGGTTGTTGCGTTCATTAAAGTAAAATTAAGTTTTACTTCCAAAGAAACAATGATGAAATGAGAAAGCTCCTACTTTATAGACATGCCAAATCGGATTGGGATGATCCCTACTTAGACGATCATAAGAGACCTCTTGCGCTCAGAGGCCTACGCGATGCCCCCTATATGGCGCAACGGTTAAAGAAAAAATCTATTTTTCCGGATGCCATCATTTCATCCGATGCGGAAAGAGCCAAAGCTACTGCATTAATTACCGCAGAAAACCTGCATTTCCCTAAAGAACGAATCGACTGGAAGTCTGCGCTTTATCACGCCTCTGCAGGGGCCATTTTAAAAGAAATCCGCCAAACAGATGACCGGTCCAACTTGCTGTTTGTCTTCGGCCATAACCCAGGACTTACTGACCTGGTGAATTTGCTGGGAGAAGACTTAGACAATCTTCCCACCTGCGGGCAGTTTGGCTTTATCTTTAAAACCAACAACTGGAATGGTATTACGGCCCAAAACGCGGCGCTGTGGTTTTACGATTTTCCAAAAAATAAGGCAACTACCTAGCTGCCTTCCGTTCTATCGATCGAAATTCCTCACATCCTGAAGGACATCCGGAAATCTGTCTGTATGGTCCAACAAATAAATCACCTTTCCGGCAACTTCCTCCGCAGAGATTAGCTGTTGTTGGGTCTTGTAGGATCGGAATTTTTCAATAGCGCTAAAATTCTCTACGGAAGCTGACCGGATCTCTTCCTGCATGGAGGTATCAATAATGCCTGGCGAGAGTGCGTAATACTTTATTCCCAATTGCTTCAGCTTCGACTCTTCTTCCGCGACGAGAGAAAGCTGGTTTAAAGCCGCCTTGGAACTGCAGTACCCCGACCAGCCGTCAATCACCTTGCCGGCAGCTCCAGAACTGATGTTTACTACGACCTTCTTACCGTTCTGATGCCGATACCTTTTCACAAACTCATTCATCAAAAGTGCGGGGGCAACTACATTGATGGCCTGAATCTTTTGGATACCCTTTGGATCCAGATCTCCCAGAGAGGCTATCTCACCGATCCAGCCAGCATTGTTGATGAGAAAAACCGCTTGAAAATCCCCTTCTGGGAAAATTTTGTCGAAGGTGCCCATCAACGATTCGGGATTTCCCAGATCAATTGCTATGTGGCGAAAATTATCCTGTCCTTCCATTTTTGACCTAGACATCCCGATGATAAGATGTTGCTGGTCAACAATCAATTGATCCACCAAAGCCTTTCCCAAACCTTTGCTGCATCCGGTGATGATGTAGAGTGTTTTCTTCATAGCTATAAAAGACAAATCGGCAGCCGCCCTGAGACAACTGCCGATGGAATTCCTTGTTTACAATATATACTGCGAAAGATCCTTGTTTTTCACCAAGCTGCTTAACCTTTCCTCTACCATTTCCTTGGTGATCATGATCTTGGAGTTGGCCTGAATCGTATCGGGCACATCATACAAGAAATCATTCAAGAGGTGGCTCATCACCGTATGCAACCGCCTTGCCCCTATGTTTTCAACCTCTTCATTGATCTTAAACGCAAGCTTGGCAATTTCTTCTATAGCCTCATCGGTATATTCCAAATAGACCTCTTCTGATTCAAACAAAGCTTGGTATTGCTTGGTTAAGGCATTCTTTGGTTCTTTTAGAATTCTGGAGAAATCTTCCTGAGTCAGACTACTCAGCTCTACCCGAATAGGGAACCGCCCCTGTAACTCCGGGATCAAATCAGATGGCTTGCTTACGTGAAATGCTCCCGCAGCAATAAACAGGACGTGATCGGTATGCACCAATCCATATTTAGTGTTTACCGCGCTACCTTCCACTATAGGCAACAGATCCCTTTGCACCCCTTCTCTACTTACGTCAGGGCCACCGCCGCCTTTTCCACCTTTGGAAGCCACTTTGTCTATTTCATCAATAAAGATGATCCCGTTGTTTTCGGCCAGATGGATGGCTTCTTCCTTTACTTCATCAAAATCGATAAGTTTGGATGCCTCATCCTCCATCAATACCTTCCGTGCTTCCCTAATCGTCAGCTTCCTTTTCTTCGTGGTCTTTGGCATCATATTGCTCAACATGTCCTGCAGTCCGGCCATGCTTGCATCGTCCATCATGCCATTGCCGATCATGCCAATGCCTGCGGGCATGGCTTGCTTCACGTTGATTTCGATTTTCCTTTCCTCCAATTCTCCATTTTGAAGTTTCTCACGGAATTTCTCCCTAGTTTTCTCATTCAGTTCCTGCTCAGAGGCCTTGTCTGGATCAAAATTGGAAGAACCATTGGCGGGAGAAAAGGAATGCCCCTTGACCGGCGGAATCAGAATATCCAAAAGAATATCTTCAACGATCAGAGCCGCCTTTTCTTTGACCTCCTCATTCTTTGCCTCTTTCACCAGATTGATGGATTGCTCCACCAAATCTCTCACCATGCTTTCAACATCCCTTCCGACATAGCCCACCTCTGTAAATTTAGATGCCTCCACTTTGGTAAATGGGGCATTGGCGATTTTGGCCAGTCTTCTTGCTATCTCTGTCTTCCCCACCCCGGTACTCCCAATCATGAGAATATTGTTGGGCACTATATCCTTCTGAAGATCGGATTTGACCATCAATCGTCTGATCCTGTTCCTCAGGGCTATGGCTACGTTCCTTTTGGCATCGTCCTGGCCTATGATGTATTTATCAAGTTCGGCCACGATCTGCCTTGGGGTTAAATGATTTATTTCTTTCATAATAAGATTTCTACTGCTGTAAACTAGTGTGTTACCTGAACAACGACCGGATACGCCAAGGTATTGCCAACGCTATTTTTCCATCGGTTTTGCTTCCTTCTCAAAAACGAAGTTGATAGCATCCTCAACCTCCTCCTCTAACAAGGCGATTTCGAGTACCTGTTTTACGTTTTCCACAAAATGGAACCGGATCCCTTCTATGTAATGCGGATCGATTTCCTCAATGTCCTTTTTGTTACGCTCGCAAAGAATGACTTCTTCAATACCCGCACGCTTTGCGGCAAGAATCTTCTCTTTAATGCCACCTACAGGCATGACCTTTCCCCTTAGGGTGATTTCTCCCGTCATGGCCAATTTGGATTTTACTTTCCTTTGCGTATAAACAGAGGCTATCGCGGTCAGCATGGTAATACCTGCCGAGGGCCCATCTTTCGGTACTGCACCGGCAGGTACGTGTACATGAAGATCGTATTGTTCAAAAACCCGGTGATCAATACCTATTTTATCGGCTTTGGATTTGAGAAAGGAAATAGCGGTCATGGCTGATTCCTTCATTACATCCCCCAACTGGCCGGACAATGTTAATTTACCTTTTCCTCTACTTAGGGAAGTCTCGATAAAGAGAATTTCGCCACCCACTGAAGTCCAAGCCAATCCGGTGACTACCCCCGCCACACTGTTGTCCTGATAAATCTCCTTATCAAAAACCTCTCCACCCAGAATCTTTCTAACTGACTGGGTGGTGATTTTCTTTTTATATTCCTCCTCCATGGCGATGGATTTTGCCACATTTCGGATGACCTTGCCGATTTGCCGCTCCAAGTTCCTCACCCCAGATTCCCGGGTATAGTCTTCAATGATCTTCACCACCGCATCGCGTTCGAAGGTAATATCCCGCCCTTTTACTCCATGCTCCTTTCTCTGTTTTGGAATCAGGTGTTTTTTGGCAATCTCCACTTTTTCCTCCAGGGTATATCCGGTCACTTCGATGATCTCCATTCTATCCCGCAGCGCAGGCTGGATTCTCTCCAAAGAATTCGCTGTAGCCACAAATAAAACCTTTGAAAGATCGTATTCCACCTCCAGGTAATTGTCGGTGAAGGAGTGGTTTTGTTCCGGATCCAGTACCTCAAGAAAGGCGGAAGAAGGATCACCTCTGAAGTCAGTACTCAACTTGTCTATTTCATCTAAAACATAGACGGGGTTGGAAGTTTTTACCTTCTTCATATTTTGGATGATTTTCCCGGGCATGGCACCTACATAGGTTTTCCTATGGCCGCGTATTTCTGCCTCATCGTGTAGGCCACCCAATGACATCCGCACATATTTTCTCCCCAAAGCCTTGGCTATTGATTTTCCCAAGGAAGTCTTTCCAACCCCCGGAGGACCATACAGGCACAAGATCGGCCCCTTAAGATCGTTTTTAAGTTTCAGGACCGCCAGGTATTCGATGATCCTCTCTTTGACTTTTTCTAGCCCATAATGGTCCTTATCCAAAATGGCCTTGGCACGCTTCAGGTCAAAATTATCCGTAGTAAATTCATTCCACGGCAGCTCGACCATAATTTCCGCATAATTTAAGGCAATGGGATACTCGGCGGCAGAAGGATTGATCCTGCTTAGTTTATCCACCTCTTTTGTGAAGTGCTGAGCAATTTCCCTAGACCACTTTTTCTTTTTCCCTTTCAGCTTAAGTTCCTCGATTTCCTTTTCAGGCCCCTCTTCACCCAATTCGGTCTGGAGCACCTTCATCTGCTGGCGGAGAAAATAATCCCGCTGCTGCTGGTCAATGTCGGTGTGGACTTTCTTTTGGATCTCACTCTTCAGTTCCAGCATCTGGATATCCTTCATCATGTATTCCAGCAACAACGTAGCACGCTCGATCCCATCGTTGATCTCCAACAATCGCTGCTTGGATTCGACAGGCGCACTGATATTGGATGAAAGAAAATGCGTCAAGAACGGCGTACTGTCTATATTGTCCAGCGCCACTTGGGCTTCTCTGGGGATCTCGGGATTTAAAAGCAATATCTTGGCAGCGGCATCTTTCAGCGAACCTTCCAAGGCCTCTATCTCCTTGTTTTCTTTGGGGAAAAATTCCTCCAAGTATTTGACCCTCGCCTGGAAGTAAGGATCCTCCGTGACTTCTTCCGCAATTTCAAATCGCTTTTTTCCCTGTATAATGATGGTGGTATTTCCATCTGGCAAGATGATCATCTTAATAATCTTCGCCAGTGTCCCTACATGGTAGATGTCACCCCAAGAAGGATCGTCATTGTTGTGCTGGATCTGTGCACATACCCCGATCAACTTGTCCCCTTTTTGAGCCTTCTTTACGAGTTTGATGGAACGTTGTCTCCCTACAGTAATGGGGATGACCACTCCCGGAAACAATACGGTGTTGCGCACTGACAGAATAGGAATGATTTCAGGATAATTATCCGGCTGTACCTGCTCTTCGTCGTCATCAGTGATCAATTGGATGAGTTCCCCTTCTTCCGGATAGTCGCCCATTAATAAAGATTGATATAAATTATTTTCGTATTTGTTCATAGACAGATTGACTGTTAAATTGTCAAATTGACGTAAAATAAGAGAAGAACCTTTAACTATTAAAGGTTCTTCCAAATAACTCAATGGATATGCCAAAGATAAATTACTCCATATTGGCAGACTGATTGAAATAAATACTTTGGAGTGGGAAATTATTCCGCAAATACTCTTTTTTCATCCAACCCATCTTTGCCTCTGGCTTAATTGCCTGTAAATAACTTTAAGATGTCATTGCCGATAACGAAAACCATCAATGCCAAGAGAAGTACCATGCCCACCTTTTGCGCGTTTTCCAAGAAACGATCCGAAGGAGCCCTGCCGGAAATCATCTCATAAAGCAGGAAAGTCACATGCCCCCCATCGAGTGCTGGTATCGGCAACAAATTCATAAAAGCCAACACCATGGAAATCAACCCGGTCATAGACCAAAATTTCACCCAATCCCAAGTGTTCCCATATATTTTGGCCATTCCAATAGGACCGGTCATATTGTTTACTGAAACTTCTCCGGTAAACATTTTGCCCATGGCCCGTGCATTCAAAATGACTACGCTAAAGGCTCTTTCAGTACCTTGAGGAATGGATTCCAGAAAGGTATATTGTCTTCTCACCGGCTCCAACAAAGGGGTTACTGCTATTCCAATGGTACCGTCTTCCCTGACTTTGACAGTATGGGTAAGGGTCTCGCCACCTCTTTGTACCGCTAACGCTACCTCTTGGTCAGAATAAGATGCCAAAGCATCCTGCAGATCATTGAAATAATTTATTTTTTGTCCATTGACTTCAACGATTTTGTCTCCCTCTTGCAGGTCTATCCCAGCAGCTGGCCCTTCTGGATCCACTTGAAAGACATCAAAAGGATAGCGGATATCGATAAACTTGGACATGCTCTCTTCATTCGAAAAGGAATTGATAAAACCCTTGGGGATATCAATCTTTATTTTCTCTCCGTTTCTTTCTACCGTGTAGTAACCTCCACCACTAAGCAAGGCATCTCCACTACTTAAGTCATTCAGGCTTTCATAGGTTGTGCCGTTAATATCCAGCACTTTATCCCCGTCTTGGAATCCAATCTGTTCACCAATTTCATGGGCCACAATCCCGTGTTCAATCACCTGGTCACGGGAGTAGAAGGTCTCCCCTCTTTCATATACCAGAAAAACAAAAATGATAATCCCGGTGATCACATTGACCACCACACCCCCCAACATCACGATCAGCCTCTGCCATGCCGGTTTGGCTCGGAATTCCCAAGGCTGTGGTTCAGCAGAAAGCTGCTCTGTATCCATGGATTCATCCACCATCCCAGAAATCTTCACAAAGCCCCCTAGCGGGATGGCTCCGATGGAATATTCTGTCTCACCCCACTTAAATCCAATAATTTTGGGAGGAAAGCCTATGGAAAACTTCTCCACCCGCATTCCAAACATTTTTGCCGTAAGCATGTGCCCAAGCTCATGCAATCCCACCAAAATCGACAGGCCCAGCAACAACTGACCTACCATCACTAATGTATCCATTCCTATTTATTATGCTTGTTAATTAATTCTTCTGCTAATATCCTTGATTTTTTATCCGTTTCAATAAAATCTTCCAAAGACGGTTGTTTAACAAAATCTACTGCATTTAAAGTTTCATTGATAATATCCGACATTTCTAGAAATCCAACCCTGTCTTCCAAAAAGGCTGACACCACGATTTCGTTGGCTGCGTTTAAAATACAGGCTGCGTTACCACCTCTTTCCAAGGCATCATAAGCCAACTGAAGGTTTCTAAAGGTTTCCAGGTCAGGCTTCTCAAAATTCAATGCCGGATATTGGGCAAAATCAAATCGGGGAAAGTCAGAAGAAAACCTTTCAGGATAGGTTAAGGCAAATTGTATGGGAATACGCATATCGGGCAGTCCGAGTTGCGCTTTGATAGAACCGTCCTCAAATTGCACAAGAGAGTGGACGATGGATTGCGGGTGGACTACGACTTCTATTTGCGAAGGATCAACGCCAAACAACCACTTCGCTTCGATCACCTCTAGCCCTTTGTTCATCAGTGATGCGGAATCGATTGTTATCTTTGCCCCCATATCCCAGTTGGGATGTTTTAGGGCCTGCTCTTTGGTGACAGTCTTGAGAAAATCCCTGTCTCTCCCGCGGAAAGGCCCGCCGGAGGCTGTCAGGATCAATTTTTCGATGGGATTGTGAAACTCACCGACGAGACATTGGAAGATGGCAGAATGCTCGGAATCCACCGGATAAATGTTTACTCCCTTGGTCCGTGCCAAATTGGTAATCAATTCACCTGCTACCACCAAGGTCTCTTTATTGGCCAAGGCAATATTTTTTCCTGATTCAATCGCATGGATTGTGGGAATCAATCCCGCATAACCCACCAAGGCAGTCAACACCACGTCAATGGTGTCCATTTCCACAATTTGGGCCAAGGCAGACATGCCCGTATACACTTTGATCCCCTGTGGTTCAAGGGCCTCTTTGACCATAGTATACTTCTGCTCATTCCCAATGACCACGGCATTGGGGCTGAAATCCAAGGCCTGCCGAATCAGCAATTCCGCATTGTGCTGCGCGGTCAGTACCTCCACTTCAAACCGATCGGAATGGCTTTTTATTACTTCTAATGTTTGTACTCCTATACTTCCTGTGGATCCCAGTAAGGCTACTCGCTTTTTTTCTGACATGGATTATCTTTCCTAACTCCGCCTCTTTTTTAATTCCTTTTCGCTGTCTGAGGAGAATGAAAACTGATAGGCTGACAAATTTACAAGGATTAAAGACTTTTCCTCCGATTTCCCTGCCTCTTTTTCCTGACAAAAGCCCTTGGCATCTTTTTAGAAGCAGCCATAGTACATCAAAACCAACCTTACGAGCCAAATGACTTGTAAAATATTCTGATCTTAAAATTTGTTAAATTGTCAATCCAATGGCAGGTTGGTGCGTTATTAACCGATAAATTACAAAGGCATGAAGAACATATTACCGACTTTTCTCATCGCATTCTTGGCAGGAATTTTAGGCGCGTGGTCTTTTCAGGCACTTGATTACAGTGAGATCAAGACTGTATCAGAGACCAACACCGAAAGGACAGCTCGGAATTTTTCAGTAAATTATCATAGCCCCGCCCCCACGGCGAATTCGAGCCTTCCGGTTTCCTTCGTGGAAGCATCTGAAGAAAGCATGGAATCAGTCGTCTTCATCAAGAATTTTGCGGGAACGGATTACAGAAGGTATAGCATGTTCGATTATTTCTTTGGTGAAAGGGGGGCCAGCCCACAACAGGTGAGCACCGGGTCCGGGGTAATTATCAGCGCAGATGGCTACATCGTCACCAACAACCATGTAATCGACCGGGCAGAGACCATTGAGGTGGTGCATCAAAGGAAAACCTATAAGGCTACTCTCGTTGGTGTAGACCCCAACACCGATATAGCGGTATTAAAAATAGAGGCCACTAACCTTCCGGCAATCAAACAGGGAAGTAGCAGGGATTTGAGGATCGGGGAATGGGTCATTGCGGTAGGAAACCCTTTTAACCTCACCTCAACGGTCACCGCAGGCATTGTCTCTGCCAAAGAAAGACAAATCAATATATTGGGGGGTGATTTCCCTTTGGAATCTTTTATCCAGACCGATGCCGCTATCAACCCTGGAAACTCCGGCGGGGCCTTGGTCAATATCAAGGGGGAGCTGGTGGGAATCAACACCGCTATCCTGTCCAGAACCGGCTCTTATACCGGCTATGGCTTTGCGGTTCCAGTGGATATCGCCACCAAGGTGGCCAATGACCTGATCCAATATGGTGAAGTCCAAAAAGCCATTCCTGGAGTGGATGTGGTGGACATCACCCCCGAATTGGCGGAGGAAATGGGCTTAAAATCTTTAAATGGAGTGATTGTCACCCACGTCATCCGGGAGGGTGCCGCAGAAGGATCCGGCATCCAGAAGAATGATGTCATCACAGAAATCAACGGAGCTTCCATCAAAGGCAAGGGAAATTTTGAAGAAGCGCTTTCCTACTTTTATCCAGGGGACAAAGTATCCATGACTTTGCTCCGAAACAACAACAAAAGCACCGCCCAACTGACCCTCCAAAATCTCGAAGGCGGGACGGGTATCATCAAAAGGGAATTCTACAGCTCTCAAATCTTGGGTGCCCGACTGGAGTCTGTCAATGCCATTGAACGGGACCGGCTTAATATTCCCCATGGCATCAAGATCACCAGCCTTTCGAGAGGCTATCTCCGTGACCTTGGCCTGGGCAATGGCTTTATCATTACCCAAATCAACGGCAAGCCGGCGCGAAACCCTTCAGTTATAGGAGAATTCCTGGAAAAATACAGCGGTAAATTGTTGCTGGAAGGTGTCACGCCAAAAGGACAGCCTTATATGCAGTCCTATAATGTGAGATAAGGGAAGATACCCGATGCCAAAAGCCAACCGTTGGAGGTCGGAGGACAGAAAACTAGGACAAAGAGCGATCAAATCATCCACTTGCCCATTCAGACTTCCGGCTCCTACAAAGGCATTCGTTAAATATACTTCAACTCCATGGCTTTATGAATCAGGGCGGCAATGTTGTTGACATTGAACTTCTGGATCAGGTTGCGTCGGTGGGTTTCAATAGTAAGGGGACTAACAAATATTTTTTCAGCTATCTCCAGTGAAGTCATGCCTTTGGCCAATAGTTGAAGTATTTCATGTTCACGTCTGGTCACCTTGGGAAGGTCGGTAGATTCGGAGGTCTTGATGATCTCTTTTACATCTTGGCTCAATGCGGTATAGCCTTCCACGGCTTCCCAAATACATTTTACCAGTTCATCCGCAGACGCATTCTTCAAGATATAGCCTGAAGCGCCGCTTTGGAGCATGCGCTGGATGATGCTGTTTTCATTATTGTTGCTAATGGCGATTACCTTACAGTCAGGGAAGTCTTTATTGATCTTCATGCAGGCTTCTATGCCATTCATATCAGGCATGTTGATATCCATCAGCACGAGGTCAACCAGATGGTTCTCCATATATTTCAGCCCTTCAGTGGCGGAGGTAAAAGAAGACAATAACACAATGTTGCTTTCGTTTTGGAGGATATGCGAAAAGCCCTGGAGGACGATCGGATGGTCGTCGATGATAATAACCGAAATGCTACTTTTCATGTAAAGGAATTTCTATAGAAAAAGTAGTCCCTTCTCCCGGTTTGGAATTGATTTCTACCGTACCTTGCAACAAATTGACCCTATTTCGGATATTAGTTAGGCCGATACCGTTTTTTTGTTGCACCAAAACAGCATCAAAACCTTTCCCATCATCTTCTACAGTAATATAGAGGCGGTCTTCATTTTCGCTGCATTGAATCATGACGGAGTTGGCTTCTGCATGTTTAATCGCATTGGTCAATAATTCCTGTACTATTCGATATACTGTGATCTGCAAAGCTTGGTCGTAGGTACTGCGAAGGTTAAATGCTTCAAAAACTACGGCTGTCTTCTCAGAATTCAGTGATTTGCATAGATCGGAAAGGGCGGGCTCCAATCCCATATAGATCAGCGACTCGGGCATCATGTTCCGTGCGATTCTTCTCAATTCATCCACGGATTGATCCAGTTGATGGATGACTTTATAGATTTCCATATCCGGTTGGATTAAATGCTTGTTTTGTTTTTCTTTCGAGACGATAGAGGAAAGCTTAAGCTTCACGCCTGCCAGCATGCCGCCTAACCCGTCATGCAGGTCTCTTGCGATTCGGTTTCGTTCCTGTTCCTGGCCTTGCAGCATGGCATTATAGGCGGTCAATTGCTCCCTTTGCCTAATGGACTTGAGCTCTTGTTGATGTATAAGCTCGTTTTGTTCAAGGGTTCTTTTTTTGTTTTTGTACAGTCTCCATCCAAAGAAGGCCAGCAACAAGACGATCAACAAGACGGAAACCAATAATACCAAAAGCAGTTTGTTTTCTTCAAGGCTCAATTGCTGTTGTTGGTTTTCACTTTTAAGTTTTAAGATTTCATTTTCCTTTTCTACAGACTGGTACCTTCCTTCGAGTTCAAGAATTTTCAATGCTGCGCCTTGCTCAAAGATGCTGTCGGCCAGGACAACATAGTCATGGAGCCATTGGTAAGCGGAGGAATAATTGCCCAATCGCGCATCGATAAGAGCCAGCTCCTTTAAGTGCAGCATGCGGTTATGGCTGAGGGAGGATAATTTCTCTAGCTCATACGATTCCAACAAAGTGGCTTTTGCTGAGGTAAAATCTTCAATTTCTTTGTATAGAGCGTATTTTTCGAACAGAATGGAAGATACCGTCCGGTTGTCAAAGTACAGTCTGGCCAATTGCAATCCTTTATCCAACTGCTGGATGGATTCCCGCCATCTTTTTTGGTGTCTGTAATAGGTCCCCGAGGCACCATAATATACAGGGACATAAAGGGAATGCGGGATAATGTCCGACTGGACCTTAGCGCTGTCCAGGTAAAGTTGCGCATCCGGAAAGTTCCTACGATAGATGGCGTTTTTGGCGGCATTGACAAAGGTTGTCAGCTTCTCCTCGTTGGCCTGTGGAAAATAGGAAAGCGACTTTATGGCCTTTCTATAATATTCGTCGGCTTTGTTATAGTCCGTAATGTTCATTAGGATAAGGGCAACATTTTGGTAATTGTTAGCGACCAAGATGCTGTCTCCCGCCTTTTTGGCAAAAGGAATCGATTGGTTCAACAGAATTCTGGTATACTCCTCTTCCTGGTCTTGTCTTTGCAATAACGCCCCGTAGTTGTTCCACAGCTTGGCCCTAAAGCGATAGGCTTGGGGAGATGAAACGTTCTGCAGCCATTTTTCTGCTTCCATATATTCGATTTTTCCCCGCTCGATTTGTCGGTCAAAGTAAATACCACCAGCATAAAAATGAAGCAAACCCTGATAATAGGGGTCTCGAGAAGGTATCAGCTCTCTTGCCTGTCGGAGATACTGAAACGCTATAGCGGTATCCCGATCAGACCAAAAATTGCTCAATTCCAGATACCCGCTGATTTTCAAGGAATCTGATTCGGCCGTTTCGGCAAGGAGTAGCAAGCTATCGGCATAGACCTGTTCAATGCTGTCCGTTTGGCTAAAAGAAGAAAATCCACAAACAAATATCCCTATTGAAACAATTACATTTTTCATCATCCCTTAAAAGTAATGTCTCCCCCTTCTAATTGAACAAAAGAATCCACTTATTTTGGAGATTCGTTGTTCTGACTGCGGAACTCCAACCATGTGCTACAGGGAGGCCGCCGCCCGGACCGAAGTCCCTGCGGTAGGCGCTGCTACCTAGAACATCGGTAACCTTAATCCAATCCCTTTTAAGGTAAGTACGTGTATCATTTAAACAAAGGGGATTAAGCATGGTAAAATCAAATCTTAATCCTCCTTCATTTTTTTAACGGTGGCACGAACCTCCTTGTAGCTGAGTGATAGGTACCGTTAATTTTTTAGCGTAAAACGTAGCCCGAATCCAAACCGGGCTGCCAAAAATTCGCTTTCGCTTTGGTAGAGCATAAATTTGGGTCTCCAATCCAGAAACAGGTCGATCGGAATGTTGTCCAGCTTGTAATCCAATCCGGCTGCAGGCACTATGCCAAATACTGTATCACCACCTCCATCAGGAAATGCTAAAGCGCCTCCCAAGCCGATATACCATTGTAGGCCCTGTGCCTCCTGTACCGGCTGGTGATATTGATACATCAATTGCAATATAGTCAATCCTGTTCCAAATTGTAAAGAGGCTTCTCCCGCCTGATTGTTATCGAAAAAGTGTTTGACATGTGGCCCTACTAGCGTTCCTCCATCTCCTACATCAACCAATAGGCCCACTCCTGTTCTATAGTTGGATTGTGCCTCGACGGACTGCATACCCAGAAATGCGCCCAGCATACAAAGAAAAATTTTAGATAGCGTGTTGAATTTCGGAAGTGATTTCATGTTTGTTTTTATTTTGGATAGAAATAATTTAAAGTGTTATTTGGTAAATATGAGTGAAATTGGTGCTTCATCCATGTTGATGTCCACGCTCAGTTGGCCATCCTCCAGCGCAAAAATGGCAGGCTCTCTTTGCCCTTCTTCCACGACATAGTAGGTCCCGTTGTCATTGCCCCATTCAATAGAGGCGGTTTCCGTTTGGCAATTGGTACTGCCTTCTTGCGGGGGAGCGGATAAGGAAAGGACCATGGTGGTCTGTGTGACGTTCAATTTGCTGTCTTTTAGGCAGGCTTGATCGGAAATATCAATGACCTGGCCATTCTGTTCTAGAGCAACCATCTTCCACTGGCCCATTAGGGGGTCGTTCAAATTAGGTTCTTCATCTTCTTTATCAGAACAGGAGAAAGCAGCAAAAGCGGCAATCATGACTATTAAAACATGTCTTTTCATGGTGTAGTTGTTAAAGTGAATCGCTTTGTAATCTCTTTAGACAAAGTTAAAGCTTCATAAAGCGCCAAAACATCCACGGAAACCAGTATTTTTATTGTAGAGTTTAAAGCAATTTGGAAAAAGAAGCAAAGTGTTCTTCCGTTTCAGGGAAATATCCGCTATATATTATATTGAATAGACTATAAACTCCACGGCAGTTAATCTATATCGGCACCGATTAAATTGATTCTTATGAAAATGAATGGACAACGTTTGGAAAAGTTCTTAGTAGTAATGTTGATCCTTGCAACGGGGTGCGGACAAAAACCTGTGGATCAGCAGGAAAACACAATGGAGAAATTACCCAACATTGTGATCATCAATATGGATGACTTGGGCTACGGCGATGTCGGGGCTTATGGTGCTACGGAAATAAAAACTCCACACATGGATCGATTGGCCAAAGAAGGGTTGCGGTTTACAGATGGCTACGCCAGTTCGTCGACCTGCACGCCTAGCAGATACGCCTTGCTCACAGGGATTTATCCTTGGAGAAACAAAGATGCTAAAATTCTCCCCGGCACAGCTCCTTTACTGATTGACACGGCCCTTGTCACAGTCCCAAAAATGCTAAAAAAAGCAGGTTATGCCACGGGCGTGGTGGGTAAGTGGCATTTGGGACTAGGAAAGGGCCATGTGGACTGGAACCAAAAAATCACTCCCGGACCCCATGAAGTCGGCTTTGACTATTCTTATATTATGGCAGCTACGCAGGATCGTGTCCCCACCGTGTACATTGAAGATGGTCAGGTAGTGGGACTTGATCCCGATGATCCAATCACCGTTAACTACCAAAGAAATTTTGAGGGAGAGCCGACGGGAAAGGAAAATCCAGAACTTCTTAAAATCAAATGGCATCATGGCCATGATCAAAGTATCATCAATGGAATTTCCAGGATCGGGTACATGAAGGGCGGAGAAAGCGCCAAATGGATAGATGAAGACATGGCGGACACTTTTTTGGACAAGGCCAACCAATACGTGAAAGCGCACAAAGACCAACCCTTTTTTCTTTATTATGCCTTCCAACAACCCCATGTCCCTAGGACGCCGCATCCGCGATTTGTGGGAACATCCGGTATGGGTGCACGCGGAGATGTTATTGTAGAAGCAGACTGGATACTGGGGAAATTTTTGAACACATTGGAGGAAGAGGGCTTGATGGAGAACACCCTGATTATTTTCACCAGTGACAATGGCCCCGTTGTAAATGATGGATATTATGACGGAGCGGTTGAAAAATTGCGAAACCACCTGCCATCGGGCCCACTGCGGGGTGGCAAATACAGTCTTTTTGAAGCGGGGACAAGGGTGCCGTTTATTGCTTACTGGAAAGGAAAAATCAACCCGGGGGTGTCTGAGGCCTTGATCTGCCAGATTGACTTCTTGGCCTCCCTGGCGGACTTGGCGGGTGTGGAAGTCAATGCCCAAGACAGCCAAAATCTAATGGATGTGTTATTAGGGACAAGCAAAGAAGGGCGGGAAGAACTGGTCATAGAAGCAACTACCCGCACCGCCTTTCGGAAAGGCGATTGGGTAATGATTCCTCCTTACGAAGGACCCGCAATCAACCCCCATGTAAATATTGAGTTGGGAAATGCTGGGGACTATCAACTGTACCATCTTAAAGATGATCTAGGTCAGCAAAATAACCTCGCGCCAAGCGAAAAGGATAAGTTAGAAGAAATGATTGCTGCTTTTGAGGAAATAAAAAGTGGCACTTCACAGGAAGTAGAGGCATTGAAGCTCGAGTAATGGCTTTGGCTTTCCATGCATCTATGGATATGTTGCATCAAAAACCCGGTATAGAAAATCTATACCGGGTCAAGTTTAGGCAAAATACCGGAAGCTATCCCCAGGGTTAGAATCCGTCATTCTGCACCAAGTTTCGATTGTTATCAATTTCCCTTTGTGGAATGGGCAGCAGTAGGTGCTTTTCGGCAAAGGTCTTCCCAAAAAGATTGGTGTGCCCCACAAAATTTTCCCATTGCTTGGTCTTATCATTACGGACCATTCGCGTTCTGATCATATCAAACCACATTTTGTTTTCGAATGCCAGCTCGAAATACCGTTCTGCCCACACTGCTTTCTCGAATTCATCGCTGTTGGTAGTAGTCACGGGGGAGAGGTTGGCGCGGTCACGAATGGCATTTAGGCTGTTGCTTGCCAAGGTATTGGGAGCTCCTTCTGCCCTGTTTGATGCCTCGGCATACATCAATAATACGTCTGCATAACGATAAACCGTAAAATTAAGCTCTGCTCTGGAATCACTGTCAATGGCTTGCTTGTCAAAATACTTATAGATGAAATACCCACCCAAACTCAGGCTGTCTCTCCTCGGGTCATTTTCGGGATAGTCATTGGGATGTCCCTTGTAATAGGTGTAGTAGAATTGCTTTTCCTCTACACGCTTATCGCCTTCTTCGTAGCTCTCCACAAATTCTCTTTTTGGGACCAGGCCTCCATACTCATCCGTATAAGCCGCTATCCCCCTAAAGGCAGGCAGCGTAACGGGAGTCAAACCATTCTCACGAATAGTTTTGGCATGCTGCACCTGTAAAATAAATTCCCGCTGGTTCCTGTTAGCGGTGTTGATCATGTCTCTGTATTCGGGAAACAGTGAAAATCCACCCTGTTCAATTACTTCTTTGGAACGTTTGGCCGATTCAGCATAGTATGGGTCTCCACCCTGAACAGGGTAACCTGCATAAGTGAGGTAAACATCTGCCAAGATAGACTTGATCGCGCCCATTGATATTTTCCCGGTCGCATCCTGCCACGGCAAACTGGACTTCTCGGCTTCCAACAGATCGGGGATGATGATTTCATCATAGATCTCTTTTACCGGTGACTTCTCAGCCTGCACTTCATCCAGATTTTCAGGGTTTTGGGTGATTTTTGGCACATCCCCAAACATTCTTACCAGATAGAAATAATATAAGGCCCTCATGGTCCTCACTTCCGCCAAATAATTGGTCCGGTTAGCCTCGGTCAAGGTGGTTATTTCATTAATCTTAACCAATGCAAGGTTGCATCTCGATATTCCCTGGTACATCCCACTCCACCAGTTGTCAATGTAGAAGGCTCTTGCATCGTAAGTCAGTTCGTTAAACTTAAATGCCTCGGTTTGGGAATTGCCATCTGCTTTTCCCGTCATGAACTCCATCAGGGAGGCGTTGTTTCCACCCCATCCTCCGCCACCGTTGTTTAGAACAGTGATTCTGGCATATGCTGAGTTGACAAAAGCCCTTGCCACATCTTCACTGGACACATCTGAGCCGGTGGTAAGCGAGCCGGTGGGATTTTCTTCAAGAAAATCGGCACAAGCAGTGGAAAAGGCAAGTGTTGTCACCAAAAGAATTATCTTATAATTAAATATGTTTTTCATCTTCGTATTATTTAGAAAGAAACATTTACGCCTACGTTGAAAGTCCTTGGTTTTGGATACTGGAAGAATTCGATATTCTGCGTCAGGCTCCCTCCAAATGTGGTGGCTTCAGGGTCGTATCCCGTATAATCGCTTACGACAAATAGATTTTGAACGCTTCCGTAAATCCTGGCTCTTTGCAGCCCCAATTTTGTAAGCTTAACAGTGGGCACAGAGTACCCCAACACAAAGTTTTGTCCTCTGATGAACGAGCCATCTTCCATCCACCAATCGTCCATATGCGTGTCATACCCGGCATTGTAATGCCTGATTTGTGCGATGTAGGTATTTTGGTTTTCCGGGGTCCAAGCGTTCAGTACGGTAGCCATGGAGTTGGCAATCGCCTGACGGTCTTCCACGGAATGTTTGGTAGCATTGACAATATTGACGCCTTGGACAAATCGAATATCAAAGGTAAAATCGAAGCTCTTGTAGGTGAATGTGTTGGAAATATTCATCGACCACTTGGGATAGGCATTGCCGATGATCGTTTCATCACGGGCATCCAGGATTCCGTCATCATTTAAGTCAGCCCATTTCAAATCCCCCGGTAACCTGTCGAATTTGGCAGCTTCGTCCGCTTCAGCAGTACCCCAGGTACCCAGTCTCTTGTATCCCCAGAAAGAACCGATTGATTCTCCTACACGCAAAATATTGGTCTGCCCCAAAAACCAGGGCCCAGGAAAGATGTCGTCGTTGTTCACGCCAAGCTTTAGGACCTTGTTGCGGTTGGCTGACCAGTTGATATTGGTGCTCCAGCTAAAATCAGCCTTGTCGATGTTGACTGAATTCACCATCAATTCCAAACCTTTGTTTTCAACAGAGCCTATATTTTGCGTCACGGTGCTAAGACCCGTAGACCATGGGATAGGCGCGCTCAACAAGAGGTCGTTTGTCTTTTTGTAATAAAGATCGGCTTCAAAAACGACCCTGTCCTCCCAAAGACCGACTTCAAGACCTAAATCGAATTGGTTCGTAACTTCCCATTTTAAGTCAGGATTGCCAAAGCTGGTGCGGGATATCCCGGTTTGTCTTTCTCCTCCCAGCAATACGGTCTCGGTACCTAGGAATTGAAGAGAATTGAAAGATCCTATTTCCTGGTTTCCGGTAGCGCCGGCACTGGCACGAAGCTTCAGGTTGCTGATGGAAGATGATTCGAAAAATCCTTCTTCAGAAATCCTCCAAGCTGCACCGAAGGAAGGAAAGAAAGCAAATCGGTTGTTTTTACCGAATTTGGAAGAACCATCAAACCGGCCTGTAGCAGTAAAGATATATTTGTCCGCAATATTGTAGTTGACACGGCCAAAATAGGAATTTAACGACCAGCCACTGTCTCCCGAGTTCAAGCCGCTCCTCACATTACCTACCCCCAAATTGTGCCATCCGTAAAAATCGTCGATGAAATTTTCTGCAGAGGCGAATACACTTTCTCCGTACGATTCCTGCCAGGAAAGTCCAAGTAAGGCGTCTATTTTATGGTTACTGAACAGGTCCTTTTTGAAAGTGAAATAGTTTTCACTTTGCCAGTAGATCCCGTTTCCGGCATTGATATCAGCATATCCTTTTTGGTTGGCTGAAAAGCCATTTAACCCACGCCCGGAATAATGGTTGCTTTTATAGGAATTCACCTCATAACCCAGACTGGATTTGAAGTTTAGGTTTGGCGTGATGTCAACATGGACATACAGATCTCCCAAGATCTGGTTCCTGTTGTGGAGTCTTTGTCTTTCGTCTGTAAGACGCACAGGGTTTTCGCCCCCCTCCATACCCGGCCAGTCAGCATTGCTTCCCCAACTACCGTCAGGGTATTTTATGGGCACAATGGGCACAGCTTCCATCACCATCCTAGGCACATTCAAGGCACCCGAGTTGTCGTCAACAATCCTTTGTTGGCTAAGCAGACCGGTGATGGATCCACCTACCCTTAACCAGTCCTTAACCCGGTTGTCTAGTGTAAAACGGATGTTTCCCCTCTTATTGTAGGAATTTCTCATAATTCCGTTTTGGTCGGAATACCCAAATGATACGCTGTAGACCGTTTTTTCCGCCCCGCCTTGAATGTTAATATGGTGATTTTGGGCATAAGCCGGTCTGTATATCAGCTCCTCCCAATTGGTGTTATACCTGGGATTGCCGTTTGAATCAAAGAGCTCTGGGAAATTGGCGACATTGTTAGGCTGATACCTTCCGTCTGCAAATCCCGCAGGATCAAATTTCTCCGCATTGGCAAAGGCGAGGTTATACACTTGCATAAACTCATTCGCATCCAGTGCGGCAATTCGTTTGGCAGGAACGCTGTAGGAACCAAACCCGTCATAGGTGACAACGGTTTTACCTTCCAAACCCCGCTTGGTGGTGATGATGATCACACCATTCGCTCCACGCGCCCCGTAAATTGCTGTCGAAGAGGCGTCTTTCAACACTTCAACTGATTCGATGTTGTTGGGGTCCAGAAAATTTGCATTGATCCCGATGACACCATCCACTACGAACAAGGGATCCACGCCTGAATTGATAGAGTTGATTCCCCGAATCCTGATTCTAGAAGGTTCGCCGGGGGCCGCAGTATTGGCGTAAACATCAACGCCGGGAATACGTCCCTGCAAAGCCTGGCTCACATTGAAAGACTGCCGATCCAAGAGTTTTTCCGCTTTGATGCTGGCCACCGCTCCGGTCAAATCAGACTTCTTTTGGGTACCATAGCCTACCACCACCACCTCCTCAAGGCTCGCGATGTCCTCTTCGAGTGCGATGTTAATGATGGAACGGTTGTTCACGGAGACTTCCTGTGAAAGATATCCTATGGAGGAAAAGACAAGTATGTCGTTGCTGTTAGGGACATCGATCACGTACTTGCCGTCAAGATCGGTAGTAGTTCCTGTACTGCTTCCTTTTATTACGATAGTGACTCCCGGCAAGGTCTCTCCACTCGCTTGGGAGGTGACCGTACCTGATACAGTCACGGGGATGTCGTCGGCCCATGCTATACTTGTGACAGAGCATTGCAGCCAGAAGCCTAGCAGAACAAATCTTGCTACGCTTAGCCAGGGTAAAGGTTTACATTTCATAGGAATTGGGTTTATTATGATGAACATAAGATGGAATAATTGCTATTTGACCAATCATTTTTGTATTTAGAAACTTAGGTAAATTTATATATATATTATAATTTTTAGATTAAATAATTTACAGTTTGTGTAATATTAATAAACGGTAGCTTTGAATTGCTTAAAGCAATTTCTATAAAATATCCTAGGGAAACAAATGGGATTATTCTGACCTCCTTTCTAATGGGTGGATCGATCCATCTCCTTGAGTGAAAGGATATAGTACACCATATTTTTGGCATCTTCATGGCTCAAGTCGGGATGAGGAAGCATCACCGGGCTGCCCCAGGCTCCACTTCCTCCGGCGATAACACGATAGGCCAACATGGTTACATACCCATCCTGTACGGGATACCGTTTTGCAATATCTTCAAAAGCCGGACCTTTGGAGCGTTTTTCCTTGGTATGACAGGTGTAACAATCTGAGTAAGCGATAAGTACCTCCCCTTTTTGTGCCAACTCCGGGGGTATTTGGTCATTTTCTCCCGGAATGGCCCTAATGTAATCGGCTTTGGAAGATATTGTTTTTTCCACCTTTGAAGTATTTGCTTCGCAGGAAAAAAAGACCAAGGCTAAAATGAATATCCAACCATTGTGGAAAAGGGACATGCTGTCAATTGATTACCAATTCATCAATCATAATCCAAGCTTTCCGCCCTGCAGCTCCGTGCCAAGTAGGCAGTTGGGCCGGGCGGGCTATGAGCCGTATCTTTTCAACGGAGGTCGCATTAAACGGAACCGGGATTCTTTTTAGAGCGGAAGGGGTATCTTTAGCGGGTGTCGGCATCTTGGACCGGCTGGCCAGTTCCCAATCCCCCTCTTTCGATGACGTCCATATTTCCACTTCACTGGGAGGAAATACGTGTGATCCGGGATTGTACCAGATACTCAATTGGATGCTGTCGATATCTACGGTGCCATCAAATGCCATTTCCACCTCCAGGGGAGTGTCAATAAACCCCAGCCAAGCAAGGTCCCAAACATCGGGAATCCCTTTTATCCCATCGAACAAGCTGTGTTCCAAATCCCCTTTGTAACGGTCTGAGGGAGGTTGTTTGAGAAAATAGGTCTTGGGTCTAATAGATGACCTGATAAACTCGGCGCTGGCCTCCTCGCTTCCGATCCATCCTTCGGCAAAGGCTTTTGCTTTGAAGGTAAGGTTACTTTTTACCGTAACAGGCTCTGAATATAAAAGTGAGCTAAGACTATCCGGTGATGAACCATCCAGGGTATAATAGACTTGGGTGCTTTTTATGGCATGCTCTACTTCTACCTTCACTTCATCCTTAAAGAAAGCATTATCAAACTTAAGCCGGGGCGGCGTCAGCCGGAAAATGGTTCCATCGTCACTGTAGCCTCTTTCGATAACTGTATTGGGAAGTGCCTTTTCCAAAGCATCAATGTCTTCATCTCTTAAACCGGTACTCCAGAGGTAGAGCATTTTTAATCCCTTCAACTCCCCTAAAGCAGTCAAAGAGGATTCCTTAAGCGGATTGCCCGTTAGGGAAAGGTGTTGCAGTTTTTTGAGTGGGGCAAGATGCTTTAGCCCTTCATTTTGAATATCAGCAAAGTTAAGGTAAAGCTTCTCCAAATTGGTGAACCTAGACAGAAGGGCAAGATCCTCGTCCTTAACAGGCATCTGGTTCAGATTTAAAACTACAACCTGGTTTTCAACTTTATAAAGATCTTTAAGCGATTCCGCATCGAAATTCTGTCGGCTAAAGTAACTCACTGTCAATGCTGGTGAACCAGCGCCTAAAGACGCCACCTTTCGATAGAAATTGTTAAGCGACTCGACGGTAGCAGCATCTGCCGCCTTGAACTCATAGCCTTTGGGCTGGTCCTCAAATCTCTGGCTGGCCAGCTGGAAAATGGGGGCTTCAGGATCATAGGCCAACACTTTTTTGCTGAAGTCCCCTCCGCTAGCAATCCAAGAAAGGATAAGCTCCGTCTCTTCGTCCGTAAGTTGGGGTTTACTTTTTGGAGGCATATGCCCCTCTTCCTCCAATGGCAATGAAATATGATGGGCCAAGAGACTCTTTTCAATATCTCCTTGAACCAATGCTGGTCCAGATTCACCGCCTTTGAGGATATGTTCCATCCCGTCCAGCCTTAACTCTCCCTTTTGTTTGGAGGCCTTATGACAGCCGATGCACTTGTTTTCCAAAATAGGCTGAATGACATGATCGAATATTTCAGCTTCCTCCAAGGTTACAAGCTGTACTTCGCCCGTCCTTAAAGGAGCGGTAATGAAGTCTTCCCCATGGGTGAGCGACGCTCCCAAATGCCCGGTAACAATAATCAGAACCGCCATAAGCGAGACAACCCCGGTCTTGACGCGCGGTTTATCAGTCAGTCTGTCTGACAAAACATATAAGAGGGAGGACAGCCAAAAAACCGCCACACCGGTCCATTTATGGTTTTGCAAGGCTTGAGAATTCCCTCCTCCTTCTTCCAAGGAAAGGAACAGCCCTGCTATTACTGTAAAAGCAGAAAGCACACAACCCCAAAGCAGAAGATAGGAACCGTAATACTCCTGATCTTCTTTGTTTTTAAGGACCTGCGGAAACAAAAGTATGGCTACGGCAATCAGAAGCAGTACGATAGGGAAGTGAAGAAGCACAGGATGGAGACGGCCCACCACATGAAGCCAATCCGGAATCACCAGCCTGCTTTCCGCCAGGAGAAGGATGAGGACAAACACGTGAGTGGCCAGTAAGGCCTGTTCTAAAATTGGTTTGGTTCTTTGGGCATGCATAGTCAGTAGGTACTTTAAATAATCCGCGGGAGACTCAATAAATTAATTTAGTAGGATCAGGTGATCAGGTCCTTTACTACCTTGCCGGAAACGTCTGTCAATCTAAAACGCCTTCCCAAATGTTTGTAAATCATTTTTTCATGGTCAACGCCTAATTGATGGAGCACAGTGGCCTGGAAGTCGTGGACGTGTACGGGATCCTTAACGATATTGTATCCAAAGTCGTCCGTTTCCCCATAGACGATACCGGGCTTTATCCCGCCGCCTGCCATCCAGATAGAAAAGCATTTGGGATGGTGGTCTCTTCCGTAATTGTCCACAGACATCCTGCCCTGGCAGTAATTGGTCCGTCCAAACTCTCCACCCCAAATGACGAGAGTTTCATCTAGAAGCCCCCTTTGTTTTAGGTCTGTGATGAGGGCAGCAGAGGCTTGGTCCACGTCCTTGGCCTGTCCAGCCATTTCGTTGGGAAGGTTGCCATGTTGGTCCCAGCCCTGATGGTAAAGCTGTACAAATCGGACCCCGTTTTCTGAGAGTTTCCGTGCCAACAGACAGTTGGCCGCATAGGTGCCTGGAACCAGGCATTCTGGGCCGTAGAGTTTGACAATGTCAGCAGGTTCTTTGGTGACATCGGTTACTTCAGGCACGGCGGTTTGCATTCTGTACGCCATCTCATACTGCTGTATTTTTGCGTTTATTTCTGGATCGCCGAATTCTTTGTAATTGATTTCGTTGAGCGCTGAAATCTTGTCTAACATCCTCCGCCTATCTGTGCCCTTCACACCATAGGGGTCGTTGAGGTAAAGCACCGGGTCATCCCCGCTGGAAAACTGCACCCCTTGGTGGACAGAATCCAAGAAACCATTGGTCCAAAGTTTGGAATAAACCCCCTGACCATTGCCTTTCCCTCTAGACAGCAATACGCAAAAACTCGGAAGATTGGCGTTCTCACTCCCAAGGCCATAGCTGAGCCATGCCCCCATACTGGGACGGTTGCCCACCTGCGCACCGGTCTGGAAGAAGGTCAATGCCGGGTCATGGTTGATGGCTTCGGTATGCATGGACCGGACAATGCACAGATCGTCCACGATTTTGGCGGTGTGAGGAAACAGATCACTGATCCATGCCCTCGATTCTCCATATTGCTTAAAGCCATGATAGGAACCGATCAAGGGGAAGGAGGATTGGCCGGCCGTCATCCCGGTAAGTCTTTGGCCTTGGCGGATAGAATCGGGAAGCTCTTCCCCCATTCTTTCATTGAGGAGAGGTTTGTAATCAAAAGATTCCAGCTGTGACGGGGCTCCGTTTTGAAACAGATAAATCACTCGTTTGGCTTTCGGTGCAAAATGGGGAATAGCTTCCATCATCGCCTCTTCATTAGAGGCGAGCCTTCCCGAAAACAGGTCAGGAATCAAGAGGGATCCCAGTGCGGCACTACCCAGACCAAGACTTAATCGAGATAGGAACTTCCTCCTATTCTGGTTTAATCCGTGTTCTAATTCTTCCTTTTCCATTATGTTTTGGTTATTGTTTCTTCCAAATTATACAATGCTACCACTACATGCATCATAGCAGCGATCTCAGCTGTTTTTTCTTCTTTCATGGGAAACTCTCCCACAGAAAGCACTTGTACGGCATCCTCAGGGGCAGATTCGAACCTGTCCAATTCCTCTTGATAGTAGGCGGTGAGCAAAGAGATTTCGTTCTCATCCGGGAATCGGCAGACAATCCGCTTGAAGGCTTCCTCTATGGCGGCATCAGGATCGGGATGTGCCGCTGTAAGCCGTGTGGCCAACACCCTTGATGCTTCCAACACCAAAGGGTCGTTCAGCATGGCCAAGGCCTGTAAGGGCGTATTGGTTCTTCCTCTGGTCACCTCGCAGAGATCTCGGTTGCTGGCGTCGAAGATCGACAAAGAAGGCGGGGGGGACGTTAGTTTGATGAAGGTATAAAGTCCTCTTCGGTAAAGATCCTCCCCTTTGTCTTGGCGATAAATAGCCAACTCCCCTCTACCGGAGGTGGAAGCTTCCCAGAGCCCATCAGGTTGATAGGGCTTAACGCTCGGCCCTCCGATTTCTTTTACCAGTAATCCGCTACTGGCCAATACCAGATCTCTAACGTTCTCCGCATTGAGTCTGAGTCTCGGAGCGCTGGACAGGTATAAATTTTCAGGGTCCTTTTCCAGTTTATCCCGCTCTACAATCGCTGACTGTCTATAGGTGGAAGAGCTTACGATAAATTTGACGAGCCTTTTGATATCCCAGCCATTCTCCATAAAGTCTGCCGCCAGCCAATCCAGCAATTCTGGATGGGTAGGCATATCTCCCTGCATACCGAAATCCCCAGCGGTCTTGACCAGACCTTGCCCAAAGATTTCCTGCCAGATCAAATTTACAAAGACCCTTGCCGTAAGCGGATTCTCCTGGGATACCGTCCACTGTGCCAAGCCCAGTCTATTCTTGGGCAAGGAATCAGGGAAGGCCATAATGGCGGGCGGGGTGGCGGGGCTGACCTGCTTGGTGGGTGCGTCATAGAGGCCCCTGTCCAAGATATAGGTCGGTCGGAGGGTGTCGAGCTCATCCATTACCGATACCATGATCCTGGAGGTATCCTGCCTATTGATGAAATTCAGGAGTTGGTCTGTATCCTCCCGCTCGATGAACAAAATGGGCGTTTTCGCAGGTTTGGACTGGCTCACATCTCCCTCGTATCCTTTCTCTGGCGTATTGTTAAAGAAGGAATACATCTGGAAGTAGTTCTCTTGGGAGATCGGATCATACTTATGGTCGTGACACTGGGCACATTCCACAGTCATTCCCAAGATGGCCTTGCTGAAGGTGTTGGTTTTGTCCAAGACATACTCCACCCTATATTCTTCATCGATTACCCCACCTTCCTCGGTGTACTTGTGGTTTCTGTTAAATGCGGTGGCCAGGATTTGCTCCTTGTTGGCATTGGGGAGAAGGTCACCGGCCAATTGCCAAGTGATAAATTTGTCATAAGACAGATTGGAGTTAAAGGCATGAATGGCCCAGTCTCTGTAGGGCCATTGGGTCCTTACATTATCATCCTGGTAGCCGTAGGAATCGGAGTATCGGGCAATGTCCATCCAAAGAATCGCCATTTTTTCTCCATAAGCAGGGTCCGCCAAGAGCTGGTCCACGATTTGGGTATAGGCTTCTGCTGAATCGCTGGCTACGAATTCTTCCAACATTCGGGTGTCAGGAGGCAGGCCTGTCAAATCAAGGCTCAGCCTTTTTAAAAGATGGACCTTTGAAGCGGGGTCATTGGGTTTAAGCCCATTTTCCCTCATCTTTTCCCATACGAAATAATCAATTTCATTGGAAGGCCATTCTTTGTCCTTGATTGCCGGGAGTGGTCTTTTGACAGGAGGGACAAAGGCCCAATGCGGCTCATATTTGGCACCTTGAGATATCCATTTTTTAATCACCCCTATTTCTTCTTCTGTTAAGGAGAGATTGGAGGAAGGAGGGGGCATCTTATCGTCCGGATTATCAGAGAGCATTCTGTGGAGGACCTCGGACTTATCCGGGTCGCCCGGTACAATGGCGTGAAGATCCGGATAATCTTTCAGGGCGGCATAGGCGGCCTCGGCCTGGTCGAGCCTGAGACCCGCCTCCCTCTTGTTCGCATCCGGACCATGACATGCAAAACAATTGTCAGAGAGAATAGGCCGCACATGAAAATTATAACTTATCTGGTCCGCAGAGGACAGCTGGAAAGATCCCTGGCCCTCATTCGAGCATCCCATAAAAAGGAGGCCTGCAGAGAAGATAAAAATAATCGGAATGTATCTGCGCATGGTTTGGGTTATTTATTGCTTAACAAATTATTCTGCGTTTTTTCCTACTTGATGGTCCATTAAATTTCTAGACCTTTAAATTTACACTAATAATTTGAGTTCTGCTCCAACACACCCGGTTGAAGATTAATTTGATTCTGAGGAATGGGCAAGTATTTATCTCTCTCGGGATTAAATTCGGCACCTTTCATTGTATCTCTGATTCTTAAATCATTTTTCGCAAAGGCATTGAGCGTCTGGGTCATATCTACTCTAAAATCGGTATTGGTATGCTTGTCCCAGCGCCTTAGATCGAAGAATCGATGTCCTTCTGTGGCAAACTCCAGACGTAGTTCCCATTGCACCGCTTTCATGGCTTCAGAAGGGCTAGAAAAGGGGGGATACACCCCAACTTTGTAATTAGCAGCAGGTTGCGACCAGTCAACGCTTCCGCCCGTCATGTAGTCACTATCAGTAGTGCCCTCCCCCCACGGATAGGTAGTGGAAGGGAATTTGTAGATCAGTACCTTGCCCATTACCACTTCATGTCCCGCTCGCTCACGGACCATGTTAACATAAGTTCGGGATAATTCCAAATCTCCCTCATAAGCAGCGATCTCCGCCCGCCACAGCAATATATGCGTCAGCCGTAAGTAACGGTAATTGTTGGCATTCACACCCGCCATCCATCCCGTGGTGGTAGAAAGTGACCCTTTTTCTTTTCTATAGAAAATAGGCTTGGAGGCAGGTTGGTAAGGGCCTCCAAAAGGCTGATCTCTAATCCATCTTCTGCCAGGGTTAATGCCCCAATCACGATAAGGGATGCCTCTGCGGCTTACCGTCCAGTCCAACCGGGGATCAACCTCATCATCAAAAGGTATGAATTCATCCGTGGACTCGAGCCCTTGGTCATTTTTGAGGTCTACGTCATTAAAGGTGTCAAACAGCGGCAATCCGTTGCCATCCACTTTGTATGCGTTGACGAGATTCTGAGAGGGTTGATGAAAACCACAGCACATGCTGATCTCGCCGGGATAGGGGAAGTTTAAGCCTATGCCCATCTCGCCGTTCATCGAACTATTGGACCCGTCATTTACACTTGCCTGAATCTCAAATATGGATTCCGCATTGTTGTTGGTTTCGATCCTGTAGTTATCCATGAACCTAGGCATGAGCTGATATTTTCCGCTGTTGATGATCTCGTCGAGCAATGGTTTGGCTTTGACATAATCCAGTTCCTGCATATATGCCTTGGCAGCTAGGGCCATAGCGGCGTATTTTGTGGGACGTCCCACTTCGCTTTGGGTTTCTGGTAGATTATTCCATGCAAACTCCAAGTCATTGATGATGTGTTGCAATACCGCACCTTCCGGATTTATATTGCTGACCAAAGCAGGATCTTCGGTGTCTTCCGTGATTATTGGGATATTGTTAAATACCAACCAGGCCTCAAAATTGAACAATGCCCGCAAAAATCGAACTTCAGCTTGTAACTTTGTCTTCTTAGCTTCATCTATGTCCGGAGTTTCTTTGATAACTTTTAGTACCATGTTGCTCCTATTCACTCCAGCACCCAGTGTTGCCCTCCATTTTTCGGCCACGTAAATATTGTCTGTCAACGTCTCCCATCGTTCGAGGGAATTGAAGGGAACAGCGTCTGTAAATTCAGATCCTTTATAGGCATCATCGGACATCATGGAGCCATAAGCCCAATTCTGGATGGAAGCACCATAACCAGCCCCAGGGGATACGCCGGTAATCACTCCATACACGCCCAGTAACAAGGCATTTATACCTGTTTCATTATAAAATACATTCTCGGATGTACTCCCTAAGGGCTTGTGATCAAGAAACTCCTCCGAACAGGATGTGGCGGCTCCCAAAGACAGGAGGATAAGCAGTATAATAAGTATATTTTTCATGTTTTCCGGTTGTTAATGTTTTATAATCCAATAGAAAGACCTACAATTATCTCACGTGGGGTGGGCCAGGATCCCAAGTCTAACCCCATCCTGTTGACAGATGTATTTAGTTCTGGGTCAAGTCCGCTATAATTGGTCAGGGTAAATAAATTGGTGACCTGCCCGTATATCCTTAGATTTTTTGTTTTGAGTCTGCTGTTGAGATGCTGAGGGAAGGTGTAGCCCAACCTTAGGTTTTTGAAGCGTAAGAAGGAGGCATCTTCTATAAATGCGGTTGAGGGCTGAATGGACCCATCGCTCAAATCATGAATTGGCAGTTTTGCATTTCGGTTGTCGTCCAAATAAGGGCTGCCCCATGACTTGTAGAGTAAATCCGTGCTGTAGTTGCTGTCAAACATTCCGAAGTCGATAAATCTCCTCGACAAATTGATCATATCATTGCCGTAACTTCCATAGAAAAACAGGTTCAAGTCAAAATTGCCATAACCCAAATCGACATTAAACCCACCCGTAAAATCCGGATGTGGATTGCCTATATAAGTCATATCAGCATTGTTAATGACCTGATCTCCATTTACATCTCTATATTTGAAGCGACCGAGTTGGTTGTAATTTCCCCCTGGGCCAAATGCTTTCGGGTGACTATCCACCTCCTCTTGCGTCTGAAAAAATCCATCCACGATGTAACCATAAAATTGAGGGAAAGCTCTACCTCCAGTGGATCTCAGGTAGTTCAAATTTCTGAAGTCCCCCATGATCACTTCCTCATTGGCTTCATCCGAAAGATTGAGCACACGGTTGGTATACTGGGACAAGGTCAAGGTTAAATTGTAAGTCAACTTGTTGCCTAAAGCGGTGTTCCCATAATCCAACTGCAGGTCAAAACCCGTGTTTTGCATTTTCCCTATGTTCACATAAGGGGCCGTCGCAATCCCACTTACTTCGGGGATGCTGAGCCTGTAAAGCATGTCATTGGTATTCCTTTTCCAAATATCCAAGGTGACGTTTAATGAGTTTACAACGGTGAGATCCAGACCCAAATTGACGGTTTGGGTAGTCTCCCATCCTACATTCGGATTGCCCAGCTCCACAGGCATAAAGCCTGATAAAACGCTTGTATTGGTGCCATAAATGTCATAAGAGGCATGGGTGATGTCAGTCCCGAAAGTGGAATAGGTGTTGTAATCTCCGATCCTGTCATTGCCTGAAATCCCTGCTCCAAATCTTATCTTAAAGAAATCCAGCCAATCACGTGTGTTATTCATGAAGCCTTCTTCAGAAACTATCCATGCCATCGAACCAGCGGGAAAGACGGCATACCGATTGGTGAGCCCAAAGCGGGAGGAGCCATCTCGTCGTATTGTGGCTTCGACGATGTATTTTCTGTTCAAATTGTAATTGACCCTTCCGAAAACCGAAAACAAAGACCATTCACTTCCAGATCCCGCACTTCTTTGCTCACCTTCCCCCGCAGAAAGTTGCATATAGTCCGGATCTAACGAAAAGTATTCGTTTCGAGAAGCAGTCAACCAAGAGTACTTGCTATTAACAGCTTCGGTTCCAAGGATCATGCTAAGGCGATGGATGTCTGCGAAGGTTTTGTTGTAGTCAAGCGTATTGCTCCAGTTCCATTGAAATGAATCATTAATGGAAGCATTAACTGAGGGGATCACTATTTGATAATGCTCCGGAGTAGGCAATGTACGGGATAAGCTGTTATGCTCACTGTGGTTAAACCCGAAAAGGCTCCTAAACTTAAGACCATCTAGAAGTTCAGCCTCTCCGAAGATGCTACCCAAGATCCTAAAATTTCTATTTTGATTTTTTATTGCCCTATCTAACTGGGCGCGGGGATTTTGTGATTCACCCAAATTGACCGGACGGGAGCCTGCGTAGTTACCCATAATGTCATATACCGGTATGACGGGTTGGAGTTTATAGGTATTGGCAATGGGAGATCCTTCTCCGTTGTCACTTAAATTTCCCTGAGGGCGTGTGAGGGAGACCATCAACGATTGTCCTATTTTAATCCGATCAGAAAAGACGGAAGCCTCCGTGTTATTTCGAAAAGAAAACCTCTTAAATCCGGTATGGTCTAAAATCCCATTTTCATTGAGATAACTTGCAGAGGTGGAATAAATCACATGTTGTCCCCCTCCGTCTACCGAAAGGTTGTATTCTTGAATTAGCCCGTTTCGGGTAATTTCATCGAACCAGTCAGTTCCCTCCTTATTGGCTTTGACGATCCCGGCGTATACTTCCCTTCCAAAGGGATCGTAACGATAATTGCCGATATCGACACCGCTATCTCCCTCTTTGGCCCCGACAGGAAAAATATAATCAGGAATCCTCGGCTCTGTTCCATTTCCATAGTGAGGGTGACTCCAGTCTACCCCAGGAGTTTTCCCCTGATTCTTAGCCGTCAACCATAGCATCTCACCGTATTGTTGGGTATTTAAGAGGTCATAGCTCTCTCCGGGTTGCTTAAGGCCAGTACGAACAGATAAGTTGATGTTAGGGGTCTGGTTTTTCTTTCCTTTTTTAGTGGTGATCAACACCACGCCGTTGGCACCTCTTGTGCCGTAAATTCCGGCAGATGAAGCATCCTTAAGAATCGATATGGATTCAATGTCGTTGGGATTGATGTCATTAGACGGACCTACTGGAATCCCATCGATGACATATAGCGGATTGGAGTCATTAATGGTGCCTAATCCCCTGATCCGAAGACTTGAAGAGCCCCCTGGAGTACTGGCATTGGATATGGTAACACCGGAAACCTGCCCTTGGATTCTGCCCAGTGCACTTGTTTCTGTGGAATTGTTCATTTTTGCACTGGTGACAGAGGACACGGATCCCGAAAGTTCTTCTTTTAGTTGGGTTCCATACCCGACAACTACCACTTCCTCCAACTGCTGCAAGTCATCCTCTAAGGCGATATCAATGATAGATCTCCCATTGACGGGTATCTCCTGAGAGGTGTATCCAATAGAAGAAAAGACTAGAACGCCATCTTCCGGTACTTCTATGAAATAATCTCCATTAATGTCGGTTGTAGTTCCCGAAGTTGTCCCCTTGATTAAGATATTAACTCCTGGAATGGTTTCTCCGTCTGTTTTGGAAGTAACTTTTCCCTGAATTTTTATATTTGCCTCATCAGAATTTCCCTCAAGGACCTTTTCCACCTCATTTACCTGGGTTTCATGATGTGGAGGCGCTTTCTCCAGTAAAAAAAAGTCGCTCCTGATCTTTTTCACGGTCAAAGGATGATCTTCCAATAACTTGACTAAAGCTTCTTCTATAGGCTCCGAAAACGTCGTCGTCTCCTTTACTGTTCTATTGTGGATGAGCTCACTTTTGTAAACAATGGAAACTTTATAGTGGTTTTCAAATTCTTTCAGGGCTTTTTTTAGTGATAAAATTCTCTGGTGACTGACCAGATTGACGTTTTCACTCGGCTGAAAACCATTGGCTTCGTTTGAATAACACAAAGTACCATAGCTCAGGAACAGCAAAAGCAAATAGCAGGTTAAGATGGGTGATTTTGGTTTCATTTGGGTTGGGTTTTATAAATGTTTTACGTTTTGTGCATTCAGGTCCTTTTTAGATGCTTGCCTATTGCGCTGAAATGTTAACCCACTTGTTCGTTTGATCTATCTTCACGCCGTAGGCAAGGGCAATATCCGTCAATAGGACCTCCAAGGTTGTGATCGGAATAGATCCAGACACCTTTTGACGGAGAAGGTGCTCTTCAGTCGTCTCAACAGTTAACCCATAGTTCTCCCGAAGGATCAGACATATTTCCTTCAGACTGGTATTGTCGAGAACCAAAAGCTTGTTTGTCCATGAAGAATATACCTCGGGGTTGACACGGTTGAGAACGTGTTGGGCAGGGTTGGAACTGGGGAAGGAAACGAGGTCTCCGGGATTCATTTTGATGGTTTTGTTGTTGTCTTTTTCTATATAATTTAGATGTATTTTTCCCGAATTGAGCACAACCTGCGTTTTGGTTTTCCTATTAGAAACCAAAAACTCAGTTCCCAACACTTCAACATTAAAATGGTCAGCAGTATGCACCACAAACTTTTGTTGGGAAGAAGTGTGCTTGACAGAAAAGAAGGCCTCGCCGTTCAGAAAAATCTTCCTCGGACTGCTTTTATCCCAGCTGCTTTCATATCGTAAGGATGTATTTCCGTTCAGTATGACCGTGGAACTGTCAGGAAGAATGATTTCCATGGTTTGTCCGTAGTCAGTACTATGTGAGATCTCCTGAGGTTGATACTTGGTCCACTGATAAGAGATACAGCCAATAAATATCCCGACTGTCAACATTGCTGCCACCCGCCAATACCGAAGTGCCATAGAAGGATCTTTTTTTGGCGCCTTAGCGGCGGAGGAAGACGGGTACAGTTTTAATTTTTCTTTTTCATTTCCAATGCTTCTTGAATTCTTCTTGATATTACTTAGGATATGGCTTTCCAGAGAGGCTTTCTCTTCTTCGGATAACTTGTAAAGATAACCTTCCTCATCCTCCATTTTATCATACCATTCTTCCAAGGCCTTCTCTTCCTTAGCTGAGGATGTATGAAATAAGGATTTTCTGATCAGTTTATTTAAATCCCTTTTGTTCATGGAGTAATTTTTACCTACTGTATAGTATATAGTCGCTTACCGGAGCCCTTACCGCCATGCCATTTGACTTATTTTAATTAAAATATTATCCCTATTGAAAAAATCGCCGTTACCGTTTGGGAAGACGTGTTGGATTCGCGGCTGTGTAACGGGAAGGTAGGGCAGAAAGCGCTTGCAGAAAAAGTAAACCAATTAAAGCAAATACCCCATCAAAAGCCCAATAGAAATGTATTCTTTGAGGTTGGTTCTGAGGATTTTTAGAGCTTTTCCGATATGTTTTTCTACTGTGTTTACAGAAATATCCATTTGTAAGGCGATTTCTTTAAAAGACAGATTCTCCTTTCTACTGAGGTTGAAGACTTTTCTACATTTATCCGGCAGTCCAATGATTTCGGCTTCAATGGCAGTGTTCAATTCATTATAAATAAGCTTCTCTTCGACGTGCAAAACAAAACCGCTTTTTTCATGCTGCAAGGTATCCAAATATTTATTTTGAATAGCGTTGGACCGATAGTAGCTGATGACTTTGTATTTTAAAGCGGAATGGATGTAAGCAAGAAATGACTGTTGGATTTCAATATGCTTTCTGCTTGACCAGAGTGAGGCGAAGAGATCCTGAACGATTTCCTCGGCTACCTCACGGGATTTTAATCTTTTGTAGGCTGCGTCAAAAAGTAGCGACCAGTGTTTCTTGTAAAGCAAATCAAAAGCCCTTTCGTCGCCGCACTTTATTAGGGTGAGTAGCTGCTCATCAGAATAAACATTAGTGGCATCAAGTTGCTTAGCCATTATCTTAAAACATCTTTGAAAGGTGATCGAAGCGCCAAAATAAGGAATAAGCTTATAAACAAAAATATTTCAACTTGTTTTTTTGATAACACCTTATCATTGGTAAGTTGTGGGATATTTAGCTTATGGTTTATTTTAAAATTCGCTGATCTTAACTCGCTTCGCCTAATTCAGTAGCTTATTCCAACGCCGATGTCTTCAGCTTTTCTGATTTCAGCGATAATTCACATTTTCGGACTGCCATAATGAATTCTCATTCCGTATGTTTGTAAAAAATTTCGCCTCATCCAAAATAGCCGGCAGATTGGGTTTATTTTGGCCTTATCGTTTATCGAAATCTTTTCCACACCAGTAAATTCAGATGAAAGAGAATTATCAAATTCCTAGACAAGCTACGCTGCTCTTTTTTTTAGTATGTGGTCTAGGGATTTCCAGTTGGGCGCCGATGGTACCCTTCGCCAAGGAGAGGATGGGCTTGAACGATGCCAGCTTAGGCGTTTTGTTGCTGTCTCTGGGTGCAGGTGCCATCGTCATGATGCCGGTCACCGGCTTTTTGATTCAAAAATTTGGCAGTAGAAAAATAATATTATCCTTCAGTATATTGATGGCCTTGCTGTTGCCCTTGCTCTTGGTCCTATCCTCCCCGATCAGCATGGGTATAACACTATTCTTCTTCGGCGCATCCATCGGCGGAGTGGATGTCGCGATGAATGCGCATGCGGTAAAGGTACAACAACTGTACGGAAGGCCTATCATGTCCTCTTTTCACGGTTTGTTCAGTGTGGGGGGCTTAATTGGATCCCTGGGATTAGGGGCGCTGATCAAAGCCGGTCTGTCCCCCGTAGTTGCAGCGGTGGCCATTTCCGTGCTCTTGTTGCTCATCTGCATCAGCCAATATAGCAGATTGCTTCCCCATTCGGAAGAAGATAAGCGGGAAGAAGGCGCCGGGTTTTCCCGGCCAAACAAGGCCGTGGTATTCCTGGGATTGATGTGCTTTATTGTTTTTCTGGCCGAAGGGGCGATTTTGGATTGGAGTGCGGTTTTCCTCCAGTTTCACCGGGGTTTTGATCCGGCATGGTCCGGCGTAGGATATGCGGCCTTTTCGGTTGCCATGGCGGTGATGAGGCTGTCGGGTGACCATTTGGTAAGCCGTATTAGTTCCAGAAATATCGTTATATATGGCTCACTGGTAGCTGCGGCAGGATTCTTCATTGCCGTGCTTACCCCCTGGAGCGGGATGGCGATTTTCGGTTTTGTATTGGTGGGCTTGGGTGCCGCCAATATTGTTCCTGTCTTTTTCAGCGCGGCAGGCAATATGCCGAACACACCGGCCTATATTGCGATTCCAACGATTACCACTATCGGCTATACCGGGCAGCTAGCAGGACCGGCCCTCCTTGGATTTATGGCTTATTTTTACTCCCTCCCATTCGCCATTGGCTTGATTGGCGTTCTTTTCCTCGTTGTCGCTATCTCTTATGTTTATAAAATGAAGTAAAAAGAACATTGTCCCTTTTTAAATAGGTTGCGCTGAAAGACTGAGTAGGGCAAACAAGGCTCATAAAATAGGATTATTTTATTTCAAATTGACTTATTCGAGATCAATAGGATTTATTTCGTTACAATAGGATTTTTTCTGCTACAAACGGGCTGGGCAGGTTACGGTGAGCACTTTTTTCGCTGCAAATGGACCTGGATCGCTACGGTTTGCCTTTTTTTCATTTCAAACGGACTTAGTTCATTACGGGGCGGCTTGTTTTGATTTCAAATGGACATGGTTTACTGCGGGATGGATTTTTTTTATTTCAAAGGGATTTTATTGTGTCCGGAGAGATTTTGTATTCAACCCCTTCAGGATCGCCGGAGAAAAGTCACGCTGAAAATCTTAGAACTACATGAACCCTCCAATTGTAGGGGCAGGATCTGTTTTTGAAGAATGTCTTAACTGTTTCCTTCCCAAAAAAAATACCCCTAAACCAAATCGGGTTTAGGGGTATTTAGCTCTTTACGTATTCATCCATCAGCCAATGAGCCGACTGGCGTACCGCTATAAATATTCTTTAATGACCGAAAAGTCAAAGGTCTCCAAGAACTTGGTAGTAAAGTTTCCAGCCTTAAATTCCGGATCATCCAATAATGCCAAATGAAAGGGAATGGTAGTCTTCACCCCGTCTATAACAAATTCCTCCAAAGCCCTTTTCATTCTCACGATTACTTCCTCACGGGACTGCCCGCTGACAATCAGCTTGGCGATCATAGAATCGTAATTGGGCGGGATGACATATCCGGCATACACGTGGCTATCAATCCTAACCCCTATCCCACCGGGAAGGTGGAGGTTGACGATTTTGCCTGGACTGGGCCTGAAGCCGTGAAGCGGGTCTTCTGCATTGATCCGGCATTCCATGGCGTACAGCTTGGGGAAATAATTTTTGCCGCTGATTTTCTCACCAGCCGCTACTTTGATCTGCTCCTTGATCAGGTCAAAATCCGTTACTTCCTCTGTAATTGGATGTTCCACCTGTATCCGGGTGTTCATTTCCATGAAAAAGAAATTCCGGTGTTTGTCCACGAGGAACTCAATGGTACCTGCGCCTTCATAACCGATAGCCTCGGCGCCTTTGATGGCTGCGGCTCCCATTTTCTCCCTCAGTTCATCTGTGATAAACGGAGAGGGTGTTTCTTCGATCAGCTTTTGGTGACGCCTTTGGATAGAGCAATCCCTTTCGGAAAGATGACAGGCTCTTCCGCTGCTGTCGCCTATGACCTGAATTTCTATATGACGGGGCTCCTCAACGAATTTTTCCAGATAAAGCCCGTCGTTGCCAAATGCCGCGGCGGATTCCTGTCGGGCATCGTCCCATGCCTTTTTGAATTCGCTTTCCTGTTTTACCACCCTCATCCCACGTCCACCACCACCAGCGGTAGCCTTAAGGATGATCGGGTAACCCATTTCCTTAGCCAACTGAATACCCTCTTCCATGCTGTCCAGCAGCCCATCGGAACCGGGAATAGTGGGCACACCCGCGGCCGCCATGGTGGCTTTAGCAGTGGCCTTATCGCCCATCCTGTTGATCATATCAGGAGTGGCGCCAATAAATTTTATATTATATTCCTCACAGATTCTGGAGAATTCCGCGTTTTCAGACAAAAAGCCATATCCTGGATGGATCGCATCCGCATTGGTGATCTCTGCGGCAGCGATGATACGGGGAATTTTCAAATACGATTCCTTGCTGGGAGCAGGCCCGATGCACACGGCCTCATCGGCAAACCTTACATGGAGACTGTCCTTATCCGCTGAAGAATAAACAGCGACCGTCTTGATCCCCATTTCCTTGCAAGTCCGGATGATTCTCAGGGCAATTTCCCCTCTATTTGCTATTAATATTTTTTTGAACACAATATCTAGGATAGGTTGAACTTGGTTTATCCGGCTGGATCTATTAAAAACAAAGGCTGATCATACTCCACTGGGGAAGAGTTCTCCACCAATATCTTAACCACCTTTCCGGACACTTCCGATTCAATTTCGTTGAACAGCTTCATCGCTTCGATGATACACACTGTTTGTCCCACAGAAATGGTGTCTCCTACATTTACGAAGGCTTCAGAGTCAGGGTTCGGTGTCCTGTAGAAGGTGCCGATCATGGGTGATTTAACTTCGAGATATCTAGAAGTATCGGCTGGCTCGGCCGGATTAGCCGCTGTAAGGGGTGCCTGTAACACTTTAGCAGTGTCCTGCTCTGGTGACTGGGCAGGGGCGGCTGTATCTATGGCTTTGGTGGAATGGACTACGGAATTCTTTTTGACCGACAGTTTAAATTCATCTGTCTCAATCTTTACTTCAGCAAGTCCCGAATTGGCAATAAAATCTATTAATTCTTGAATCTCTTTGGCTTTCATAATCTATTTGTTTTTTGAGCTCCTCGGTTTCGGGACTTAAATCGTCATTAGAAACAACCATCCCGAAATGGTTTGCTCTACAAGCTTGGAATTTATTTGACTCGTTCGGAATAGGAACCGTCCCTGGTATCCACCTTGATCATGGTATCTTGGTCCACAAACAAGGGCACCATTACGGTTGCGCCGGTTTCCAAAGTAGCAGGTTTCAAGGTATTGGTGGCCGTATCGCCCTTGATCCCTGGCTCGGTATAGGTGATCATCAGTTCAACAAAGGCAGGCAATTCAACTCCTAAAGGCGTTTCCGTTTCCGCATGGACCAGAATGTCCACCAACTGACCTTCTTTAATCAGTTTAGGCCTTTCCAACAGTTTTTCTTCTATGGATATTTGCTCGAAACTAGCGGAATCCATGAAATGATATCCCAGGTCGTCGGAATAAAGAAATTGATGAGGACGTTTTTCCACCCTTGCGGTAGTAATTTTTTCCCCGGAGTTCCAGGTTTTGTCCAGTACCCTTCCGGTGGTCAGGCTTTTCAATTTAGTTCTTACAAAGGCCGGTCCTTTACCAGGTTTGACATGCTGGAAATCAGTAATGGTATAGATATCATTATTGAATTCCATGCAAAGGCCATTTTTAAAATCTGCGGTACTTGCCATAATTTGTTGTTTATATTTTATTTTGGATCATATCCCCATTTCAGGTAGATAGCTCCCCAAGTAAATCCACCGCCGAAGGCAGCTAATATAAGGTCATCCCCTTTCTTTAGTTGGGATTCGTAATCCCATAGGCATAAAGGAAGGGTTCCGGCGGTCGTGTTGCCGTATTTTTCTATGTTCATCATCACCTTGTCAGATCCGATGCCCATTTTATTGGCTGTCGCATCGATTATCCGCTTGTTGGCCTGATGGGGCACCAGCCAATCCACTTCGTCCGACGTCAGGTTGTTCCGTTTCATGATTTCGACGCTTACATCAGCCATGTTGTTGACCGCAAACTTGAATACAATGGATCCCTCCTGGCTGGCATAGTGTTCTTTGGCGGCTACCGTTTCCATTGTGGCAGGCCTTCTGCTACCTCCGGCTTTCATGTTCAAATAAGGGGCGCCCGATCCGTCTGCATGAAGAAGAGAGTCCATAATGCCCACATTTTCCGTGCTGGGTTCCAACAGGACTGCTCCACCGCCATCACCAAAGATAATGCAGGTGGTTCTGTCCTCATAGTTCACTATGGAGGACATCTTATCCGCACCGACAACGATGACCTTCTTGTGCATGCCCGTTTCAATAAACTGGCTCCCCATGGTCAATCCATAAAGGAAGCCTGAGCAGGCGGCAGAGATGTCGAAACTAAAGCTGTTTTTTGCTCCTACATTATGGGCAATGATATTTGCCGTAGCGGGAAAAGGCATGTCGGGAGTGACCGTGGCACAAATGATAAGGTCTATGTCTTCTGGGTTGGTATTGGTTTTCTCCAATAAGCCCTTCACTGATTCGGTTCCTATGACAGAAGTACCTTGGTTTTCCCCTTTGAGAATCCTTCTTTCCTTAATCCCTGTCCGGGTGGTGATCCACTCATCGTTGGTGTCCACCATGGTTTCCAGTTCCTTGTTGGTCAATATATAATCGGGAACCCAACCGTGCACACCCGTAATGACAGCTCTAGTTTTTTCCATTTAGTACATGTTTTAGAATAAGAACCTATTCAACGATAATGCCACGCTTGTTTCTTATTCCTTTTTTCGATTGCTGGTAGGCGATTATCCAGTGTTTTTTTTCTTGAAAATTTTAGGATACAAAACTATTTAAAATGTCCCTCCCCACCAAAGAAATTCCAGAGTAGAATGATAAATGTAATGTTTTTAGCTAACAAGACGTAAATAAAAAAATCCAGCAATGAACATTTGCTGAATAGGTCTATAAAGAGGAAAAAGCCATCCGGTTAATTTGGATGGCTTTTTTGTATTTGTCAGATTAATCAACCACTTCTTTTTCCATGATCACCTGACCTTTATGGTAAAGCTTGCCGTCGAGCCAAAAAGCCCTGTGTGGCAGGTGAAATTCCCCAGTAGTGGGGCATTGGGCTAGACCAGGAGCAGTCAACTTATAATGCGTCCTTCTCTTGTCTCTTCTGGTTTTGGAAATTTTCCGTTTAGGATGTGCCATCTCTATGCAATTTTTAGATTAATCTTTTTTCTTTAAATTCTTTAATATTTCCCATCTGGGATCAGTGTCTTCTTCAGCTGCGGGGGATGAACCGTCTTCGTCTTCCCAATCCTCATCTGACAAATACACCAATTGGCCTTCGTCTTCAAAATCCTCTTCATCAATTTCTCCCCGATAATCCGGATGGATTTTTTTGGCCGGTAGGGCCAAAAGGATGAATTCATAAATCAACTGAGCCAATCTTAATTTAGGCGTGTCCCTGGTAATGATGTAAATTTCCTCGTTGATCTCCTGTTCTTCGGGGCCGTATTTATACAGCACCCTTTCCACGGTTTTCAGTGGATAATCAAAGATTTCAAGGCTTCTATCACAGACCAACTCCACGGATCCTTCTATATCAAATGTCGCTTCTATAAGGTTAAAATCCTTGTTTAGAGTAACATTGGCCACCAAGTTTCCTTTTGAAACCAGGTGGTTGTCTTCAAATTTACTGAAGAACTCATCATTGACTTCGAACGAAAAAACATGCTTTCCTTCTTTTAGTCGGATGATCTCTACTTCGTAATTCCTTAAGAATTTCACGTTTCCTCCTGCTAATAAGACCGCAAATTTAAGGAAGTATTTCCAAAATCTACAGTCAATGTGTAAAATATTTTATTCTTCCTCCCAATTCCCTTTCCTTGATAGGATATCTACCGCCTGATAAAGGGCCGATCTCATTGATCCCTCATCGGCTATGTTCTTACCCGCTATGCTATAGGCGGTTCCATGATCAGGAGAAGTTCTTATGATCGGAAGACCGGCGGTAAAGTTCACTCCGGTAGAAAAAGCCAGAGACTTAAAGGGAATAAGTCCCTGATCATGGTACATGGCCAGTACCCCGTCAAATTTGTTTTGGTGCATCATCCCAAAGAAACCGTCCGAAGGATACGGCCCAAATACCATGGCTCCTTTTTCCTTAAATTCCTTAATGAGCGGACGGATGATTTCATCTTCCTCCCGACCCAATAGCCCATCCTCACCGGCGTGGGGGTTCAAACCCAATACGGCGATTTTTGGCTTTTGAAGGCCAAAATCTGTCGCTAGGGATTTGATCATAATCTCAAGTTTCTCCTTGATATTGGCAGGGGTAATGTTCTCTGCCACCTCCCGGAGGGCTAAATGGCCGGTTACCAGCCCTACCCTGAGGTCCTCGGTGACCATAAACATCAGGCTCTTCTTGGCCCCAAAGGCAGCGGTCAAATATTCCGTATGGCCGATGAATTTGAAATCAGGCTGGTTAATGTTGTTTTTATTCAACGGCGCAGTGACCAAAGCATCGATTTCCTGGGACTTCAGGTCTTTAATAGCATGATCAAGTGCCGCAAGAGCCAGCTTTCCCGCCTCAGCCGTTTCCACTCCCGGAATTATTTCAGGACATTCTTCCACCACATTGATCACATTGATTTTTTTATGGTGGACTTCTGTCACATTTTTAATCTGTAAAAAGCTAAAATCGTCCAGGTTCAGGAGCTTTCGGTAAAAGGTGAGTACCTTGCCATGGGCATAGATGACTGGGGTGAACGCCTTTTGCACTCGTGCATCCATAAGCGCCTTGATGGTCACTTCCGGCCCTATCCCGTTGATATCACCTATACTAATCCCTATAATAGGTTTTCTTTTCGTGCTCATTCTTTTTCGGTTAGATAATTTTTCAAAAAACGGTAAAGTAACCTTACCCCATATCCTGTCCCGCCGGCAGGTTTGTAGCTGCTTCCTTTCTTATGATAGGATGGGCCGGCAATATCGATATGAATCCAGTCATAGTCTATAAAATGCTCCAGAAATTTCCCCGCGGTGATGGCTCCTGCCATTGGTCCGCCCAAGTTAGTAATATCTGCGATCTCTGACTGGATTTGCTCATCATATTCTTCCCAAAGCGGAAACTCCACCAGCCGTTCGAATGCGTCCCGTCCGGACTCAGCAAGCAGTTCCTTTGTCTGCTGAGGGGCAGTACCCATCATTACCGCACCTTCTTGCCCTATGGCTGCTGCCGCAGAGCCGGTAAGTGTAGCCAGGTCAATTACCAACTGGGGCTTGTATTTTTGTGCATAGATTAAGGCGTCTGCCAATACCAGCCTCCCCTCCGCATCGGTGTTGAGTATCTCAACAGTTTTGCTGTTGGCAAAGGAAATAACGTCCCCGGGAGCCATGGCATTATATCCAGGCCGGTTGTCAGTGATGGGAATCAGACCAATAACTTCCATAGGAAGGTCCAGCGATGAAATAGCACAAAAAGCGCCGATAACAGCGGCTGCCCCAGCCATGTCAGACTTCATGAAGTCCATGGAATTGGACGTAGGCTTAAGACTTAAGCCTCCAGTGTCATACACAATGCCCTTTCCCACCAACACGATGGGTGCCTGGCCCTTATTGTTTGCAGGCGTATGCCTTAGGACGGCAAAAAGCGGAGGGATTTTGCTTCCGGCGTTCACCGCCAAGAGGCCTGCCATTTTGAGGGAAGCTATTTTTGCTTTGTCCAAAAGCTCCGTCTCAAAGCCGTACTTCTGGCCCAGTTTTTTTATCTCTTCTCCCAGTTGAAGCGTGTCCAGATAGCTTACCGGCTCATTGACCAAGTCCCTTGCTTCAAAAGTCGCTTTCACGGTGGACTCCAATTCCTTTAACGATGCGGTATCCATGGAAGGGTAATTCACTTCTATAGAAGTGGCCGCCTTGCCCTTTTTTGATTTATATTTGTCAAAACAATAAGAAGAGAGCAACAGCCCTTCTATAAAAGCTTGAAAAAGGATTTCTGATGTTCCAAAATGAAAGATTTTTGGTACCTCCCAGTTCTTGACCGACGCCCAGACTTTGGCCCCGGCTTTTCTGGCATTCTCTAACAGATATTCCTTGGAAGCGTGTGGCTTGGAGGTAACGAAAAGGCATTGGGATGTCTCCTTGGTCCACAGAAACGCGTCTTTTTCTGATTCGTACAAGGTCTTTGTCAGGAAATATTTTTCCTCTCCGCTTAAAGGCAACAACAATATTTCCTTCTCTTGGGAAATATAGACCACTCCCTGATCCAAACGATTGTGAAAGGGAGAATCCGTCAATCTTATTGAGGTTAGCATATATTGTCTTAATTTTGACTGCGCAATTTATGACAAATTTATCAGAGAACTAAAATGGAAAAGGTCAGGCCTAAGAAGCAGCTCGGACAGCATTTTCTCACCGATCTGGGGATAGCTGAGAACATAGCCAAGGCGGTGAAAGGCCATCAAGGCATCAGCAAGGTGCTGGAAATAGGCCCTGGAATGGGGGTGCTGACGGATTTTCTGATAGCGCAGGATTGGGATCTTTATCTGGTCGACATAGATTCTGAGTCGATCCAGTACTTACACCAGAAATACCCCAACTTAACAGACAAGATCATTGAGGCAGATTACCTGAAATACAATATTGGAGAGGTTATTGAAGGAAAGTATATCGTTGCTGGAAATTTCCCCTACAACATTTCTTCCCAGATTTTCTTTAAGATACTGCCGGAGCGGGATAAGGTGGTAGAGGTCGTTTGCATGTTGCAAAAGGAAGTAGCGATGAGAATAGCTTCCCCCAAGGGGAACAAGGATTATGGGATTTTGAGCGTTTTGTTGCAGGCATTTTATGATATTGAATATCTTTTTAACGTGCCTCCAGAGGTGTTCAATCCACCGCCAAAAGTAAACAGTGGGGTAATCCGTTTGGTAAGAAATGAGGTACAGCGGCTGGATTGCGATGAGAAGCTTTTTTTCCGCGTCGTAAAGCAGGCCTTCAGTACAAGAAGGAAAACCTTACGGAACGCCCTGAAATCCATGGGACTGTCCGAAGGAATGAAAATGGAGCCGATTTTGGATAAGAGAGCCGAGCAACTTGGGGTCGAGGAGTTTGTCCAACTAACCAATAAACTACAAGAGTCTTGGAAACAGTAAAATTATTCGAACTCTCCAAAGAATATCTTGAAAGCCTAAAGGATCACATTTCTCTGGGGGACATGGAGTATATCCGACAGTCCCTGGCGAGTGCCAATGAAGCGGATGTCGCTTCTTTGCTGGATGAGCTGGATATGGAGGAAGCACTTTTTGTGCTGAGGACTCTGGAGCATGAATTTTCTGCCGACATCCTTATTGAACTGGACGAGGATCCCAAAAACCGGGTCATCAAAGCCATGGAAAACCAGGAACTGGCGCTCCTGGTGGACCTGATGGAATCCGATGATGCTGTGGATGTCCTGAACCAATTGGCGCTGCAGGACAGGGAGGAAGTCATCAGTTATCTTCAGGATGAGGAAAAGGCCAAGCATATCCTTGACCTGCTGCGGTACGACGAAGATAGTGCCGGTGGCTTGATGGCAAAGGAATTGATCAAGGCGAACATCAATTGGACTGTGGTACAGACAATTGATGAAATCCGGAGGCAAGCCGAGAATGTGGAAAAAATCTACGCCATTTATGTGGTAGGCAACAAAGAAAGACTTCTTGGGCGGGTTTCCTTGAAAAAAATCATCCTGGCTTCCGCCCATACCAAAATTGCGGATATCTACGAGGATGAAGTTATTTCTGTGCCTACCCATATGGACGAGGAAGAAGTGGCAGAAATCATGCGGAAATATGATCTCGAGGCCATTCCAGTAGTCAACGCCAAGAATAAACTGGTAGGTAGGATCACCGTGGATGATATCCTCGATGTGATGAGGGAGCAGGCCGAAGAGGACATTCAGGCCATGACGGGGATTTCCCAGGATGTGGAGGAATCTGATTCCGTGTATAAGTTGTCAAAAGCCCGTTTGCCCTGGCTGTTGATCGGGATGGTGGGTGGCCTCTTGGGAGCAGGATTTATTGGCTTTTTTGAAGAAGGGTTAAATGCGGTGACTGCTTTGGCTTTTTTCATACCATTGATTACGGCTACCGGCGGAAATGTGGGCATACAGTCCTCCTCCCTGGTGGTGCAGACTTTGGCCAACAAATCCATCTTTGAGGAAAGCTTGGGAAGGAGGTTTGCCAAAGTACTGCTCGTGGCTCTGCTCAACGGGATGGTGTTGGCGGTCTTTGTATTTACCACTATCGTATTTGTCTATGGGGAATCTTACAACTTCGGCGGGGTGGTTTCGATAGCCCTGTTCTGTGTGGTGGTTTTGGCGTCCTTTATGGGAACGTTTACCCCGATAATATTAGACAAAATAGGAATTAACCCTGCGATGGCTTCTGGACCTTTTATCACTACAGCCAATGACTTGATCGGTTTGGGAGTATATTTTGCTGTCGCCACTCTTTTATTGAGGCTTTAAACATTCATCATGAAAATCTTGATTATAGATGAGATGCATAACAGCATCATCCCTTTACTGGAGAGTGAGGGCTTTATCGTAGACTATAGACCGGAGATTGAACGAGAGGAAATCGAACAAATCATACAAGGGTACGACGGACTGATCATCAGGTCGAAAACCCCGATGGATAAGCCTTTACTGTCCCAAGCAACCCAGCTGAAATTTATCGGCAGGGCAGGTGCCGGCATAGATAAAATTGACTTGGAATACCTCGAGGAGAGAGGGATACAATTATACAACGCCCCAGAGGGCAATAGGGATGCGGTGGCAGAACATGCTTTGGGGATGCTGTTGGCACTTTTCAACCACATTCCCCAGGCGGATCGACAGGTTCGGGAGAAAATATGGAAAAGGGAGCTGAACCGCGGGGAAGAGTTGGCCGGCAAGACGGTTGGCATCTTTGGCTTTGGGAATATGGGCGAAGCATTTGCAAAGAGACTTCAGGGATTTGACGTCCGGATATTGGCTTATGATAAGTACAGAAGCGGATTTGGTGGCAGAGGGGTAGAAGAGGTCTCCTTCGAGGAAATTCAGCAAGAGGCAGACATCCTCAGCATCCATGTACCGCTGACCGCGGAAACGAAAAATTTCTTTACCTTAGAAGTATTGGAGAAATTCCGGAAGTCCTTTTATCTGATCAATACCGCAAGGGGGGAAGTCGTCAGTTTGGACACCTTGAATAGGGCCTTGGACAGCGGAAAATTGCGGGGCGCGCTGTTGGATGTACTGGAAAAGGAGAAGCTTGCTCAACTTGACCCAACTCTTGAACAGGCTTTCCAAAAACTGGCCGAAAGACCCAATGTTCTTTTCTCTCCCCACGTGGCAGGATGGACATTTCAATCCTATGAAAAAATCAATAAAGTACTTGTTAGTAAAGTGTTAACTGGAATTAAGAATTTATAAATACGACAATTTAATGTGTCGGAAATTGTTTTATAGTTGATATTACTTTACCTTTGTTCTTTACATATCAGAAGCAGAATAAGGAAACGGTCTCAGGAATGTGGCCGTTATTTTATTTTCCATGGATTATAAATATTTTAAAATGGGAAAAATACAGTATTATACAGAAGAGGGTCTGAGGAAGTTGAAGGATGAACTTCAGGAATTAAAGACCAAGGGGAGAACGGATATTGCCAAGCAAATTGCAGAGGCCAGGGACAAAGGTGATCTGAGCGAAAACGCGGAATATGATGCTGCCAAAGATGCCCAAGGTCATCTGGAATTGAAGATCGCCAAATTGGAGCAGGTCGTGGGAAATGCCCGGGTGCTGGACAATTCAAAAATGGACACATCGAAGGTTGGCGTTCTCTGTACCGTGAAGATAAAAAATGTCAAAAACGGCATGACGGTAGCTTATACATTGGTCTCCGAGGAAGAAGCCAATTTGAAAGAAAACAAGATTTCCACCGCCTCGCCTTTTGGCAAAGGCTTGCTAGGCAAAAAGGTCGGGGATATCGCCCAAGTCAACGCCCCAGCGGGAATCGTTGAGTTTGAAATTTTGGAAATTTCTCATTAATTGAGTTTCCCGATTGTTTTCCGATCGGGATTTTTTTATTTTTAGCCCATGGCATCCCTATTCACCAAAATCATCAACAGAGAAATTCCCGGACATATAGTCGCAGAAGACGAGGATTTTATAGCTTTTTTAGATATCATGCCTTTGGTCAGAGGGCATCTTCTGGTAGTTCCCAAAGTTGAAGTCGATTATATTTTTGATCTGGAAGACAAGACTTATTTGGGCCTCCATCGGTTTGCCAAAAAAATAGCCCAAGCCCAACAGCAGGTTATTCCCTGTACACGAATCGGCGTGGCAGTTATTGGCCTAGAGGTGCCTCACGTCCACATCCATTTGGTGCCCCTAAATACCATGGATGACATCAACTTTACCCGTCCCAAGCTGAAGCTAAGCCATGAAGAATTGGCAGAGATAGCGACTAGTATAAGGGAGAAAATAGGGTAAAGCAGAAAAAAGCATTTACCATAGGCTCCAATACCCGAAGCTAAGCCGACTATACATACGTAGCCAGTAAGGCTTAGCACAAGCACTCAAGCATCACAATCTGCTTGATTACCGCAAAGAAATTGCCGCTCTATACCGGCAGTTCTTTTTCCAACCTATTTGAAGTTCCCCATTTTGAAGTATAGCGACGACCTGATCCTTTAGGGTTTGTCGCTCGTTGATCCCCCTATCTCTTCGACCGTTCGTTTTTTTTTTCAAACGGTAGGGCCAGATAACCACGATATATTCTTCAATTCCCCCTCCGCCCTGCCATCACTTAATTTATTCTAAAGTCCTCTCCTATCGAAAACTATTCCTTTACTCGCAATAATTCTCCTAAACTTCACTTTCCCTTAACCGCCAATTAATACCCCTGAACTAAATTGCGTCAGTTCAAATTCGATAATGCATTGAGCCTTACCCCTTATATTCCGATAAATCCAATCCCAAGGGTTACTTGCTGCTGCTCAGGGCTCCCAATCGCTTCTTTAAGCTTTTCAAAGCGATCAACCTTCCTCGATGTATCCATCAATATTAAAATACCTAAATATGAAGCAAAAAAAACGGGAAGTTGAGGTGGTTGTAATTTCGGATATCCACTTGGGAACTTATGGATGCCATGCGGAAGAATTACTTATCTATCTCAAAAGCATCAATACCAAGAGGCTTATTCTGAACGGCGACATCATTGACATCTGGCAGTTTAGTAAAAGCTATTGGCCGGAAGCGCATATGCGTGTGGTCAAACATATCATGGGGTTGATGGCCAAGGGAGTACCTGTTCATTACGTGACGGGCAACCATGATGAAATGCTGCGGAAATTTGTGGGCTTCAAAATGGCCCCCCTCAAAATCGTGAACAAACTGGTCTTGAAGCTGGATGGCAAAAAAGCCTGGATTTTCCATGGGGATATATTTGATGTGACCATGCAAAACTCCAAATGGCTGGCCAAATTGGGGGCTGTGGGCTATGACACATTGATCCTGATCAACCGCCTGTTTAACCGTATTTCCCAAAGCATGGGAAAAGACAAATTGTCGCTTTCAAAAAAGATCAAAAACAGTGTAAAAAGCGCCATCAAGTTCATCAATGATTTTGAACAGACGGCTGCCGACATTGCGATATTCAATGGCTACGACTATGTAATATGCGGACATATCCACCAACCAGAAATCAAAACAATCGCCAACAAGGAGGGAAATGTCATCTACCTGAACTCAGGAGACTGGGTCGAAAATTTGACTTCGCTAGAATATAACCAGGGCGCTTGGAAAATTTATCACTTTCATAAGGATGGTAAAGCAAAAGATGCCCAAAATATTAAAAGAACGAAACCGGATCTGACCCATACCCAGCTGTTTGAAAATCTCTTACAGGAATTTAAACTGATGAGGGCATGAAAATTCTGTACGCCATCCAGGGAACAGGTAACGGCCACTTGAGCAGGGCAAGGGACATTATCCCTATTTTACAGCAAAAAGGGGAGGTTGATATTTTGATTAGTGGCATACAAGGTGATTTAGCCTTAGAGGTACCTGTTAAGTACAAGTTTAAGGGACTGGGTTTTGTTTTTGGAAAAAAGGGCGGGGTTGACTTGTGGCAGACCTATCGTAAAAGTGATCTGCGAGGATTTATAAAAGAAATGAAAAGCCTTCCCATTCAGGCATATGACTTGGTCATCAATGATTTTGAACCGGTATCGGCTTGGTCCGCTTTTTTCAATAACAAGCCTTGCGTTGCCTTGAGCCATCAATGTGCGGTGGTCTCAGCTTTTGCTCCCGTCCCACAGAAGAGAGATTTTTTGGGCGAATGGATCTTAGAAAACTATGCCCCCTCCACAGTACAATATGGCTTTCACTTTGCGAATTTAGATGAAAACACCTATACCCCTATAATTAGAAATGAAGTAAGGGCATTAGACATTACCGATCAAGGACATTACACGGTATATCTTCCCGCATATGGAGACAATAAGCTGATCAACGTCCTCCACCAAATTAGAGGCGTTCAATGGCAGGTGTTTTCCAAGCACAGCAAAAAGCATGTCTTTTATAAAAACGTCACCATTAAGCCTATCGAGAATAAAGCCTTTCTCCGAAGTATGGCGTCCTGCAGTGGCCTATTGTGTGGCGCTGGATTTGAAACGCCAGCCGAAGCGCTTTTCTTGGGCAAAAAATTGATGGTGGTTCCCATGAAGCACCAGTACGAGCAATCCTGCAATGCTGTAGCCTTGGAAGCTTTTGGCATCCCTGTACTCCCTAACTTAAAGCCCAAGCAATTGCCTCTTTTGGAAAGTTGGATCAAAACGGGAAGGGCTATTCAGGTCGACTTCCCAGACTTAACAGAAAAAATCATTGACAAAATCATCGATGAACAGGTCAATGCCGTCCATCACTCCCGCCCCATCATAAGCCTCTTCGGTTTGTCCCATCCCTGACAATAAAGCAAAGTTTTAAGCAACAGCCTAATCTTTTTTGGTCAATCTTCAGAGACAAAGAAACCAGCCTTATCTTACATCTGGGTTTGGCGTGGATACCTCAGAGGCCTCCCTTAGTTGCAAGCAGCAGCTATAACCTTGAATTCAAAGGCTGGCTCGCTGCATTTTTCACAATTGGCGAGAGGGAAGTTTTGGTAGAGAAGCCATTTGATATATATTTGGAAGCGATTTTTAAAAGCCATGACAGAAACCCAGATACTACGAGCGGTCAATATTTCCAAATCCTTTGCGGGGGTTCCTGTTTTGGACAGGGTATGCCTCGATCTGGAAGCGGGAAAAATACATGCTTTGATGGGGGAAAATGGCGCCGGAAAGTCCACCTTTATGAATATCCTTATGGGGATGTTCCCCCCCGATTCAGGAGAGATCTTCATGAACGGGAAATCAGTAAGCTTTTCAAGTGCCCGGGATGCCCTCCACCATGGAATAGCGATGATCCATCAGGAGCTGTTGGTTTTTCCGGAATTGACGGTGGCGGAGAATATTTTTATGGGACGCGAGCCGTCAAAATCCCTGGGCTGGATTGACCGAAAGACGATGAATGGCCAGTCCAAGGCCCTGTTAGAGCAATTGGAGATGAACATTCCCGTCACTGCGAAGATGAAAGATTTGAGCATCGGAGAAATGCAGATGGTGGAAATTATCAAGGCGATCGCGAATAATGCCTCTATCCTGATTATGGACGAGCCGACTTCTGCCATTTCCCAGAGAGAAACAGAAGTCCTGTTTCGGACCATGCAAACGTTAAAGCAACAGGGGAAAGCCATTGTATATATTTCCCATAAGATGGATGAAATCTACCGGTTGGCGGATACCATCACTGTGCTTAGGGATGGAAAATTTATCGCATCCCGAAGCAAAGAAACACTCCAGATGGACGAACTGATCAATCTGATCGTCGGACGCGAACTGAGTACGCTGTTTAACAAGCCTGTTTCCCAAGCAGGTGAAGTACTGCTGGAAGTAAAAGATATTTGCTCCGCTGCATTAACTAACATTTCTTTTTATCTGAGAAAAGGAGAAATCTTAGGAATTGCCGGACTGATGGGTTCGGGTAGGAGCAATATTGCTCACGCGATCTTCGGCATGGAAAACTATACTTCGGGGCAAATCATGCTTAACGGAAAACCTGTCAAGATTTCTTCTCCCAAAGAAGCCATTCGTCAAGGCATAGGACTGGTAACCGAGGACAGAAAGCGCTACGGACTGGTGCTGGAGGCTTCTGTCAAGCAAAACATCACCCTGCCTTCTTTGGAGAAACATAGTCGTGGAATTCTGCTGGACCACCGCAAAGAAAACGACGTGGCCGAGATGGAAATCAAACGCTTCCGCATCAAAACCGCTTCCAGAAACCAGGCAGTGGGAAGGTTAAGTGGGGGAAATCAGCAAAAAGTAGTGATCTCCGGGATCAACCTCAATAATCCCGAACTGATCATTCTGGACGAACCAACCCGTGGTGTAGACGTAGGCGCCAAACAAGAAATCTATGAATATATGGCTTCACTGGTGGCGAAGGGAAAAGCTGTCATTCTCATTTCATCTGAATTGCCGGAAATCCTTGCCCTTAGCGACCGCATTCTGGTGGTGCGGGAAGGGACCATCAAAGCCGAACTAAGCCGTGAAGAAGCCTCCCAGGAGTTAATAATGCAACATGCTATGATTCAATAAAATACCATGAGTTTGAAAATTTTCGATAAACCCTCTACCCTACAAAGCAACAGCTACGATTATATCAGAAAGTTCGGCATGTTGGCGGCCTTTTTACTGATCTGCCTGTTGTTGTCATTGCTTACACCCAATTTCTTCTCCCTTCAAAACATGACCATTGTGTTGCGCCAAGTGTCGATCAATGGCATTCTGGCTATTGGGGTGACTTTTGTGATTATATCCGGTGGGATAGACCTTTCTCTCGGTTCAGTTGTAGCTTTGGCGGGGGTGGTTGCTGCCCTGTTTGCCCATCCCGGTGACTATCATTTATTGGTTCCAGTGGTGTTGGCGATAGCCGTGGGTTTGGCTATTGGAGGCTTAAATGGGCTGGCAGTGACCCAAGGGAAGGTTGCTCCATTTATTGTGACTTTGGGCATGATGACCATTGCCCGGGGATTGGCCTTGGTGGTAAGTGACGGCCGACCCGTGACCAATCTTTCAGAATCCTTTAATGCCATCGGGGGCGGTAATTTCATGGGGGTTCCCATTCCGATTATCATTTTTGCCGTAGTGATCGCTTTGGCTTCGCTTCTCCTCAACCAAACCCGTATTGGTCGGTACATGTATGCGGTGGGCGGAAATGAAAAAGCTGCCTATGCTGCTGGTGTACGGGTAAAATGGGTTAAAATGATTGCCTATATGATCTGCAGCGGACTGGCAGGACTGGCAGGGATCGTCTTGGCTTCCCGGATCAATACCGGTCAACCCAATGCAGGCGTAGCTTATGAATTGGATGCCATTGCAGCGGTGGTCATCGGGGGTACCAGCCTGGCGGGAGGGATCGGCACGATTGGCGGAACTGTTCTTGGAGTCCTCCTCATCGGGGTAATCAACAACGGATTGGATTTAATGAACATTTCTTCTTATTATCAGCAAATTATTAAAGGTGTCATCATCATTGCGGCGGTTTTGATCGACCGAAAAAAATAACAGATTATGCTAAACAAAAAATTACTATCAGGCCTTTTTGCCTTAAGTTTAATGCAGTTCGGCTGCGGCCCTTCGACACCGGACGACAGAAAGGTGATTGGGGTTTCTATGCTAAGCCTACAGTCGGAATTTGTGGTAAATGTAAAAGATGCCATGGAAGATGCTGCCGAAGAGCAGGGAGTCAGACTGATTGTCAATGATGCCCAGCGTGAGGCTGTCCGGCAAGTTCAGCAGATCGAGAGTTTTATTTCCCAGGGAGTAGATGCCATCATTCTCAACCCCTGTGAGATGGAAGCAAGTTCTCCTGCCGTGCGAAAGGCCCAGGAAGCTGGAATACCCATCATCAATGTGAATTCAGAAACTTCGGTATCTCCCGATGGCTTTGTGGGCTCACGGGATGAAGAGTCGGCTGAAATCGCGCTTGAACATATCGCCGAACTTCTAGGAGGCAAAGGGAACATCTTGGTCATGCATGGATATATGGGACAGGCTGCTCAGTTAAAACGTGCCGCAGCCACCAAAACAGTATTAACAAAATACCCTGAAATCAGCATCTTGGCCGAGCAGACTGCAGAATGGGACAGGGCGAAGGCCATGAGCCTTATGGAAAACTGGATCCAGTCCTACGGGAACCAGATTGATGCGGTATTTGCCCAAAACGATGAAATGGGAATGGGTGCCCTTCAGGCTTTGGAACAAGCTAAGCTCAAAGACAAGGTAATAGTTGTCAGCATCGATGCCATCGGAGATGCCTTGCAGGCAGTCAAAAATGGCCGGTTGGACGCTACCGTTTACCAGGATGCAAAAGCACAAGGCGAGCAAGCCATCCAGATGGCCCTTGGCTTTATCCAGGACAAAAACGGGGTAAAAGAAAAAACTACCTTTATTCCATTCCAGTTGGTAACGAAAGAAAATGTCGGGGATTTTTTGAATTAAGCCTTTGCGGCCACCGGCTACAATGGTTGGGTGGCAGGTACATGGCTGCTTCCGGGTGACGACCTGACGGAAAGTCTCGGGGCAAGAGCATCGGTAGAACTCTTCGATGGCTCGTTGAACCCAAGCAACGCTCATATGAGATATGTCTTTTCGAGCTGCTATAAAATGATCGCCAGAGCCAATGTCACCATAGACAGGGTAGACCACGTGGATTATTCCGGATATGAAGGTGCCGAGGAAATTTCCGTGATGAAAGGCGAGGCACTGTTTCTTCGGGCCTTTGCCTATTTCAAACTCGTTAATATCTATGGCTCCGTCCCATTGGTGACCAAGCGCTTGCAAACTGAAGAGGAAACCAATACTCCAAAAAGCCCGGCAATTGATATATTGTCTCAGGTCATCACCGACGCACAGGCGGCTTTGGAGATCGTTCCTGAAGATTGGGAGGAAAATTATTTGGGTCGGATCAATAAAAATGCTGCCCGGGGACTTCTCGTAAAAGCGTTGGTATTCAGGGGGAATTACTCCAAAAACACCGCTGATTATCAAACCGCGATCTCCATTTTTGCCGACATAACAACCACTCTAACCGCCAATTATCTCGACAATTTCAGCTCTTTTACGGAAAACAACCAAGAGTCACTCTTTGAAGTACAAGCAGCATTACCGAGCGGCAACAACAATAACTTGAATCTACACAACGACGGCGCCTGGAGAGGAGTAGAAAACCTAAGTGTCTATAGAGGCTATATGATGGAGTTTGGCGGACGAGGGGACTTCAATGATGCCAGCTCAACGAAGTTTCTCATTACAGAGAAGTTGCTGAACCAGGCTGAAGGAGACCCCCGACTCCAGGTTTTTTTAGATTCCAATGATGGCTTCAATGGAAGAATATTTCAAAAATACAACAAACCCGATGATATAAACCAACTGTCGGGATTCCACGGTGGATCGGTCAATAACGAAAGGGTTCTGAGATATGCAGATGTCAAATTACTTGCCGCAGAAGCCTACCTTAAAACTGGAAATACCAGCGCTGCAATTGCCCAAATCAATGAGGTAAGAACCAGGGCTAGGGAATGGGCCAACAATGCAGGCATTGGCGACGGGTTAACTCCTGCCGACTATGCCTCATCGACCGATCCCTCGACCATCATGCAATGGATCATGGACGAAAGATATGTTGAATTGGCTGGAGAAGGCCATCGCTGGTGGGATTTAAAACGCTGGCATACTGCTGGCGATATCAGCCTTACAGATTGGGACGGAGGAATTTCAGGATTTAGCTCCCATCTATCTTCGCCTATACAATTTGATATCAACAAACATTTGCTTTTCCCTATTCCCCAGACTGAAATAGAAAGAAACAGTGGCATACAGGAGAACAATCCCGGATATTGAGTGTGATTTTTGGCTGGGATATTAGGTGAAGGTTAGAAAAATGGGAGGAATCATCCTTGATGATTCCTCCCATTTTTCTAAAAGCGGTTTCAAGACCTGCTCGACTAAGAGAATTTATGACTTTTTCGACATGACACCAAGCGCCTTCTTTCTCTGACCGTGGCTGAGGAAGTGCTGCGGTTAATTTAACTGTTCGTGTCAACGGGAGGATTAAAACTGCTCAGTGTGTGCTTTATGTCTTCCGCTAGGGCGTCCAACTGATTCCCCTGTTCAATAAGAAGACGGATTTTGTAGCCCTCCCGAGATTTAAAATTAACCCGTTTTAGACCATGTCGATCACTATAAACTGATATTCTGTATCCGCCAATACGCTTCCAATACAGGAAATCCCCATTAGGAAAGCGAATACCTCTTTCGTCCAATGTGATACCACCCTTACTTCTATAAAATGTCATCACGATAATCGCCACTGCGAGGAAGACCACTAGTTCTTTGTTTAACGGAAGTATTGGAAGTGGTTCCCTCAGGCGATCAAACGGTAGATCAACCAAAAGCAGCATAAGAACGACGATCAGCGCATATAAAATCCAAATTGTCTTTAATAATGATCTGTTGACATATTTCACCAGATAGATCCTTGGAGGCCGTCCACTTTTTACTGAAGGGGCTGCTGCCTCTATGGCTTTCTTGTCATTCATCAGGCAATTATATAACAACCCTAAAATAATTAAAAAAAGGCATTATCTCAACAAAAAACAACGGACAAGAAGAAAATCCTGAGGATGTCCCCCTGCCTCCCCTCTTACAATAGCGTAAAAACAAAAATAATTCCCTACTAACCCTATAGGATATAGGAAATATAAAAATCTGTTTTTACATTTGATGCGTTCAATGAGACTTACGTTCGACAGGGTAAGACATTTATCAAGAATAGGGGAGAGATCAGGCTCTAAGAACCTATAGCAACCTCAAAAGAAAGGTGCTTCATCCTGCCTCAAAATAATCGGGAAAAATAAACGCTTACTAACATGACGGTCACCTATCTTATTTCAAGATTTTATTTCAGCAATTCTACCTGCTGAACACCATCGCTTTCATAAAAACAAGCCGGAACCGCTGCAACGGTTCCGGCGACGTTGCTACAATCAAAATTATCGTGGTAGATAAATCATCCTTATAACAACATGCAAATGTACCAAAAATTTTACCAAAAAAGCCTGGTATTTATTCCCGGCTTCCTCCTATTTTCTTCAATTTTGTTGGCCCAATCGTCATACCGGCTCTCTGGAACGGTGTCCTCCGAACAAGGCGAAACCGTACCTGGCGTCAATATTCTTATTCAAGGCCAGTCGAAAGGCACGGTAACTGATATAGACGGGGCTTATTCCTTAGAACTTGAAGGGACGGAGATTCTCGTTTTTTCCGCCATTGGCTATGGGTCACAAAGCATTCCTGTAAACCGGCGAAATATCATCAATATATCCTTACAAGAAGATACCCAATTGCTCAATGAGGTGGTGGTGATCGGCTATGGGTCCGTGGATAAAAGCGACCTGACTGGCGCGGTGTCTTCTCTTAAATCGAAGGATTTCAACCCTGGAGCAAATTCATCGGTAGATCAATTGCTCTTGGGAAGGTCGGCTGGAGTGCAGGTATCACAGACCAGTTCTGAACCCGGTGGGGGCCTCTCCATTAGAATCCGAGGTGCAAGTTCCGTCAATGCGGGAAACGAGCCGCTTTACGTCATAGACGGTTTTCCAGTCGACAATAGCCCCCTGCTGACCGCCGGGGGAGTGGCAGGGACCGGGTCCAACCAGAACCCAAGAAACCCATTAAATTCGCTTAATCCAAGTGACATCGAATCCATTGAAATTCTCAAAGATGCTTCCGCTACGGCAATTTACGGATCGAGGGGTGCAAACGGGGTGATTTTGATCACTACAAAAAAAGGAAGCCAGGGACAGACTTCAGTAAACTATGATTTTTTTACAGGAGTACAATCTGTTGCAAAAAAGCTGGGTCTACTGTCGACGGGTGACTACATCGAAGGGATCAACGCCTTGTCCGTGGAGCGGGGGGACAATCCTGTTTTCAATACGGAAGACATTGAACGCATAGGGCCTGGCACAAATTGGCAAGATGAAATCTACCAAGATGCATTTACTAGCAGCCACAACCTGTCTGTAAATGGCGGGGATGAGAAAACCACTTTTTTCACTTCTTTCAATTATTTTGATCAAGAAGGAGTCATTAAGAATTCCGGCATTAAAAAATACATCGGAAGGGTAAATTTGGACAGAAAGATCGGCGAACGCGGCAACTTTGGCCTTAATCTCAACACCAGCCTGGTAAAAGATGACAACAATATCGATGGTATGCAGACCAATGAAAGCGCCGGCCCCATCTATTCGTCCCTGCTGTATGATCCCACAGAGCCGATCTATAACGAAGACGGCAGCTTCCGCCAATCACCAAACCTGACGGTCAATAACCCCCTCAGCTTGATCGAGGGGATATCAAGTACAAACGAAACCAACAGGACATTTGGAAATGTATATTTCCAATACCGATTGACAGATGATCTGGAGGCAAGATTGAATCTCGGTTCCGATAGGCAGACCTCGAGAAGGGATATATACAACTCCAAACTAACCTTTAGGGGAAGCCCGGCAGGAGGAATTGCCAATATCACCACCCTTGAACGATCCAATCTGCTTTTGGAATACACCATGACCTATTCCAAGCAAGTAAGTGAGATAAGCAGGCTGGACGTGTTGGGTGGAATTACCTACCAAAATTTCTCCAACCGGTTGTTTGCCGGCAATATATCGGGATTTCCGTCGGATCTATTGGGTACCGACAATCTCGGGTTAGGGGACACAAACAATGACAATCTATCCAGCGAAAGGAAGGAAAACAGCTTGCTGTCTTACCTGGGCCGAGTCAATTACCAATTGTCGGACAAATATCTCTTTACAACCTCTTTAAGGGCAGATGGATCCTCCCGCTTTGGAGAGAACAACAAATTCGGTTATTTCCCTTCATTTGCACTCGGCTGGAAGATGGCGGAGGAGAATTTCATACCTGACTTATTCGAAGAGCTGAAGCTAAGGGCAAGCTGGGGACAGACCGGCAATCAGGAAATTGACAATTATGCGTCTCTTTTGACCTATATCCCTTCGGCTAATGCGCTCATTAATGATCAGCCGGTGGTCGGAATAAAACCTTCAAGGATAGCCAATCCTGATCTAAAATGGGAAACCACTTCGCAAATGAATGTCGGTCTGGATGCTTCCATCCTTAATGGCAGATTATCAGGCTCGTTGGATTATTTCATCAAAAACACCAAGGATGTTTTACTTTATCTCCCCTTACCTAAATCCACCGGTTTTGGTTCGGTACTTTCAAATGTCGGAAGTATTAAAAACAGCGGAGTGGAGTTATTCATCAACTCCAACAATATTGCTAAAGCCAACTTTTCCTGGAATTCGAGCATCAACCTGTCTGTCGTTAGAAATCAAGTAACGGATTTAGGAACTATTGGCGACATTATTACAGGAAATGTGACCAATGTAGGCAACACATCCATCATCAGGGAAGGCTATCCGGTCAATGCTTACTATGGCTACCAGATCTTGGGCATATTTCAAAGTACTGAGGAGATCAGCGGCTCTGCCCAGCCCAATTCGAAACCGGGATACCCAATATTTAAGGACGTGAATGGTGACCATGTCATTAGCCCCGCAGACCAATCTATCATTGGCGATCCTTTCCCAGATTTCACCTTTGGCTTGAATAATTCCATCACCTACAAAAATTTCCAATTCGACTTCTTCATCCAGGGGCAGCAGGGAGGTGATCTGCTGAATATCAATGTCATAGAAAGCATGTACCCAGGCAATTTTAGAAGGAATAAGCTCGCGGAACAAATTTTGGATCGCTGGACACCGGCGAACCCCAACGCCAAATGGCCTTCTGGTTTGGAACCATCGGCCTATGGAGGGGGCAAGGTCAATGATTTGGTACTACAGGATGCTTCTTACATTAGACTGAAAAATGTGCAACTGAGCTATTCTTTCCCCTCAATCCGGCCTTTCCGTTCGATAAGGGTATATGTGGTGGGCCAAAACCTCCTCAGCCTGACCAATTATGTAGGCTTTGATCCTGAAGCCAATTCCTTTGGCAGGAGCAATGTCAAGGTTGATTACAGCAGCTATCCATTGACACGAACCTGGATGGCCGGAATCAATATCAGTTTATAATCCCAAGGAATAAAAGATGAAATCATGAAAAAATACCTTATAGGATCAGCAATAGTGGCTTTACTTTTTTCAGCGTGTGAAACTTTGGAAGAAAATGTGTATTCCGAACTGACACCGCGCATTTTAAATACAGAAGAAGGGGCTTTAAGTCTTTTGCTTTCCTCTTATTCGAGCTCCTCCTTAGTAGGAATGGGCAACGGAGGTGTTCAATATCACTTTCTCTCTTCCATGCCCTCAGGTGAGACATGGAATGAAGGCGGGAATATCGAGGCATCCCTAGGCCCGCTGACCAATTTCACTTGGGACAGCAATTTGGACTTTTTTGACGGTGCTTGGACCCATACCTACGCCGCGATACGGGATGCCAACATTCTACTTCGGGATTTGCCCTCATCAAATTTGCCGGAGGCCGTAAAAAAACAGTTCGTTGCCGAAGCCTCGTTTGTTAGGGGATTTAGTTATAACTTACTGTATAATTGGTTTGGTCCCGTCCCCTTAGTTACGGCAGAAACGGAAGAATATTATCTACCCAAGGCAACACAAGATGAAATACAGGCCTTCATAGAAGCTGATTTAAGCTATGCAGCGGAGCATTTGTCCGCGCATCAACCTGATTTTGGAAGGGCTACGAAAGGCGCAGCGTTGGGGCTGCTCACCAAGTTTTACCTAAATACCAAACAATGGAAGAAAAGTGCCGACACGGCGTATCAGATTATGGCTTTAGGAGAGTATTCACTGTTACCGGATTATTCGGAAGTATTCAGCCTGGAGAATGAAGGAAATGAAGAATTGCTTTGGGTTTTGACCAGGAATGCACAGGGCGGCGCCCAATTCATCAATGCCCTGACTTTTCCAACGGACTACCCCCTTCTTCCCAACCAAGGCGTATATGCTGCAAAAACCTATTTGTGGGATGAATTTGTCTTGTCCTTTGAAGAATCCGATGTCAGAAAAGAACATATTGTCAAGGCGTATGTCAATATCGCCGGCCAACGCATTCAATTGTTGGGGAATAATAAATCCCTCTCCCTAAAATACGAATTTGATCCCAAGGCATCAGGACCGGGAATGGGTAATGACATCCCGGTGGTCAGGTATTCGGACATTCTTCTGTCGCTTGCGGAAGCTTTGAACGAACTCCAGGGACCCAGCCAAGAAAGCATCGATTTGATCAACCAGGTCCGGGGCAGGGCACACGCTTCCCTCCTATCTCTGGATGGCCATACCAAGGATTCTCTACGGGAACATATTTACAAGGAACGGGAATGGGAATTTTTTTCTGAAGGGAAAAGAAGGGAGGATCAGATCAGGTTGGGGACTTTTATTTCCAAAGCAGTCATAGAAAGAAACAAAAACGCACAAGCCCACCATGTGCTTTTTCCTATTCCTGAGACAGAACTCAATACCAACAGCAACTTAGTCCAAAATGACGGATACTGAAATTTAATCCCTATAAGAGCGATCTATAATTCTTAAACCGTTTCACATTGATAAACTATGAAAAAGAAAAACTACCTATTATCGTTCTTTATTGTCACTGGACTTTTGGGAATTTTCCCCCTCAAAGCCCAAAATAGAAAACCAAATATCATTGTCATATTTGCCGATGATCTTGGCTATGGTGATCTAGGTGTTTATGGCCATCCCACTATACAAACTCCCCATTTGGACCGAATGGCATTTGAAGGGCAAAAATGGACCAATTTTTATGTAGCCGCCCCGGTTTGCACCCCCAGTAGAGCCGCACTGATGACAGGAAGGTTACCCGTTCGTACGGGAATGAGCAGCGAAAAAAGAAGAGTTCTCTTCCCTGATTCCAAGGGCGGGCTGCCCCAAACGGAAATCACCATCGGTAAAAAGCTAAAAGAAGCCGGCTACCATACCGCTGCCATTGGAAAGTGGCATCTTGGACATCTACCGGCCTATCAGCCCAATGCCCATGGCTTTGACTACTACTATGGCATTCCGTACAGCAATGATATGGACCGGGTACAGGAGGGAGAATACTTTGAGGTATTAAAACAGCCGCAAGTGGACTACTTTAACGTTCCTTTGATCCAAAATGGTAAAGAAATCGAAAGACCGACGGATCAGACCACGTTGACCAAAAGATACACGGAAGAAGCGGTCAAATTTATCCAAGAAAACAAAGAGGATCCGTTCTTTCTATATCTGGCCCACTCCATGCCCCATGTTCCTTTATTTGCGTCGCCTGACTTTCAGGGAGGCAGTCCGAGGGGCCTATACGGAGATGTCCTGAGGGAGATAGATTGGAGTGTTGGGGAGGTGCTGAAAGCCTTGAAGGAAAATGGGATTGATGAAAATACCCTTGTCGTATTCACCTCGGATAACGGCCCTTGGCTGATCTTTGAAGACCACGGAGGCAGTGCGGGTATGCTTCGCGGAGGTAAGGGAGGAACTTTTGATGGAGGCATGCGGGTGCCTGCCATTTTCAGATGGCCCGGAAAGATTGAACCGGGAGTAATTTTGGAGATAGGCAGCACCTTGGATCTTTTCCCCACCTTTGTTTCCCTTACTCAAAGCCAACTACCTACGGACAGGATTTATGACGGATATGACCTCTCTCAGGCCCTGTTGAACGGCGGCAAAAGTCAAAGAGAGGAAATTTACTATTATCGAGATACTGAAGTGTTTGCGGTGCGGAAGGGTCCCTATAAGGTTCATTTTGTCACGCAAAACGATTACGGCTCCCGGGATAAGACACAACATACACCTCCATTAGTTTACCACCTAGATCAGGATCCTTCCGAAAAGTACAACATCAGCCAAAAACATCCTGAGCTTATCCAGGAAGTGAGGGACCTACTTGAGAAGCACAAGGCTACCTTAAAACCTGTAGTTAACCAACTAGAGAGATAACATCCCCAGTCCCAGAAATTAAATAAGATAAAACCCAAGCTATCCCTAACGATACCGAGGATCAGTTTTATCGACAAAGAGGTAGGATGTACCTGTTCGTCTAAAGAGTAACAAGAAAGCTAAATTCAACATGCAATTATGAAAGCCACCAACCTTCCCAATTTACTTTTAACAGTAATTATAGCTTCTATTGGCACCTTTCCCTTCACCAGCAGAGGACAGGACAATGTTGAAGTCCAAAAATACAATGTATTGTTCATTGCCGCCGATGATCTTAACAACGATCTGGGCACCTATGGCAATACTTCGGTCCATTCCCCCAATATCGACCGCCTGGCGAGAAAGGGGGTTAGGTTTGACCGTGCCTATAACCAATTTCCTTTATGCAGTCCGAGCAGGTCATCGCTTCTTACTGGTCTGCGCCCCGACAATGTGGGGATCTATGACCTAAAGGTTCACTTCCGTGAACACCACCCCAATATTGTTACCTTACCCCAACTGTTCAAAAACAACGGATATTACACAGCAAGAGTGGGGAAGATTTTTCACTACGGTGTCCCTAGTCAAATTGGTACAGATGGGTTGGACGATCCCGCATCGTGGAGCCAAGTAATCAATCCTAAAGGAAGGGATAAGGCCGAAGAGCATCTTGTAATCAACAAAACGCCAGACAGGGGGCTGGGAAGCGCCTTGTCCTGGCACAAAGCTGAGGGATCGGATGAAGAACAGACGGATGGACTAGTGGCGAATGAAGCCATCCAATTGCTGAAGCAACATAAAGATAAACCCGTCTTTTTGGCAGTAGGCTTCTTCAGGCCCCACACACCTTATGTTGCACCAAAGAAATACTTTGAGCTGTATCCGTTAGAAAAAATTGAGCTGGCCAAAGAAAACGAAAATGATCTGGAGGATGTACCGGATGCGGCCATCTTTACCCGCCCTCCACACTGGGGTCTGGACGAAACGGATCAAAAAAAATCTCTCCAAGCCTACTACGCCAGCATCTCGTTTATGGACGCGCAGTTAGGGAGACTGTTGGAAGCCCTACAAGAGGAGGGACTTGCGGATAATACCATTGTTGTCTTTTGGAGTGACCATGGTTATAATGTGGGACAGCATGGACAATGGATGAAGCAAAGCCTCTTTGAAAATTCAGCAAGGGTGCCATTATTGATTTCGGCCCCTGAAGGATTGCGGGAAGAAGCTTCCGGAAGAACCGTTGAGTTACTGGATATTTATCCCACGCTGGCTGAACTTTGCCGACTTCCAGCACCGTCCCATCTGCAAGGCAGAAGCCTGGTGCCCCTGCTGAGGAATCCGGATGCCTATTGGGACAAACCGGCTTATACCCAAGTCAAAAGGAATGAAATCTTTGGAAGAAGCGTGAGGACGGAAAGGTGGCGGTACACGGAGTGGGATGAAGGACGAGCCGGAACCGAACTTTATGACCATCATCATGATCAAGATGAATTCACCAATCTTGCAGGAAAAAGCGGTTATTCGGACATAGAAAAGGAATTGGCTGCTCTATTGCACGCGGGTTATACCGGACCCTTTATAAAATAGCGGCAATTGGCCATTTGTTCACACCAAAAAAACACCAGAAATGCAAAGTCACGCCTGGGCGAGCCTGTTGTTTTTCATCTCCGTAATGGTCGCCTGTGCAGGAACAACAACCCGAAGAAGAACAGGTGGTTTCACCTACTTCTTCTAACGGTATTGTTTCCTGCCATGGAATATTCCTAACCGTTTTAGCGGAAGTTCCCCTACAAATCCTGTCGATAGTATGGCAAGCAAGGTTTCTGCTGAAGGCATGGTCTGGATAGAAGGTGGCGAATTTACTATGGGCGCTTCTGACAACAAAGGGAGAAAAGATGAATATCCCGCCCATGTGGTGCGGGTGGATGGTATTTGGATGGATAAAACAGAAGTGACCAATGAGCAATTTGCCGCCTTTGTGAAAGCCACCGGTTATATCACTGTAGCGGAAAGAAAACCGGATTGGGAAGAAATCAAAAAACAGCTTCCTCCAGACACAGCTAAGCCTCCGGAGCAAGCTCTAGTGCCGGCTTCCCTGACGTTCAATTCTCCGGAAACTCCAGTTGGAATCAACGATGTCTCCCAATGGTGGAACTGGACAGCAGGCGCCAATTGGAGAAAACCCAAAGAGCCTGAAGCACCATTGAGAAAGAAAATTATCCGGTAATCCATATCGCATGGGATAATGCCATGGCTTACAGCAAGTTTTTAATGGTTTTCACAAGCTTCGACTTTTTAAAAATATTTTCTATTCCCTACAAAATCGATAGGCTATGTTAGGATTTTTCAAAACCAACATCTACATTTGATGCGATAATGAAACTTCTTTTGTCAAGGGCTAAACATTTAACAAAAATAGGAAAGATACCAGGCGTTGCGAAGCCATAGCAACCTCAAAAAGACGGTGCTATATCCTGCCTTAATATAATGAAAAGATAAAAGATTTAATCAATGGTGACTACACATCTAATATCCAGATTATACTTCAGCAGTTTTATCTGCTGAGCGCTACATTCATTGGCTTTTATAAAACAAGCCGGAACCGCGGCAACGGTTCCGGCGACGTTGCTACAATCAATATTTATCCTGACAGATAACATCTTACTTATAACAACACCACAAATGTATCAAAAATTTTACCCAAGCCCGAAGCCTTTAGCAGACTTATTCCGATTGTACCTGGGCGTGTTGATTGATCCGGTCTATGGACATCTTCAAAAAGTTTTTGCTAAACAGCCTATATCCATCAATGGAGACCTTTTTAGCTCAAAATCAAGTCTGCTTCTCATTGCCATTGCCACCATGTCGCTGACGGGCACGGCTTCGTTTGCACAGCGTGTGGTAGAGGGAAAAATAACCACCCCAGAAGGCCTACCCATAGCCGGATCGACTATCCTGGTGAAAGGGACCAATGTTTATTCCGTAGCGGATGAAGAAGGCCAATTCAAAATTGAGGCCGTCAAGGATCTGCCTTTCTCCCTGCTGATCAAATTTGTCGGATTTAAATCCCAAGAGGTCCAAGTATCGGAACTTTCCAGCCCGCTGGAAATATCCCTAACCGAAGACTCCTTGCTCGATGAAGTCGTCGTTACTTCCCGGAGGCGTTCGGAATCTGTTCAGGCGGTACCTATTCCGATTTCTGTGGTTAACGGTGCCCTGATCAGCGACCTGGGTGCTTTCAACGTAAATCTCGTCAAAGAGCTTATCCCCTCAGTTCAGCTCTATTCGTCCAACCCCCGGAATACTACCTTAAATATTCGCGGATTGGGTTCCACCTTTGGCTTGACCAATGACGGCATAGATCCCGGAGTGGGTTTCTATGTAGATGGTGTATATAATGCCAGACCTGCCGCCGCCACACTGGATTTTATAGACATAGAACAAATCGAGGTATTGCGTGGCCCCCAAGGAACGCTTTTCGGTAAAAACACCACTGCTGGAGCGTTCAATATCACCACCAAGAAACCCAGCTTTACGCCAGGGGCGAACTTTGAACTCAGCTACGGCAATTATGGCTATATTCAAGCCAAAACTTCAGTGACAGGTCCCTTAGGCGAGAAATTGGCGGCAAGGCTTTCTTTTTCAGGAACCCAGAGAGATGGCCTTCTGGAGAATGTCAAAACCGGTGCTAAGGTAAATGATCTCAATAACCTAGGTCTCCGTGGACAGTTGTTATACCTCCCATCGGACAGGACTACCATTACTTTTGCAGGCGACGCATCGAGACAACGGCCAAATGGCTATGCGCAAGTGATCGCAGGAGTGGCACCCACGTTGCGGGCCGACTTCCGTCAGTTTAACCAGATCATCGCTGATCTTAACTATTCCCTACCTAGTCAAAATGCCTTCGACCGGTTGATCGATCACGACACACCTTGGAGATCAGGCAATGACCTGGGAGGCTTTTCGGTCAATGTGGATATAGAAATCGGCAACGGCACGCTTACTTCCACCTCTGCTTGGCGGTACTGGAACTGGGACCCCTCCAATGACAGGGACTTTACCGCCCTGCCCGTTCTTACTAAATCGCAGGGAACTTCCAAACACCAAAATTGGTCCCAGGAAGTGCGGTACTCCGGCGAGTTTTCTTCTCGATTAAACGGTGTCATCGGGCTTTATGCCATCGGCCAGGAACTTAACACCGATCCCGTACACATGGAAGAATCTGGCTCAGCCCAATGGCGTTTTTCTCAAAATTCAACCAATCCCTTATGGCAGACCCCGGGACTTCTTGATGGCTACGGCATTAAAACACGGTCCAAACTCAATACCTTTAGTGGAGCCCTATTTGGACAACTGGACTGGACGATCGTAGAAGGATTGCACCTTATGCCAGGCATACGTTTAAATTACGACAAGAAAGAGGTAGATTTTGACCGACAAACCTATGGCGGGCTACAGACCGACGATCCGGAACTTGTGGCGCTAAAAAACGCCATCTATAGCAACCAAGCGTTTAAAACCGAAATTGATGATCTCAATTGGTCGGGGCAATTGACCCTAGCGTACAGAGCCACTGATCGCCTTAATTCCTTTGCCACCTATTCCACCAGCTACAAGCCAGTGGGAGTAAACCTGGGCGGCCTACCCACCGCCAATGGAAGCCCCATGCTAGAGCTGGCGGTCATTAAACCGGAAACTGTCCATCATGCAGAAGTTGGGATCAAAACCAACCCGAGCAGCTCCTCCATGTTGAACATAACTTTGTACAATACGGAGATCAAGGATTACCAAACTCAGGTTCAGACGGCGCAATTGGGCGTAAACCGGGGTTACCTTGCCAATGCGGAAAAAGTAAGGGTGAGAGGAATTGAAGTTGATGCCAATACCAAAGTGAGCAATTTCCTTTCCCTGTATGGCTCTCTATCCTATACCGATGGAAAATATGTTTCCTTTGTCAATGCCCCGGTGCCATTGGAGGAGACAGGAGGCGAATCGACATTTAAGGATATTTCCGGCAGCGACCTGCCGGGTATATCCAAGTGGGCCACATCAATCGGTGGTGAATTATCTACTTTGGGAAATCTCTTCGGCAGGTCTGGAAAATTCTTTCTAGCAGCCGATGGTTATTATCGCTCCACATTTTCTTCCAGCCCCTCCCCTTCCAAGTATTTGGTAGTCCAAGGATATTCACTGATAAACAGCCGTATAGGATTCAGGGCATCGGATGGATTGGCCGTTTATGTGTGGGGCCGTAATTTATTGGACAAAAATTATTTTGAACAATTGCTTTCCGCAGGAGGCAATGCAGGGCACTATGCGGCAGTACTGGGGGATCCCAGAACCTTTGGCATCACCATACGGCATTCATTTTAACCTGATCCGTTCAGCCAGTGCCCCTGGTGAATGTATGGGTGAAAAGTTAAGCATACACTTGAAAATAGATGCCGCCGGGAAATTCCCGGCGGCATCTATTTTCAGGGGCAGGGAGGGAGAAAATCTTTGACTTACCTACCATAAATCCATGAAACTGTGAACCTTTTAGGTGGCCAAAGAGGTTGATTTGGATATGCAAAAAGCAATTTTTGGTAAGAGCCCTTCTGGTAAACGACTGGAACGCATCAAACAATCGCCTAATTACCGGAACGGTCAATTCCAGAACATCAACCCTACCCCATCCCTGACAGAAGGGAGCAGCTATTTCCAGGTGTTGTTCCAGTTCTTGTTCAACAAAACCCACAGCCTCTATCCCACTGAAAGACTTCCTTCGGTAAAAACCAATTTATTGGAATTGCCTAAAGACGAAAATATTTTGGTGTGGTTCGGCCATTCCTCCTACTACTTACAAATTGATGGAAAGCGCATTTTGGTCGATCCGGTGCTGAGCGGAAGTGCCTCTCCCATTCCCGGTACCAACAGAGCTTTTGCAGGCACTGACCTTTATGCCGTGGAAGAAATACCCGCAATTGATTATCTCTTTATCACCCATGACCACTACGACCATACGGATTATCATACTTTGGTAAAATTACGCCCCAAGATACAGCGGGTGATCTGTGGCTTAGGTGTGGGAGAACATCTGGAGTATTGGGGCTATGCCCCAGAATCAATTATAGAAAAAGATTGGGACGAGACGTTTGACCTGGAGAATGGTCTCTCCGTCCATACCACCACTGGCCGCCATTTTTCAGGCAGGGGCTTGAAGAGAAACAACACCTTATGGATATCTTATGTATTGCAGACACCGGACCTTTCTATATTTATCGGGGGCGATAGCGGGTACGACCGGCACTTTGCCGAAATAGGAGAGAAATATGGCCCTTTTGATCTCGCCATTCTTGAAAATGGACAGTATGATGCAAAATGGAAATACATCCATCTAATAGATGATGAGGTAATACGGGCAGGAAATGATTTGAGGGCTAAAAGAATATTGCCTGTCCATTCTTCCAAATTTGCCTTGGCCAACCATGCCTGGTTTGAACCATTGGCCAACCTCACCCAACTCAACACTGCATCAGACATACCGCTGGTCACTCCGATGATCGGTGAGCCCGTGTATTTAAGCCAAACCGACCAGGTCTTTAGTCAATGGTGGAACGGAAGAAAATAATTAACATAAATTTGTTCTGAAAGATGGATTTTAAACAAAAACTACTGAAATTCCTTTATCCCCTGATCATGCGCTTAAGCAAGTCCACTGAGGGAAAGGGCAAAATCATTTCCAATGAGAAAAGAATTGAGCCGATAATTTCTTTTTACGATTTGGCCCTCACCCAAAATAATGGGCAGAAGGTGAATTTTAGCCAATTTAAAAACAAAAAGGTGTTGCTGGTCAACACCGCTTCAAACTGCGGCTACACAGGTCAATATGAGGAACTACAGCAAATACATGAAAGGTTTCCAACGAAGGTGGCCATTCTAGGCTTTCCCGCCAACGATTTCAAAGAACAGGAAAAAGGAGATGACGATGAAATTGCCCAATTCTGCCAGATTAATTTTGGGGTGACCTTTCCACTCGCCAAAAAAAGCCACGTGCTAAAAGTCGATGGCCAACATCCCGTATACCAATGGTTGACCCAATCCGACAAAAATGGCTGGAACGACCATGAACCGGACTGGAATTTCAGCAAGTACCTGGTAGATGAAAACGGTGTTTTAACCCACTATTTCGGCTCGGCTGTTTCTCCTTTAGGCGAGGAGATCGGAAAAGAATTATAAAAGGGGTGAGCAATTAATGTATGGGGCTTAAGGACTGTGTCCTGACTAAATAGTTCCTGACTAATTTTCGTCCGTCCCTTTGATTATTTCGGCATATTTCGGGATGATAATGAAAAAAAATCGGAGACGAGTCAATGAATCAAAAGCCACTGGAAAACCGCTCAGGAATTGACATCAATTTGAGTGCCCCTAACCAATGCCCAATAGATAGGCTCCGGCGCGGAAAAAATCCAACGTGTTGTTTGGTTAAGCACCTTGTAGCATGAATGCTTGGGAGCCATGAACCGCTGCTGTTAATCTTTCCTTACCATAGCGTGCCTTTTGGAATGGGACTGCCCTGTCTCGTTATTCAGCAAACGATCCCTTGGGTTCCGCCAGCCCAGCATAGGTCTGCCTGATGATTTTACCGTTCCTGATCCCAAACGAATCGGTGGCATCAGGCGTAATTTACACGGACTCCTCCGCATAATCTTCCATCACCCCTTCAAGATCGTTGTTCACAAATGTTTCCCAATGATGGTCTAAGGCAGATTGAGTTGTCTCCTCGTTGATGACTTCTTTGGAAGAACCTATGCAACTTACCAGAAATAGAAAAAGGACAGCCAAGAGTGTATTTCGGATCATTCTATATTTATTTTATTCAACACAAGCAAAAACACCTGCTTTTTTATCTGAAGACAAATTTACACAGGTGTCAATTCCTTTTCACCCCTATATAAATACACCCACAGAAACAAAGCTTTAACATTTCCTTGTTTCTACTAATAAATTAGTTTATATTTATATTCCTTTACGAACAAACCAGTCTTGTCAACAGACTTTTGCTCGTAACATGGCCTTAAACAATCTTTAACCCTAAAACAATCCCTTATGATAGACAGAACAAATTTCAAATCGGGGAGAACAATATTTCTCCTGGCAGCCATTTCTCTAGTGGTTGTGTTTGTGGCGGTGGTTTCATGCATTCCGGATGAAATTCTTCAAGCGCCTGGCGAGCCCCAGGAAGTGTGGGTAGAAACGATAACCGACACACATAACGAGGTTTTTGATGTGGTAGAAAACATGCCAACTCCTGCCAGGGGGAATGAGGGGTGGAACCAATACCTTAGCGAAAACCTCCATTATCCCTCCAATGCGAAAAAGGAGGGGATTGAAGGAACGGTTTATGTGGCGTTCATCGTAAATAGCGACGGCTCCGTACGGGACGCCGAGATCTTGAGAGGCATAGGAGGAGGCTGTGATGAGGAAGCCCTCAAGGTGATAAAAAACGCGCCTAACTGGGAATCTGGAACCCAGGGAGACAAGAAAGTCAACGTTAGGATACGACTTCCTATCCGATTTGCCCTTCTCAACAACAGCCGAGAAGAGAGGGAAGAAACTTTAACATCTACGAGTTCAGAAGTCTTTGATGTGGTAGAAACTATGCCCTCTCCTGTTGGAGGTACCAACAGCTGGAATCAATACCTTGCCGGGAATCTCCGATATCCTTCCGAGGCTAGAAAGAAAGGAATTGAAGGAATAGTCTATGTGGCATTTATTGTGAACAACGACGGCACCGTAAGTAATGCCGAAATATTGAGGGGCATAGGCGGAGGCTGTGACGAAGAGGCGTTAAAAGTGGTGAAGAACTCACCGAAATGGGATCCTGGCATCCAGAGAGACCAAAAAGTAAATGTAAAGATGCGAATCCCTATCCGGTTTGCCCTTGATATCTGATCACCAAAAAGGCCCTTCTGGTATAAAAGGTGGACTGCTGAAGAAGCTGTTCACCTTTTTTTTTAGATGTTTTTGTAGTTATTTAAGGAGGCAGGTTACTAATATATTAAAACAACCACAAAGAACAATATGCCCCGCTCCATTGACGGTACTTTTCTGCAGCTGATCAACGACAATATCGGCATTCCCCATAAGATCAGCCGGATCTATGGGAGAAGCATCGAGGAGAGAGAGGACCTTCTGCAGGAGATGATGTACCAACTATGGCGGGCATTTGAAAGTTTTGACCAAAGATCCCAATTCTCCACTTGGATGTATCGGGTCTGCCTTAATACCGCCTTGACCTATAAGCGAAAATCAGGCAAGGCTCAGGCAGAAAGCATCTCTTTTTCACATTACGAAATCCCAGATCCATTGGTGGAGAATCAGGAAGAGGCCATTAGCCTCCTCTACGACGCCATCGCCAGCCTCAGTCCCCTCAACAAAGCGATCATCATGTTATCGCTGGAGGAACTGAGCTATGAAGAGATTGCACGAATTACTGGCCTGAGCCGATCCAACGTGAGCGTTAGATTGGTGAGGATAAAAAAAGAACTGGAAAAATCACTGAGAAAAAGATTAACCCCTTAGAATATGGAATTATATGATGATTTGAAAAGAAGATGGAAGGAACAGCCACAGGTTAACCCTTCCCAAGCCTACGATCCTGCCTCCTTTGGGAGAATGATCAAATCCCGCGTGAGAAAGCACACGGACAGGGCCATGCAATATTTTTGGTCGGCTTTTACCTTGCAGCTTATCCTCTACGGCTTGTTGGGCCATGTTATGATTATACATTGGCTGGAGGGGACGCTGTTTGTTGCAAGTCTGATTGGCATCCTGCTTCAATTGCCGTTTACTTACATGCTGATGAAAAAATTTAAGGCCATCGCCGTCACGAGACCTAAGGACGACGCCTCTTCCTCCCTGTACCAGTATGTCAGAACGAGACATCATCTGCTACAAGAATTTTATTTATTCAAACGGAACTATGAAAGGTTTTTGGTGCCTTTAAGCACCATTGTTGGCTGTTATCTTGTATTTGAACTGTATTTGCCGGGACAGATTTTGAACTACTGGAACAGCATTTGGGTACTGATCGTCATAACAATTATCTCTTGTGCGGTCGTGATCATGCAGGAAAACAGAAATAATTTCGAAGAGCCCCTTAAGCAATATGAAAGCATCTTAAAGGAGTTTGAGACAGATGCCGCTCGAGTTAAATGACTATGGCGACCTGAGGGATAAAGCCAAAATTTCCCGCAAATTCTCATGGATAATTTGCGGGAAATTTTATCATCCCCTATAACGGTATTGGTGTAAAATAGTCCCTAAAACTTTACTTTTTCCGGAAACGCATCAAGGTAAGGTCGCCCTTCATCAACAAAAGCTCCTCCCCCTCGAACCCGTAGGCATCTACTTGCTGCAGGGATTCCAGGAATACCATTTCACCTTCTCCGGGACAGAACATTTTAGTCGCCGCCAGTGATTTACCGATATCCAGGTGGTTTCCCTTTATTTCAAAAGGTCCGTTAAAACTATTGCAACTGGTATTGCCACTGATACGCCTTTCCTCGGAATCAAATGTGATCACAGGTTTTCTGCCTGGATACAGACCTTGAAAAGCAATCCTCCGCCCAGTAATATACACCATTTCCCAATCCCCTTCCAAGGCAGGTGATTTCGGTAAATCGTCTGAAAAAGAAGAGTTAAATTTGAGTTTCTCTGCCAAGTATAGATAAGGTTGGTGTAAATGGTGCATGAAAATCTTCTCCGCATCGTGGGGGAAGAGTTGATAATAATCTTGGTCTGCCTGTAGGACGATGGTTGTACCTGTACGTACATAGTCATTGCTTTGGTAATATTCCGGAGCTACAAAACCGGGTATGGCTTTACCCACACTTTTAGAGGTAATTTCACCCAATATTTTCTGGTAATTTTTTCGTGCTCTTCGGGTGGGCTTATACAGCTTATTGTATGCATGTTTCATGGCCACTCTGGCAACAAATTTCTGCTTCTTGATCACTTTCCCAATATTTTGGAAGGGGTTTACATCGTTAAAATCGTCCACAGTCTGTATAGAAACAGGCACTTCAGGCACCCAATCCGCTGAATTGACCACATTAAAGGCCCATCCATGTTGCGTTCTGGCTTCATAATCGTAGGCAAAGTAAAGATTTCCCGGTTTGGGTCCCGCACTACAATATGTCTTAAAACGAATATCAGCAGGAAGAAGCCCCTGTTCCTGCAGGTTATACAGATGGGCAGTTAACAGATAAGCGATAGCGCCGCCCTGACTGTGCCCCGTGATCAACATGTCCTTTATCCCTGCCTGGTAGCTTGAGTCTATTTTAGGCAGAATATCTTTGACCAAAAACGCAGTGCTGACCAACCAACCCACATGGACTGCGGCTTTCGGGTTATCAGCCAGATGATAAGAAAAAGTTTCTTCTTGGGAAATCTTTAATTCTCCGCTGGCCGGCACCATCGCCGCATACAGATTGGCCAACCAACTTTCACTCTTTTCGGTGGTGCCCCTCAGGCTGATCACCGCCAGGTCATTCCCTTTGGTGTACAACTCCCATTTGTTGTCCAAGCCCATAACGGAAGAGCTATAAGCCAAGGTGTATTCAGGAGGCGGCGGAAATTTCACCTGATAGGAAGAATCCCCGAAATGGGCCGTGATACTCAACAAATCAAGGTATTCCTGCTTGTTGAATCCAGGATTCAGCTGCTGTGCCCAACCAAAAGTTGAGGTAAAGAACAGTATTGACAGCCACAAAATTTTACTTTTCATGGATTTACATTGTTTTAGTTTAGCTATTTCTTCCTTCGAAGTGGCTCGAACAAATATTACCTGACCTAACCCATTTTTTAAACAAATAGTTGCCCGCCTTAATTTTGTAGACAACTGATTTCTTCTACGACAAGCAATAGGAATGGAGATATTAAATACCCTTAAACTCCCGTGATTGAATAAGAGAAAGCGTTTACCCGATATAAAATAGCAGGCAAGAAATGATTCCTTGCCTGCTTGTCTCCTATGCCCTACGCATTAGAATTTGGTGATCGATTTCTCTTCATTTCTAATCTGCTACTTCATCAATTATACCCTGGATTCTGCGCCAGGTTGTTGTTCCCCGAAATTGCTTGGGTAGGGATCGGGAATCTTTTGAGGTGCTCCGCGGTAGGTTGATGGTCCCACCACCTTTCTGTGGTAAACATGTCCCAGCGGATCAAATCGGTCCTTCTTCGGCCCTCACCCAAAAACTCAACGCCCCATTCGTCCAACATGCGGTATCCATCCAGATTCCCTGCCGTAACCGGATCAGGGTCAGCGCCATCAAAATTACGCGCACGGACTTCATTGATAAGACTTGCAGCGCCTGCTTTATCTCCAGCCCTCAGCTTGCATTCCGCCAGCATATAATAAACTTCTGCAAGGCGAAGGACAGGATTATCTGCACCCCAGCGGAGTGTACGGTCAGCATTATTGGGTATAGGAACCTTCACCAGCCTTACTCCGGTATTTTCCTCCCCTTCCGACATTTTGGAAGGCAGTTGGCTTACCGAATTATACTGCTTGCCCGGCCCCACTTCACTGAACCTTGCCACCTGATCGACAAATACCAGAGGTTGTCCATTGTACTCTTCACCCCCAAGAATCTGCTCCCCGGAGGGGGTAAGGTGGTTTCCTACAATAAACATCCCTTCATATCGCCCGCCACCATTGTATTTATAGTTCCTCTTCCTTAGATCGCTGTCCTCGAATTTTGCGAAGGGAGAGCCCAGCTTAAATTCGGTACTGTAAGGCGTCCCGTCGGGTTTTAACGAAGGAGTCAAATGTGCCCCGTTCCATGGCCCACCATCGATGTCAAAAAACTTTACTGTATTGTAGTGGTAGAAGGGATTAAAAAACCAGTCATACTGCAAATAGTTGAATTCTGAAGGTATAGACCAGATGATTTCCGGGGACATGTCATTGGAAAAGGAATGCGGACCGTACCAGTTAGCATCCAGGGCATAATCCCCGTATTTTTGGTCGATAATATCCTGGGCTATCACTTGGGCTTCGGCAAACCTATCTTCGCCTGTATAAGCTTCTGCGTTAAAATACAGCCTCGCCAAAAGTGCTGCCGCTGCCGCTTTTTTCATGGCTCCTTCTTCCCTTTGTCCTGCTACCTTAGCGGGCAGCTTGCCGATAGCTTCCAGTAGCAATCGTTCTATATGGTCGAACGTCTCCTTATCGGTATTGCGTGGCAAGGCTTCTTGGTCTAAAGATTCGAAAATCGGCATTCCACCAAAATAATCTAGGCCACGCATATAAAAGAAGGCAATCAGCGTATTCAGTTGATTGAGGTGGTCATCCTTGTCCGCCTGTGATAGGGCCAAAGACTCATAATCCAGTTTCTCCAAATCCTGTTTGGTATCCAATGCCAACGCGACGCCCATTAGGGTACCTCTCCATGAGCCCCAGATCCAGCCGTCATCCTGGGTCCACCTGTGGTAATGGTACCGTTCGTTTTCCCCACCGTTGTACCAATGCCTTCCCTTGGTAGTGATGGCAAGCTGGTCAGCGGTGTATTCCTGAAGGTTCCACCGATCTTCACCCACGTACCAGCGGGCATGTGTGAAGGGCCTGTAAAGGGCTGCTTTTACATCCTTTTCACTTTTAAAAAATGTTTCCGGAACCACTTGATCATACCATTCCTGTTCCAGTTTGATACAACTTGCCAAACTTATAAGAGGAATGAGAAATAGCGTTTTATATATGGTTTTGCTTTTCATGTTATTTTGTCTTTTGATGTTGGTAAATCGTTGGAGCCTTTAAAAATTAACTTGGACTCCCAGCATGAATGTGCGGGTCTTAGGATAAGCGTCCCTTTCTTCAAACCCTGGATCCAAGCCGTTGATATTGACTTCGGGATCCAAGCCGGAATATTTGGTAAACACGAACAAATCCCTGCCCGTCGCATAGACCCTAAGGTTCTGCAATGGCTTGAGCATCTCTCGCGGAAACGTATATCCAATACTGATGGCATCGACTTTGACAAAATCCCCCTTCTCCAGCCAATAGTCGCTCAGTTCTTTTTCGCCCGTGATGTGCTTATGATCTTCGTAAGCTTTCTTCAGTACGTTTTGTCCGGCCACATTAGGGACACTGTAGTACATATTGATCATGTTGAAGACATCATAATCCAGCCAGCTCCGCATGTACACGCTTGCATCAAAGTTCTTATACCTCACATTGTGGTTCCAAGATAAAATCACACGGGGGATGGCATTTCCGACGAAGGATTTATCCGCATTGGTCTTGGTGCGCTGGGTGACATCAAAGGCATTGCCTTCCTCGTCATATAACATCCAGTTTCCTGCATCGGTAAATCCTGCATGACGCCAGATAAAGAAGCGCCCGATTTCTTCCCCAGGATATAATCTCACGGCATTCCCCGGTGAACCCGGGGCAGGGAAACCTTTTCGGTCCTGAAAGGTCGTACCGCCCGACAGGGAAGACAGGATACTCTTGTTATGTGAAAAAGCTAAGGTAGTGGAGTAGTCCCAATTTTGGCTTTCCACGATCACGCCCGTGATTTCGCCTTCAAAACCCCTGTTTTCCATATTCCCTACATTCATGGTCGTCAGGTCATGTATAGCCGGGGGCTGGGACACACTGATATTGTAGATCATGTCATCCACTTTACGCACGTAATAATCAAACCTTCCGGTCAATCTGTTTTCGTACAACCCGAAATCAAAGCCGACATTGAGTTCTTTTTTTACCTCCCATTTGATATCCGCATTCTGATTATGCCTTACCCCAAAAGTTCTCATCCAGGTATCACCTGTCAACCACCAGGTATCGGGGCTATACATCCTGAAGGCGGTCTCGGAGCTGAATCCCTCATTGCCGGTCTCTCCGTACCCCCCACGTATCTTAAGATCACTGATTACATTGCTGTTGCTCAAAAAACTTTCCTCTGAAACACGCCAGGCAAGAGATACTCCTGAAAAGGTGCCCCAGCGATTGTCTTCGGCAAATTTAGACGAACCTTCGTGTCGCAGAGAGGCGGACAACAAATACCGGTTTTTGAAAGAGTAATTTACCCGCCCAAAAAACGCAGCCAACTTCACCCAAGGGCTTTTCCAGGACGCCATCCCTGCACGGCCCTCAGGAAGGAAGGTTCCTGTTCCCAAACTGTGTTCTTCCAAGCCATCCACCGCAAAATTGGAGTTGTTGGCCGAAAAACCCTGGCCGTTGAAATCCTGATAACTATATCCCAGCACGGCGTTGATGCTGTGGTCTTCCATTATCTTGTTATAATTGGCAGTCCACTCGAATATTTTATCGTTCCACTTGCTGTACCCTTGGCTGGCATATCCATCTATGTTGTTTAGCCTTGACTCCCGATGCTGGGAAGAGCGGTAAAAAGTAGGATGTTGGGATCGGTTGTTCACCCCTACCATGACGGAGGTGTTCAAATCCTCAGTAAGGTTGATCTTCAAGGTCGTGTTGGCCATGAGATCCTTGTATTCATTCTGATTTTTTCTCAACATGACTTCCGCAACAGGATTCCAGTATTCGTATCCACCCGTCCAGACATTGTATCCTGTGGGATCTGTGGGATCGTAAGGAGTTTCTGTTGGATTTAACACCAACGCCATGTTGAAGATACCGTTGTTGTTGTAGGGATCTTGGTTAAGGGTATGGAAGTCGGAATTTCTGTGGTTATAACTTACACTGGAACTGATTTCTGCCAATCCGTCGAGCAATTTAAAGTCACTGTTTATCCGGCCACTATATTCCTCCCGGGTGGATCCGATAGCGATCCCTTGGGCATCCCTATAGTTGAATGTCGCGTAAACCTGGGCGTTTTCGGCACCTCCATTAAGGTTTAAGACATGCCTTTGGCTAAAGGGATTTTTGTTGGTGACCTCATCATACCAGTCCGTACGGTGTCCCAGATCCTCCCCGCGGTCATTGGCGAGAAATTCCTCAGCAGACAACACTTCAGGCCTGCGCCTCACGGTTTCGACGTAACCTTCAGTGGTGTAGGTGAAATTCACCACGCCCGCCTGTGGCCGCTTGGTCGTGATCAGGATAACCCCGCCTGATGCCCGTGTACCGTAGATCGCGGCCGCAGAAGCATCCCGCAGGACGTTGATGGACTCTATATCCTCCCGCACCACGGTACTCAAACTTCCTCCAGGCACGCCGTCTATGACGATTAACGGTCCTTGTGAGGCATTAATGGAATTAATACCCCGTAGCTGCACACTAAGGCTGGAATTGGGATCCGAGCCGTTAGAGGATGCAATGGTGAGGCCAGGAACCTTACCCTGTATGGCCATCAAGGGAGATACTGCTCCCTGGATCAGGTCCTTTTGTTGCATCGTGGTGACTGCGGTAGTGAGGTCGCGCTTTTCAACCGTTCCATATCCCACGACTACCACCTCTTCCAAAGCCGCCACATCCTCTACCAGGGTCACATTAATGACACTTTGGCTCCCTACGACGATGTTTTGCGTCGTAAATCCGATAAAGGAAAAAGTCAGGGTGGTGCCCTCTTCTACAGACAAAGTGTAATTGCCGTTTAGGTCTGTAGCTGTCCCTGTAGTAGTTCCCTGAACAGAAACAGTCACCCCTGGAATCGGCTCCCCATAATTATCCCTAACGGTTCCTGTTATTGTAATGGGGTCTTCTATCTTGTCAGTAAAACCTGTTTCTTCAACGTCCTTCTTTGCCTCTGGGGCGATGAGCGGATCTATCGCATGCGAAGGAAGCGAGATGTGGAGAAACAATAACTGTATCACAAAGCCATAAAAGAGGCGTTTTGGTGACATACGAAATGCCCTTAGTAATTTGTTTTTCATAATTATTAGTAGGTTTATTGGTGAACGTTCAGGTTGTCCTCAGGGACGTATCGACATCAAGGAGTATCCCCTGGTTTTGGCAGTCGAATAGAGTCGGTGTTTACGGGCTGTTTATTCTTTCCATAGCTGAGAATTTATGTTATTTTTTAACTTTTTGTTCTCTTATTAAGCCTGGTCCTCGTGGGAAGGCTGAGAAATTGCCCTCCCCATGCCGCCTGTAGGCAGTTTTTTGTTTTTAATTCAAACAAAATGAAAGTAATCATTTTGATGGACAAAACCATATCTTCTCACCGATTTTTGAATTATCCGTGGATCAAATAGACGATTTCTTTTTTCATGGAAAAGCCGAAGTCCGTGCATAAAAAATTGGCTGTTTGAAGAACTCATTCTCCACTTGATCTTATGTCTGATGGTTCAATATCTTCGGATTGGCTTCGATTTAGTGTAGGGCAAGGGAGCATTTCACCCAGCTCCACACGGATAAGGTCCATTCCTTTGGTAAAGAACGCTGAGCAATCTTAAAGGATAGGGCAATACTTTGGCTTAAAAAAGGCATCTTGATGTAGATCAACCCATCCTCGCAAGGATGCGCCCTACCATCCAACTAAAAAATCTGTAAAAAAACAAACTTGGTTCTTCGTCCTGACTCCACTAAGGCTACCAATCCTGGCTTTTTGTTCAAGGATTATCACGCGGTACTGTTAACAGCAGCATTCGCAATCATGAGGACTTTTCTGCATGATCCGCGAATGCTGTGTAAGGAAATAGCTTGGTCAGCAACAAGGAAACGATCTCGTCAAAGCCAACAATTACATTTGAATAATTTTGTCCATCCGCTGTGAAATATCTGCAAGGCGGATCCTATCTCCACCCGGAACTTCCGCTGTAATCCATTCCCCTTTGTAATTGATTTTTCTCAGCGCTGCCATCACCGCGGGCCAGTTATTGTCGCCTTCTAACAATTCTACATCAAATCCTTTCCATAGCCCCTCATCATTCATTTTCTTCCTGCTGTACTCCTTAATGTGCAGCTTCACGATCATGCGGTGATCGAGGACTTCGATCCAATGTTCCGGCCAACCATATCTTAAAATATTGCCGATATCGAAATACCATCGGACAAGCGGATGGTCGATGGTGTCCAAAAGCTCCTTGGCTTCCACTGGACTTAGGATAAAGTTGTTCCACACATTCTCCAGTCCTATTGTTATGCCAGTTTTCTCAGCGGCTGGAATGAGCTTACGGATGGAATCCAGGGCATTTTTGTACGCCTCCGCATAGGAAACTTTCTCGTTCACAACGCCGGGAACCACAAGCACCGTATCCCCTCCCAGTTCCTTGGTCTCTTCAAGAGATTTCGTTATAGAATCGATAATAAACTGCCTGACGGAAGGATCGGGATCAGACAGTGTTTTTGACCAATGGTCTTTATTCACCGTACTGGGTATGTCAATTCCTGATTTATTTTTTGCGTCCACGAGTTCCTTGAGATTGAACTCTACGGGGCTGTTAAACTCTACCCCCTGAAAACCCAGGTCTTTTACCAATTTCAGTTTATCCAATAAGGGAATTTCTTCCTTTATCATTCCGAATCCGAGCCCCTTTTTTAAGGTTGGCATCTCCGGCTTAAAAGAAAAATTCTCCGATTTGCCGGCCAAAGGTGCCGTTAGCAATCCCCCAGCCAACAGAGAGGCGGACTTAATAAAATCTCTTCTGATCATAGTATTTGAATTGTTGTTTAAGCTAGAAGACCGCTCTCAAGAGCAGCTTGTCGTTCCTAATAAAATTTGAAAAGAGGATGTACAGCTGACAAGAACTCTACACTGATCTATCCCTTGACAAATATAACCAGCAATGTGTCTTGCACAAGTAGAATGACCCGTATTAAGCCAATACAGCGTATTTTTCTTAAGAATCGGGCCTCCGGATTCAGGGGAATGTCCCCGTCATATAACCCCAATAGAAATAACCCAATCATATCTCTGCATAACGCATCACGGAGACGCTGTTATAGGATTCAGATCTGGAATCGAACACCTTATCATCCAAGCTAAACTTAATAATATAATATCCTGTCAGACTGTATCCTGAATTGGAGGGTGCTGCTGAGCCGTCAGAACGTTTATAACCCAAAGATCTGATGGTCTGAGCCAGTCTGGGATCACGGTCAACCATTTCCTCCGTAAATAGTTTTTCATTGTATCCGTTTTGATCGGTAAACCGAGTCCCGTCCTTGAGAAGATAGGTATTGATAAACTGTCTGGTCAAACTCCAACGAGAACCTATCGTTGCCGAATTGAAATTCCAGGTGATCGCATGCCACCTTCTCAACGAACTATTGTACAAGTTTGCCCACATTATCTCCGAAGAAACAGGATTTTCGGAAACAAACAACGTCCTATAATCCCTGTCTGGATTTCCTGTAGAATGTAGCGAATAATGGTTCGAATCAATGATTTCCTGAGCAGCGTCTGCGGCATCTTTTAACCATTGTTTGGATGTACTCTGTAAGCCGAGATTCTGGTGGTTTTTTCTGAATGTTGCATTCCTGCACAAAGTCCTGATCAGACACTATGGATAAGCCATATTGAAAAAGTTCTTTGGCAAAATGTCTGTACAACCCTTCCAAGCCACCCTTGTCACCCTCCATAAGCCGACTCCATAAGCGGTTTACATCGGCAATTTCATCATCGCTAGCCAGACCTTTCACTAAGAGTTATATTGGGTGTTTGATAGGATAAACAATAATACCTAAGGTTTCTCTAAATACAAAAAAAAGAGATATAGGAGAGATTTTTTGACCCTGTTAAAGCATCAATAACAAGCCACCTGCTTGATACAGGCGGCTTGTTTAGGATTACTTAACGATCTGGACCGTCGCCACCACCGGAAGGTGATCTGACGGATAGCGCCGGTCTTTGGCATCTGTCAACACACCATATTTGGCCACTTCAAAATGATCACTGACAAAAACATAATCGATACGGTTTTTAAATGGAGCATCAAATTTAAACGAATTAAAAGTGCCAACGGGCCCATAAGGAGGCATTTTGGTAATGGAATAGGCATCGTTCAAGAACGTGGAAAGAGTTTTAATCTGCTCTGTGTCAGGCGTAGAATTAAAGTCACCTGTGCAGATAACCGGGGCATCTTTGGCTATTTCTTTGATTTTTTCTACCATCAGCTTTCCTGATTCCCGTCTGGCGACCACACCCTCGTGATCGAAATGGGCATTGAATACAAAGAATTCCTCCTTAGTATCCTTGTCCGAGAATTTTGCCCAGGAGGCTATTCTATTGCAACAGGTAGCGTCCCATCCCAAACCCGGCTCATCCGGGTTTTCTCTCAACCAGAAGTCCCCTGACTCCAGGATCTCAAAACGGCTTGTCTTATAAATTACTGCGGAATGCTCGCCCGCTTCCTTGCCATCATCACGTCCCCCGCCGAAATAGGCATATCCCGGCATCTCCAGCAGACCATCCAACTGGTGCTTAAAACCTTCCTGAGTACCAATGATGTCGAAATCATGGTACTGGATCAAGGCCTTGACGTTTTCCTTTCTATTGGGCCACGCATTCAAGCTGTCACGTGGGGTATCCATGCGGAGGTTGTAGGCAGCTACCGTGATGGTGGGATTTTGGACTTCCTTTTCAGTACAGGCCAAAGCGGTGGAGAAAAAAACCAATAGGACAATTAAATGTTTCATAGAAAATAAACTTGTTAGGGTGATATATGAAAATTAGAAATAGGACATGAAAGTTAAAGAATGGATCGGATGTCCGATCCATTCTTTACTCTTTGGCCATGTCCCTCAGCAAATTACCAATCTAAATTTTGCCCCAAAGCAGGATTACGGTCCCTGTCAGCTTCGGGGATAGGGTAAAGATACTTTTTATCCAACCATTCCCGCACTCCTGGATTAAAAATCACTTCTCCCGAAGTTCCATTGGACAACTGGAGCCTTCCTGGAGCCGTGGATGGTGACACATCCACGAAAGCTATAGAAGGATTCGATGGGCTTGGTTGTGCGCCTTGATAAAAGGATACATCCATAATACCATCGCCATTCAAGTCGTATTCTCCAAGTGCCGGAACGTACATGCCGTTTTTGGGAGTCTCCGCAAAGAGCTCGCCCAAGTGCCACCTTATCAAATCCCCCGGACGAAGCCCTTCAAATATAAGCTCAACAGCCCGCTCACGAATTACCTCCAATAACACCGGATCGGTAAATTTTCCTCGGTAATAATCCACCAAATAGGGATCTGCCACCGTCGGTAAGGTGGTCAATGTGGCCCCTGTAATGCCTGCCCGCTCACGCAGTGCCCCTATGGTCTCCGTCCAGTCAGCAGAAGTCATTGTTCCCAACTCTGCCAATGCCTCTGCCTTATTCAACAACACTTCGGCATAGCGCATAATAATGTGTGCATTGTCGTTTCTGCTTTCATCATCAAAAGGAAACCTCTCATCATAACTCCATTTGATCGGCTGGTAGCCGGTAAAGGTTTGGTTAAAATTAGGAGGAGCAACTACCGGAACGCCGTTCTCGGTACGGCGATAATCACCTAAGCGGATGGTCTGCTTAAGACGCAAATCCCTATCCTTCACCTCTTCTACAAATGGCGTGGTGAAATAATCCGGTTGGTTGGTAAATGGAGTACCATCCAACTTCAAATACATATGGACGAAGTTGCGGGTCAAGCTGGGTCGGTTGCCATAGGTCGGACTGATAAATCGCCGGTTGGCGGAACTGAACACCTGAAGACTTGCATCCAGTGCCACGGCCAATATCGTCTCATCCGCGTAAGGAGTTTTGGTGATAAACAGTTCTCGGTAGGAACGGTCCTCTATTGCCCCATGATGGATGGTAAAGCCGTTGATGTCATTGGCTGCTTCCACCACCTCCTGATACCAGGCATCGGCGGTAGACTGCATATTGTAGGTGGTATGGTATTTCCTCAAAGATGCCTCATAAAGTGCTATTCTGGTTTTATAGGCTCTTGCCACATTTTTTGTGATTCGGGTAGAGGAAGGATCCGAGGTCAACGTGATGTTGTCAATCGCAAAATCGAGATCAGCCAACACCTTATCCATTACTTCAAAACGGTCCGTGCGTGGTCCGTGAAGGGTGAGGCTATCCGTAATTTCGATGGTCCTATCAATCCATGGCACGTCCCCAAAACGCTGAACCTTGTCAAAATAGAACAAGGCACGGAAGAACCGGGCCAAGCCGATGTAGTGGTTCTTTTCCGGCACCGGACTATTTTCTGCATTTTCGATAAAATAGTTGATGTTGCGGAGATCGCTCCAGTTCCATCCGGAACTCGTAATGGAACTAAGGGCTCCGGGTGCCAGATAGTTATCCACCCCGTTTCGGGCGATCAAATCGGTTCCATCATCATCTTGAAACACGCCCACGTCGGTATTGGGCAAAATGTCATAAAAAGAGGTGGAATACAATTCAAGACCACTGGCCGAACCGAATATCGCCTGCTTTGAGCCGGTATCTACAGGAACTTCATCCAAGTTGCACGAAGAGAACGTCAAGACGAACAATGCTAATAGTATATATGGTAGTGTCTTCATGTTGATTTAATTTAGAAATTTATGGTTAAGCCTGCGGATAGGGCTTTGAGCATCGGATAGTTGTACCCATCCCCACTTGAACCACCACTCAAATCCCTATCGGAGCCGTAGATGTTGGTCACATCCGTATCCTTGGTCCATTTGTACATGGGCGACCAGGTCCAAAGGTTTTCGGCCGAAAGGTAGATCCGGACGTCGTTGGCCTTGATCTTCGAGATGAGCTGCTTTGGCAGCGCGTATCCGATCTGCAAATTGCGAAGCCTTATATAGGAAGCATTCTGCAAAAAACGGTCGTTTGGCATGTTCAAAACACGGCCTGATCCTTGGGCGATGTAGCCCACAAGGCGCGGCAGATACGCCTCGAAATTTCCCAGTTCTTCCCTGAACATATTGTCTTCATGCCAGCTGGGATATTGGTTGTAAGGACGGTTGTATTGTCCCCAGAACCTTGACTCTGGCGCTGGATAGTAATCCTGTTTTAACACCCCCTGGAAGAAAGCAGACACGAAAAACCCGTTCCAATCAGCATTCAGATTAACCCCGTAAGAATACCGGGGTTCAGAATTACCAATAATCGTTTTGTCTCCTGAATCGCCGACACGGTTAAGCCCATGGTAGATCTCATCGTCTCCGTCCAGGTTTTTGAATTTGATGTCGCCCACGTAGTTCTTCCTGGTATTGGTATTGGGGATGTTGGCTTGGGAAGGCGAATTGGCAATTTCATCCTCCGATTGGAATAGCCCCTCTACCCGATAACCCCATATCTCCCCGATCCGCTGACCTTCATAATAGTCCGTTAACCTTTTTTCCTCATTGTTGTATTTTGTGATGATGGCACGGTAGTCGGACATCACCACGCGGACATCATAGTTGAACGGCTTATCGGCTACCGTAAATGCATCTCTCCACGTTACCGAGAGTTCCCATCCTGTGGTCTCCAAGTCGGCATAGTTTCCTTTCGGCACTGTGGTGCCGTAAATTGCAGGTAACGTAGGCCCCGTGGTAAACATATCGGTGGTCCAACGGCGGTAAACATCCCCCGTAAATTGGAGCCTGTTTTCCAAGCTGGAGAAGTCCAGTCCTATATTGCCCGTGGTAGACGTTTCCCAAGTAAGCCCTGCAGGGACAACACCCGGTTGCCTTGTGGCTTGTGGCCGGATACCGTTGATGATCCGCCCCAACTGGGAGATCCCAAAGTTTTCGGTGAACGAATAGGGACTGATGTTCCCGTTACCCAAGGACCCATAAGATGCACGCAGCTTCAACGTGGTCAGCAGGCTTGGATTTACCCTCCAGAATGACTCTTCTGAAACTGCCCAACCCACCGATGCAGAGGGAAAGAACGCCCATTGCTGATCGTTTGGAAACTTGGAAGAACCATCATAACGGCCATTCACTTCTAACAAATAACGGCCATCGAAATCATAATTCACCCTGAAGAAGCCCCCGGCAATGGCCCATTTTTGGTAGCCACCGGTGGTGACAATACTCTGCCCCAAGGCCAGGTTGATATCATCTGCATCCGCATAAACAATCCCATTACGTCGTGCAGTAAGGTTTTGATAAACAGAATTTTCATAGTTAAATCCGGCCAGCAACCCAAAATTATGGACATCATTAAAAGACTTCAGGTAGTTGGCATAGATGTTTGTCGCAAAGTATTCAGTGGTCCTTCTGCGTTCCTGAAGGTCGTTGGTATTGGTACCCGTGTAGCCTGTTACTCCCTGATATCGGCTGTAGGGAACCTGTACACGGTTTTGCTGCGAATTGATATCCGTGGTTTGAAAGGTAAAATCAGCATTCAGGGTCAGACTTTTGTCGAAAAACTCGGCCTTGGCCGATGTCCTGTTCTTCAGAAAACGCTGCACGTTGTCGGTACCGTTTTTCCCTATATAATAGTCTCCCACAGTATAGGCTGCAGGGAATGACAGGGAGCCGTCGGGATTCAACAGCGGCGCCAAGGGGTGGCCTTCGTCCGCCATATTTCTCCAGATACCACTCCCTTCACCCACATTCAAGGGTTGGAAGTAGGTCATCCTCGAGTACTCCGTGTTGTTTTCCAGCCGTAGCCAAGGAGTCAGTTGAATGGCACCTTTGGCCCGTAAATTATACATGGCATATCTGTCAGAATTATATCGGAACAATCCATCTTGGCCATTGTAACGGCCACTTACATAGAAGGAAGTCTTATCATTCCCACCAGTCAATGTGAGATTATGATCCTGTGCCAAGAACTGGTCCTTATACAATTCACTATACCAATCGGTGCTGTAATAATACTCATACTCTCCGGTAGATGGATTTACCTCTATCCTTGGCAGAGAAGGATCTTCCCAACGTCTCTTTATCTCTGCCAAATAAGCAGGAGAAAATGGCAAGGTTTTATTGATGGCGGTAGGTGTATTGCCGTTGTCGTTCCACCTTGCCCAAGCATCATTAAATCCCTGCGCCCATGGATAGGATTCGGTGATGTTGTCAGGGACCGTCGTGGGCGATTTGAGCGAAAAATTCGTGGAATAGGTAATCGAAGTTTTTCCCTCGACGGCAGATTTGGTCGTGATCAAAACCACGCCGAAGGCAGCACGCGCACCATAAATGGAAGCTGACGCGGCATCTTTCAGTACCGATATGCTTTCGATATCATTGGGATTTAACATGCCTGGATCACCCTCTACCCCATCTATCAAGACCAAGGCACTTCCTTGCTGCCCTATGGAAGTTGTTCCCCGGATATTAAAACTGGGGGATTGGGTCGGCTTGCCATCAAACATCTTGATATTCAAGTTGGGTACCGCCCCCACCAATCCCTGGGCAACGTTGGGAATGGGACGATTTTCGAAGACTTCCGAAGTGATCTGGTCCACCGCACCTGTAAGATTGGCTTTCCGCTGTATGCCATAACCTACAACGACCACCTCATCCAAGGCGGAAATATCTTCACTCAGCGTAACGTCAATGACGCTCCGCCCTCCGATGGCTATGCTTTGACTCTCAAATCCAATAAATGAAAATACCAAAGTAGAACCTTCAGGCACTGTAAGCGCATACCTGCCGTCTAAATCGGTTGCGGTACCTGTACTCGTGCCAGTTAACGAGACCGTTACACCTGGAAGGGGTTCCCCAGAGGTGTCCTTAACTGTACCAGTAACCGTTACATCTGCTACAGATGTAGCAATCCCTGCAAGGGGCTCCCCTTCATACGCCAAGCCATGCCCCATGCTCAAACAGAGGGTCGTAATGGCTAAAGAGAAATATCTAGTCATGTGTAACACATGCTTGAGTAAGCTTTTTTCCATGTCTTTATTGATTAATTAAGTGATTTGTGGTTTGTTGAGACACCGTTACCGGCAAGGGAAAACCTTCCCACTTATGGCTCCGCACGGAACCAATCCAGATTGTTGATTTTACATACATAGGCATTTTCTTGATTATTTAGGGTGTACAATATTTGACGCATGCCATCCATACCAAGTGGTATTGATCAGGTTCTACGCGAGCTATTCCCCCCTCCATTTTCGGGAGCAAAAGTGCGGACCTTTTTAGAAATTTATCCTCAATGACAGGTAATCGATAAGTTAAGGATACCCAGTCATTATTAACACTAAATTAATCCCGCTCAAGTGGGATCCATTCTTAATTTGTTACACTGGAAAGGATTAAACTATCTGAAATATAACAATAAAATGATGGATCTCTATTTTTAGAAGACCCGAATGTTGGCTTAATTCTGAACAATTCCCTTCCACAGGAATCCTATTTCCCTTTTTACCAAACTTTTTTCAACTTCTAAATATACCCAAGCATGGGTATTCTTCGGCCGGTAGAAATAGCCTAGATTTGATGGAACAGAGTCTCTTTTGGATCGCCGGCGCAGACCTCATTCCTGCCACTACCGCTGACACACACCCAACGGATTATGACCCATGTGATCCTGCCTCAAAACCTTGCAAGCTTATGAAAAACTACCCTAAACAAACGGTCTGGCCAGCGATAGTAATTGTTGGTTTCTTTGCCTGTACACGTACAGAAAAGGCACCCGAACTCGTCCCGGCAGAGCCTGTGGCCATGGAGGACTTTTTTAAAGATGCAGAGCGAAGCCAATACAGAATATCCCCCAATGGAGATATGATCTTATTTTCCGCTCCCCACAAGGGGCGTATGAACGTGTTCGTACAGACCTTGGGCGATACCAGCGCCGTTCCGATTACCCATGAAACAGAACGGAGCATTTATAACGCCTTTTGGGAAAGCGACGACCGGATAATATTTATTAAAGATATCGGGGGAGATGAAAACACCCATATCCTCTCGGTAAAACCCGACGGGTCCGAATTGAAAGACCATACCCCCTTTGATCAAGTATTAGCCGGGGTGGTGGATATATTGGAGGACAGGCCGGAAGAAATGCTTATCGAACATAACGGACGTAACCCTGAGATCTTCGATGTGTACCTCCTTAACACCGCTACCAATGAAATGAAAATGGTCGCCGAGAATCCGGGCAACATTGTGAGCTGGCTCACCGACCACGACGGTAAAATCCGTGCGGCCTTTACTGCCGATGGGGTCAATAACAGTTTGCTTTACCGGGAAACGGAAAACGACGCTTTCAACACCGTGGTGACAACGAGCTTCAAGGAAACGCTCTTCCCGGTTTTGTTCACTTTCGACAACCAGCATCTTTACTGCCTGTCCGACCTTGGCCGTGACAGGTCCGTACTGGTAACATTTGATCCAAAAGCAGGAAAAGAAATGGAGGTGATTTACGAACATCCCGATGTGGATGTAGAAGGTGTCGATTATTCTAGAAAACGCAAAATGTTGACGGCAGTCTACTACGAAACCGACAAGCCCAAAATGCACTTTTTAGATTCAGAAACAGAGAATATCTACAACAAGATAAACAGCGAACTCCCTGATTATACCAACAGGATCACCCGTAAGAATAAAGAAGAAAACAAGTTGTTGGTGCACTCCAACAGTGACCGGTATTATGGCGGCTATTATTTCTATGATGTGGACAAGGGGCAGCTTCAAAAACTTGCGGATTTTATGCCGGGATTGAAAGAAGACAACATGGCCATTATGAAACCCATTACCTATACCTCCCGAGACGGGCTTACCATACATGGATACCTTACCTTGCCTAAGGGTGTGGAGGCCAAAAACCTTCCGGTAGTCATCAACCCACACGGAGGACCCTGGGCTAGGGATAGATGGGGTTTTAATCCCGAGGTACAGTTTCTGGCCAACCAGGGTTATGCTGTATTGCAGATGAATTTCAGGGGATCCACCGGCTATGGCCGTCAGTTCTGGGAAGCCTCTTTCAAGCAGTGGGGACGCACGATGCAGGACGATGTGACCGATGGCGTAAACTGGTTGATTGATGAGGGGATTGCAGACTCTACCCGGATTGCCATCTATGGCGGCAGTTATGGTGGCTATGCGGCCCTTGCTGGCGTCACCCTGACGCCCGAGCTGTACGCCTGCGCGGTGGATTATGTAGGCGTATCCAACATGTTTACCTTTATGAACACCATCCCCTCTTACTGGGAGCCTTTACGCCAAATGTTTTACGAAATGGTGGGGGATCCGGAAAAGGACAGCCTGCTGCTTGCTGAAGTTTCCCCGGTATTACATGCAGAAAAGATCCGCGTCCCGCTGTTGATCGCTCAGGGAGCCAATGACCCCAGAGTCAACAAGGACGAGTCGGACCAGATGGTGGACGCCTTGCGCAAGCGGGGAGTAACGGTCGAATACATCGTGAAGGACAACGAAGGACACGGTTTTGATAACCAGGAAAACAAGTTTGAGTTTTATGGCGCCATGGAAAAATTCCTGGAAAAAAACCTGAAAAAGCCAATTCCTGATAGAAGGGAGATGTAATGGTTGCGCAGATGACTTTATCCAGCTCTAAGTAGATGCGTTCGGAATATGGGAAAGTTAATCTTACAGTGATTATTTTGAACCTTAGCATTGCATCCTTTGCCAGCATAAGCCTGCTGGCACAAGATCCATAAATAATATTTACTTAAACCTTCACCTATTGTTTTAGGTATGGGGTAAGTTTTAAAGTTTTAAAATAAGGGAAACACAACAAACTTATTATATTTCTGGCAGCTTTGGAGATATCAAGGAAAGGGCGTTCTACTTATAAGCAACTGATCTATGCCATCTACCGCAAGCCTTAGCGCCAAATAATACATTATGCTAAAAAAAACACTATTCCTTCTCTTTATTGCCTTTACTATCAATCCCTGCTATGGCCAAAATTCGGGTGATAATCCACAGGAAGTGATCAATAAAAATGCCCTGCAAGTATCCGCCGGATTCTCGGGATTTAGGGGTGCCTACCATGTCGGTTACGAAAGGCTCATCATTGCATTTGAAGAAAATTCTTTGATTGGACTTTGGGCGAAAGGAGGTCTTGGAGGTTGGAGTGTGATTTATTCTGTTGGAGGCCCTTATCAACACCTATCCTTGGGGATATTGACCGGTAAGAAAAATGGGCATTTTGAGCTAAACTTTGGAGGAGCCAGGATGTACAACAAAACCGGGCTAGAACATGACACCACCATCGGGGATTACCTATTGGAGCCAAAACCCAAAAAAGACGATTATGTGCAATTGAGCCCAATAGGAGCTATAGGATATAGATATCAGAAATCTTCTGGAAACTTCCTGTTTAGATGTGGAATAGGCTATCCCGAGGCAATCTACATCGGGTTTGGAGTGGGGTTTTAAAATTAAGGAGGTTAGAGGAAGGCGTTAACTGGGGCATAAATGATTGCTCGGGCCATAGCACTTAGGGCTACGATCTCTTCGCTTTATGTTTGTGTTCCTGGTAACTCAGTACTAGCCAAAAGATGAAACTAATCGTCATTCCTTCACTACCTTGCACTTCAATTTCAACGGTAATAGACACTTTGAAGCATCTTCTACAATCCCATAGTCGATATTGTGCTATTGTCGGCCTTCTTTATGTGGCTGATGCCTTATGGTACTTTTGATTATACTGGGTATAGATTAACATTTGTATCCTATTGGCTGCATTTATTGTTGTCACTACAAGGTGGTGCCTTAGAAAGTTTCAAAAAGATTTTATGGGCAAACTATAGTAACAACCAACCGGGCTGGATCAGATGCATGTTCTGACCATGCCTGGTTGTTGAGGTCTATTGCCCGATAGGATGTTCTAGGGATAATTGGCAGATCGACTGATCATTAGGTTCAAGCTCCATCTTGTTCATTATTGATAAAGAGAAGCTGCTGAACTTTTCTATACAAAAAACCACAAGGAAACTGGCAAATCATAACGTTTTAACTGGCCGGACGGGCACTATATGAGGACAAGGTCAGTGATATTATATTCTTAAAAAATAGCCCTCCAAGCTAGAATCTTGGAGGGCTATTTTTTGTCATTCCTGTCTAGGTGACATTATTTTTTATTATAGGAGTAATCCCCCAATACCTCCCCGTCGTCCTTAAGGACTTTGACTTTAATATTGCTTGGAGTAGCGTGGAATTTCATAATGGTCCGGTTCCCTTCAATCGGGCCTCCGCCGATGATAATGGGGAAATTGTGGTCCTTATCCGGTTGATGATAGGCAAACCTATGGGTGTGACCAGAAATTTGAAGATCAATTTTTCCCTCGTTCAGTAAGGGGCCAAACATCTCCCTGCAATGAAGCGTCCCATGCCAATCCCCCGAATGCCACGGAGAAATATGTATGAGCACCACCCTGAAAGCCGCTGCCTTAAAATCCGGAGACGCTATTTCCCTCCTTAACCATTCCCGCTGCTTTTCCCTATATTGGTCAAAGGCTACCAATCCCCCGTATTCCCAGTTGTCATCTGTCTTGTCCTCACCAGAATCCAATACCACTACCCTTACAGATCCCCGAGTGAAGGCATAGTAATACTGGTTATTGGTAAAGCCTAAATAATCGGGCAGGTGCCTGGAAAATGCGCCTCTTACTTCATGGTTACCTTGGACGAACAGGAAAGGGGTCTGTTTGGCAAAAACGTCCACGCAGGGTATAAGAAACTGATTGATAAGTTGCTCTTCACTTTCCAAGTCATCAAATACGTCACCGTTGAACACTACCAGATCAAAATCCTTTTCGTTGCCCGTATATCCGAACCGATAAAGAAGCTGGGGAATTGTTTGGGACCTTTCGTGATGATCGTTAAATATGACCATCTTGAACTCTTCGGCAGTCTCTGAAGGAGTATCGAAGGAATAAATCGGGCTGGTCATCGTTTCTCCGAATTTGTATTGGGAGCCGTTAACGGCAACTATCTCCGTGGATACAATTCTATACCTGTGGGATTGGCCGGATTTGATTCCCGGCAGTGTGATTTTGTTTACGCGGTTGTTTGCTTGGATCAGACCATTTTGATAGGAGAAGAACTTTCTATTTAAATTCATCCGGTCCCCATATTCCACCCAGCTAAAGCTGTTCTTATGGGTCACCCACATGATGGTCGCCTCGGTAGGGGAAATATTCTGAAGATAGGGACCCACGATTACAGAATTGGCCTCTAAAGCCTTTTCCTCGTCCCTGGCCAACACGGCACCGGTAGGGAGAAGTGATAAGGCTCCTATCTTGGAGAAGTTTTCCAAAAATGCCCTTCTACTGGATTTTGTTATATTTTTGTTCATCGTTTTATCTTGTTCGGCTTTTAAAACTAAGCATTGAATTCGGAAAGAGCGTGTAAAGAATTAGTTGGCTCCCATGTTAGCCAACTCTTGGTAAGCATTCAATTCCCACCAAGAGTTGACTGGAGAAGCAATCATCCAAAATTAATAGTCTGGATTTTGAATTAATAATTCATTCCTATTGAGTTCATCTCTTAAAATGGGAAAGAAATAAGCCTTGTCTATCCACTCGTGTGACTCTAAGGGAACATGCGTGATGGTGGGGATGGAGTCGGTAGTCTTATCGGGCAAAAGCTTATACACCACCTCTGCCCTTGTGACAGACTTATCGTAAGCCTCAGGACCAATCGCCCATCTCCGAACATCCCAGATCCGGTGATCTTCCAGCGCCAATTCAATACGTCTCTCTAAGCGGTAAAGATCGCGCAAGGTCTCACCTGACTCCGTTACTGGAGGGAGTCCAGCCCTCCTTCTAATACTGTTAAGATGCAAGCGGGCTTCTTCATATTCACCAAGTTCGATACAGGCTTCGACGTAATTCAATACAATCTCAGTATACCGAATAAACCGGTAAGGAACATCCTGACGGATATATTGATGGTCATGCTGTGGATCCACAAACTTCCTTGCATAATAACCGGTATAGCTTCCATTCCAGTTTTCAATAGGACTCTGTCGGGTATCCAGACCATGCTTTATTTGAATGGAGTTTGTTGTTTCATCCCATATTTCCCACTTCCCAACCTGAATAACACCTTCGGGCTCCTCCGCCCTTAAATATTCAGGACGCGGCCTCCATTTGGCCCCTTCGTACAGAATAGTGGCATAAAATCGCGGCTCGCGATTCTCATAAGGCTTTGCAGCATGGGAGGGATTGTTCCAATCGAATCGGGAACCATCAGCCATGGCATAGTCGTCCACCAAATCGCCCACAGGGGCATTTGTACCCCAGTTGTGCCAGCCGTTAGGACCAGTCACCAAACCAATCTGGACGTTGTCCCTCAGGGTGAAATACCGTAGAAATATATCCTCCTCATTATTTTTTGAAATGAATAATTGGTTGAAATTCTCGGCGATATCCTCCCCCGGCGCGGGATCTGCCTTGTATAACCCATATTGTCCTAAATCCATCACCGCTTTGGCGGCATCCTTGGCCGCTTGCCAACGCACCGTTCTGCTGCCGCCCACATAGGCGATAAGTTCTGGATTGGAGTAGTTGGAGAAGATGGGTGTATTGTACAGGTCACTGGCTGCCCGCACCAGTACCCTTGACTTCAATGCCAATGCCGCTCCTTTGGTCGCCCGGCCTATGTCATTCCCAGTATAGGACGTTGGCAATAATGTGACTGCCTGATCCAAATCTGCAACAATAAAATTGACTGTTTCCTCCAAACTACTGCGTGGAACGTTAAAATCGTCCACCAGTTCGAATACCCGGGAAACAAGCGGTACCCCTCCGTATTGGCGCATCAGCAAATGGTAGAGGTAAGCTCTGAGAAAGAGTGCCTCTCCTTTCATCCTATTCAGCACCTGTTCTTCCGCAGGAATCCTGTCTGCATTTTCCAGAAACATGTTAGCAAACCTGATACTCTTGTACAGGTCGTTCCAGCTACTAAAACTCTGGTTGTTGCCCCAGGACGGAATACCGTCTGCTGTTAATTGGGATCGGTTAAACTGCAAGGAGGCGGTATTTCCCCTGTAGTGGGCTTCATCCACGATCATGGCCTTGAGCCGTCCCTGTGTAAAGGTCTGGTCAAGCCTTTGGTAGATGTTGTTGATAAAGGCTTCTGATAGATTTTCATCGCCCCAGACCGCCCCATCGGCAAATTCATCTAGGGGTTCGGTCTCAAGGAAATTATCACTGCAGGCTGACATTAAGAACAATCCCAGCAGGAACGTAAGGAAAATATATTTTTGATGTCTCATGTTTTCTAATTTTTAGAAAGTTAGAACAACTCCAAGATTGTAAACTTTATTAAGCGGATACGCGGTGTTAGACGTCGATTCTGGATCATGATCCTCTATGGTTGACCAGGTAAACAGGTTCATCCCACTGAAATAGACATTCACTTTCGCATCCCCCAGCATGGGATGGGCAAAGTTGTATCCCACTACCAGATTCTTGAACCTTAGATAATCACTATCCTCCAGCCAATAGGTGTTGGTGTAGTTCCTCCAGTATTCGGAATAGCGGTTCCATGCTCTTGGCTTGGTAGCAGAAGGGTTCTCTTCCGTCCATCGACCTTCTGCATCAGACACACGAAAATTGCCACCTTCTCCTTGGAATTCATAGTACATATTCCGTTGCGCCCCCATGGCTCCCTGAAGAAAGATATTGGAATAGAAATTCTTGTACCTCAAGTCGATGTTTAACCCACCCTGAAAAGTGGGCAGGTCTGTCTTTTGTGTTCTAATACGGTCCAAGCCATCTATTTCCCCGTCCTTATTGATGTCCTCAAAGATCACATCACCGGGTCTCGCACCTACCCAGTGCGGGTAAGCATCGACGGCCGCCTGGTCCTTGAAGACCCCAATGGCTTTGTAAACCAAACTCGTATTCATGGGGCTTCCCGTGGATCTCTGCCATTCAGGAGCGCCAGGGGTCTCATCCCAGAACTTAATTTTGTTATTCTGGTAACCTCCGTTCACAGAAACTGAATAGCTTAAGGCACAAGCAGTATTCTGATAACCCAGTTCAAGCTCTATTCCTTGATTGACAACCTCCCCAATGTTTTCCCTTGGCAGGGTGAGGCCACTGGTATAGGGAACTGAAGCAGACCGCTGACATAGAATATTTGTGCGGAGGTTGTAAAAATAATCCGCAGCAAAAGTAAACTTCCCACCAAACAATTGACCATCAAGCCCTATATTCGATTGGTTCGCTATTTCCCATGTGATATTGGGATTGGCGATTCTAAGTTCACTTAGGGTCTTATCTTCCCAATCTTCATTGAAAACATAGTTCGTACTGCCAAAGCCATAGCTGGTCAGGTACTGGAAAGGCTCAATCCGGTCATTGCCCGTTTGCCCCCATGATCCCCTGACTTTTAAGAAGTTGATCCATGAAACTCTATCTTTAAGAAAATTCTCCTCCGACATCACCCAGCCTGCGGAAACTCCGGGAAAGAAGCCATATCGACCTTCAGCGGGGAAAATATACGATCCGTCATACCTGAACACAAATTCAAAAAGGTACTTACCGAGAAAATCATAATTGGCCCTGCCGAAGTAATTTAGTCGGGCGTTCTTATTGGCAGATCCAAAGGTAGATTGCTCCAATTCACCGCCGGCAAACAACTGGTCTACGGCGGTAGAAATAAAATACCTACGGAATCCTCCATAGTTCATGGACTCACCCGAGATTCGCTCCGAGCCTACCAACAGGCTGATGTTGTGAAGATCGGCAATACTTCTGCTATAATTGATCAAACCGTTAAGGGTAATCCTCTGGGTATCTGTTCCGGCTTGCCTCAAGCGTGGATCAGAATAGCCTCTTTGTCCCCTTACGAGATGTGGTTCGTCATTGTCATTATAGGTCACTCCGTCCCAAGTATACAAATACCAAGGTGTTTGCCATAGCTTGTTGTTCTGGAAGGTTTTATCCACAGCAATATTTCCGGTAATAGACAATCCTTTTACCCAGGGCAATGTAACATCCAAGTTCATCCTGGAGTTAAGGTCAAAGATTTTGTCCTTGTCATAGCCTGTCTGGTCTGTAGTGATCACCACAGGATTATCCCCATATTCAATATCCGGCCCATTCATTCCGTTCGGCCAGTAGGCATGAAGCGTGGGCTTGCCCCTCATCAGGAAAGAAAAAATCGAGCTTGCCGAACGGGTTGGATAATTCCTGTTCTCCTGCCGACCGGCCACATCGAAGCTCAGCTTGATATTTTCTGATATTTTTCCGTCAAGGTTGGCCCGAAAATTCGCCTGAGAATAATTGGTGGCGCTGTTGATATAGATCCCATCCTGGAAATTACCCCCTACCGAAACAAAATAATTCATGTTATCTGATCCGCCCTTCACGGACAGGTTACCTGTTCGTTGCTGGGTAGAAGGCTTAAGGGTTTCTTCAAACCAATCCGTATTCGGATATCGCCATATATCAGAACCATCGCCGAATTGTTGGATTTCTTCAGCAGAATAAATTGCCGGCTGTCCATTATAATGGCTGATCTCATTTAGCATGGTGGCGTAGGTACGGGCATCCGCCATCTTAGGAAGCATGGTAGGCATTGCCCAGCCCTGGTTAAATTCAGCCGTGACTTCAGGCGCTCCAATATTACCTCTTTTAGTGGTAATCAAAATCACCCCATTCGCCGCTTGAGCGCCATATATGGCCGCAGAAGCGTCTTTTAACACGGTGATGCTTTCTATATCCGTCGGATTAAGACGATCCAAACCCCGGTTAGCAATCCCATCCACCACGATAAGCGGGGAGTTGTTTCCCAACGTGTTTGCCCCTCTTATCCGTAGCGTAGCGGCATCCCCTCCAGGTTCACCCGTCCGCGTTACTGCCGTTAGCCCAGGGATGCGGCCTGAGAGGGTATTTGAATAGTTGATTGATGGCACTGCCGCCAATTTTTCTCCGCTCACCGAACTGATAGATCCTGTGATGGTGGCTTTCTTCTGCTCACCATAGCCCACCACAACCACTTCCTCCAGGGAGGTCATATCCTCACTCAGTACCACGTCTATCACGCTACGGGCATCTACCGCTATATTTTGGCTGACAAAACCAATAAAAGAGAAAACCAAAGTTGATCCTTCGGGAACATTTAATGTGTATTTTCCATCCAGATCAGTAGCAGTTCCGATATTTGTCCCAGGTAACGAGACAGTTACCCCGGGCAATGGCTGGCCTGAAACATCCGTCACTGTCCCCGATACAGTAACATCTACTGCCGACAAACCCTTGGATTCTCCTGTACTTGTGCCATTTGCTGCTCCGTGTGAGGCCAGAGGAAGACCCGTGCTAAGACAGATGGCCATCATCGTGGCGCAGAAATACCTGCCCATGTGCCATACATGCTTGTGTAAGTATTTTTCCATATTGATTTTATTAAGTGTGTGGTTAGATGAATTTTAGCCAAAGCAGAAATTCTTTCTGGCTCTGGTGCTCCGCCCTGAGGCAGTAGTGGTAGACATTTTTTTTGCTCATAGGCTTTTTGTTAAGTGGAATACAATCGACCGCTTTATTGGTACACCGTCTCCCCGATGCGCATCACTTATTTTATGGATGCAAATATGCTAATGTCTTCCCCCTCTTTGGCCAAGGCCAAATGATCTGTATGTTAAGATTGCCTGGACTTAATAATCTTGACGTAGTATTCCGTCTCTTACCTTCTGGGAAAGAACGAAACGTCGGATAATTGGCTGCATCCAATAACCCTCGAGTGCGTCCGGTGAATTCTATCAATTTTTTTGATGCTTCAGCCAGGGCGAGCCGCAAATTGCTCCCATGCTGATCAACTTGTCGGAGTTGGCCCGGTTTGGCAAATACGAAAAAACTTCTATTTGAAGGCCGCAAAAACATATAGGCCAAGTGCCAAAAATCGGCTTGAGGAATATCGCACAGTCGTTCATACAATTTTCTTCCGATAGAAGAAACGGCATGCGAATTAACGGAAATCAAAGAATTTGTCACCGTAGATATTTTGGGTTTGTTAATAAGTACAGAAAATATAAGAACTTTTCAACACTCTCCAAAGAAAGCATGTTAATTCGTAGCGCTTTCTGATAAGTTTTAACGGCAATAGAGCCGATTGCAGGAATTAAGGCATTGCTAAAGGATTTGTCCTCCCATCGGCATCCAGTTGTAAAGACCGGTTTTTGAACCGATTTCTCAGCTCCTCCAATTTTAATCGGTAAGAGGGGTCTTTCGCCAGGTTTGTCCGTTCAAAGGGATCTTTATCCAAATGGTATAATTCTTCATGAAAGGGATCATTTTTATACCGGAAATACTTCCAATTCTTGGTCCTGATCCCTTCGCTCGGCGCGATGATATCCACCTTCCAAAGATGTTCACAAATAAAATCCATACGGGAGGCCAGTGGGTTCTCCCCCTTTACATAGGGAACCAGACTTGCCCCTTGCCAAGCTTTAGGTATTTCCAAACCTGCAAAATCTAGAATAGTAGCCGCAATGTCTATGTTCAGGGCCATGTCCTCAACATCTCTGTGATGCGGATTTCTTGGATCATAAATAATCAAAGGCACACGCAGGGAGTTGTCGTACATCAGCCATTTGCCGGCAAGCTGGCGCTCTCCCAGAAAATAGCCGTTGTCCCCCATAAAAATAATGACGGTATTCTTGTCCATTCCCCTTTCCATTAATGCAGCCCGGATTTTGCCGATTTCGGCATCGACTTCAGAAATCATCCTGTAGTACCCTTTGATGCTTTTTTGGTATTTGTCGGCATCGTCATACCTCCAGTGCCATCGGGTTCGGTTTTCCCCTGCCCTTACATAGGCAGGCTGTGCTTGAAAATAGCTATCCTCTGCCAAAAGGGGCGATTGTATCTGCACTTCCTCGTAGAGTCCATTATACTCCTCCTGATAAAAATATTGCTCAACCGCAGGATCATGGGCATGGGGCGCGCTAAAGCTTAAAGAAAGGCAAAACGGCCGGCCTTCAGGTGCCTGATTAATAAAGGCCATGGCTTGGTGGCCAGTATAACGGGTAAGGTGAACAGTGTCCTCTTTAATGGTCTTGTAGAAATAGCCCCGCCTATCCTTAAACTGTCCGTTCCGGTCATAGTTTTCTCCTTCGTCAAACATGTCCCCGAAGCCGGCATAATTCACCCCGAACTTCCCAAAAAAGCCCGTGTAGTATCCCGATTCTTTCATCTGTAGCGGATAGGAAAGTTCTACGTATTCCTCTTTTATGTCACCCTGTCCGAAGGTATAGCCATGGGTCCTCTCGTACATGCCTGTCAAGATGCTTGCCCTGCTGGCAGCACATATGGGCGTGGTGACAAAAGCATTTTTGAAATAAATCCCCTCCTGTGCCAGCTTGTCCATCTCCGGCGTATGGATCACTTCATTGCCAGCATATCCCAAGGCATCCCATCTCTGGTCATCTGTAAGGATGAAGATGATATTGGGCGGGACGGCTTGGGCCAAAACCCCAAACGGGAAAGCAATCAGGACCAGAAATAGAATTAAAATGCAGCGTTTCATTTGATTCTTATTTGGAGAGGCTTCCGCTATGTCCTTTTTCTACAGCATCAGAGCCTATGGCAGAAAATCATGTTACTTTACTTCTTGCTTTAACGCATTATAACGTCTTCTTAAGTTCTTGACTTCTTTGGCATAGGCGGGTAAAGTGGCCACATTGGCCGTTTCACCAGGGTCATTTTTTAGATCATACACCACCTCGTAGTCATGCTCAGGATAATAAATGTATTTAATATCTTTTCGGACTACTGCCTCAGATTTGGGAAGCTGAGGACTTCCCAAAAACACATGTTCATAAAAGAATTCCTTCCTATCCAATGAGCTTTTATTTGAAACCACCATTTCCAGCAGGTCAATGCCCTGCATGCCCTTTGGCGCCGCTATACCGGCCAGCTTCAACAAGGTCGGTCCAACATCGATGTTCAAGGCAATTTTCCGGGTGGTTTTTCCATGAACATCGCTATTTCTAGGGTCATAGATAATCAAGGGGATCCTGATAGATTTCTCGTGGGGATACCATTTGCCCATCAAGCCATGCTCATTTAAAGAGAAGCCGTGGTCACTGGTATAAACAACAACAGTGTTGTCGTCCAAACCCAACTCCTTGAGCTTGGAAACTATTGTTCCTACAGCATCGTCCAAGCCCGTCACCATGCGGTAATAATTCTTCACATTCTCCTGATAAAGCTCTGGGGTGGAAAAGAAACCCTGCCACCTGAACCTGGCGATGTTTTCAGGGGTACGGAAGAATTCGGGAAAACTTTCCCAGTATTCCGGAGCGGCCGTTTCGGGAAGCGGGATTTCTATGTTCTCATACAATGGCAGAAAACGTTCCTGCACCTCATAAGTGGCCGGATTACCTTGGGAAGGATCAATTTCATGTGCGGCGGAAAAACCCAGCGACAAGAAGAAAGGAGCGTCAGCCGAATGGTTCTCGAGGAAATCCACTGCTTTCTCTACAATATGATCCGTTTGGTGCAGGCCCTCTGCCGTCCGCCAGGGGATTTTGCTCTCCCAATGGTCAAAATGTTCAAGGGGCGGATTATTTCCGATACCCCACATACCGATCAGACCGGTGTTATATCCTGCCTTTTTGAGTACCAAGGGAAAAGTCTCCAATAAGGCCTCCTCCGAAAAATCTGTAGCAAAATCCTCGATCTTATGCCGGGACATATATTGGCCACTGAAAAAACTTGCCCTGCTCCCCGTACAGATCGCGGTAGTGACATAGGCATTTTCAAACCTCGTCCCCTTGCCGGCCAATTCATCGAGATGTGGCGTCTGGACGAATAAATTGCCCGCCGCCCCTAAAGCTTCTGAGCGATGGCTATCAGAAATAATAAAGATAATATTGGGTTGTTTCTCCTGTGGGAAGGCCATTAGATGGGCGGATATGGCCATCATATAGGTTAATAACATCTTTATCTTAAACATTCTATCGCTCTTTTGTGGAGTTTATTTTTACCATTCGAAATTTCTGCTGCAGCTTGTTGGTCAGCGGCTGTCCACTGGGAAGCCGACAATAAGCGCGGTTCTTTCTCCCCTGATCTTTCAGCATTTCCTCTGTCCAGCCTGATGAAATAACGCCGAGATAAGTTTTTAACCTACCTCTATAAGGTCTTGGAATGATCTACTTTGTCGGGACGAGTCTAATTTCCCGTAAATCCAACAATCCGCTTTGCGGATCTCGGGAACGGCCCTTAAATACCATTTTGGTAAGGCCGGGTTGCAAAGTAAGCTGACCGATTTTTTCTTCTTTGAAAGTCTCCCACGATCCGGTCTTTCCCACGATACCTTCTACTGAGCCCCCCCCACCTTCAAATAGGAAGGGGTTGCCTGCGGTGTCGTCCGCGACGGACCAATCCAGGAATACATCATATTTACCTCCATTAGTCACCTCCACTTCCCATTCCACCCGATCGGCTGCGGTGTACCAGCCGAATGCCCTCCACTCCGCCATGTATTTGATATTTGGGCCAATTCCCTGCCCCCTTTCAGCCGTCAAATGAAGCTGGCCATCCGACTGTGGCCGCACAATAGCCGGAACGTTGACAGCTCCCTCAACCTGTTCCCGTTTTTCTACCACATATTCCGCCACGGTTCCGATAGGTGCGATCCATATCCCGTTGGCTGGGTCCTTTGCATACTGTAAAAGCTTTTCCAACGTGTTTAAGTAGGTGGTCTGGTTCCCCGCATTGTCAGTTTCATGACCTGCCAACACCAACCAATGGCCGTTTTTTGAGGCTGCCTCCACAATAGGCAGGATCTCCTCGAATTCCATATTGTCCATCTTCATTCCTGTCAGATGCGCCATATCGGTCAGCACCGGGTTTACCGGCGCCTCCCCTAGCCAACCTCTGCCGGCTAAAAACATCTCGTCGATCAAGGGAATAAAACTTTGGGCATTAGCACCTCTGCCAAGATAAGTCTGTCCGCAGGGATAGGCATACACTTTGGGTTTGACACCCAGCAATTCATAAATCTCCCCATTCGTTTGTTCAAGTTCCTTCCTCATATCGTCTAATGTATACTCATCAAGAGAGGGCTTCCCCGACCAACCGAAATTGCCACTGCAGGGGTGGTTAAGGGAATGGTTGGCCATCTCATGCCCCGAGGCGGTCGCCTTTTTCCAAGCCTCCAGGTTCTTTCGTACTGCGGAAGGAACCAAAAAGAAGGTTGCCTTTACATCATATTGGTTGAGCAAAGACACGCCAAGTGTCGGATTGGTGACACGGGCATCATCAAAGCTGAGGCTTAGCGCCATCTTCTTGCCCTCTGGCCAGGCGATTTGCTGGCTCCAAAGAGGGGTACTCAAGTAAAAGTTCAGCATTAAAAGCAGGACTGAACATAGGGTGAAACGATAAAAGGTCATTTGTCTGGCTATTTATAACGATGAATAACTTATTTGCTCTTTAGTTCGCCCTGGAGATAGGCGGATACTGCTTCTGTCAGTTCCCGGGCTGCGGTATCAATATAAGGGGAAACAGTAGGTTCATAACCCCCATATTGGATTTCTTCTTCGGTCAACATATAGCCCATCCATCCATTGGTGTAGCCAAAGTAGAAAGTAAAGGGAAATGGTGAACGGTCGCGGATCTCATTGGACACTTCACAAAATAGCTCCAAGGGCGCGCTCCAGATGGCAATATCATCACTCAGTTTCAAAAACCGGAGCGGCAACTGAATCATCTGTTCTCCTGCGGATGTCTGGCTGCTGTAAGCCTTTAGATCAGACGGCCAATCTAAACCGCTCTTACGGGGAGTGGCAAGGATCAGTTCCCCCACCTCTATAGCGACATTCTCAATGTTAGCGATACCCTCCTGCGCTTTAATGATTTTATCACCCAACAAGGCCCTAAATTGCTTCAGCTTTCCCGCCTGTGGACTGGGATACACGCTATATATCGGGGCAATATTTCCCGCTGCCCCATTGATAAACAGCAGGGGCGCGCCGGTTTCCTGTTCTACATATTCTGATACAACGCCAGGGGCATCTCCACTGATCAAGAGATTCTCTCCTCCCATTACCGTCCCGTGGATGGCATAGTTGGCGATTAAAGCCAAGGGATCGCCGTTCGCTCCATCAGTGATTTTTAGAATGCCTATCCTTCTGTCGACCGGGCCATCAGGATTCATTCCTAGGAAGGCCTTATTGTCCACATCCCGGGCACGACGGTTGATATTTGCTTGGGAATAACCCCAGCCAACTCCCAGTCCGGCCGGCTTCAATTCCGCAATGGCCTCTCCAATGCCATCAACCAGTTCTTTGACTACCAAATTAGTATAGGCGGTATCGAATTGGTGTTCATACCTGTCTCCGAGAAAAACTTCAGGAAGGCCGGGAGGACCCACCTCCGGTGCAGAATGGGTATGGGTAACCGACCACCAAAAACTTTCTTTTTCGATACCGAATTTCTCGTAGAGGATTTTTGCCACCCTATCATATTCTGAAGGGGACACCAAACAGATATCGCTGGAAACCAAGTAGAATGTAGATCTGCCATCATCCATGACCACAATCCGGTGAAAGATCTTGTCATGCACCCCCGTAGATTCCCTCGCCCCGTATCCCAACAACATCTGGGGAGTCGCAGGTGTAATGTCCCTTTTTTACGACAGAGGCCTGAAAATCGCTGCTTTGTGCAAATGCCGCATCCAGGGATAGGCTAAGAAATAAAAGGGTTAGAGATAAAAATATTTTCATGTTATGGTTCATTTGAGTTTTTTAATAAAAGTCAATAGATTCCTCATTTCTTCGGGAGAAATCGAATTTTCCAGGCCGCTCGGCATAATAGACATGCCCAATGACCTTAAGGATTGGATATCCTGCCGGGATAAAACTTCATCAGCTCCGCCATAAATCCGAAGGGTAATTGAACCCGTCGTCTCGGATCCGATAATTCCCTGTTTGGTTTCTCCGTTTTTCAGGTTGATCTCCCACAGGTCATAGCCATCCGCAATCGACAGGTTCGGGTCAAGGATATCCGTCAACACTGACTCTGGCCTGCGGTTGCGGATACTGGCCAAGTCGGGACCGTAGGCGGTACCGTATTCGCCTCCGATCTGGTGGCAAATCGAGCAGTTCTCCTGATAAACCGCCTCTCCCCGTAGGAGATCTCCTTCTATCTTTAGTTCCTTCTCATATTCCTCGACTATCTTATGCTTGTCCGTCTTCATTTCGGGATCAGCAAATATATTCCGAAAACGGCGCCGAAGCGTTTCATTTGCCTGCGCCATCAACCCTACCTGTCGCGGCCAACTCACAGCAGAAGGGTCAATTCCGCCCTTTTCCAAGGCTGCAGCCAACCGCTCCGTCCGTTCTTCTGATGCCATTAGCACAGCGACTGCCCGATCTCTGAGCCCAGGACTAAGAGAGGGCCATTCTTCAATCAGAAAATCTACCAATGCGGTGCCTTCTTGTGGACTGAGGGTCTCAAGAACCGTCCTTTGGATTTCAACCGGTTCATTTGGATTCATCAATGTCAACAACCCATCTTCCGCTTCCTTGGGCTGCACGATAGCAAAAAACTTGATCGCCAGCATTCTTTGGGAAAGATCCGCACCTGAATTGTTGAGCAGCTCTTTTGATTTGTCCAGTGCATTCTGCGTAGGTTGCCCTAAGGGCAACCCCATGTGCTTCAACAAGTCCAAGGCTTCCTGGGCAACCGGAATAGCGCTCTCCGAAAAAACCGCCTCCAACAGCAGATTTCTCTCCGGCTCTAAGTCTTGCTCTTTCAGATTTAACTGATGGGCGCGCTGCGCGATTCCCTTTAAGGCAGCAGCCTGCCATAGGCCATCTTTGGTGGAGAGTGTCGCCTTGAGCAACTTTTTAAGATCCTCTATGTTTCCACTTCCAGCAAGCATTGATGACAAACGCTGTACTAAGCTGCTGATAGCCGGATCAGCGCCAAACCGATCCACGGCGGTACGGAGCAGACCGTTATAATCGGGATGGCGGGCGGATAAGGCAGCAATCTGCATCCAGGCATCTTCGAAATGATCAAAAAGCATTTGTTCCCGAAGTCGATCTACAAGGGGTATATTGACTTCCCCCAATGTGCAAAGGAGCTGAAACCTGACTCTACTGCTCGGATCGGATTGCAGCGCAACCAATGCCTCGATCAGCTCACTGTCGGGCAAAAAACCCTCAGCCAACCGGATGGCATTCTCACGAAGTCCAGGCTCCGGATCCTTCAGCAACACCATCACCTCCTTCGGCTCTAATGCATTCAGACCTTCCAAGGTCCAGGCCGCATGGAGTCGGCCATGGGGCGTAGATGCAGACAGAAGCATTTCTTTTAACTGGGGAATCAGGTCCCTGCTCTTTCTATCCAACAACATCCGTTGGGCATTTCTCCTGTACCAGGCATTGGGATTTTCCAGGTATCGCACCAGTTCAGCATCAGAGGATTTTCCCATGTCCAGACCGGTGGTCCAGGTGGCTTTTGGAGTTCCCGTGGGGGTGATGCGGTAGATACGGCCCTGATCGATCCCATCATACAAGTTGGATTTGCTGGCAGCGTCTTCTGCCATCCATTCCGGATGTTCGATGACCCTTCGGTGATAATCTACCACATAAAGTGCACCGTCCGGTCCGATATATTGGTTGACAGGTCGAAACCAAGGATCCGTTGATGCCAAAAATTCTTTCTTTTCGTACATCCTGGATGCCGTAAAAGTGGGGCCTGCTTCCTTTATTTGATCCACATGCACTAAATTTCCCACAGGTTCTGCTACAAAGACCGCCTTATTAAATGGTTCCGGAAACAAGCCTCCGGAATATGCCGTAATTCCACAAGCTGCCGTGAACACTCCCAGGTCAGTCAGCAGCTGATGTTCGGGGTTCTGGGTGATCGGATATACCTCAGCGGCCGGCCCATGATCCGATATGGCCACCGTCACATTGGAAACCAACAATCCTGGATTTCTATTTAAATAAGGTGCAGGTACCACTTCGTGATAGATGTGGTTGGCATTGCTCACTAAGAAATGCCTGCCCCACTGGTCAATGGTCTGGCCAAACTGGCTGGCGCTGGACAGGGCTTCCAACTTAAGTTCATCGGGTTTTAGCCGCACCCGTCGTCCCCCCGAATTTTGGGGCAGGACCGGCCCCTTGCCTTGCTTGACAAAAGCCACTTCACTGCCCAGATCGCTGAACTCTTCGGTGTACACTTTAGCCGTGGTGGCTGGCTCGTTGGCCAGATAGATCCAGTTGTCGACGCCTAAAATCGGGTTATTAAAGTTATGTTGGGGATTTGATAGGGCGAATCCGGTCAAAAGGGTGTCACGGACATCCGCTTGGTCATCCCCGTCTGTATCCTCGAAATACAGCAGGTTGGGCGGATCGGTCACCAAAATTCCCTTTTTCCAGCGCATCACGCCCGTGGGAAATTTGAGCTTGTCCGCAAAAACCATTGCCTCGTCCATCACCCCATCACCGTCGGCATCGCGGAGCAGCTTGACCATGCCCGAGCCACTTTTGTCGAGCGGGTAGCCGTGCATCTCCACGACGTACATGTTTCCGTGTTCATCAATTTCCATGGCCACCGGATCGGAGATCAGCGGCTCCGCGGCGATCAATTCGATCTGAAAGCCTTCGTCCAGTTCGAAAGTGGTAAGGGCATCATTTGGAGAGAAGCCAAGGCTTTTGGTGGCTGGGTTGCATCCGCCGAGTACAGCAAAGAGGCCTGACAGAAAGAAAGCCTGATAATAAGGAACGGTCATTATTTTGGGTCTATGTTCTCTTGTTGTTTAACACAGTTCTTGAAGTGACGCTGTTTTCGTCAGTCACGAAGTTAAGTTCTTTTATCTGCTTTGAAAAATGGCAAGAGATGCAATTACGTGGAAAATACAGAGGGATGTTAAGCAAAATTAGACAAAGCAAGCAAATCTTAATTTGGCCTGTATAGATGAGAATCAGTGCCAGCTCAGCTGAATTTAGGTCTCAAGTAAATACCTATGGATTACCTCAACAAGTCCTACATCGAAAGATGCCTTTACATGGGCCAGATATTAGGGGAGAAATTTAGTGTAAACCCATATACGAAGGAGGCAATGCTTTCTCATCTTCCACATCTTCCCTCCATTGATTATAATATTCTCGCAATAATTTCAACTGTGGGAGATAAGCCTTTTTATCTATTAAATTTCTTAACTCGAAAGGATCATCGCGCATATCAAAAAAGGCTTCTTCATTTTCATCGGACAAAATATATTTCCAATCCTTCGTCCTTACCATTCTATGGCCGGTTCCTAGGCTACCGCCAACGCCCACACTTTCACTAGCCACATAATCACGTTTGGAATCAGAAATATCCTCAAAAAGTAAAGACTTGAGCGAGATACCCTGTAGGTGATCGGGAACATTCGCTCCTGCCAAATCAAGAATTGTAGGCATTATATCCAGGCTAGACACCAAGGCCTCTGTCCTACCTTTAGACATCAACGGACTCTTCCCGTAGATAAACAAGGGCACCCTAACAGATTCCTCGTGCATGGTGAGCTTATTGCCCAGACCATGATTTCCCAAAAAATAGCCATTGTCGGACAGAAAAATAATAATGGTATTCTCCATCAGACCCTTGCGCTCCAAGTGGCTGATTAAGTCGCCTATCTGTGTATCGAGGTGGCTTATAGTTGCATAATAAGCGTGGATAAAGGTCTTCATCTGCTTTTTGGACCGAGGGGGTCCTGAAGGCATGCTTTTGTAATTGTTTACGTAATCCGCGTCCCTATACAGCCGCTCTCCTGGCAATCCCTGATTGAATAGGCTTCCAGACATAGGACGCCTTAAAAAGTTTTTGTCCAACTGAATTTCTCTTTCATTATAAAGATCCAACCACTGCTGCGATGGATGCAGAGGAAGATGAGGCTGCCGCGGCGCAAGCCATAATAAAAAGGGTGATTCAGCGCGCAATTCCCCCACTAATTGATGAGCTTGGTCAAAAGCATCCTTATCGTCATATCCCGAGCTTTCGGCACCAAATTGAAAGCCATAGTCTTTTGGATCTCCAAGATGGGATTTTCCGCTAAAATAAGTGGCGTATCCGGCATCACTCAACAGTTGGGCTAAGGTTGGATACCGGCCCTTTTCGACTATATTTTGGACGAATGATTCGCTATCTAAAGCCACCGTCCCGTTTGTTTGAGGAGACAAGCCTGTGAGAATGCTGGCTCTACTAGCCACGCAAACCGGGCTTGCGGTGAAAGCCAAGTCAAATATAAGCCCTCCCTTCGCCAAGGCATCCAAATGCGGTGTCAGCACCTTCGGGTTGTTGTAGCCTATTGCCCTGTAGGATTGGTCGTCTGTGAAAACTACTACAAAATTTGGTTTATCCAAAGCATGCTGTGCGCAGACCCCGAGAGGCATGACCCACCCCATAATCATCAACATTATAGATAAAAAAAGCGGATGAGCCATGCTTCGATAGGTTATTTCTCGCCACTTAAACTGGCTATCTTCTCAGGGGCTTCGCAATACTCCGCCAGCTGTTGTTCTACAGTTAAACCGGCAGCCAATTTTCCTGACAAGGGGTGGGTTCTTTCAAATACCTCCAGCATCTTTTGCTGCAGTTCTTCTACAATTTGCGTGTACCGGGGATCTTGAGAAAGGTTGGTGGTTTCATTGGGATCGTTATTCATATCGTACAAGCTGTGATGGATGCCTGAAGGAGGATTTCCCGTAGCATATCCCTGTCCCAAATCGGTTTTACCTGTGGTGAAAATATACTTCCAATCCGCGGTACGAATCATGGCCTTATTATCGACCAAAAATTCAGAAAACACATAGTCCTTATGTTGATTGGTCTTTCCACTCAAGATAGGAACCAAACTTGTGCCCTGCGCTTCTTGTAAAGGGTCAACTCCCAAAGCCTCTACAATCGTAGGAACCAGATCGATGAATTCAGTCATCGCGGATTCCTTTCTGCCCTGACCGTACTGCCCTCCCGCCTGGATGATCAGCGGAGCTCTTACGGCCTGTTCCCACATCATATGCTTCTCGAACCTTTTATGGTCATTAAGCAGGTAACCATGATCACCCACATAGATAACGAGTGTGTTCTCGGCAAGACCCGCCTTCTCCAAGGCGTCCAAAACCATCCCTACATTTTTATCCAGATACTCCACTGACGAATAATAAGAAGCTATAATCCCTTTCCTCTCCTCATCGGTTAAATCTTTGAAAACAAGCGGTACCCATGGGTCATCTTCAGGGCTTCCAGTCGGAAGGATCATTTCTTCAGGACGGTATTTGTTGGCAAATTCCACTGGAAAATTGAACGGTGAATGAGGTTCTTCAAATCCCAACCATAAACAAAAACGGTCATCTTTATTTTTATTAATGTATTCTACAGCCTGTTTGGCATAATAGGTTCCTACGTCGTCCGCATCAAAATAGGCAGAGGGTAGCCCTTCCGCATTCAACCAGATATTGGCCGGATCCTTGAAAGGCCTCCATTGCGGTCTGGATCTGACGGAATCCGGTAAGCTTCGAGGAGGACTTTTCTTGATATATTCGTTGTAATCCTTCCTCTCGATCTTGGTATCAAAACCGTGGTTAAGATTGTTGTTGAAATGACTTTTCCCAATCAACGCAGTTTTGAACCCCTTTGGCGCTAGATGGTCTGCTATCGTCATTTGCTCCTCCGGAAAGGAAGATTCCAACAAGGACACTCCCGTAGAATGCGGGTATCTGCTGGTTAATATCGACTGCCGCGAGGGCGAACATACCGGTGAATTGACGTAGGCACGCGTGAACATTACTCCCTTTTCCGCCATCCTGTCTAAATTGGGAGTGCGAACAATTTCATTTCCGTAGGCGCCGATGACTTCTGCACTGTGGTCATCCCCAATAATAAAGACGACATTCTTAAAGGGAGCCGAAGAAGCCTCCTGCACGGCCTCCCTGTTCTGGCAGGAGACCAAACCAACTATAAATATTAAATAAATAAATGATTTCATAAATAATGAATTTTGAACTGTTCTCAAATTGAATTTGACAAGAACTAAACTTGCTTACTTATATCCCGGATTTTGAACCAAGTTTCCGATGAGAATCTCTCTTTGAGGGATCGGGTAGAGTAATCGCTCTGGAGTGACTTTGTAACTCGCCGGATTCAAATGCTGGTATTTAGCCTTCATATCCTCGCCGTGCGTATTCATTACTTCAACAGCTCGCCCCATCCTTAGCAAGTCCATCCACCTTTTGTTCTCAAACGCAAACTCTACCCTTCGCTCATTAGTGATCAATTCCCTTAATTCGGCTTGATCTAGTTCATATGAGGGAGACAAACCTGCTCTTTCTCTCACTGTATTCAAATATTCTAAAGCCTCCTGAGATTTCCCCTGCTCATTTAAGGCTTCCGCCAAGAGCAACAACACGTCAGCATATCGATAAATGGGGAAATTATTATCTGTATTATTTTGGATGCTGTGCGGATGCAGGTATTTTTTGATAAAAGCGTACGACCTTTTACCAACCGGCGCAGTGTAGTTTACGGGACTTTTTAGCGTTTCTAATACCATTGCGCCCACAGGCCCAACGCCTTCAACAATTCCAATTGACGCCTCTAGCCGCTTATCACCTTCTTCATACGCATCCATCAAGTCCTGGGTGGGCACATTCCAACCTCCCGCATTTCTATTTTGGGAAGTGATGTTCGTAATAAGGCTTACGTCTGCAGAAAGAGGTAAAAAGGGATAAACAAAATCGCTATGCTGACCTTGATTTCCTTCTTGGTATTGGATCTCGAATATTGACTCCCGGCTGTTTTTATTATTAATATCAAAAGCTTGCTCATATTCCGGAAGTAGTGTGTAACCCATTTGGGCAACTGCCCTCAGTTCGCTTTCTGCCAGACTATATTTTTTTTGAGTAATTAAAACATCTGCCAATAAAACTTGCGCTGCTCCTTTAGTTGCGCGCCCATTTTGGGGAAAAGAAACCGAGGGAAGTTTTTGGATAGCATCCTGAAGATCCGCCTCTATCGCGCCGTAAACTTCCTCCACCGAGGCTCGGCTTAAATAGGCTTCTTCTGCACCTGAAACAGCATTCAAATGCAGGGGGATTCCCCCAAAATACCTCACTAAATCGAAGTAAAGAAGCGCTCGGATAAATTTGGCCTGACCAATTATCCCCACCTTAAAATCTTCACTAAGCGACGCTGACTCTATACTTTCCAGAATCTGGTTTGCCCTCGCAATTCCAACAAAGCACGAATTATATTTATTGCTGATGTAAGAACTTGTGTAATCGTCTAAAAAGCTATCCGTATTCTCCCGCTCCAATAAATCAGTTCCTCTATTTTGGTTGTTGTATTCATAAAAGGTGTTATCGGACCGCATTTCATCCATCACCCAAGACGCTACAGAGCCTTTCGCATTTCTAATAGCCGCATAAGCTCCTGTTAACCCTTGATTAAAATGATCCTGGGTTTTGTAAAAGTTGCCGGTGGTCACGGAACTTTGTGGAGCGAGTTCAAGAAATTCACTTGAACATGATTGAAGGCCAAAGGACAGCATTCCCACTATATATATTATCTTTTTCATCGCTGTAAATTTCTGGTTAAAAATTAAGACTAAAACCTAACGCCATGGTTCTGGGCACCGGGTAGGCTGATCCATCAAATCCCAATTGCAAGCTGCTGAGGCCATTTAAACTCACCTCTGGATTTCCGTAAGGATAGTTAGTTATCACTAGCGCCTGCTGCACACTTACGTACACCCTCGGAGTTTTGATATACTTGTATTCCACAGGAAAGGTATACCCTAGCGTAATGTTTTTGAGAGTCAAATAAGAAGCGTCGTGAACCCACTTGCTACTGGTAAACCTTCCAAACGCGGTGGTGTTGGACAAAGTCCTGGCATGAAAACCGTCTCCTGGATTCTCCTCTGACCGCCACCGGTTCTTCAACTCCTTGATTACATTAAAATTCCCATCAAGGATGGTGTGCCATCCTCTGAAGGCAAATACATCGCCGCCATAGGCGCCAGAAATCACCAGATTTAAATCAAAACCCTTGTAGAAGAAGGAATTATTGAATCCGAAAATAAATTTGGGGTTAGGATTACCAATAAACGTTTTATCCTCGCTGTTAATCACCCCGTCCTCATTCAAATCCCGCATTTTAGTAGTACCTACCGCTGAAGTAATGTGTTTGGCGCTGGAATCGAAATCTTCCTGTGTCATGTAAAGTCCATCAAACACATAGCCATAAAACAAAGGCATTTGTCTTCCTACCTCCGTCTTCCAGTATGAAGTAAATCCCTGCTCGCCGATCCCGCCAATCGGGGTGTCATTCGTTCCCAGCTTCAGTACTTTGTTGCGATTGAAAGAAATATTGAAGTCGGTGTTCCACCTGAAATCTCCGGACTGATACTTCGATGCGATCGCAAATTCATAGCCCCAAATGTTGATCTCTCCTATATTGGACTGGATATTCGCAAATCCAGAAGCAAAAGGAATATCAATCTGATAGAGCATGTTGTAAGTGCTTTTATTGTAGTAATCGAAGGTAAAATTTAGACGGTCATCAAAAAAACCGAGATCCAAACCGAGATCCATTCCCTTTGTCGTTTCCCAAGTGAGTTTTGAATTCTCGATGGACGCCGGACTGCGCCCTTGTGACAAGGTATTCCCAAAGACATAGTTGGTAGTGGAAATGTTTCCGTACTGATTATAGTTACCAATATTGAAATTTCCGGCGTGCCCGTATTCCGCCCTCACTTTCAAATAACTCAGCGTGGAGGAATTGACCAAGAAGTCCTCATCAGAAACAATCCATCCTGCGGACAAGGCAGGGAAAGCTCCCCATTTATTCTGCGCCCCAAACCGCGAGGAACCGTCTCTTCTTAAGGATGCTGACAGAAGATATTTCCCCTTATAATTATAGTTTATTCTCGAAAACAGCGACAAGAGAGACCATTCGGTAATATTGCTATTCCCGTTTCGAATGGCGGCAGCATCGATCCATGCCACATCGTCATCAGGAAAGTCAATTCCGGTAAGTAGGTTATTTTCCTGACTAAACTTTTGGGCGGAATATCCCACCAATACATCCAGATTATGCTTTATCCCCAAAGTCTTCGAATAATTCACGGTGTTTTCCGTCAACCAGGAATAATAGAAGTTGGTGGCATACTCTCCTCGCGCCCTGTTTATGGGAGCATTGCCTGAAACGCCATAGGTGGACGGCTGAAACAACCTCCGGTTAGAAGCCATTAAATCTAGTGATATTGAACTCTTGAAGTTAAAGTCTTGAAGAAAACCCACCTCCACAAATGCATTGCTCAATAGCCTTGTGGATTTCGTACGGTTGGTCGATTCCATGAGGTTTCTGTACCAATTGGGTTGCGAGAATAAACCCGGACCCGAGTAACTATCCACTAAAGTCCCGTCAGATTTGGTATCAAAAGGTGAAAAAATAGGTGGCGTCGAGGATGCCGCCATGACAATGGCGTCGCCTGAATGTCCATCTGTATTGAAGTTTTGGCTGGTTTGAAAGGTAGGCGCCGCATTGAATCCGAAATTTACATTTTCATTCAATCTGTAGGCATTATTTGAACGCAAACTAAAGCGTTCAAAATCGGTGTTCAATACTGCCCCTTCCTCCTTAAAATAACCTGCCGTAGTTGAGGTGGTGAAATTTTCCTTTCCTGAAGACACATTAAGGTTATAACTGGATACCAACCCGTCTCTCAAAATTACGTCTGACCAGTTGGTACTTTTGCCGGTATATTGCTCCGGATTTTGATAAAGCTCCGGTATGCCGCCTGTATATCCTTCATATTTGATTTTGTCCTCATAAATTTCTTTCTGAAACTGCAGAAACTCCTTGGCATCCATAAATTCACTCCTGCCTTGCTCAGGGATTTTATTGATCCCGTAGCTGGCAGAAAACAGGACACTTGTCTCGCCCTGCTTGGCTTTTTTGGTGGTGATTAAAACCACACCATTCGCCGCCCTAGAACCGTACAAGGATGCTGCGGAGGCACCCTTCAATACAGAAAAACTCTCGATTTCATTCGGATTGATGTTGTTAATATCTCCCACAATCGGAAAACCATCCACAACATATAAAGGGTTATTACCCGCATTTAAAGATGCCGCTCCCCGGATTCGGATGGCCATGCCCCCTCCTGGAGTACCTGATGCCTGATTGATCTGGACACCTGAAATTCTCCCATGTAATTTTTGGGCAAATTGACCTACCGGCTGATCCTCCAATTGGGAAGCATCCAAGGTCGAAATCGACCCTGTTACCTCCCGTTGCTTTTGAGTTCCATAACCCACCACAACTACCTCATCCAAGGATGTCATGTCCTCTTTTAAAGTCACATTAATGACACTTCTACCCCCCGAAGCAATAGTTTGGGTTTCAAATCCTATAAACGAAAACACCAAACTGGCGCCCTCGGTAATATGCAAAGTATATAAACCATCCAAATCAGTTGCAGTTCCAGTAGTGGTACCGGGAATAAATACGGTAACACCAGGCAATGGCATTCCGTTGATATCGGACACCTTGCCGCTGACAGTTATTGGGTCCACTTCCACGATGACTACTTCAGGTTTATCCTCGTGCTTCACATCAATGCTGTGGTTGATTTGCCTGAATGACAAAGCACTTTGTCGGGATGCTTTCACCAAAAATTCTTCCACTGCTCCCTTTTTGTCATCAAAAGCCAACTTGGCTTTACGGTCAATCTTCTTGCTGTCATAAGAAAATGTGAATGGAGTCTGCCTTTGGACTTCCTTAAAAAACTCATCAACGGTCATTTCATTGGCGGAGAGGCTAATGACTACTTTGTCTATACTCTTGTACTGACCTTTGGCATGAATAGGTAAGCCAAAGTTGAGGACCAGTAACTGCAGCACAAATCCATATAGGAAGTATTGGGACAACATATAAATTGTCTTTAGTAATTTATTTTTCATAGTTTTGCGAGGTTTATTGGACATTAATTCAGTAGACCTGGTCAGTAGATGCAACCATTCCCCAATGTTTCACATCATCTGACCAGCCTTGGCCGGTTGGTACTTACTAACCGGCTTTTTTATGAGCTGTTGATTTCTTTCATGGCTTTAGAATTTGATTTCCACGTTTTTGTCTTGAATGCTATATTTGAATTTTTGTATATAGGACAGGCTGTTGAGCACGTTATCGAGGGTTTGGTTCTTGTATTCTCCTGAATATTCCCAATCCACCCCCTCGGCGTGTTGAAGATGGATCTTTACGCCATACCAGTCTTCCAAATAATTAACCACCTCAGGGAGTGAAGCTTCCTTAAACAAGATGCGTCCCTCCCTCCAGGCAGTGACCTCCATCGGTTCAAATCTACTCACTGTAATGTTCTCCTGTTGTCCATTGTATAATAATTCTTGCCCCGGATCCAAAAACACATCCTCGGAACCCGATGGGGCTTTCACCTTGACCTTGCCCGTAAGTAAGGACACCTTCACTCCATCGTGAAATTTGGTCTTGACGTTAAAGGACGTGCCCAAAGCTGTGGTTACGACCCCGTTGGTCATTACCTTGAACGGCCGGAGGGAATCCTTCTTCACTTCAAAAAAAGCCTCCCCAGTAAGTTTGACCATCCTATCCCCTCCGTCAAAACGCTCCGGAAATGACATCTCACTGGCGGAATTGAGCCATACGCTGCTACCATCCGGCAAGGTAAACTGAAGTTTCTCTCCGGGGCCGGTGCTTTTTGCTATAGAAGCCGTTTGCACTACAAGTGCTTCGGGAGACACCGTTCCTTTATACGGAAATGTCAGCCATCCCAAAAGGATACTCACCAAAAGAATAGCTGCAACTCGTGTTAACTGCCCTGCTCTCTGCCAAATGTCCTTATTTCCTGCAGTATAGCGCGGGATTGGCTTAGCTTGGACAGGGACAGGCAATGGACTATTGAGAATGTTTTCTAAAATCCGCTGCTTTGCACCAAGCCGAGGTTCGAAATCCTCGTACCGCGCCCTCAAAAGCAACTCCCTCGCCAATTTAAGCTGGGGCAAATGCTCTGGATTGACAGCCATCCAACTCTTCCAATAGGTGTCAGATTCCTGGTCTGGATGGTTCACCCATTTTATGAAGTTATGGTTAGTCAGAAAATCCTTTGCGGTCATACAGGAGACTTGCTTTTATATAGCAATACCGAGAACAGCTTAAATGACACCTTGTTTTTCTGAAAAAATTCAAAATTCTATGTGCCATTCGGAAAGAAAGAAGTGGGAAGAGGAAGTAAGTGAGATGGCCCCCCAGGTATGGGATCCAGTTCCGGATAACAACCTGGCTACTTTGACTCCCTACTACCACGGTCACCAGATCCGGCACCTTTATACGCCTAAGGAACCCCTCAAAAAATCTAAAGCCTTGTACAGCAGGTTTCGGGCCGATTTGATGTTCTCCAGCCCCATCAGTTCCTGGATCTGTGAATAATCCAGTCCCTCATAAAAGAAATAATAAATCATTTCCTTCTTTCTGGGGCTAAGCTTTTCGATCGCCTGATTGAGCCGGAACAGATCCGCTTCGTCCATCTGCCTATCAATAAGGAACTGTTCGTGGGAAAGGGTAAAGCCAAAATACGCATGTGAATCCAATCCCTCTCTTTTATAAAGCCATTTGGAAGCCTCCCGATGGAGCTTTCTTTTGAGACAACTAAAAAGATAAAATTTGATGGAATCGGTTTCCTTTAACCGGCTTCTATTGTTTCTCAGATCTATAAACAGTTCTTGGATGCTATCCTCGACCAAACATGCATCAGCGGCAATCCGAAATCCATAAGCATACAGCTTGGCAAAATAGGTTTCATAAATAAAAATAAACGCCGCCTCGTCCCCCGCCCTGAAGGCATCCCATACCTGTCCATCGTCAAAAGGCATAGCGGATTTGAACGGCTTTAGGCTGGAAAATAATTCTTCTGCTATAGGATTCTGGTCAGGCATTTTGGGTTGTACAGCCAAGTTAGGGCGATTAAATCTAATTACAAAAAATCAATATGCATACAATAACATTTTAATTTGATCCAAAAAACCCATAACGATTGTGTAACTCCACGCTAAAGTGATAGTCATTCCTTCGCTTCAGAAGAAATTGCGCCCAACTTTTTCGTACCTGCCCATACGGATGGATCATCATCGAATATTTCAAAAACGATGCTGCAGATCCTCTGTCAGTCCCATCATCTACATCGCGTCAAGAAACTCCTTCAACCTCCCCCTCATTCCATCCACTGTATCCTTATGCTTATTGTTGTTGATCAAGCTCCGCTTCTCCCAAGGGTCCTTTTCCAGATCATACCACTCTTTATGCGCAGACCATGGATTTACCTGAAATACTTCCATTTCTTTGTCCTGATCCCTTCGCTGAAAGCAATAATGCCCAACGGCCACAAATGTTCGCAGATGAACTCTTTGCGACCTTCGGCAGATCCTCCTCCATGCTATACCCCGCTAGGTTTTTTCCTTGCCATAACCTTGAATCTCCAAACCCGCAAAGTCAAAAACGGTGGGGGCAAATCTATGTTAAGCACCATACCGTGTTTTTCTGAGCAGGGTCTTCGGAAAGGAATAACCCAAGGAAACCTTCGTATACCTGCGGGGTAGTTATTAAAGCAGGGGCCGCCAGATCTTGGGCGGTATAAACTGCTTCCAAAACAAATCCATAAAAACGGCCGACAGACTTTCCAAATTGTCAGTGAGTAGGAGAAGGGCCTATTAGCCGTAGAAAGCTATAGGCTTATCGGGTCCCAAAACACCGCCTTTTTCAGGCGATTTGTGGAATAGCGACTGTGGAATAAACCATGAAAAATAAAATATCAGCCTCATATATAATAATACGCCCGATTAAATAGGTTTTCCTTTTTATTCCTATTTTAATTTTTTGGAATTTTATTTATTTTTTATAATATAGATGAAAATTTCAAGCCACAACAACTACCCAAAATTACCTGCGCATGAAAACACCGTTTACCTACGCAATCTGCCCTTGGGATAGTGGGTGAAATTTTTAGAAACTCACCCCTAGCAACTATCCAATACAACTTCCATTTAAGTCTTTCCCAAAATAAAGAAAGGGATGCCGCCAAGTATTGCGCCACCATTTTTATACGCTTGATTAATAAAGATTGCTCAATCAATTCAAACTGACCCAACGTCGAACCACAATGAAAAACTTAAACATATTCAAGATTCGGACAGGGAGGATATCACTCGGATTAATGATAATAGGCTGCCTGACTCTGGAAACAATGGCCTGGTCATCGAGTAGAAATCTATCCTTCTTGCCCTTAGTCTCTCCAGCGGAGAGCCCTATGAAAATCCTACATCCACAGGAATCCCCCATCAAAGGTACCGTGATGGACCAAAAGGGCAATCCTATTCCCGGAGCCACCATTTCTGTACGTGGAACAACTATAGGTACTGCAACTGACTTAGATGGTAATTTTTCCATAGACGCACCTGAAGGGTCTACCTTGGTGGTCAGCTTTATAGGTTTTGACAGTCAAACCATTGTAGTAGGAAATCAGACAGTGCTCAGCATAACCCTAATAGAAAGTACCGCGACCCTTCAAGAAGTGGTGGTCGTAGGCTATGGCACCCAGGAAAAAGTGAATCTGACTGGCGCAATCGGTGTCGCCACCAGCGAGCGGCTGGAGAGCCGTCCTATTGCCAATGCGGGTGAAGGGTTACAAGGGGTGATCCCCAACCTGAATGTCGCACCACGAAACGGAGATCCCGCGCAGAGCCCCGCCTTCAACATCCGGGGCTTTCAATCCATCAACGGCGGCGCACCCTTAGTCTTGGTGGACAACGTGCCCATGGATATCAACCGGATCAATCCCAATGACATTGAAAGTGTCTCCGTACTGAAAGATGCGGCCGCAGCGGCGGTGTACGGCGCAAGGGCTGCTTTTGGCGTCATTCTGGTCACAACCAAGCGAGGTAATGTAGGAAAAGTAAACATTACCTTAAACAGTCAGTTTGCTTTGGCCAAACCAATTTTCAACATGGATCCGGTGACCGATCCCTATGAATTCGTCACCGCCAGAAATATCGCTAATATCCGCACCAACGGGGTGCCTTCTTACGATCAGAATTATGTTGACGGGACCAAAGCATGGTCTGAAAACCCAGACACCGCTCCTGCATGGGCCGTGGTGAACGGCGCCCTAAGGTTCTATGGCTTCAACAACTACCAAGAGGAAATCATGACGGAGTTCTCCCCTACCCAACAACATGATCTGACCATTTCGGGGGGAACAGAAAATTCCAACTATTTTGTCTCCTTCGGCCACCTCAACAAAGACGGGTATCTGGACTCCAAAGGCAACGAACACTTCAAGAGGTACAACGTGCTCATGAAGGGCGAATTTAAGGTAACGGATTGGCTGACCCTTGAGGAGAAAATCGTCGTCAACTCCCAGCAAAGCAACAAACCATACTTTTATAACTGGGACGTAAATATAAATTCTTTGGCCCGGGTCAATCCGATTATGCCCGTGCGTTTCCCCGACCTCCCCTATTATATTGAGCCCGGAGACCGAGACCGGTTTTCCCGTTATATCGGGATGTACTTTGGTGGAACCAATTTTTGGCCCTATCTGGAAAATGGTGGCAGGTCCACCTGGACCAACAATGATATATGGCTGACCCAAGGTGTAACCTTGACGCCGGCAAAGGGGCTGAAAATTGTCTCCAACTTCTCCTATAACTTCTTTCATCGCTCGGAACAAAACGTGGCCAGCAAAATTGAAATCGTTTCGACCAATTTGCTTGAGCCCAACCCCATCAGCAACGGTTTCAGCGGCAGCGATTTCATAGACGAAAGAGCCCAATACAACCAATACTATGTATTTAATGCCTTTGCGGACTACTCTTTCTCCCTTGGCACCAAACACAACCTGACCACCATGGTCGGTTTCAACCAGGAGTGGGGCCGCAACAAAGCAATCAGGGCGCAGGCCAATTCCTTGATCACGCCCCAGATAACCGATTTGAATGCAACCACCGGCCTGCAGCAAACTTTTGGCAGCAGCAACCACAACGCTTTGCGGGGAGCCTTTTACAGGATCAACTACAACTTCGACGAACGCTATCTTGTGGAAACCAACGGAAGGTATGACGGCACCTCAAGATTCCCCAAAGACAGCAGGTTCGGATTCTTTCCGTCGGTATCCTTGGGTTGGAGGATCTCCAATGAAGGGTTTATGGCAAACACCAAAACCTGGATGGACGAGTTAAAAATCCGCGCTTCCTACGGTACCCTTGGCAACCAACTCTTATTCGACAACGGCAATCCTCCCAATCCGATCTGGTACCCTTATATTCCTACCATGGGCATAGGCCAGTCTCCTTGGATGGCGACGTCCGGCACACGCTCCCCCTATGTTTCTCCAGCAGGATTGGTAAGCCCTACGCTGACTTGGGAAACCGTTATCTCCCAAAACATAGGGGTGGATTTCTCTTTGTTAGGCGGGAAGATCGATGCTTCCTTTGATGTATTCTCAAGGGATACCAAGGACATGTTAATGAGTCAAACCTATCCTTCCATTCTTGGAGTGGGAGCCCCTTCCTCCAATGCTGCGGACTTGCGCACTACTGGTTGGGAGCTGGCGCTAACCTGGAGAAATCAAGTCAAAGAAGATCTTAATTATGACATCACGCTTGCCCTATCCGACTGGACAGCAGAAATTACCAAATTCACCAATCCCAACGGCGCCATTCCTTCCGGGATTACCGCCACAGGAAACAGTGCCCAATATTATGTGGGCCAAAAATTAGGAGAGATCTGGGGATATGAAACTGTAGGCATTTTCCAGACTGCCGATGAGATCGCTGCAGCCCCTAACCAATCCGCCTTGGGCGCCAACTGGCGTCCAGGAGATATCCAATACAGGGACCTGAACGGCGATGGAGTGATCAACTCGGGCAACAACACCTTGGCTAATCCTGGGGACCGAAAAATTATCGGTAACAACACGCCAAGGTTGAGTTATGGAATCAACAACAATGTCAGCTGGAAAAACTTTACCCTCAATGCTTTCTTTCAAGGGATTTGGAAAAGAGACCACTGGCCAACCTCCGGCAACTGGACCTGGTTCTTTCCGTTCAACGCGGGACATGTGGAGAAATACTTTATCGCCGACTCTTGGAGTGAGGACAACAGGGATGCCTATTTCGCTGCCCCGCACATCTCCACCAACGACAAAAAGAATATCCAACCCCAAACCCGGTTTTTACAAAACGCAGGATACATCCGTTTAAAAAACGTCTCCCTGGGATATGAATTGCCGGCCACTTGGATGCAGTCCATCGGCTTTCAGTCCGCCAACATCTATTTTGCAGGGATGAACCTTTGGGAATACTCCCCCATCCGGAAGCCCCTGGATCCTGAAACCATTTACGAGGGTGCAATAGAATACCCCATGCAACGGATCTACACCTTGGGCGCCAGGTTATCCTTTTAATTATATAAAGAAACAGAAAATGAAAAACACAAAATTAATATGGAGTTTGGGATTCATGGCTGTTACCCTTACAACTGCCTGCAACGATGAATTTCTGGATAAGATGCCCACCGACCAGGTCAGTAATGAAACCTTTTGGAATACCGAAAATGACCTTCGGGTGTACAACAACGGATTATATCACCTGGCCTTAAACGACAACACGGTTCCGATCATGATGGCTCACCATAACGGATTCGACGGATTGGGCTGGAGCTATTATTTCTTGGATGGCTTTGCAGACAATTTGGCCCCCAGAAATGACCGACATGCCTTCTTTCAACAAGTAAGGGCGGGAAAACAGATTGTGCCCTCCAACCCGCAGTGGTTCGGCTATTCTGGGTGGAATTTCGTGAGGGCAATCAATATTGGATTGGCCAATTATCAGAAGGCTGCCGTTACTGAACCGGTTCGGAACCGCTATATCGGGGAAGCGCGGCTGTTCAGGGGATGGTTTTATGCCGAAAAGGTGCAGAAGTTCGGCGATGTACCTTGGGTGGAGCGTGAACTGAATATTGATTCTGAGGAGCTTTTTGCCGCCCGAACCCCGAGAGAAGAGGCCATGGCCAAAGTATTGGAAGACCTAACCTTCGCCACGGAGAATCTTCCAGCGGATTGGGGCGATGGCAATGCTCCTGGGCGGTTGAACCGCTGGGCAGCTTTGGCGGTAAAGGCTAGGCTGTGCCTTTTTGAAGGCACTTGGAGAAAATACCACGGCGGGACGGAACCCGAGATGTGGCTAAGGGAAGCCGCTGAGGCGGCCAAAGAAATCATGGACAACGGCCCCTACTCCCTTTATGTTACCGGGGATCCCCAAAACGACTACAATGCCTACCACAGAGTACTGGATTTAAGTGGAAATCCTGAGGTAATCACTTGGAGAAGATACCAATTGGGCATCTATACCAACCATGTTCAGGCTTATTTTGACTATGCAGGAGGGGCTACCAAGAGCATGGTGGAAGACTATTTGGCTTCTGACGGGCTGCCCATTAGCCTTTCCCCATTGTACCAGGGAGATGATACCTTCGAGGCGGTGTTTGAAAACCGCGATCCCAGATTGAGACAAACTGTGCTTCATCCCGACGATACGGAAAAGTACCAATACTATATGGGTGATGGTCGGGAATACCCACGGATAGTGGGCATGTCAGAAGGCCTTCTCACCACCACAGGTTACCATATCATCAAGCATTACAATGCGGCAGACATGATCGGCAAGGCTTATGACACCGGCGAAACTCCCGGTATCATCCTTAGATTTGGCGAGGTATTGCTGAACTACGCAGAAGCGATGGCTGAGCTGGGAGAAATCACCCAGCAGGATCTGGATATCAGCATCAACCTGTTGCGGGACCGGGTGGATATGCCCCCGCTGGGATTGAACCCGCCCATGGATCCCCGGTATGCCAATGACGGCATTTCACCCCTTCTGGTAGAGATACGAAGGGAGAGAAGGGTGGAATTGTTTTTGGAAGGATTCCGATACAATGACTTGAGGAGATGGAAGCAGGGCGAAAAGCTGGAAATACCGACCATGGGTATCCAATGGAATGCAGCAGCACAGGCACGGTTTCCCGGGGCTACTGTTCAGACTTCTGTGGATCCTAGCAACGGCAAATCCTATATTGATGTCTACAAAGGCACAGATTGGGCTGTTCCCGAATTCGACGAATCCAGGGACTATCTCTGGCCTATTCCTTTAAATGACCTTGCCCAGAACCCCTCAATAAAACAAAACCCTGGGTATCAATAAAAGCTGGCTACAGGAAGAAAACCTATAACTGAACAAAACATCCACATAAAGGCAGTTCTATTTTCAGTTATAGGTTTTTTAGTGTAGTTTTCGGTTACGACGTCCGTCTCTCGCTCAACCCGGATTGCCCGCAACCCGGGTTCATCAATTGAGGCGGTAATTTGATGGAATAGGAACATCCATCAGTGAACTATCATTAAACCCAAATCGATGATCTACAAATATTTTCCATTAGGTTCGTTGCTGTTTTTCGCCTGTCTGCAAGCTGTCTTTGCCCAAGGGATGCATCCCCAGCACCAGATCGATTTCGTAAAGAACAAAATCACCCAGCAGGAACAGCCATATTATGAGGCCTATCTGCAACTCTTGGCCTATGCCGACTCTGCCTTGTCCCGATCCCCCAAAGCTTTGGAGGACTTTGATGTACCCGGTTTTTATGATGATGCCCAGACGCACCGGCAAAATTCACGCGTACTGCAATCGGATGCTTTCGATGCCTACGCCTCTGGGCTCGCTTTCAGGTTGAGCGGCAAGAAGCCATATGCCGACAAGGCGAAAGAGTTTCTGTTGGCCTGGGCCAATACCAATAAGAAATACTCCAATTACGACGGCAGTCTGGTGATGGCCTACTCCGGCACCGCTATGGTCAATGCTGCCAGCCTGGTGATGGAAGCGGCTGACTGGCCGGAAGCCGAGCAGGCCGCCATGCGGGATTGGGTGAAAAATGTTTACCAAAAAGCCTGTCATGAAATCCGCAACAGGACCAACAATTGGGCGGATTGGGGCAGGTTGGGCGCTTTGCTCAGTGCCAGCCTATTGAAGGATAAGGGCGACATCGCCGAAAACATTCAACTGATCAAAAGCGATTGGAGCCATAAGTTTGCGGAGGATGGGCACATGCCGGAAGAGGTAAGAAGGGAAGCCAACGGGATTTGGTACACCTATTTTTCCTTAGCCCCCATCACTGCCGCCTGTTGGGTGGTTTTGCAGGAGGAAGGCACTGACTTCTTTGATGTCAATACTCCCGAAGGAAAATCACTGAAAGCTGCCCATGACTATCTTTTGCATTACAGCAAAAACCCCAAAGAGTGGACATGGTTTGAAAATCCCAACCCACCAAGGGCCGGGAGATGGCCAGGTAATCTCTTTGAAGCCATGCATGAACTGGTGGGAGAACCGGAATATGCGGCTTACATTGAAGAAGGCCGGCCCTGGATCTACCCGGAACACCATTTTGCCTGGACCTTTCCTACCTTGATGAAACCGATGAAGAGTTATCCCTAACGTAATACTGCCCTCCCATGAACCCAAAAAACAAATACCCACGCCTCTCCCGCCTGGCGGTCACCACCGTTCTACTCCTTCCGCTACTGGCATTTTCCTTTCTACGAAGAGATTCCGGCACGGCGTACAACGATCCCAAAAAGCTGGAAAATCCCATCAGCGTCAGCTATCTCAAGAAAAACCTCAGAAAGTCGGGGCCAAAATTGGTGCTCAGCCCCGGAGTGGAAAAAAACCTCAAAAGGAAAATAAAATCCGATCCCATGGTAGCCAACTACTACGAGGGGATCCGGCTTAACGCTGAGGCCATTCTAAAGGAACCCCTGCTTACCCGGGAGATGATCGGGAGGAGATTGCTGGGAACCTCCAGAGAAATGCTTTACCGGATCAATATGCTGGGCATGGTATACCGAATGGAAGGGAAGCAAGAAATGCTAAAAAGAATCGATGAAGAATTGAAGGCGGTTTGCAATTTCTCCGACTGGAACCCCTCCCACTACTTGGATGTGGCGGAAATGGCCACCGCTGTTGCCCTGGCCGTGGACTGGGCCGGTGAGGATTTACCAAAAAGCACCGTAGAAATGGCCAAGGAGGCATTGATTGAAAAGGGAATACTTCCAAGCTATGAAGGACAAATGGGGTGGATCAACGGCACCAATAACTGGAACCAGGTCTGCAACGGGGGAATGATTGCTGCGGCGATCATGATTGCTGATAGAGATCCGGAATTGGCCGCCAAAACCATCAGCAGGGCCTTGGAAGGAATGCCTCAGGCCTTGGCGGAATACGGGCCGGACGGGGTTTATCCCGAAGGTTCCACGTATTGGGGTTATGGGACCAGTTTTTCTGTGCTCACCTCCGCCATGTTGGAAAGTGCTTTCGGCACGGATTTCGGCATTGCGGACTATCCTGCCTTTAAAAGCAGTGCGGACTTCCGGCTATTGAGCATTGCCCCCTCCGGTTGGTATTACAATTATGCGGATTGCGGGGATCTGCACGGCACAGCGGGTGATATTACCCTAGCCTGGTTCGGCACCAAAACAGGCAATCCCCTTTACCTTGAAAAGGAAAAGTTTATGCAACCTGCTGCGGAGATGGGCAAGCTTAGCCGCATTGGAGGGGCCGGCTTGGTCTGGCTCTCCCAGTTTGAGGCGGCCGAAGAGCGCGCCCTGCCGCTGGCATGGAAAGGAGAGGGCATTAACCCTATCGTCATCATGAGGGACGGAAAGGACAATTATTATTTTGGGGGCAAGGGAGGACGGGCAACGGTCAGCCATGGCAACATGGACGCCGGCTCTTTTATATGGGAACTGGATGGCGTACGCTGGGTCATTGACCCGGGAAACCAACCTTATAACGAACTGGAAATTACCGGCTTTAACCTTTGGTCCAATTGCCAAACCTGCCAGCGCTGGACGCTCCTGACGAAAAACAACTATGGCCACAGCACCCTAACAGTCAACGATTCCCTGCACCTCAACCAGGGCTTTGCGGGATTAGTGGATTTCCAAGAAGGAGAACAACCCCAAGCCACCTTTGATTTAACCGGGGTGTTTGGAGAGCAACTCGCTGCTGCCCACAGAACTTTTAAAAAGCCGAACGACCGTTCCCTGATCATCGAAGATTTGCTACAGGCAAATGAAAAAACCCAGTCCATTACTTGGCAACTGATGACCCAAGCGGAGGTGGAGCTCGTTCCCGGCGGGGCGATATTAAGGCAGGACGGCAAGCAGGTGAGGCTCGAAAACCTTTCCCATCCCGAACTGATGGTTTCGGTCATCTCTTTGGATCCCGCGCCTTTGGAACTGGACCGTCAGATAGCAGGGCTTAAGAGACTTGAAATAAGGATCCCGGCTTGGTCCCTAGGCAACGGGAAAGAAAGATTAACCGTCAAGCTGTCGGGCGATTAAAGACAGAGAAACCTAAAGACGCAGGGCGGATTCCCTCACGCAGCATCCTGATGGGAAGGCAAAAACCACATCACTATACGCAAGCATGCCTATCGCCGACGCAGCCTGCCTGCCGGCAGAAAATCCCATCACCGTGACCATACATGCCCATTTAGGCTAAACCAAACAGCGATTCGGCTAAAATATCCTGCGGATCAATGCCCAACTTTGTAATAACAAAAAAACAAAGGAGATGAAGACGAAAACCGCATTGATCACCGGAGGCAGCCGGGGTTTGGGCAGGGATATGGCCCTGAATCTGGCAAAAAAAGGAATGGATATCATCCTCACCTATCACTCCAACGCAACGGCTGCCGAAGAGGTGGTCAGGGAAATAAAGAGGACCGGGCAAAATGCCAAGGCCTTTCAGTTAAACACCGGCAACCCGAAGGGCTTCGGGGATTTTTTTGATCAAGTAGCTGAGCACCTGAGGGGCGAAAATGGAAGCTCCTATTTCGATTACTTGATCAATAACGCCGGCACAGGCCTTTCCCAGCGCTTTGCAGAAACCACGGAAGAGCAATTGGACGACATGTTCAACATCCATCTCAAAGGCGTTTACTTTTTCACCCAAAGAGCATTGGGATATTTGAATGACGGCGGGGGCATCGTAAATTTATCCTCCGGCCTAACAAGATTCACTTTTCCCAATTCCTCCGCTTATGCTGCGATGAAGGGAGCCGTCGAAGTGTTTACCCGTTATCTGGCCAAAGAGTTGGGAGCTAGGAAAATACGCGCCAACGTCGTCGCACCCGGGGCCATTGCCACCGATTTTGGCGGCGGGGACACGCGGGATAACGAACAAAAAAGAGCGGCTTTAACCCATTTGACGGCTTTGGGAAGGGTCGGGGAAGCGGAAGATATCGGCAGCGTGGTGGCTTTCCTCTGCACTGATGATGCCCGATGGATCAACGGCCAACGCATAGAAGTTTCAGGAGGAGTTTTGTTGTAGACCCACATCATTATGGACAAGGAGAGGATACAGAAAGTCAATACCATTTCGGAATTCCACCAACTGAGGGGCTTGCAAGCCCCTGAGCACCCTTTGATCAGCCTGGTGGACTATGGACTGATCAAGCATACCCCTGAAAACAGCAAAACGAGCTGGCTGCAAAATTACTATACGGTAGGTTTGAAGCGGAATATCTCCGGCAAATACCGCTATGGCCAGCAAAGCTACGATTTTGACAATGGCCTAATGTCCTTTTTCGCCCCCAACCAAATCCTTAAGGTCGAATATGTCGAAAATACCGCTGCTCCAAAAGCCTCCGGATGGCTGTTGTTGATCCATCCTGATTTCCTTTACGGCACCGCTTTGGCACATAAGATAAAGCACTACGAATTCTTCGAATACTCCCTGAATGAGTCACTGTTCCTTTCCGAAAAGGAAGAGAGGATTATCCTTGACATTTTCAAAAGGATCCGGCAGGAATACCAGGGCAATATGGATGGTTTTAGCCAGAACATCATTGTGGCGCAAATCGAGCTGTTACTGAATTACGCCGAGCGCTTTTACCAAAGGCAATTTATCACCCGCAAGAAGGTGAACCATGAGACCCTCGACCAGTTGGAAGCCTTGCTGAACGATTACTTCAACAGCGAAAAATCCTCTGGCCTAGGCATCCCTTCCGTCCAATATGTTGCCGGGCAGCTGAACCTCTCCCCTACCTATCTGAGTAGCCTGACCAAAAAGCTGACAGGGGAATCCACCCAGCAAATCATCCACAACAAGCTGATCGAAAAGGCCAAGGAAAAGCTCTCAACCACCCATTTGACCGTGAGCGAGATTGCGTATGATCTGGGCTTTGAGCATGTACAATCCTTCAGCAAGCTGTTCAAGTCCAAGACGGCTTCCTCGCCCTTGAAGTTTAGGGAGTCCTTTAACTGAGGGGAGTGGGGAGTGGGAAATGAAGTTGGAAGTTGGAAGTCGGGAAGAATGACTGCGGTTGACGGCCCAGGGTCCACAGAGAGTGCATTTTGGACTTCTGGAGACACCTTAGGTAAGCACACGTGCCGCACGTCGAGGTTAAAGGGGCACTGCTGGCAGCGAAATCCGATTTAAGGTAAGCAACAATGCCTATCGTTGAGATGCTGTTTTCCAACCTAGCCGAAATAAAACAGGAGAGGAATGTCCTCTCCTGAGTAAGCTGGCGCTATCTAGTCATCCACCTTTGCTTTGAGGACGAAATCTTCGTAGAAGAACAGGAATCCGTTCCGAAACTCTGTAGGACATATAGTAAACGATGAAGAAAAAATGTTATATTGAATGGAGGTGCCGCCCCTACGGGGCTTACCCAAACATTAACATCCGCACTACTACAAAGATCTCGCTCCTCTGGAGCTATATGAGCATAGCCGCCAAAGAAACGACGTCGAACGAAATTATTGCAGAAATGGTGAGGACGAAGGTAAGGCCGTAGTCCCGTAGGGACGAAACCTTTGTAGAAGAACAGGCATCCGTTCCGCAACTCTGTAGGACATATAGTAAACGATGAAGAAAAAATGTTATATTGAATGGAGGTGCCGCCCCTACGGGGCTTACCCACAACATCAACATCCGCACTACTACAAAGATCTCGCTCCTCTGGAGCTATATGAGCATAGCCGCCAAAGAAACTACGTCGAACGAAATTATTGCAGAAATGGTGAGGACGAAGGTAAGGCCGTAGTCCCGTAGGGATGAAATCTTTGTAGAAGATCAAGCATATCGTTCATTCCAGCCCCGTAGGGGCAACACAAAACAAACTATAAAAATTAATCCCAATTGGATTGACAATGTCGCCGCTACGGGGCTTACCTGTAACATCGAACACCATCTCTACAAAGATTGCGCTCCTCTGGAGCTGTGGGACATAACAGCCAAAGCAACGGATCAAGACAGATTAATGCGCTGTTAGAAACCATTGACCCGAAGGCAATGCTTCCTGGCTTCTATGGCAACTTCCAGTGTACTGCTGAACTTCTCAGGACGGATTCATGCGCCAGTCCCGTAAGGACGATACCTTTGTAGAAGAAACCACCTATCCAACAACAGCCACATAGGGGCGGCATAACCTAAACGACAAAAATTTTCCCTATATTTATCAATGACGGTATCGCCCCTATGGGGGCTTATCCAAAACATCTAACCTCTTTGCTACAAAGATGGCGCTCCTCTGGAACTTAGGAATAGCAACTAACAAGCTGATTCCAATAATGTAAGGCTTCTGGAACATCTGTTCAGTGCCTTATTGCTGAACTGGTGAAAACGGAAGCAGGGCCTAGTCCCGTAGGGACGAAACCTTTGTAGAAGTACAAACATATCATCCATCATCTCCAGCCTAGGGGGCGGCATAAAACGAAAGTTATGGCTAACACATACACCCAAATCTTGGTACAAATTGTTTTTGCAGTTAAAGGGCGCCAAAATTTGATCCGCGAAAAGCACCGGGAAAAGATCGAAAAATACATCTGCGGCATCATCTCTAACAATCGGTCGAAGCCCTTGGCCATTTACTGCAATCCTGATCATTGCCATGTTTTACTGGGCTTGCATCCGTCAATTTCCATTTCCGAAATAAGCGGGGACATTAAAGCCAGTTCTTCCAAATGGATAAATGAAAACCGGTGGATATGTGGGAATTTCTCCTGGCAGGAAGGCTATGGTGCGTTTACATATTCCCGTTCACAATTAGACGTCGTGGTACAATATATCCTCAACCAACCAGAGCACCATCGTACGAAGAGCTTTCGTGAAGAATACTTAGGTTTTCTTCAAAAATTCGGGATAGAATTTGATGAAAAATATTTGTTTGAGTTCATCGAATGAGGGTGCCGCCCCTACGGGGCTTGATTAAACATAAAACGCCTTTGCTACAAAGATGGCGCTCCTCTGGAGCTTTTCAAATATCAGCCAAAGAAGCCGACTTGGTCACTATGGAAGACGGATACCCGACGCTGCGGAGTTCTTGTTACCAAACCTAATTGGAGATGAAAACCCAGTCCCGTAGGGACGAAACCTTTGTAGAAGAAACCACCTATCCAACAACAGCCCCATAGGGGCGGCATAATCTAAACGACAAAAATTTTCCCTAGATTTATCAATGAAGGTATCGCCCCTATGGGGCTTATCCGAAACATCGAACACCTTTGCTACAAAGATTTCGCTCCTCTGGAGCTGTGAGACATAACAGCCAAAGTAACGGATCCGAAAAGGTTACTGGAGGGCTGTTATCAACTAACGAGCTGAATGCAATTATGCAAGACTTCTGGGGCAACACGCTGTGCTTTATTGCTGAACTTGTAGAGACGGATTCATGCGCCGGTCCCGTAGGGACGAAACCTTTGTAGATGCAGAACATATCATTCATTCCAGCCCCCTAGGGGCGGCATAAAACAAACGATAAAAATCAATACCAATTGGAATGACGGTGCCGCCCCTACAGGGCTTACCGACAACATCAAACATATGTGCTACAAAGACTACGCTCCTCTGGAGCTGTGGGACATAACAGCCAAAGCAACCGATCATTCCTGCATCCAAAAACGCCCTACTCAATCCACACAAATTGCGTAAAAGCGCCATTCACGGCGACATCCCATACCTCCACCCTGACCCATTTCCTTCCCTTGAGGCCGGCGGTGAAACTGAAGGATTGGCTTCCGAAGGCGTGGGTGTCTTCCAAGAGGATCTTTTCACGATAGACCTGGCTTCCATCGCCGGAGATGATCTCCACGAAATGCAAAGGGAAGGTCCAGTCTATCTCCAGGTCGATCTTTGCGGTTCCCTTGCCGTCCAGCTTGATGGTCTCACCCGAGCCCTTTCCATTGACGGCAAAAGAAGGCAACAGCACCTCCCCGGTCGTCACAAAGAACTTGCCGCCTTCCATGGCATCCAGTACCGGCTGCCAGCCTTCCTCAAACTTGGGGAGCTTGTCCATCTTCAAATAGTTAATATTCATGTGGCCATAGATCTCATAATCCGGCTCGAGCTTGAACAGATCAGCCTCTCCGATCGCATACTTTTTATGTCCCCAGTTGGCCATGTCATCCATCAGGTCCAGCACCCGTCTGCCCAGACGGGGCTGGGAGAGGTCAGCGGGAATGGATTTCCAGGCCGCCCCGAAGAAGCGGTCAGAATGAAAAAATGCCTCATCCTTATACTTGTCCGGAAATCCGGTGGAACCCTTGGTGCGGGCATGGGCGGTCCAGGCTAAGCCATTCTCCTCTTCCAAAAGCCTCAACATCTCTTCCTTGTTTCCTACCCGATACACCTTGCCGTACTCCTTGGTCTCCTCCACAAAGGGCTGCCCTTCTTCCCTGGACATGATCCAGTAGACCGGCTTGGGGAAGATGTTCATCCAATGCCCGCCGAAATGGCTGTTGGGCTCTTCCCCGGGAAGCATCAAAAAATCCCCACTGGAAAGCCGGGCACTTTCTTCAAACATCATCTTGAATTCCGGCAGCCTTCTCGGCCCGGAATCCCTGGGGTTGCCCGCCAGATGGAACTCCCCCAAATGCATGATGTTGACACCCATGTTACGTAATGCTGTCACATGGCCGGGGATCTCCGGCAGGGGCTTATGGGTCAGCACATCATCAATATGCTCGGTGTGGAAATGGCTCGCCATGGTCTTATAGCCCGGCAGCTGCCTGAAGGAATCGCCATTGGTGAATTTCTTTACGGCCTCCATTACGGCCCCGTCCTTTTGCGCGCTGAGCAACATAAAGAAATTTAGGCGTTGCTGCGTGTTCGGCGGGGCATTGAACCAGGGAACATGGCGCCTGTCCCCCATCAGGTCATGCCGGATGCCCAGGCCGTATTCCGGGAACATGTCCCTGTAGTTGCTGCCGTACCAGGTATATTTGAGGTTGTAGGCATTGTCCAACGGATAGAAATACTGGTGGGGAGGAGGGAATATGGCCATACTGCCCCCTGCACTTTCTCCTACGATGGTACGGTATTTTACCGCCAGATCCCGGCTTTCGGCTGCCTTGTCCACTTTTACAGATTGGACAAAGCCTTGGGTATCCGACCAGAAAACCTCTTTCCACACGGATTCCCTGCTTACCATCCCCGCATCATAGATAATGGCGACGGAGTCCCTTTCGGTGGCCATGACAGCGGCCACATTCAGCAGGGGGCTACCGTTATACAGGGTGATCTCGAGGAATCCAGAGAATTCCCCCGCACTGGCTTCTGAAATTATGACATGGGTACGGGATCCTTTGCTGATCACCTTGACTTCCCGCTTATCCAATTGTACAGGATATTCTTCATAGGGAAGATAGGCCGTCCTCTCAAAAAAGATATCCCAGCCATGGGGCTTGGAAAGATCCCTTTTGCCTACCGTGAGGATAAAGGCGGGATCCAGCCCCTCGGCAATTTGGTGGACACCAGCCTCATCTGTCAAGGAAATGTCCTGGAAAAGCGGTTCACCACTTTCCATATTCAACAATATTTTCCCTTCTTCCGCTACTCCCGTCGGCCAGGTAAGCTCGAGGCTGTTGCCTTTCGCGGAAGCCTTGGCCACTCCCTTCTTGTCATAAAGAGAAAAATCAACTGCCGTCTGGGCAATGGAGAAGGTGCTGATAAAAAGAAAAACTAGGGCTAAGAACGGTTTTAACATGGATAGAGGGTTTAGAGCATGGGCTAATAGAGAGATCGGACACCGGACATCTCTGACGAGAATGAAAATATCGGGATATTTTTGGAGAAGGCCTTTATTTTATTCCTTAAAAACCCCTAAATTATTGAATCTTTATCTCCGATCCGGAATGTCCAATAAAGATCAGCGGCGATTGCATTTCCAAAACTTGCCGGTCGCCGGTAATTGAATCCTTTAATTATTTATTGATAACAACATGATGGAATCTTTAGATTTAAAGACAATTATTGGGTTGATCATCACCGTAGCACTGGCCGTGGGCGGCTACCTCTATAAATATTCCGATGATAGGAGAACCAGAAAAAGGCAATCAAGACTGGCCTTGGTAAACAAGCGGCTGGAGGAATTTTATGGGCCGCTCTTCTTTCGGTCATTTTCCGGAGAAAAATCCTATCAGGAATTATTAAAAAAACTCGGCCGGAGCCAAGTAAGTAGTCACCCGACAAAAAAAGACCTGAAGGAATGGCGGATATGGTACAAAACGGTGTTCCATCCGGACAATTTGGAAATAGAGAAAATTATTCTTGAAAAATCTTATCTGATACGTGAAGAAGAAATCCCCCAGCCTTTGATTGATTTTATCTCCCATATTTCTCCTTACAAAGCCATTGTGGCCAAGTGGGAGAATGAGGACTATAGCGAGCACTTTTCAACAGTGGATTTCCCGAAAGAGTTTAAAACCTATATCCACCAATCCTATTATGCTTTGAAAAAGGAGCAACTCCTTATCATGAACAGCTAGCCTAAGTCAGCAGAAAGAATAAACACTCTCCTGAAACTGAACACAATAAAACCCGATTTGGATACTTTCACCCGAAAAGACTTACGGAACTTGGCATCATAATAAAACAAAAATTATGAGCAGACAAAAAGTATGGTTTATCACCGGAGCCTCCAAAGGACTGGGACTTGCATTAACGCAATTGGTACTTTCGCAAGGCGATAAAGTGATCTCTACCTCCAGAAATATCGGGGACCTCAAAAATTCCGTTACACCTCATCAAGAACGTTTTCTACCCTTGCAGGTGGACATCACCTCAGACCAAGAGGTGAAAAGCGCCATTGAACAAGGCATCAAAAAATTTGGGAGATTGGATGTCGTGGTCAATAATGCCGGTTATTCTTTGGTGGGCAGTATGGAAGAAATAACGGATGAAGAATTCCGCCAAACCTTGGATGTAAATCTTTTTGGGACAGTCAATGTTATACGAAATGCAATGCCCTATCTAAGACGGCAACAATCTGGACATATCATCAACATTTCTTCAAACGCCGGCTACGTCGGGTTTGCCAATGCGACAAGCTACAACGCGGCAAAGTTTGCGGTGGTAGGGCTTTCGGAAGCATTAAAACAAGAAGTTGCTGGCTTTGGGATCAACCTGACCCTGGTGGCTCCCGGACAATTCAGAACCAATTTTATGGAGAAGGGCTCCATGGCTTTTGCCCAAAACAGGATTGCTGTCTATGGGCTGGATAAGGCAGAGGAAATGTGGAGTCAATTCAGCGGGCAGCAAGCGGGGGATCCAGAAAAACTGGTCCATATACTTACCGAAATCGCAGCTATGGAGCATCCCCCCACTCGGCTCCTGTTGGGCCCGGACACCTATCAACTGGTAAATGAGCACCGGAAAAACGAGAGGGAAGAATTTGAAACCTGGAAACACCTGACCCTATCTACCGATTTTGATTAAATGAAGTACCATAAGTACGTACACATTGGCTTTTGGATTAACCCATTCCTGTTTCTCGTAGGGGAAATATTAGGTGTAAATATTTAATAGAGCCTCTAACATTCTAAATCTACCGCCATGAAAAGAACAGGAACAAGCCCGCATATTTTCAATTCCATTGCTGAACTGCACCGCATGTTGGAGATACCCAAGCCTAAAAATCCGCTTGTAAGCGTGATCGATTTTGGGGAGATCAAATGCTTTGATGACGAGATGTTGCGGAGCGTTTCCTATAATTTTTACTGCATCGCGCTCAAGAAAAATTTCGACGGCAAGATGAAATATGGACAGCAGTACTACGACTTCGATGAAGGTGTGATGACATTCTTTGCTCCCCTGCAGGTGGTAACGACGGATATCGTCGAGGGCATAAAATTATCGGGTTATTGGCTGGTGGTGCACCCGGACTTTGTCCGGAACTACCCGCTAATGAGTAGGATAAGAAACTACGCCTATTTTTCCTATGCGGTCAATGAAGCATTGCATCTTTCGGAGGATGAACAAACAATGGTAGAATCGGTAATGGGCAATATTGCCAAAGAAATCGGAGTTCCGATAGACAGTTACAGCCAGGATGTCATCGTTTCCTATATCGACCTGCTATTGAACTACTGCAACCGTTTCTACAACAGGCAATTTATCACCCGTAAATCGGCTAGTAATGATCTGCTGGAAAAACTGGAAAGTCTGCTAACGGAATACTTTGATGGCGAACATTCGCTTGAATTGGGTCTTCCCACGGTTCAATACCTGTCAGAACAGCTCCACGTATCCCCCAACTACCTTAGTGATATGTTGCGGAACCTTACCGGGAAAAACACACAGCAGCTTATCCACCAACATCTCATAGAAAAGGCAAAAGAGCTGTTGGCAAGCTCCCCGATGACGGTAAGCGAAATCGCCTATCAGCTGGGTTTTGGGTATTCGCAATCCTTCAGCAAATTATTTAAGAAAAGCACACAGCTCACTCCCTTGGCCTATAGGCAATCTTTTAATTGACAGTGACCTGACCTATAATAAGGTGTGAAAAATGCTTCGACAATATAAGGCAGCAACAGTTCGCCGGTAGCGATGAAGGAACAATTAAACAGCGCAAACTGATACATTTGTAAAAATTAAATGGAAAACCTTATGACAGAATTTGGGAAGCAAGTTTTAGAGATAAACAGGCCATGTGGGGATTTGAACCTGCGGATGCTACGATTACCGCTGCTGAATTATTCCTGGACAATGGATTGAAAAAAATTCTTATTCCCGGCTTTGGCTATGGAAGGAACGCAAAGGTCTTTACCGACAAGGGCTTTGAGGTCACTGGCATTGAGATTTCGGAAACCGCCATTGAGCTGGCAAGAAAGCATTACCGGGAACATGTAAAAGTGTATCACGGGGGAGTCAACGATATGCCCTTCGACACGGAAGTTTATGACGGCATTTTTTGTTATGCCTTGATTCACCTGCTAGATCAGAAAGACCGTATGAAGCTTATTGATGACTGTTACCGACAACTTGCCCCCGATGGTTTTATGGTGTTTGTAGCCGTTTCCAAGAGCACGGACAGGTATGGAGAAGGAACAGCGCTTGGTAATGACCGTTTCGAAACCAAACATGGCGTCAAACTCTTCTTTTATGACTCCCAGTCTGTAGAGAAAGAATTTGGGCCTTATGGATTGATCGAGGCCATAGAAATCAATGAACCAGCCAAAAATAGGGAAAACAAACCCTCACAAACATTTTGGCAAATCACCTGTCAAAAAGAGACTCTTATGGAGGATTAAAGGACGATCCCGCCACACCATCACAGCTAAAGTATATCATTATCCACGGGTGCAGGTAGAAAGACGCTCCCGGTATCCGTGGATATTTACCGTTTCACCCAGCATCTCCTGTGGTGTATTCGGCACCATCCTGAAAGAGATGGTGGAGCATAGAGAACAATGAGGAAACTTATGCATCGAAGTCGTTACACTATTCCTTAATGATATTTGGCAAATGTGTTAAGCGTTAAAAGGTAAACCTGAATAATCAACTATTGTAAAACTTGCAATTAGTAATTTACACCACATTAGAATAAAATTCTTTCATTAAAGTTACAAACAACTTATATTTGTGCCGACGCTGCTCTTTCATGGTGCCGGTGTCTTTTTATTTTATTGCCACTTATCCAAACATTCCACTTTTAAAATTATTCTTTATGATGCGTAAACTTCAATCATTGGGTTTTTTGCTGACCCTGTTTTTCTTCATCGGGTGTGAAGAAGATGAAAATGAGCCTATCCAGGATCCTACACAGTTTACCGCTACAGACTTTGTATCGGGATTGAAAATGCCTGTAGGCATGAGTATTGACGAAAAAGGACAGCTTTGGGTAGCTGAAACCGGCACTGGCAACAACGACGCACAGGTATCTATGATTACGCCGGCGGGCATGGTACATCCGGTAGTTACCGGCTTAAACTCGGTCTTTGCCAACGGTTCGGTGGAAGGGATGGGTCACGTGCTGTACAAAAACGGCGAACTTTACATTCTCAACGGAAATGCCGGCCGCCTCTACATTGCCGACGTTTCGGCCTTCAAATCCGGGGATGCCCCAAAAGCAGCAAGCAGTCTGGAAAGTGAAGACATTAAAACCTTTGTCCATGGCCTGAATCTGACCGACCCAGTGAATTCCAATGCTTACCAGCTAACCTTTGGGCCAGATGATCATTTGTATATTGTAGATGCAGGCGCCAATGCCATCATTAAGCGGGATAAAAACAGCAAAGCGCTGGAGTTATTTGCCCGAATCCCCAATATCGATCCTGCAACCGAGGCTGTCCCTACGGGAATCGTCTTCAATGGCACGGGATTCTTGGTGAGCAGCTTAAGCGGTGGTCCGTTTATTAAAGGATCCGCCAAAATATTTCAGGTGGACTTGCAAGGAAACGTCAGCGATTATAAAACCGGTTTTACCACTGCTACAGGCATTTTGCTCACGCCTAACAAAAAGCCGCTCATTACTGAATTTGCAGAATTTTCCTTTAGCCCTCCCGGTTTCGTAGCCGGCACAGGCCGTATCGCCAATGAAGAGGGCGTCACTATACTTGGAGGCCTAACCATGCCAACTGATTTGGAGAAAGGAGAGGACAAAACCTACTACCTGTTGAGTTATGCCGAAGGCACCATCCAAAAGCTTACTTATTGATGCGGCTTAGCGGATCAGATTCTCACACTTCAGCAGCCTTTGAGCGATGCTATTGGCGGCAAAGCGGAAAGACTAATGTAAGCCTGCCTTTGTCACCGCAGCGCTGATGAGGTTGATCCTTTGCATCATTTTATTATAGAATTCCCTGCCCACCCGGTACTATTTAAACAAAGTACGGTAACGGGCAGGGATTTTTTCTGCACCTTAACCACAGGGATCCTGGACATCTGAGCAAGAATACAGCGACATATCCAATGAACAAGCATCTTATACGGGTTTTAACTTTTATCGTGTGACATTTTTTTTAGTAAAAAAATCAGTAGTTAGTCCTTCCTTAATCGACCAATGAAGAATCCTCCACAAGAAAAAAGGCAACCTATAGAAATGCCATAGGTTGGGTATATTAAAACACGAAGTTAAACATTAGGTTTGGCCTCAGGAATATCTTCTAAAGAGGGAAAAAATTGAATTTTGAGCAGAGAAACTGGCAACAAAGAGTTTGATGACAAAGCCAGTTTGCTGGGACTATTAAACCAACAAACCACCACAGCGAAGCGGCGACGCCATGGCTGTAGTCAACGCGAATGCAGACGCGGGTGAAAAGTTAGGCAGCGTAAATACGTTTGTGTATCCATCTAATAAAAAAATTATGAATCCAAATAAGGATTTGTGGGAAAAAGGAGATTTCACGCAATTGGCTTCGACCATGCGATCCAGCGGTGAAGAGCTCGTCACAAGTATCGGGATAAAAAAGGGGATGAAAGTCCTCGACTTAGGTTGTGGCGATGGCACGACAGCCATTCCTATAGCCAGATTGGGGGCGGAAGTAAAAGGTGTGGATATTGCGAGAAATTTGGTGGAAGCAGGTAATAAAAGAGCAGAAAAAGAAGGCCTCAACAACATTACGTTTGTTGAAGGAGATGCCTGTGATTTAGACAGTTTGGATGACGCCGATTTTGACCTGACCATCAGCATATTTGGGGCCATGTTTGCACCCAAGCCATTTGCCGTTGCAAAAGAAATGGTGCGCGTCACCAAGCCAGGCGGAAGGATTATCATGGGCAACTGGATTCCTGGCGATCCCACCTTGATCGCCCAATTACTCACGATCAGCGCTGCTTATATACCGCCACCTCCGGAAGGATTTGTCAGTCCGATGACCTGGGGTATTGAACAGAACGTTATTGAACGGTTCGGGGAAGCAGGCATACCTGAAAAAGATATTCACTTTAGTAAAGAACCTTGGAGATTTAATGCTCCGTATTCAGCCTCTGAGTTTGTCGCTGTATTTAGAAATTACTTTGGCCCAACTATGAACGCTTTTGAAGCTGCTGATAAAAAGGGGAAATCCTCAGATTTACAGCGGGAACTGGAAGACCTGTTCAATAGCCACAATACAAGCCCTTCGACCGATAAGACGGTTATTTCCGCAACTTATCTGAAAGTGACTGTTTCACGCTAACAGCAATCTATGCAGTGACCACCACAGCCTCAAGCAGGATAGACAAGCAAAAGGCAAAAAGGGTATGCCACTGATGTACGGTGCGCAGGGAATACGCATGGAATTTGGAATAGGCCCTCAGCTGCTTACCACTGCGATCTATGGCATTGAACCCGCTTCTTTTTCAGCATATGCCACGGACACAAAGAAATGTACTTCCCTGTATCCGCGGACAATGCCCGTTCACCCCTGGATCTCCTGATGGGTACTCACCGCTATCCGGTTCCATGCGTTGATGGTGACTATAGCCATAATGATCTCTGCAATCTGGTTATTGTTGAAGATACGGCTTGCCTTCTGATAGACTTCCTCCGTCAGCCCTCTTTCATGAATCAAGGTTATTTGCTCGGTCATCTCCAGCACCGCCTGCTCCTCTTCAGTAAAAAAGCCTATGGCTTCCCGCCAGGCGCTCAGCAAAAATAGCCGCTGAGGACTTTCTCCCCCTTTCAGTGCGTCCTTGGTATGCATGTCGATGCAATAAGCGCAGCTGTTGATCTGAGAGGCACGGATTTTTATGAGTTCTTTGAGTGACTGGGAAATGGTGATATTGGCTAAATATCCCTCCAGGGCAAACATGCCCTTGAGGGCATGGGCTTCTACTGTGTTGATGTTGATCCGTTTTTCCATTACTTTGAAGTATATGTTGATGGCTCAAAGGTGCGAAACCAGCATCTGAAAAAACTTAAACTAGTTTAAGAAATGTCCTTTCTCCGGATTTCGCTCAGGTATTCAGGTGTGATTCCCAAGTAAGAAGCGATTAAATATTGGGGAACACGCTGCATAAACTCCGGTTGCCGTCTGCGGAAATTATGATACAGATCCTCTCTGGAGAAACCATAAAGATATTTTATACGCATCTGTGTCGCCGCATAAGCTTTTTGATACACACACCGGAAATATTTTTCCATTGCTGAATGGGTGTCCAGCAGCTTTTCAAAGGAAGGTCGGCTGATTACCAAAATCTCGGCAGCCTCTACGGCTTGGATATAAAATTCCGTGGGAGATTGGTTAAGGTAAGAAAAGCTGTCCGTCATCCACCAGTTTTCAATGGCAAATTCGGTGGTCTGCTCCACCCCTTTCTTATTGATAAAGAATTTGCGGAGAATTCCTCTAAGCACAAAATAGTATGAATGACTGATCTGCCCCTCCTCCAACAGGTTCTCTTTCTTGGCTACCTTCTGTCTGCTGAACAGATGACTGATTTCTTCAAATTCCTCATCCGAAACAGCCGTAAATTTGTTGATATGCGCTTGAAGAAGTCTGGACATTATATAAGTAATTGATGGTGAATTTCTTATTTTCTACCCTCCGCCGAACAAAACCGCCGGAACAACGAGAACAGCATTATAAGCTGCATGGAAATAAATTGCCTTTGCCAGTCCAAAATTCAACCTGATAAAACTCAGCACCAACCCTAAGACGAATTGTATGCCTACCAAGAAGGGTATCCAATAGAAACTGGCGAGGAAATCAAAATCCCTATAATTGCCTAAGTGCACGATGCCAAAGAAAAATGCTGAAACATACACCACCAGATACAGGGGGGGCTTTTTATCATTAAGGGCCATCACCAATAAAACGATCAAATAAAGCAGCAGCGCAACGGCGATCAACCACATTTGAGAAAGCATCAGCAAAGATAAGGCGAGGCTCCACCAGATCGCCTTTACCTGAAGGCTAAGGTGGTACCTAAAGATGGTCTCCTCGAGTAAAGGCGCCATGATTACCGCCAACACGAGAACCAGGTACTTGTGGTCCCGCATGAAATCTTCCATTACATTATCAAATTGCCCGACACCTACCCAATACAGTACCCACGCATACGGTATAACTAAAGTCATCAGGAGAAGCCCGAAAAAATTCTTGGGAGACAGGCGGGCTACGGCTACTTTAACCTGTGGATTTTTAATAAACAAGCGTAAATCGTTAAGAATCTGTGACATATGCATAGCTAAGTTAGAATGAATCACTAAAAACTACCCTTTGAATAAACTTCATTCAATAGCTTATTGCTTACCCAAGATAGCATATAAAGAAAAAAACTGCATCAAATAGATTATTTTGCGCACATACAAGGAACAGATATCGCCCGGCAAAGCAGGCAGGGACATTGCACTCCTTCGGCATTAGCTCCCACTATCCCGTTTGAACCGTGTCACGTTTTTCTCAAAAGAGGTACTGCTCGATCCTCGGTCATTCGGCAACCCTACCGGGACTCCTCCTATGCAGGCCAGAGATACCTTTCAAATCATCTCCCAGATCCTCGCGGGCACCATCGGCCACTTTCTCCAGTGCTTTCACTACATCTGGATAAAATTCACGCAGATCATACCGTTCTCCGGGATCCCTTCGAAGATCATATAGTCCACCATCAAAGGGATGATTTCCCCTGACCTCACCCGCCATTCCATCTTCACCGGGTTGAAAACCCTCATACGTCCTGCCCGGATGGGGGAAGACGAGCTTCCAGTTTCCGCTCCGTACCGCCTCTAGGCTGTTTTGCCCATAGTAATAATAAAAGTGCTCCCGGGGGGTTACCTCCTTTTCCCCTTTCAGCAGGGGTAGTAAATTCACCCCGTCGATTTTATTTGTGGGAAGCTCAGCTTGAGCAATGTGGGCGAGTGTGGGGAGGATGTCTATGGCTGAGGTCAAATTATTAATGACCAAGCCCTCAGGGATCACTCCTTTCCACCTCATCAGACAGGGGACACGTTGTCCACCTTCAAAAGTGGTCCCTTTGCCTTCTCTTAATCCTGCGCTACTGCCGGCATGGTTGCCGTAGTTCAACCAAGGACCATTATCAGAGGTAAATATGACCAGCGTATTTTCCTCCAAACCGTTTTCTTGAAGCGTTTTCAATAGTTGCCCTACGCCCCAATCTATTTCCATCATTACATCTCCGTATAATCCTTGGCCTGATTTCCCTTTGAATTTGTCGGATACAAACAGGGGTACGTGGGGCATGGGATGCGGCAGGTAGATAAAGAAGGGCACATCTTTTTTCTTCTTGATAAAGTCAATGGCCCGATGGGTAAAATCCGTTGTAAACTGTGCTTGGTCTTCTGCTGTGACCGCCGGATTGATTATTTTTTCATTTTCATACAGGGGCAAATCGGGAAAAGCATCGGGGCGTTCAGGATGGTAAGGCCACATATCATTGGAATAGGGAATTCCATAAAATTCATCAAAGCCGTGACGGGTGGGAAGGAATTTCTCCTGAAAACCGAGATGCCATTTACCGTACATGGCGGTGGCATAGCCCTTTTTTTTGAGCATTTCGGGAATGGTTTCCTCCTGGTCGGAAATCCCAATCTTGGAGGAATGGCTCAATGCACCGGTTATCCCAATTCGATTGGGATAAGTTCCTGTCAAGAGGCCTGCGCGGGAAGCTGAACATACCGCCTGCGGCGAGTAAAAGTGGGTTAAAAATATACCTTCCTTGGCCATTTGATCCAGATTTGGGGTAGTGTATCCCGTCGCTCCAGTAAGGGAGAGATCCCCATACCCCATGTCGTCCAAGTAAATAAGGATGATATTGGGAAGTCGCTCTTGGGCCTGGGCGCTGTGAAAAAAACAAATGCTTGAGAGTATAATTGCGGTTAAAATGGGTATAAATCTGTTATTCATTTTCTTGAGGCTAATAAAAGCGAGTTCTTGTCCATGAGCGCTAAGCATTCTAATGACTTTTGTGAAGCGTGATAAACCATCTTGCTCTTCGTTAAAAAGAATCTTTCTACCTGCTTCAAAACTGGGCTAACATCGGCTAACCCATCCATCCTCGCCAGCGGCGATCCTTCCATATCCGTACCCACTACTGAAACCCTTGATGCCCCGCAAGGATCTGTAAGGCAAGAGACAATTTACAACCTATTATCACAAAATAAAAACGCCAACAAGGAAGATGGCGGTTCTCCATCGCATCCTACAGGACTTGTAATGAAAAAGTTGCGGGAAATGTCTAAATTTCCCCTTCCTTATGTTCGATGCAACCAATGACTTTCTTTATGAAACTACAGCACTTCTTCTTCCATACACTAACCTTTTTTATCGCTCTTACTGCTCATTCGCAAACGCCGGATAAGGCCAAGCCCGTTTTTGAGAATGGGCAAGCTCAGCTGGTTCCCGCTTTTGAGGATGCGTCGCAGTGGATCCGGCACGACCTATGGGTGGAGACCTCTTTCGATTCTGACGGGGATGGCAGGATGGATAGGATGCACGTTGCGGTCACCCGTCCATCACAGACGGAAACGGAGGGGTTAAAACTTCCGGTGGTATATGAATCCAGCCCTTATTATGCCGGGGTAGCACCGGATGTGGAAGGTCTTTTTTGGGAGGTGAAGCATGAGTTAGGGGAAACACCCAAGGGGAGGGTAAGCCCTGAAGTGACGAGAACAGGCAAACGTCCCATTATATCTGACTCCCAAATCAAAACATGGGTGCCCCGGGGCTACATCGTGGTTCATTCTTCCTCGCCAGGGACAGGTCTCTCCGACGGGACGCCTACGGTGGGCGGGGATAATGAATCCCTTGCACCCAAGGCTGTGATTGATTGGCTTTGCGGAAGGGCCAAGGGTTATACTGAGCGGGAGGGCAACGAGGAAGTGCGGGCCTATTGGTCTACCGGAAAAGTAGGCATGACCGGCACCTCCTATAACGGCACTTTACCGTTGGCCGCTGCCACCACAGTGGTGGAGGGATTGGAGGCGATCATCCCAGTGGCACCCAATACGTCCTATTACCACTACTACCGTTCCAATGGACTGGTAAGGTCTCCCGGAGGTTATCTGGGGGAGGACATCGATGTACTGTATGATTTTATCCATAGTGGTGACGAGTCCAAAAGAGCCCGCAACAACCAGTTGATCCGAGATGCAGAAATGAAAAACGGCATGGATAGAATCACCGGAGATTACAACGATTTTTGGGCTGGACGGGACTACCTGAACGACGTGGGCGGTATGAAAGCAGCCTTACTGATGTCCCATGGTTTTAACGATTGGAACGTCATGCCGTTGCACAGTTATAGAATTTATGAAGCGGCCAAGAAAAAAGGTCTTCCTGTGCAAATTTACTACCACCAAGGGGGCCACGGCGGCCCTCCTCCCATCGAGATGATGAACCGCTGGTTTACCCGATACCTCCATGGCATAGAAAATGGGGTTGAAGAGGATCCCAAAGCATGGATCGTACGTGAACAAGACAAGCCCGAGAATCCAACTCCCTATGACGATTACCCCAACCCGGAAGCGGCTGACGTTACCTTTTTCTTAAAGAAAGGAGCCACTGAAAGAGGTGCTTTATCCACAGAAAGAATAACCAATCAGGGTACGGAAACCTTGGTCGACAATTATTCATTTTCCGGCTCCTCCCTGGCGCAAGCAGAGATCACCGAGCATAGGCTGATGTACCTTACTTCCCCTTTGTTGGAAGAGATCCACATTTCGGGCAAAGCCAACATCACTATCAGACTCTCCAGCAGCAAGCCTGCCGCCAATCTTTCTGTGTGGCTGGTATCCTTACCCTGGACTGAGGGCAGGGATTCTAAAATCACCGACAACATCATCACCCGTGGCTGGGCCGATCCCCAAAACCACCATTCAATCACCGAGAGTGAACCTTTGGTGCCGGGTGACTTTTACACCCTCAGCTTTGATTTGGAACCGGATGATCAGGTCATTCCCAAAGGGCAGCAGATCGGCTTGATGATTTTTTCCAGTGACCGGGAATTCACGCTGTGGCCGCACCCGGGAACAGAGTTGACGGTAGATTTGGATGCAACTGTGCTTAGGTTGCCGGTTGTGGGGGGGAAAGCGGCATTAAAGCGCCATTTTGGAAGAAAATAGACGAAAACCTGGATTAGCGAAGATCCTACTTATATAATGCAATTCAAAAGATACTAAATGAGTCTTGCTGTGGCATTAGGGTGTTTTGCTTAGTTCCGCTATAGCTTTTAATTTATCCTTTTATAAAAAGAATGGCTCCTTCATCAGACGTTATTATCAGCCACCCACCTGATGATTTATCTTCATTCAGCTGTTGTTGTAGGGTATCAACACAGAGGGATTGTTTTTTATTGTTTGGGTAGCTGTTAATTATGAGTTGCCGAGAGGGAAGAAAAGGAGTTAGGACCTGTGATAGGTTCAGTAGACAACCCAGTAATATAATGGTCTTGCTCAAAAAGCTTTGACAACCTTTATCATTTTAATCTAAAGGCTTCCAAGTACTCGACAGCAAATTTCACATCCTCAAAATTGTTATCCCAGTCATGCTCGCATTCCACGTAAATCGGGCCGTTAAAATTCTGTCTATTAAGCTCCTTAATTATAGAAGCATAATCTATTACTCCCGTACTCACTTTAACATCATTAGCATCGACATTTCCAAAAGCGTCCAGGTCCTTGGCGTGAATACTAACCAAATATCCTTCTAACTTCTGTAGACATTCGACAGGATCTAACCCACTTCGTACCCAATGTCCTAAATCTCCACAAGCCCTAAAACTTGTACGCCCTTCAAGGGCCACGAGGACGGAATCGGGGTGCCAAAACCTACTAAGGCCTTTTGCGTGCTCATGTATTGCCATTTTAAGACCGGTAGCCCTTCCTAAGCTATCTAACAAATCCCAATACTCTGGTTCCGGCTCCCCAACCAAAAACTCTAAACCAAGCCTTTCACCTATCTCATACATTCGGATCCATTCGTCCGCTGTGGCGCCTCCAGCATACATTGATCGCATCTCGAGCCCGCTTTCCCCCAACATCTCTGTCAATTTCCCTAGATCCTCCTCAGATAGATCGGACATTGCTGTATTCCCTAATGCTTCACCAAGCTTATGGAAAAAGAAGCCTTCCACCAAATCAACTCCAGCTCTCCTAGACAAATCTAACGTCTCAGGAAAGGAAAAACGGTTAAAAGAGTATAGGGCGATACCCGTCTGCCACTTGGCATCCGCGATTATTTCCTCCGTTTTTCCATCATACCTTTTTTCGGTGGGACCGCACGCCATCCCTCCCGCTAGCCCAACAAGAAGAACTAGTACTTTTACGCAATTTTGCCGGTTGTTCATCTCTCAATGGTAAGGTTAACAATAATTACAGTCCCAAAAAAAAAGCATATTACGTTTAAAAAAAAAAGCGAAACGTCACGCTCTTCTTATGAAGGGTCTATATCTCTGTATGCTTTCAATACCCCCATGTTTCCTTCTTTCCCTGTTCCCTTGACTCCATGCTCCATCCCTAAAAAACCTCTATATCCTTTATCCCATATATGTTGCAGTAGGTTCTTGTAATTGATCTCGCCTGTGCCTGGTTCGAATCTGCCAGGAGTGTCCCCTAACTGAAAGTAGGCAATTTCATCCCAAGCATAATCCATGGTAGGCATCAGATTTCCCTCCTGAATCTGAACATGATACACGTCAAACAGTATCTTCATACTTGGACTATCTACAGCTTTACACATGGCATAAGCTTGAGGAACACTGTGAAGAAACATACCGGCGTGGTTTATCTTGTGATTCATGGTCTCCATCACCATTACCAATCCATGGGGCTCGTATATTTCTGCCACCCTTTTCAGAAGTTCAATGGCATTGGCCATTTGGAAGTCCCAAGGCAGCTTAGGATCTGCAACGCCCAAAACGTTATGTATAAATTTGGTGTTCATTCTCTTGGCTATCTCTACCGAGGCACGGACTTCTTTCAACACTTGTTCCCGTGCACTGTCATCTCTTCCAGCAAAGGTTACCTCTTTGAAGTCCATCGTGCCAACAAACTGTCCGAACTCCATGCCCAATTTTTGGACCGTTTTGCTAATGAGTTCATGCTCTTCCACTGGGCGTCCTTTTAAATAGGTATTTTCCCATGCTCGTATTCCTTGGTCATACGCCCATCTAATTTGATCGTCTAATTTTTTTCCTGCAACCCCATCAAAGATGCCGAATTCCGGAGAGAACTTCATGTTAAATGGCTTGGCATCCACCGTGGATGCCGAGGACAGCAAGGAGGTGGACATAGCTCCAGACCAAGCCGCCGCTCCCACTGCTACACTATTTTTTAAAAATAAACGTCGCTTCATCATTTTGTTCCGAGTTAGGTATGTTTTTTATTTGATGTTTTTCAAAAATGCCAGCAGATCCGCCATCTGCTGCTGATCAATTTGATCTGCCCATCCTGGCATTAAGGACATATTCAATCCCCGGATATCACTTATATCCTGTCGGTTGACAGTTTTCTCCAATCCCGGCGACATTCTGATATTGATTGCAGAAGAGGTCTCGTTCATTATCATCCCTTGTATTTTTTCTCCATTCTTCATCGTCACCTCCCATAGGTCAAACCCAGGTGCTATAGAAAGATTGGGATCCAAGATGTTAGCCATTAAATCCTTTGAAAGCCAGTTATGAACAGATCCGAGATCCGGCCCGAAGGGCACGCCTTCTCCCCCCCTGAACTGGTGGCATAAACCACAATTATCAATGTACACTTGATTCCCTTTAATGGGATCACCTTCCAATTCCAAGGCTTTTTGGTACCTTTTGTTAACTTCCTCGCCTTGATCCTGCGTCAATAGATGCCTCGCTCGTTCTCTTAACTCCTCGTCCGAATTGTTCATCAAACGTACCCTTCGGTTCCAACCAAGAGATGTAATAGGAATTTGCTTGCTCTCTAACGCATCCAGCAACATGCGAACGCGATCCGGTTCTGAAAGAAAAGTCTCCACCCCCACTTCCCGTATTTCTGGCGTGAGACTTTCCCATCTGGATAATACAAATTCAGATACTTCAACCCCCTCGGCTTCCCCAAAAGCCTTTAATGCACCGGCCTGTACCTGTGGCTCCTCTTGGGCCACAATCAACTCCTTTGACACAGGGACGTAAGGTGATACTTCCCCCAGCAGAAGAAACTGGAGGGCCTCAGTCCGCCTTTCTGTTGATAGTGATTTATCTTCGGCCGAGGAAATGGCTCTATCCATTAAAGCTGGATCATGTCCCTCTTTGATTACCTGCAGCAGGTTTAGGGAAGAGTGTCGTACCGCGGCATCCGGATGATTGAAAAAAGCCTGAATAACAATCTCTTGAAGAGATTGCCATTCAGAAGCCTCCCCTGCTTTGCTCCTATACCCATCGGATAGCCCGTCAAGGAGAGCGGACTCCCATCCTCTAGTTTTTGCTAAATCAGGCCGAATAGATGTTTCTACCAACTGCTGAACCTTCTCCGTCTCAGATCCAGACACAACCATAGACGTGAGCCGGAGGACTAAACTACCAAATGCAGGAACGTCAGGCGAAAAATCATCTAAAACCCTCGTGAGTAAAGGAAAAGCCTTTAGATTAGTCGCAGATAATGCAGCCATTTGCACCCATTCGTCTTCAACATCCTCAAATAAAAGGTCTTCTCTAGCACTCAACACTTCCGAAGAATCGACAGAGCCTAGTGTACAGAGTAATTGAAAACGAACCTTAGGGTCAGGATCCCTTTTGAGCTCCAACAAGTGGGGAATCAGTTCCGGGGAATCCGATAGGTGAACCTCCGCAAGCTTGACGGCATTCTCACGAATTCCAGCTTCTTGATCCGTCAGAGCAATGGCAATAATATCCGGAGAGAGTATTTCCAGACCTTCAAGGGTCCACAATGCATGTAGCCGGCCGACGGGGGATTCCGATTCTTGCACCATGGAGACCAAGTAGGGTGCTATAGTTTTATCGGCCCTTTCTACCAGTAAACGCTGTGCGTGGGTTCTCCACCAGATGTTTGGATGCGAAAGGTGACGTACCCATTCTTCAGGGGTCTCATCTCCTAGCTTTAATCCCACCGTCCAATCTGCCTTTCCTGTACCTTCCGGAGTAATACGATAAATCCGCCCCATTTCGTAGCCATCATATAGTCCCCCCTCCGCTACCGCCTCGTCAGACATCCATTCTGGGTGTTCAATAATTCTACGGTAATAATCCACTACATATAATGCACCATCAGGCCCCACATACATATTGACCGGCCGAGACCAAGAATCCCTTGAGGCCAAGAATTCTTTTCCCTCGCGGTGACGCTTGGCGTTAAAACTCGCCCCCTCTTCCTCCAAAATATCTACGTGAACCAGATTACTTACCGACTCAGCGCCAAAGACCACATTCTCATCAAATGGAGGAGGGAAAATGCCGCCAAGATAGGCAGTTAGACCACTCGAAGAGGTAGTAAGTCCGGGAGGGGTGAACAGCTGGCGATCCGGATTGGTGGTGATCTGGAACACCTCCGCCTCATTTCCATGATCTGATATAGATGCAGTTGCATTAGTAACTAATAGTTCTGGATTTCTCTCTATATACTGCGCAGCCAATACCTCATGGAATATGTGGTTCTGGTTGTGCGTAAGAAGATGCCTGCCCCAACGATCAAAGGTGTGGCCGAATTGGGATTTATTTGACGTCATTTCTAATTCTCTGGAATCCGGTCGAAAACGGACACTGTGTCCATTGGCATTCTTCGGGAGCCGCGGCGCTTCTGGATGATTCGGGAAAACAATATCACTTCCTAAATCACCAAACTCTTCTTGATACTTCCGAGTGCCAATATGGCCAAGATGGGAAAGGTATATCCAGTTATCTAAACCATACACAGGGTTGTTTACATTAACATGAGGGTTTGACAGGGAGAAACCAGTCAAGATAACCTCTCTCTTATCTGAACGACCATCTCCATCCGTATCTTCCAAGTATATAACATCCGGGGCATCAGTTATTAATATTCCTTTTTTCCACCTCATGATCCCGTTTGGCAAGGTCAGGTTCTCCGCGAACACCGTGCTTTTGTCCATTTGTCCATCCCCATCGCTGTCAGTCAGTAATTTAATTTTACCAGTACCACTTTTATCCACGGGATATCCGGGCATTTCCACCACATAAAGACGTCCGTATTCATCTATTTCCATATCAACTGGATCAGATATCAAGGGTTCGCTGGCTAGTAACTCTATCTTAAATCCTGGCTCCAACTCGAATGTCGCCAAAGCCTCAGAAGGTGGCACTGAGCCTTTCTTCGATGTTTGTGTATCGTGTTGATTACAGCCACCCAAAATAACTAATCCAATAACCCCAACTAGTGGGCACAAAAAACTATATATGCTTCTTTTCATTTGTTGTTCGTCTAGTGGAACAATAGGAGTTGTCAGATGTCTACAGTCAGCCTATTGCTTACTTATTTTCCAAAAATTCCCGTTATGTGGTGGACTAAAGATTGTTATTCACTTTTACTTCCTCCTTTTCCTCCCAAAAGCTGTTGATCAATTCGATTGTCCTATCGACCAAGACTTGCCCACCTTCCGCACCTACCACATTGCTTTGGCAAACTGCACTATATCCCCCCCCCGACATGGCCTTTGCTGACGGAAGGTAAGTCCCCGGGCCTGCCAATTGAACAACAAAAGTCTGAACTGCTTTACTACGCGCCTGAATACGAATTCCATAGTCGGTGAAAAGTTCGAATTGATTCGTACAAACCGCAGAATCTCCAATTCTTAAGACGTGAATTTCGGTCTCGTAGGTAGCATCTGGGTGTTTCTGTTGCATATCATACCGCTTAAGCACATCCCCAAACCATGTCATTTTTGCATGAAGTTGGGCAGCCTTGGTAGGATCCGCGGCTATCTGGGCAGCGCAGTCCTCCTGTACCTCTTTGGACTCTTCATATTCCTCCTTCGTTATCATCCTCATCGGCAGGTTTAGCTTCTCCATCTTATGAGAAAAAGCGACCTTGGAATGTTTATCCTTCTTTACGATTTCGTAAGTATCCACTGTTGCCCTCACTATTCGATCCGCGATATCATCTAGACGGGTTTTATTGGCTAGTTCTTGCATTCTAGCTTCTCCGGCTTTTCGATACATACTATGAGGAGACTGGTCTCCAGCAGCTCCGATCCAGCCCAGAACATTCAGTTGGGAACCAAACTTCTCTTGTAAAGCCTCTCGTACAGGATGCCAATAATCAGCATTTACAGTGGACAGATGCTCGTTTTCTTGAGCTGGGCAGGCTACATCAATACTCATGGCAATCAGTTCATCCCGACCATTCCAAAAAAACAAGGAATTGATGTCATGGTCTTCATAACCTTCTAAATTTTGAAATTCCCGCACATCGGTTTTACCATACATTACGGCTGTGCCATCTTCATAAACTGCTCTACGGTTGTAGCCGACAGCAGCGCGGTTTAAACCCCAAGTCATACTACCTCGTTCCCGACCGTCCCAAGCCTTCACAATCGCATCAGCTACCCTGTGCGTAAACAAATCACGGTAACTTTTTACCTTACTTACCCCTTCAGGAATGGGATAAAGAAAAGATGATTCGTCCGGGTCATCCTCCAGCACTGGCGCCGTATGGGTATGGGTAGCGCTCAATATTATCTTGTCAGAATTAAATCCAGGAATCCGCTTCTTGACTTCCGCCCTCAACTCATCACGAAGCTGATCTGAGATGTAAACCAGATCACATGAGACGAAAACAACGGTGTCCAATGGCACATCACCTTGTCTTGACTCTATCGCTAAGATACCGGCGTAAAGAGGGGTGTCAGCTTTTTCTGCAACACGCAGATGAAATTGCCCCATTAAAGCAACAGGGAGCTCAGGGCTGATATCGGCAGTGGAAGCGCCTACATAAATGTTCGCATCCTGTGCTATAACAGACCCGACACAAGCCAAGAACAACCAGCCTGACAGGAAGAACGAATAGAGGTGTGTTTTTTTCATGATCTAATTTTAAAGGAAAGTATATGTGGCTCCTTAACATTGCTGAACATAGTTTTGGAGTTGTTTAGCTACTGTTTTATTTGACGAAACAATGTCATGATCCTATCGGTAATCTTGGACGAAGCACCGGTTTCCACCATGTTGGTGCCAAGCCATGTCTCATAGCCTCCGAGTAGATGTTGCTCTGGAGTCGGCAGATAGCCATAACTCCCATTTGCCAGTTCAATAGCAAAAGTGGAATCAAAGGGGCTTTTGGATTTAATATCCAAACCAATCTGGGTAAATACCTCAAAAGGAATGGCGGCTATCCCTAACTCTCCAATACTAAATACCTGTAAGATGACGGGGACTTCGTCTGGCCACTCTTCGCTTATCTGAAACACCCTGTTGGCGTAAGTTTTCTCCAAAGGATGTTCAGATTTGACATCCTCGGGCTGATCCTTTTTCGCCCTGGCCCACTCCAACATTTCTTGAGAAGGCTGTCGCACCGTGAGATGTAATTCAGATTGAGCGGCTTGGAGTGGCACCCATTTTTGATATTTAATTTCCCGGTATACTTTAAAAACCTCTTCTGCTGCATCGTTAGCTACGATTTTCATCTTGGCATAAGGAGGGTGACTTTCCGCCGGTCCGTGAAAATTGATGTTATTTACATCTCCGGAAGTTCCGTTGGTCATTATTCCGACGAAGGGCGGATCTTGTCGATCCGCTTGAAGCAACTCTTGAATCCTATCAGCAAATATCCCGAAGTAATCTGCTGAAAGATGATCCTTTGGAACACCACCCACATAGTGTAAGGAGTAGTTAGCCAGCAAGGCTATGGGTCTTCCTTCCAAAGATTGGACAGAGAGGAAGGCGATTTCAGGATCCGTTGGCCCAGCCGGTTTTACTTTATTTGAATTATTCACCCCAGGATTAAACTGAACCTGGTCGTATTGTCCAAAGGGGTTTAGAACCTTTTCCTTCATCATCCATCTGCGGTTGAACACATGCTGAGGTAAGTTGCCGCTTCCCCACCCTATTTGGGCCGGTTCCATGTTATTCAGCGCAATACGTACACCATCGGCCATCCGTCGGGCAATAAAAGTTTGATACTCATCCAACGGCTGGTCAACATTCCACCCTCTTCTCCTATCCCCCACACCCCCTGCGCTAACAGACGAATGGGTATGGGTTGCGGCCATTAGAACATGTTCCTTGGGGATCTTCGTTTCTTCTTGTATCAGTCTTTTGGCCTCGTCAAAAACTTCTCTTTTGATACCTACATTATCTGATATGACAAAAGCTAGAGTTTTTCCCCCATCACTCAGCACCAGGGTTCGTACATGTAACTCATCATGTACATGGGCGGCTGGAGGCGGTATTCCAAAGTTGCCCACTATACCTTCACCCAAAGGCGGGGTGATATTGGTAGCGGATGCCCCAGCTGTAAATTGGCGTGTTTGGCTATACCCCCCCAAGGAGAAAGCCAACATCCATAGAGTGAAAAATACCGAATAAACAAAAGAGAAGGGAGAATAATTGGCATGGTTCATATTACATTTGTTTTATATAGGAAATCAACCTGAACAAGCAGGGGAGCCTTTACTTTTTAGAATATAATGGACAATTCTAAAACAAATCGTCAATCATGCTGACGGTACTTTCCACTAACATTTGACCACCTACGGGACCTACCCTATTGCTCTGTACGATGGCGGAATAGTGTCCACCACTTACAGCTTCTTGCGTCGGCACATAAGTCCCCGGCCCTACTAGCTGAATTACAACGGTCTGCAAGGCCTTACTTCTGGATTTTATTTGTATGCCAAAGTCGGTGAATAGTTCGAAAGGGTTGGTACATATAGCCAGATCACCAATTCGCATCACGTGGATCTCCGACGGATAGGTCGGAGCAGGATCAGTACGCTGACGTTCGAAACGGTCTACAACCTCTTGCTGCCAGGCTATCCGTCGGCTAAAATGCTTTGCCTTTTCCGGATTGTTTACGTCTTCATCCCTCATTTTTTTAGCATCTTCTACCTCTGCTTTGGTTACCGTTCTCATGGGCAATTCAATCCTCGCCACACGGTGCTCTAGCAACACTTCCTGATTACGGTCATCCTTTACGACATCATGAGTTTTCAGTACAGCAGCAACGATTCTCCGGGCAATCTCCTGCGAGTAAGCATCCGTCCTGAAGTCCACCTCATTCTGCCTATAATTGCTCTCTTCATCTCCAGCCCCCAATTCCAACATCCTATTTTCAGCCCGATTGTCATACATGGGTCGCGGTGATTGATCTCCGGCCGCACCGATCCAACCTAAAACAACCAAATCTTTTCCGAATTCCGTTTTTAAAGCTTCTCGAACAGGGTGCCAATAGTCGGCATTTACAACAGAACGGGATTCTACGACCTGAGCGGGACTCGACACGTTGATGCATGTAGCTATTAATCTTCCAGAATTATTCCAGAAAAACAAGGACTGTATACTTTGATCTTCCACCCCTTCAATTCTTCTAAAGTCCGGAACATCGACCTTGCCATACATCTGCGCCCTACCATCCGCATAAACTGCTCTTCGGTTATAGGCTACCTTTGCATAATCTAATCCCCAACTCACCGATGCCTTCTCTCTTTCTGCCCATGCGTTCTCAATAGCGTTAGCTACCTGAGCAGCTATGAATTCTTGGTATTCTTTCACCTGTGTTACTCCCTCGGGAATCAAGTACCAGCCGTCTCGAACTACCCCTGCGGTATGGGTATGGGTGGCATTGACAATAATCTTTGCCGGGTCAAGACTGGGCAATCTTTTCCCAACTGAATGCCGGATCAAATCGAGTAGTTCGGTAGGAATGGTAACCAGGTCGCACGACACCCATGTAGTGACGCTTATAGTGCGATCTCCATCTCGCGTCTCCATCACCACCACATTTGCAGTAAGCGGAGTTTCCACGACCTCGGCGATCCGTACCTGCATCTGTCCATCCAATGCTGCCGGCAAAGTTGGCGTAATATCAATACTGGAAGTTCCTACATATAAGGGGTATGTTTGGTGGACGGTAGCCTTCAGGTCGACTGCCAAGAAGAAGAGGAAAAAAATAATAGCTGTCTTACCAATACTAATCAAGTAAGCCAACAGCGGGTAGCGCTTGGGCAAAGGGTTCATGCCCGTAGAAGATTCCTTGCTCGCTAACATCCTATTTAATGCTTTAACCATAATGAATTGATCATATTCAGTGTTTCTTCTACCAATTCCTTTCCTCCCTCAGGCCCCATTAACGTACTAGCCGGCACAGCCCCATATGCTCCCCCTGCAATGGATCGAGCTGTAGGAAGGTAAGATCCTGACCCTGTTAGTTGGACAATAAAAGTTTGAACAGCCGGGCTTCTCGCCTTCATCTGCATTCCATAGTCCAAGTACAACTCAAACGGATTGGTGGCGATAGCAACGTCTCCGATTCTCAACACGTGGACCTCAATAGGCATCTTGGGACTGGTTTGTTCTAATTCATACCTTTCTTTCACCACTTTCCCCCTTTGCATTCTACTGTAGCTGACCGTAATGTCGGTGTACCATCTCGGCTTTTTTATCATATCGGGATTTTGGCTGATTTCATCCAGCATGCTTCGGTAACGGGATTCCCACTCTTCTGCTTCTTTCTCGGCATCTTGTAAATCTTGCTCATTTAATAGACGTCTGGAGAGATCTACTATTTCCTGATGATGATCAAACACTGGAGCATATTCTATGTTCTCCTTCATCGCTGGAAGGATAGAGGTGACTGCATCTGAAATACGCAATGCGATCTGTTTACGTCTTCCAAGACTCCCTCTGCCGGTTCCGTCAGTATCCAGCTTTAAGATCTTCTGCATACGTTCTTCTGCTTGTCCTCCTATCATTACATGGGGAGACTGGTCCCCTGCTGCACTTGCCTGAGCCAAAACATAAATATGATCGCCGAGCTCTGACCGAAGTTTCAGCTTGGTATCGTGCCAAAAATCTGCTGATAATTGATAGAGATGCTCACTAACCTGAGAGGGAGCTGCAATATTGATAATTAATCCCGTCAAATTGCTCTGCTCATCCCACGTGTATAGCAAATTGACACTATGATCTTCATGCCCCTCAATATGGCTAAAGTCGGGATCATTGGTATTCCCATACATGACAGATTTCTGGGTGTATTTGGCCTGTAATCGATTATGACCAACAACAGCATGCCCTAGTCCATAGCTTATTCCTCCCACCTTACGATTTTCCCATGCTTGGCTTGCCGCCTCAGCAATACGTTCTGCAGCAAATTCGATATATTCGGCTGGCGCCATGGCGTTGGTATTGGGAGCCATCTGCTCTAAACTCACTCCATACACCTCTGTGATTGCACTGACAGAAGAGACTAGCGGTGCGGCATGGGTATGGGTGGCATTAACCATTACTTGTCTTGGATCTATCTCAGGTGCCTTTGCTTTTAACAACTCCCTGATCCTGTTCCACAGATTGGCATCCCCCCTTGTACCATCACTTATCCCAACCAGATCACAACTGATCATGATCGCCCTTTCCGTTTCACCACCCTTCGTAGATTCCATGGCCAGCACAGTAGCGGTAATAGGATCCAAAACACCTTCGGAAACCCTCGCGTGAAATTGACCCGCTATCAGCACCGGCCTAGATGGCGTAATATCAACTTCTGCCCAGCCGATTTTCAGCGTTTTTTCTCTCTTAATATTACCTTCAGCCACGCCCAAAGTTGACACAAAACACGCCACTGCTATAATTAGAATTTTAATTAATTTGATCATACCACTTAATTAAATCGTCAGTTACTGAATCACTATTATTAATTAGATTAGACATTTTGGATGAACGGGAGGAAGAAGGCTATTCCCATCCGGGGTTCTGAGTGAGTTGTGGGTTTAATGCTATTTCCTGTGTAGGAATAGGATATAAATACAATTTATCATCCCACTTTCGGGTATGGCCAGGATACACCACGCGATAATCGCCGGTACTAGGGTCCCGGGCTCCTCGATAGGTTAAGGGGTTTTCAAGCAGTTTCCCTGCTTTCCAACGTACAAGATCATCCCATCGGGTTCCCTCCCCAGCAGTTTCAATACGGCGTTCTCTGCGGATTTCATTAAGAAGAGGAGATATTGGTATTTCCCAGGCAGGCCAATTTGGATCAACAAAACCCACATTTACGGACAAATGGGGCATCGCCACACGATCCCTCAAGAGATTAATGCTGTTATCGAGCACTTCCTGAGTAGCTTCTCCCAGTTCGGCTTTGGCTTCAGCATACGTTACCAGCAGCTTGCCATATCGGTAGATAAATACATCGATGGTCGTTTGTAGTTGTAATCTGTCTACTTCATAAGGGGAATATCCCTTTGTGATATAATAACTGGTGGTGACATAATTGTTATCGAATTCTGGCATTTCTCTATAATCCACACTTCCATCTGAGTATATCCGGTAAGGGCGATCGGGATGATAAATTGATTGGAACATACGCGGATCCCGATTGACAAATTCGTCACCGAATTCCGCATCCCCCTGGTATAACGGACTTTGGGCAATAGGTAGCCCATCCATGCTTAAATAGGAGTTTACGAGATCTTTGGTATAACCAGTATGTGGTTCCCCCATCTGTCTAACATTATTATGCATCCGGATTCCCTCCACAAAACTTTGGAACATGATTGCTTCGGGATTGCCATCTAAACTATATTGTACGAACAAGTCAAAATAATCCTGTTGAGGATTGCCAGTTGAATAAATGGAAAACAATCCAGAATTGATTACCTCCTCTGCGGCCTCAGCAGCTAGTCTTAGTATCTCCTCATCATCTCCGAGGTTATGGTATTTTCTAAAAGTTCCTTCGTACAGACATGCCTCCGCTTTGAAGGTCAAAGCGGCGTATTTGGTCAACCTGCCTTCGTTGGATTCCGCTGGAAGATGCTCAATAGCAAAATCTAAGTCTTGCAACATGTTAGCAAAAACGACTTTTCTGGAATCTCGGGGTTTGTATAATTCGTCCGAATCCGTCTGCAGGTCCGAATCATACCACGGAACGTCACCGAATTGTTTGACGAGTTTATGATAGTAAAAAGCTTTGAAAAAACGTATCTCCCCTTCATACCTCAGAATAGCGTCGTTTTTCTCCATCTCGGCAATTCTGATAAGTGCATAGTTGGTTCGGCGTATCGGCAGCCAGTTGCTTTTACCCCAGCCTCCCCCTGTGGCAGGGATGACGTATTCGTCCCAGGCATAGTTATCCCTATCACCTGGGGCATTGTTGTCCGAGTTATTATCCAGCTGCCAGTTGTAATGGGGTGCCCTTAAATCCTGGTAAAATTGGTTAGCTTATAATTCGAGATCTGTAGCCGTGTTCCAAAATTGAACATCGCTGATCTGATCCAAAGGATATTTATCCAAATATTCATCATTACAGGCGATTACAGTAAGTAATGAAAAAACGAGTAGTATTTTAATATTTTTCACAATTATCCAATTTAGAAATTAATATTTGCGCCTAAAGAGAAAGAGCGATTAATGGGATAGAACTGAGCCCCTGTCATTTCAGGATCAGCCACATTTTTATATTTATAAATGCCTGTTACTTCCCAGAGGTTATTTCCCGAGAAATATACCCGCACTCTATTGATATTGATTCTTTGGGACAATTCTGTAGGAATGGTATAGCCAAAAGTCAGTTGCTTCAATCTTAGGTAAGAAGCATCCTGTAAAAACCTCGTTTGGACGGCAGTCACATCTGTTCCACCGGTAATCATTGGTCTCGGGAAAAAGGCATTAGGATTCTCGGTGGACCACCAATCGGTGAGCACCTTATTGTGCGCACTCCATTCGTCATTGTACCCTCCGATCCAATAACTATTGCTGAGCCATAAATCTCTTTTTGCCACACCTTGGAAAAATATATCCAAATCAAAATTTCTCCAGGTAATATCGGCCTTGAAGCCATAACTATACCTTGGCGTGTTGTTCCCGATTATTTTGCGATCTCCCGGATTATCTAATGTTCCATTGCCAGGGGCAATTCGGCCGTCGTTATCAAGATCTTCAAATAACAGGTCCCCCGCCTTTCGTTCGAAGGCGACAAGGCTTCTGTGGTCCAATGCCTGCGCTTCATCATCCGTTTGGGCGATGCCTTTGGTGACATACCCCCAGATCTCTCCGACACGCTGTCCTACGTAATAATCTGAAATTAAGCCGACAGGATTACTAAATCGGGTGATTTCGGTGGTATAATCGGATAGGATGAGCCTTAAACCCCAATTTAGATCCTTATTCCTTTGCCTCCATCCAACCGTAAGATCCCAGCCCGAGGTTCTTAAATCTGCCGCATTCTCCCTGGGCTCATTTTCCGCCAACACAGCCGGTAAAGTTTGAGAGCGGGTCAGCATATTTTTAGTATCCCTCCGGTAAATATCAAAAGTCGCATCTAACTTGTTTTCAAGCAGCGTAAAATCTACCCCTAGGTTTTGCTGGGTCACGGTCTCCCATGTTAGCGTCGGACTTACCAATCCCGGCGCATTAACAGCGAGGGGCCTGGTACCATTTAGCATGTAGTCAGCCGTTACTGCACTAAAAGTGGCTATGTAAGGGTAGTTTCCCGGAACATTTTGATTTCCAAGGTTTCCGTAAGAAACCCTCAACTTTAGCAGGTCAAAGGTATTGTCCAAACTTGAAAAGAAAGCCTCATTATCAATGCGCCATCCTAATGAAACCGAGGGAAAAAATGCAAACCGATCCTCTTTCGGGAACTTAGAGGTACCATCATATCTGCCGTTGAATTCGACCAAATACCTATCCCCATAGCTATAGTTAATTCGGGAGAAGACGCCCCGGATGGCATATTCAGATGCGCCGTCCCCGACATACCGTTCACCAAACGCCAGATTCATAAATGGAATGGTTTCAACCGCTAGGTTTTCCCGCTTCGCATTGAAGAAGCTTGAATTTAAGTTCTCTTGGTTAAAGCCCACCATGATCTTAAAATCATGTTTTGCAATGGTATTGGAATAATCAGCAAAAGCATTTAACACATAGTATCTTTCTTTAAAATGTCTTTTAGTCACCTGACTGGGATTAGTATAGGGAAAATACCCGCTAATGCTTCCATCCACATAGTACATCGGTAATCTCTTCCAATATTCCTCCTCTTCTGTATTCTGAACATTGGACGAATAATCAAGATTAAAGGTCATATTTTTGACAGGGGTTAGGATGATACTACCAGTAAGCCAGCTGTCATTAATAGCCCTTTTTCGATGACCTGCCTCTCTAAAAAACTGGACCATATTGGGTACGGATCCACTGGATGCGTAATTTCCATCAGGAAAATATACCGGCCAGTTTGCCCATTGATGCCATTGAAAGGGACTATTTCCCTCCGGATGGTGGTTTGCGGAATTATTAGGTGGATAAATTTGATCACTACTGTTCATAGAGATCTTGGCCCCAACAGTAGCCCAATCCGTCACCTTGTAATTCAGGTTCGTCATGAAATTGTATCGGTGGTACTTTTCATCAAATTGTTTAGCAATTCCCTCCTGATACAAATAATTCAATGAGGTAAAATAATCGAATTTCTCATTCCCCCCTGATATACTTGCATTGTATTGTTGAAGTGGGTAACTATCCCTCATCAAAATATCCGCCCAATTCGTATTGCCACTCATCCGCCATACGTTGGGATTTTGTGGATCTGGAAAGGCCGACGGTTGGGAGGGATCATAATAGTGTGCAAGGATCTTTTCTTGGTCTATTTCTGTAAACTGGTAATAAGGGACCCCGTTTCTGGCCATATTAGCCGTATTCATGTATTGCATCCTTTCTAGCGCATCCATGGTTTCGAATTTAACCACAGGCGTGTTTACGGAATGATTAAATGATAAAGAGACAGTTGGTTTCTGGCTGCTGCTTCCCGATTTGGTGGTAACTAGAATAACTCCATAAGCAGCACGTGCACCGTAAATTGCTGCAGAAGCCGCATCCTTTAATAGCGAAATGCTCTCTATATCATTGGGGTTGATCAAATTGATATCCATAGGAACATTGTTTACCAATATCAAAGGCGAGCCCCCGTTAATTGAGGTAAAACCCCGTATATTAAAGGAAGCCCCACCTCCGGGCGTTCCTGTATTTTGGGTGATATTGAGGTTTGAAATTTGCCCCTGTAGACCTTGTCCAACATTTGTGATTGGCCGGTTTTCCAATACTTCCGAAGTCACACTTGATACAGCACCGGTGAGATTTTCCTTTTTCTGTGTCCCAAATCCCACCACTACTACCTCTTCCAAAGAAGCCATATCCTCACTTAATACGACGTCAATCACGCTTCTATCCCCAATCGCTATACTTTGGGTCTCATAACCGATAAAGGAAAACACCAATGTCGAACCCTCAGGAACGGTCAACGTATACTTACCATCTAGATCAGTAGCGGTACCAATCGTGGTACCCGGAAGGGAAATAGTCACACCAGGAATGGGTAGTCCATTGCTATCCGTAATCATACCTGAGATGGTAACATCTACCGCTTGGACAATCTTTACTGATTTATCCTTGTAGTTATAAACCGACTTTACGTGAATATTGTCGTTCACTTGGACAAAATGTAGATCCACTTGCCGCGAGACAACTTCCAACACTGTGTACACTGTTCGATTCCTCTCCTCTATCGTTACCTTCTGCTTCAGATCCACCAAATCATCATTATAAGTGAACTTGAAGTCTGTCTTGGCCTCCACCTGCCTGAAGAACTGAATCAAGGTCTTGTCATGAAGCACCATCGACACCTTAACGTCCTCGATCGTCTTCCGCTGAGCATTTCCAGTATTGGCCAATAATACAGTACACATAATAAGCTGTATCAGGAAGGCATACATTATTTTTTTTGACAGCATAAACAGTTGCCTAAGTATATTTTTTTTCATACTATTGTTTAGTTTAAGTTGAAGAGCTTGAACTTATGCCGTTGTTATTCTTGGAATGTACAAGGCACGGATGAGGCAGGATCATGTTCCCCCAGAACAGGTTCTGCCTTTAACGTTTCAACTGCTATCGAATAGAAGAATTTCCATGTTACTTGGGGTTGCTAATAATTACGTTTCTGTCTTCCACCTGATAATTCAGGCCTGATGTCAGGGAAAGGCCTCGTAGCACATTTTCAAGAGTTTCATCCTTGTATATGCCCGAATAAGACCATTCTGAATCAATTTGTCCATTCAGTTGCACCTTAACTCCGAACCAGTTCTCCAATTTCCTCCTCACCTCCGACAGGGAGCTTTTTCTAAATACCAATACCTTGTCTTTCCATCCGGTAACTTCCAAGGGATCAAATGAGGTTTTGCGCAGATTCCCATCCTTTTCCTTTACCATCATTTGACTAGGTTCAAGATGCATCTGGTTTCCCTGTTTGTCATTAATGCGCACTTTACCACTGACCAATGCTACTGTAAGACTACCATTGCTTTTTTGATTGACATTGAAGGAAGTTCCCAGCACCTTAATTTTTGTCTCCTCTATTTCCACCACAAAAGGCCTTTCCTCCTTCTGGACTTCAAAATATGCCTCACCCTTTAAACTCACCAGCCGCAAACTGTCCGAAAACTCCGAGGCATATCTGATTTCACTTTCTGCGTTGAGGTAGATCTTGCTGCCATCAGACAAGGTAATTATTGATTTCTTTCCCGCGGGGTTGGATTTGCTAATAAATATTGGCCCGCTTTTAAAAGCCTCGTCATTTAGCTGCGGTACCCTTAATAGTTGATACACCATTCCTAAACAAAAAAGGATCAGGAGGCTAGCAGCCACTCCCCGCCAGGGAAAGCTGAAATGCCAATGTCGATGATTGGGAGCCAAATACTTTATTTCCTTATCTGCCTTCAATATGTTCTCAAAAACTTCGACATACAGCCTGTCTCCCATTACATGCTTTTCCTGACAATGCACCGAACTGATGATACTAACAGCCTGCATAACCACGTCACGCTTTTCTGGATGCTGATCCAGCCATTTTTCCCAAAAGTGGCGGTTGTTCTCATTGGGCTGCTTCACCCATTGTATAAAAAACTCGTCCGTTAAGAAATCATCAATATCGTATTCTGCGTACTTCATATTTTTATGGATGATTATCCATCCCTATTTAATCTCCTACTTATTTACCTATCAAAACTTTTAAGGAAGTCAAGGCTCGGTAAACGATCTTCCTGGCAGACTTTACTTCATTTAACTCCATCACTTCGGCTATTTCTTTATAACTCATTCCTTCCTCGTAAAGCAGTAAGATGGCCTGCCGTTGCCGGACCGTGAGCTGGTTCATGGCTTTTTCAATCATTTGTTTTTTTTCGGCATCATATTCATCCTGGATCATTTTTGTTTCGTGGGAGACTTCAATAAGAAAAAAATGATCACTTAATCCCTTTGAACTATAATTCGTCCCCTTTTCCCGGTTGATGCTTCTGATGACTTCTCTTTGTAGTATTTTGAACAAATATGCCTTGATGCTCTGCACCTCGCTCAGACCGCCCCTTTTCCTCCTCAATTCAATAAAGATGTTTTGGATGCAATCCTGGAGGATGTGTTCATCTTTGGAGAACTGCGCTCCATATTGAAACAAAATTGCGGCATAAGACCTGTAGATATAATTAAATGCAGTTTCATTTCCTTTATTGAAGGCCCTCCAAACGTCCTGATCAGGTTTGTTTTCGTACTGTTTGATGGATTCGGAATGCTTTAGGGGTAAAATATCTGCATGTGGAGCATAATTTGATCTTGGCATCATTTGGTTGGTGGTTTTCCAGCTTTCTATTATTAAGAGGAAGCTAAGTATTAAAATGACCCCATGAAATTTTATTTTTTTTAAAAAAATGTTTGAGGTCGAACGTGAGAAGTATTGTAACCGTTTTGCTGCTTGACGCTGTGCGTTGAGACCCGCGCCCATGTTGGGTTCTGAACCGGAAAGCTCCATCGAGGTAAGAGGCCTTTAGATGTGAAAAGTAAAGCTTTAGGAAGAACGTCTACCCCTTCTACAGAGTCAGATCCGCTGCATAACGTAACAACCAAACAAAATTCCGAGAGCATTAAAAACAATCATTTATGGCCTCACAACCATTATTTTTTCCTATCCCTATTATTCCCCCAGAACCATAGATTAATTCTATAAAAAAAAAGAAGGGAATGCTTGTATTCCTTTCAAGTTACCAATTACATTTGTTTATAATCAATCTAAATAAAAATAAATATTAAAGAGAAGCCATGCAGCTGGCACTGCATGACTTCAATAAACGCTTTCTAATTCTCCAATCAAAAAGCTATGCAATATACAAAAATATTGCTGTTGGGAATACTGTACAGTATTTCTTCCTGGAATATCTATGCCCAGGAAACGATCCCTCTACAGGGAAAAGTCACCAGCTCCACAGGTCATCCCATCCCGGGCGTCCTTATCAAAATCCACCCCCTCAACAAGGGCATCCTTACCGATGAGCAGGGTAAATACACCTTTCCGGGCATTGCGGGTCAAAGCTACGCCCTGACATTTAACTTTTTGGGTTTCCATCCGCAGCAACGGAGTATTTTACTAACGGCGGAGGATCGGGAACTGAACGTGGTGTTGCAGGAATCCACCCAAGAACTGGGCTCGGTTACCGTTACTGGGAAATCAGAAAACCGCTTGATCCAAGAAAAAGCCTATAACGTGGATGTGGTGGATGCAAAAAAACTCCACCATACCTCTTTGGATATCGGGCATGCACTGGACAGGGTGTCAGGCATTAGGATCCGCGAAAGCGGCGGGGTAGGATCCAGAATGTCCTTTTCCCTTAACGGATTCACCGGAAAGCAGGTAAAATTTTTTATCGATGGGATTCCAATGGATGATTTTGGATCTTCCTTCCAGCTGAATAATATCCCCATTAATATTGCGGAACGCATAGAAATTTACAAGGGAGTGGTCCCCGTCGGATTGGGTGCCGATGCGCTTGGAGGAGCAGTCAATATCGTCACCAATGCAATCCAAAAAAACTACTTGGACGTCTCCTACTCCTACGGCTCCTTCAACACACACAGAACGGCCGTCAATGCAGCCTTTGTTAGTCCTTCGGGGTTAACGGCCCAATTTAACCTCTTTCAAAATTATTCTGACAACAACTATTGGATCGATGTGGATGTGGCTGATATCAACACGGGGCAATACTATCCGAACCAGCGGGTACGGAGATTCCATGACAATTACCACAATGAAACATTCATCACCCAAGTCGGCATGCAGAATAAACCGTATGCAGACAAGCTTCTCTTGGGAATCACCTTAGGACAGAATTATGCAGAAATACAGACCGGCGCGCGTCTCGTCAGTGTGTTTGGCGACTGGCACCGACGCGGCAACATCATCATGCCCACCTTTAAGTACGCCAAGAAAGATCTCCTTACTAAAGGACTAGACCTTGCGATCAATGCCAACTACAATCTTGGAACAGAACAAAACATTGATACCGTAAACCGTCGCTACAATTGGTTTCGCCAATACAAGGAGTACGAAACGCCGGGGGGTGAAAGATCCTATTCTCTTTATAAATACAAAAACAACAATGCCGTAGCTACGGCCAATGTGAATTGGCAATGGGCTGAGCGTCATCAATTGACCTTGAGCAATGTGGTGAACTCCTTTGACCGACAGGGAAGGGATGCGCTTTTTCCTAATCAGGACAATTATGAACAACCGCGAAAAAGTCTGAAAAATATCGCTGGACTGGGTTACCAATTCCAAAAAGACGAACGTTTCAGCACCTCAGCCTTCATCAAACACTACACCCAGATCAACCGATTTGCATTGGCCTACAATCCCTCCGGAGAATATGGAGATATCGCCTATAGAAATGAAAAAGCCTCCTTTCAATACTTAGGCTACGGATGGACAGGCGCCTATTTCATTCACGACAACTTACAAGTAAAAGCTTCTTTTGAAAAAAGTTACCGCCTACCTGAGCCGGAAGAACTTTTCGGGGACATGGTCAATCTCCAAGGCAATAACGAATTGGAACCAGAAAAAAGCTTTAACTATAACTTGGGCCTCAGTTATTGGAAAAGCTTTTCGTCGGACCACCGGATGGAGATCAGCGGCAATGCCTTCTACAGGGATTCCAAAGACTTTATCCGTCCCCGGCTCAATAACAATCAGGCGATGCAGGTGATGGAAAACCTCTTTAACGTGACCAATCTCGGGGGAGAGGGGGAATTCCGATACCATTTTAAGGATCACTTTACCGCAGGATTTAACGCCTCTTACCAAGATCTTCGGAACAATACGCGCTTTGTTGAAGGACAGACCGTCGAAAGTGTAGTGTACCGGGACAGAATCCCCAACATGCCCTATCTCTTCGGAAATGCCGATGCAGCTTACACTTTTAGGGACCTTGTCAAAAATGGAAATGACCTCTCCTTAGGCTACAACCTGTTGTATGTCCATGAGTTTTATCTCTACTGGCCCAGCCTGGGAAGCGACAAACTCCATGTTCCCCAACAGCTCTCCCATGACCTGAACATGACCTATACCCTTGGCGGAAAGAACAAATTCCAGTTCACCCTCGAATGCCGAAATCTATTGGATAAACCGCTGTATGACAATTTTAGTCTCCAAAAGCCGGGAAGAGGTTTCACCGGAAAAATCAGATATTTAATTCTATAACACCTATACACCTTCATTATGAAAACGAATACAACCTACCTTCTGGGATGCATTGCCTTGGCGTCAGCCGTTCAGTTCGGCTGCAGTGAGGAAAACAATCCAATTGTTGATGGTCCAGATGCGGACGCTCGGTACATCATTGCCTCCACCCCCATCGCATCGGACGGGGTAGCAGATTATCTTCTGACTGCGGATGATCTCAGGCAGGGAAGCATTAGCACCGTCGGCAACGGAATAGAACAAGATGGCACCTACCGCTATTATGTCACCCACAACAATAGATTTTTCAGTCTGCTCTATGGGCAAGGAAATCCAGGGGCTGTTACGACCTACGAATTGAACCCAACGGGACAACTGGCTAAGGTTTCCGATTTCCAAGCCGAAACCGTACAGGCTTTTGCCCCGGTGGGTGACGATATCCTGATGATGAAAATCCCCCGGTCAGGAGCCGCCAATGCCGCCTGGTATAGCCTGGACACCGAACTGCTACAAATTGTGGCGGAGGGCCAAGTCAATATAGAAGAGGTAGCGAATAATGGGGAAAGAGCCCATTTCACCTGGTTAACACAGGTAGGCGACAAGGTCTATGCACCCTATATGAGTATCAAGGGCTGCTGCAACGACAGCTTCGGCACCAGTTTCCCCGATAGTGCCTGGATAGCAGTTTTTTCTTATCCCTCCATGGAACTGGAGAAGGTCATCAAAGACGACCGTACCAGCTATATCGGCCGCTATTTTACTGATGGATTAATTGTAGATGAAAAAGGGGATGTATACGCCTTTTCTCCTGCTGTAGCCACCAATAATGCCACACCCTCCTCTTCCACCCCATCTGCCTTCCTAAAGATAAGAAGCGGCCAGACTGAATTTGATTCCTCCTATTATTTGGATATGGAAGATGTAACCGGAGGATACCATGTAACCGACCAAACCTATTTGGGTAAAGGTAAATCTTTGGTCATCCTACTGGATGAGAAAGGCCCCTATGCTACCGGCAACCGATTTGGCATTGTGGATCTGTATACCGGGGCCTTCAAATGGGTAACCGGAGCTCCTGATCCTACCGATATCGTGAAGGTAACCAATAACAACTATTCCGAAATGAATGGCAAAACCGCTTACATAGGCATTACCACCAAAGAAGGTAGCTATGTTTATGTGTTTGACGGGGAGAATGGTACCGCCACCCAAGGCCTTCAAGTAGAAGGCGGCACCATTACGGCCATCAGTCGACTGGAAGTAAAATAAGAAATCCACCCATTTAGAAGACACACCATGAAAAGCAATAATAGAAAAGCAGCCTTATCCTCCCTCCTCTTGCTCGTCACGCTCAGCTGGAGTTATGCCCATGCCTTATATATAGATACTAGCAGCCAGGGCAAAGCAGGACAACGTCAAGAGGTAAAAGTCTATTACAGTGAATTTGCCGATGGCACAGTCGAAAAGGTAGCTGATTGGTATTCCGACGTAAAGGAATTTCAACTTTGGCTGGTCCACCCCGATGGACAGAAAACGGCATTGGAAACCACTGCCCAGGAGGACCACTTCACGGCCAACTTCGTTCCGGAAAAAAAAGGAACTTATCGTCTTGAAATCTCGCATACAGCGGAAGACCCTGGAGAGAAAACTGCCTACCAGTTCAATACCTTCGCCCAGGTAACTGTGGGCAAAAAAGCATCGGAGATCCCGTTAACGAATAGCGGCCCCGAACTTTATCTGTTGGAAAAACCGCAGCCAGAGAAAAACGCGGGTTCCAAGACCTTTGTGACTTACTTTAAGGGTGAACCCATGGGAGGAATTTCCGCGACAGTCTTTCTCCCCTCCGGGAAAACCAAAGAAGTGGAAAGCAATTCAGAAGGACTATTGCCGATCGAGTTTTCTGAAAAAGGAATCTACTTTATCGAAGCCACCACTTTCCATGAAAAGGAAGCGGGAAACACAAAAAAATCGCCATATGAATCGGTATGGCGCTGTGCCACACAAAAGCTTGAGATAGAATAAATCATATTCTGGTGATGTTGGCGATTCCAGTGGACGGTGCAGGTAGCCATTCCTGCACCGTTCCATCACTCCTCATGTTCATCCTTATCACGCTCCTATGGTTACACTTCTTGTATTACTGATATTCAGCGGGTTTTTCCTCTTGTACAATACTTCTAAAAAGGCGGAATTACACCGCAACTTCTTCCTGGAATGTTGGGCCCAAGACCATCTTCAGGCCAGCAAAATAATCGGGATCTTCATCCTTTTGGGATCCTTGGCCATATGTACGTCCTATTTCGGAACAGGGTCAGGCATCTTTGGATTTTTCGTCATCCTGATGACTGTAGCCAGTTCCGTGGTAATATTGGCACCGCTCCGCTACATAAAAGCCTGGACGCTCTCTTCTCTTTCCCTTATCTCCATCCTGCTCGAACTTATCTGGAAATAAATGCCTGCCAACAAAAAATACCTGACCAAATCCCCTGTTCAACGATTTGCTAAAATCAGCGCCGGAATGATCGGCGGATACCTGGTGACAGTTTCGTTCCATCTGGCATTGGCTCTTTGGGTCAGTCATGTGGATGTTTTGATGACCCTGAGATTCGGAGGATTTATTCTTTGGGTAGCCCTGCTTATTGTAGCCTTTCTCGCCAAGAACGGCTGGAAAACCTGGGGGATTTATCTGGGCATCACGCTCGTCTTTAGCTTCGCCTTCTACTTAGGCAAAATCTATCACCCTATCCTGTAATTATGAGCAACAGAATCTACAATATCCTCTTCCATACGCATACCATCAGCGGCCTAGTGATCAGCGTAGGCCTGTACGTGATCTTTTTTGCCGGGTCATTTTCATTCTTCCGAGATGAAATGGTGGGATGGGAAAGAAATGAGTCGGTCGTGGAAAGCAGTTTTGCCGACATGGATCTTAATATCATGATGGATGGGCTCAACCACAAATACCAAAATTACGGAAGAGATATTTCCTTCTCCAAGTATTACGAGGATCGCCGGATCAATGTCAATCTTTCGGCTTCCAAAGACACGACTGCTGTCCAGGAGGAAAAAAAAGGGAGACGGGGTAACTTTTTCTATATGAATGTAGACAGCCACGAAACCTATGACTATGCCAGCAATTATTCCATAGGGGAATTCCTCTACCGGCTGCACTTCCTGGCGCAGTTGAATCTCTATGGCCGTTCGGGCTATCTGCTGGCAGGCATTATTTCGTTTTTCTTTCTCTTCGCCATCATCACAGGAGTACTGCTACACTGGAAAAAAATCCTGTCCAACTTCTACCTCTTTAGACCGCGTGCGAGCTTAAAAAACCTATGGACCGATGCCCACACCGCCCTGGGCATCATAGGGTTACCATATCAATTTATCTATGCAGTCACCGGTGTCTTTTTGATCATCGGCACCACCATCATGTCACCGCCCGTTGTTTCATTTTTTTATGAGGGTGATACGGAAGAGATGTATGAGGATTTTGGGTATAATACCCCCGATTATCCGCTGTCTATGATCAGGCAAGGTTCCAACATAGACCTCAACGCCTTTGTGGCTAGGACGCAATCCCATTGGCCTGATCTTAGGATCACCGGCGTCAATCTTTATAGTTATGGCGATGCGAATATGCATGTAGAAGTGGTCGGTGTACCTGAATATACTGCCAAGTTACTCGGAGAGGGGAAACTGCTCTTCAAGGCGGACAGCGGAGAAATCATCTCGGAAAAAAATCCATTTACCCACACCTCCTATATTGAAGGGGCCACCGGTATTATGGATCGCCTGCATTTTGGGGATTTCGGAGGCGTAGGGCTTAAAATTGTCTATTTTATCTTGGGAATAATCTCCTGCTTCGTCATCATTTCCGGCATTCTCATATGGCTAGTAGCCAGGGACAAAAAACATGTTGCGCCACACAAAAGAAAATTTAACGCTTGGTTGGGTTGGTTTTTTCTGGCGGTATGCCTTAGCATGTATCCAGTCACCGCTTTCACTTTTCTGGGGGTGAAACTTTTTGTGGTAGATTTCGACCCCAACCGAATGACCTCGATCTACCACCTCTTTTTTTATTCTTGGCTGGTGTTAAGCGTTTTCTTTACCGTCAAAAGGGATAATTACTTCACCAACAAATATACGCTCCTGCTGGGTTCAACACTGGGATTTCTCATTCCCCTGGCCAACGGAATGGTTTCGGGCAACTGGATCTGGAACAGCTATTCACAGGGATACTACGATATCTTCCTGATCGATTTATTGTGGTTGGTCCTATCGGGAATATCTTTAGTGGTCAGCTTGGGATTAAAAAGAAAAGACAAACCAGCAGCGCTCGCATGTGAAAAAAAGGTGGTAGTAAGCGAGGCGCAGTATTCTAACGGCTAATCTATAATACAACACTATTGCTGAATGAAAGCGGGGCCCCCAGACCGGGGAGCCCCGCTCCTTCCCCTATTCAATACCGCTGATAGTGGTTGATCAGGATCTCATACAGCTTCCCCTCTTTGAAATTTAGCTTGACCTCATCCATTTTATCTTCTCCAAGGGTATAGGCGAAATACCATTGGGGAGCGTCAGCCATAGGTGGATCGTACGCTTTTGTTAAGTCTTTTGTCAGCAGAGAGATGTACTCAAATTTATTTTTATAAGCCTTGTCAGCACTGATTTTCTCCAACTTGTGGTAAAGCGTTTCCGCCGCATCGCCAATATTGACGGCAGGTAAAGAGCGGGGCTTTTCGGGCCACTGGTTCAGTTTTTTACCGCTATTGAGAAAAATACTTTTAACCCGTCCTTCCACCAAAGACAGTTGTATGCCACTATCGGTCCCCCTTCTTTCATCCAAGAAGACTGACTGGTACAAAGGCATTCTTTCTTCCAGACCATTCAGCCCTTCGAAGACATTGCCTACAATATTCAGGTAAGTGACCCCTGAGGAAATTTGGAGAGCCTTGACATGATAATAAGTTTCTTCGGCACCTTCTCCAATATCAAATCCCATATAACCGCCCGTCTTGATGGTATCCGTGGAGATCAATAGGACAGGAGGCGGGTCGACGATTAAGGTGGGTTCCTTTGGCTGATCGTTTAGGCAGCCGCCTAGAAAAAGAACAAGGGACAAGAAAGTCAGGAGAACGTAATGTTTTTTCATAGTTATGGGATTTATTGGATCATACTTAGCCGGAACGGAGAGACAAGCTACTTCGCAACACATAGAAGGACAAAGAAATCGGGTTAGGTGGGTTCACATAAAGCGCGAGACACCAAGAAGGCTTCTTAGGAGAGAAATAAGGGCCTATATTTTCTTCTTGAGAAGCGGGAGAAAAGGCCACAATTCTTTTTCATTACACTGGACAGTCATTCTTCCCAAAAACTTCCGGAGCCAGCTGGACAATGTCTAGAAAAGCGTTACTTTAGCCTTAATCCAAGCTAAAATCCCGTGGATGAGGGAGCTAAAGAAAAAGCAGCATCGCCACGACAGACAATTTTCCGCAAATACGGCATAGTATGTATCCAATTTTATTAGCTTCCCATTCTTTGGTTCGTTGGTTGGTGTTGGCCGGCCTGCTTTATGCCATCAGCCGGGCAGTCCATGGTTTACAGGTGAAAAGGAACTTTACCGCAGTTGACAATTCCGTAAGACATTGGACGGCCACCATTGTGCACATCCAGTTTCTCCTAGGCCTGGGGCTTTACTTCCTCAGCCCAATCGTCAACTATTTTCTGCTTCACTTTCAAGATGCTCTCCATCAAAGAGAAATCCGCTTCTTCGGGATGGAACACAGCATCATGATGTTACTGGCGGTGGCCGTGATTAGCACCGGGTCGGCCAAGGCGAAACGTAAAACAACTGATGGGAAAAAATTTAAGACGGTAGCCATCTGGTTTACTATAGGATTATTAATTATCCTAAGTTCTGTGCCTTGGCCATTTTCACCCTTTACAAGCCGCCCCTATTTCAGGACATTTTAGGACAAAGGTGGTTTTTCTCTATTAATGTATAAACCCATACACCATGAGCGGCTCCATCCAAACCTATAACGCCTCACAAGACGAAACGCATAGAGAAATCTGCGACCTTTTGCGTGAACAGATCAACCGGCATCTTCCAGAAGCTGAAAGTAAGATTTGGCACGCCCATCCGGTGTGGTTTTTGGAAGGGAATCCGATCGTGGGCTACAGCAAGTTGAAGGACGGTATCAGGCTGATGTTCTGGAGCGGTGCTGATTTTGAGGAAGAAAAATTGAAAGCAGGTACCGGCAAATTTAAAGATGCCTCTTATCTCTACACTCAGGCCATGGAGATCGATGAAAAGGTACTCGAGCGCTGGCTCGATAAAGCCAAAAAAATCCAATGGGACTACAAAAACCTGGTAAAACGAAAAGGAAAGTTAGTCCGACTGAAGTGAAGTTATACACAGTTTCCCTTCTAGATCGGAAGCCTTAAAACATCCCACTTCCAAATTGTCGTCCAAACCAGATCGTAAAGCCTAACTTTTAGTCCGCTCCAACAGCTTAATAACAAATAACCAGCATCCTACCGAGCTGAAAAAGCGTAACTTGTAGTCTAATCAAAAAATTACCATCATGCAGAAGACAGGGAAAATATTTTGGCAAGACCTTACCGTAGAAGATGCCAAACAAGTGAGGGATTTTTATTCCGCCGTAGTCGACTGGACATTTGAAAAGGTAAACCAAGGGGAATATGATGATTACAACATGATGAACCCTGAGGACAAGGAAGTGGTGGCGGGAATCTGCCACAAACGCGGCGTCAATAAAGATATTCCTTCCCAATGGCTTAACTATATCAGGGTGAAAAATTTGGATAACAGTGTAGCGCAATGCCTGGCCCATGGGGGAAAAATCATTGACGGGCCTAAAAATATGGGGAAATCAAGATTTGTAATTATTCAGGATCCTGCTGGAGCTTACATGGCATTAATGGAAGAATAGTTCTTTTTTTAAAATAAACAGAGGGAGAAGCCTTCCTTCCTGACAGGGGGCTGTCATCCCCCGTCCTACATTGCCAATAAAACTATCGGACAAGTACATGCAAAAAAAAGAAATAGACATATTTTACCCCGCCAGTGTGGATGAATGGCGGGAATGGCTAGCGGAACACCACCGATCCAAATCAGCTGTATGGCTTGTCCAGCACCATAAAGCCTCTCAGAAACCCACTATCAGTTGGAGCGAAGCCGTGGAGGTTGCCTTGTGTTATGGCTGGATTGATAGTAAAAAAATAGCTGTAGGCGAAGGCACTACCCATCAATTTTTTAGCAAGCGAAAAGCGAAAAGCACCTGGTCAAAAATCAACAAGGATAAAGTCGCCCTGCTAATTGAAACTGGGCTGATGACCCCAGCCGGCTTTGCCGTGATTGAAACTGCCAAACAAAACGGTTCCTGGACATTTTTGGATGAGGTGGAAGAACTTAATATACCCCAGGACCTGGAGGATGCTTTTAAAGACAGGAAGGATTCCAAACAATTTTTCCTCAGCCTGAGCAAGTCTGCAAAGAAGGGTATCCTGTACTGGGTCATATCTGCCAAGCGTCCTGAAACCCGGCAAAAACGCGTTGAGGAAATCGTTGAACTCGCCGCGCTGGGCAAAAAGCCAAAACAATTCTAACAGCAAGAACTATCCTCTATATTAATGCTTTACCTGATCAGGGATCACCGAGCGGAGGGATCAATAAATTTTCTTTATGAATTGCTTAGATAAATTGATACCGAACAACGCCGGCAACAATCTTTTATATGACATATTTGGAAGTTTTTCGAACAACGATTGAGGCTTAATCCCAAGATTTGCCCATCCTGTAGTTTGGGATGAGATAAAAGGAAAATCTCGGGGGATCAAATATCCCCAGTATTTGTTAAGGAAGAAATCTGGTCTAAAACCCTATTCACGCAGACGCCCAATTCGTTTTTTACCTCAAAGTCCCAAAATCTCAGTACAGTCCAGCCTTTCGATAAATAATACCTGTTGATTTCCCTGTCCCGCTGCATGTTCCGCTCGATCTTTGGGATCCAGAAGGCCCGGTTACTCTTTATGTTTTCTTTGCGGATCTCCCAGTCATGACCGTGCCAGAAAGAACCATCAATAAAGATCAGCAGTTTGTATTTAATAAAAGCAATGTCGGGTTTACCTGGAAGCTGACGCCGATTGCTCCGGTATCGGAGACCCGCATGCCATATTGCCCTCTTGAGGAGCATCTCCGGTTTCGTACCGTTTGCTTTTATCTTGGACATGTTGATCGAACGCGCTTTGGTCGTATAAAAGCCGTTTTCCTCACAGAACTTGGGAACAATAATTTTAGGTTCTGGATAAATTTTCATGCACTGGGCTCATGTTTGTCTGCTCCCCTCAAAACAAAAAATAATTTAAGATAGTTTTTGTTGCATTATAGCAAGTCTGGGAAATAGGGGGGCAAGAAGAGGTCCTATCGTGATCTGGCAAGAGGCTAATTTGTTTAAAATATTTAAATTTGATTCCAGAATATCATTTGACCCATGCCTTTGCAGCGCAAAATCATACATGTGGATATGGACGCATTCTTTGCTTCAGTAGAGCAGCTGGACAATCCTGATCTACGGGGCAAACCAATAGCCGTTGGCGGCAACAAAGAAAGAGGAGTAGTGGCCGCCGCGAGTTATGAGGCCAGAAAATACGGCGTCAAATCTGCCATGTCTTCAAAGTTAGCTGCCTTGAAATGCCCGCATTTGATTTTTGTCAAACCCCGCTTTGAACGCTACAGAGAAATTTCGCTACAAATCAGGGAAATATTTTATGAGTATTCCGATCTGGTAGAACCCTTATCCTTGGACGAGGCCTTTATAGACGTCACCGAAAACAAAGTAAATAACCCATCCGCTACGTTGATCGCGCAAGATCTCCGCGCAAAAATCAAAGAGAAAACAGGGTTGAATGCTTCTGCAGGAATCTCCTACAACAAGTTTTTGGCTAAAATAGCTTCTGATATCAACAAGCCAAACGGACAGGCTGTGATTACCCCGGAGAAGGCTACTGCATTCTTGGAGAAATTGCAGATCGAACGTTTCTATGGAATCGGGAAAGTGACCGCAGAAAAAATGAAAAAATTCGGAATCCATAACGGCTGGGATCTCAAGCAATACTCCTTAAATTTCTTAGTGCAAAGGTTTGGGAAGTCAGGAGCACAGTATTATGATATCGTGAGAGGGATCCACCTCAGCGAAGTACATCCCCATAGAGATAGAAAGTCCTTGAGTGTAGAGACTACCTTTGAAAATGACCTTTTTCATTCAGAGGAAATAAATGTCGCGCTTGAAAAGCTTCTTGCCGAGCTTGCCAGACGGATGAGCAAGAGCAAAATCCAGGGAAGAACCATTACCTTAAAGCTGAAATATAGGGACTTCAGCCAACAGACCCGTAGCAAAAGCATGGACAAATACCTTTCGGAGCAAATGATCAATCAGATGGCGACGGAACTTCTCCACCAAGAACCTTTAAAAATGCCTGTTCGCTTGATCGGCTTGGGAATATCCAATCTGGATAAGGGTATCAGCCCAATAGGAAAGCAGTTGAAAATTGATTTTCCATAATCAACTGACTGCCACCCAACTTCGACCGGCAGGATCGATGTAAGACTGGAAAACCTAGGGAAGGTGCGCAGCATTAGTCTGTTCTTCTGTCTTCCTTCAGTTTATTGAGAAAAAATTTCCAAAAATTGTCCTTTTTCTCCTTCACGGGAAAATCATCGCCGAGCAGATAGCCATAAGGTTGTAAGGAGGGAATTCTATCAAAGGTAATCTTGACGATACCCATAAGCGGAATGAACAATACCATCCCCGAGACTCCCCAGATCCCTCCACCGATAAGAATGGCCAGAATTACCGCCAGGGCGTTTACATTGACCTTGGCTCCCACGACCAAGGGAGTGATTAGGTTATTCTCCAGCAATTGAATTCCCCACAGGATTACGAGTGTCAACCAGGGATAAAACAAGGTATCGGTAGTTAAGAAAACGTACAAAACGACCAAGGATGAACTGATAAATACGCCGATATAGGGAATCAGATTCATCACTGCGATCCAAATCGCGAAAAGCAAATAGTATTCTATATCTATGGAATAAAAAAATACGGCAGAAAGAAACGCTACCAACATCGTCACCTTTAGCATGCCCGTTATATAATTTTGGATGACTTCCCCGACGTCCTCTGCCCAATCCAAAATTTTTGCATTGGATTTAACAGACACACGCCGGATGAATTCCACGAAAAAATCCTTGTAGTACAACAATAGAAAAATGTACAAAGGTATAATCCCTGCTAAAGTGAGTGTTTTGCCGGTAGAAAACAACGTGGTATTGAGGGTTTCGGGAGACAAAAAACGGTAAACACTCCAGTCTATTTCATCCAAATCAAAGCCAGCGCCTAAAAAGGCTTTTGCCTGAATGACGTAAGCATCCAGTTTTTCGCTGAAATTTTGACCAATTTCCGGCACATCCCCGATAAGGGCAATCATCTGATTCACCAATAAATAAATGGCCCCAAACACAAAGATACATACCATGAAAAGACTCATAAATATCGCCATTCCCCTGGGTATCCTCTTGCCTTCCAACCAACTACAGAGCGGGTAAATGGAAAAAGCGATAAAGACACTCCATACCAATGGCACCAGAATAAAGGCCGCAGCGCTTAAACAATACACCAGGAGCACTAGAGACAAAAGAAAATAAGCCACCCATTGGATGGTAGATAATGAACTAGTCATGACGCACGAACTACATTTTGGTCTTAATATAGAGAAACATCATCTTATAATGCGGCCAGCATTCATTAATTTTTACGTGATAGACTATTTCCAATCACCGCATTCTTGCTAGGGCTCCAGCTTTAATCAAGAATTTTGTCCGTAAATTAAATATCAACGACTCCACCCTGTCGCATAAGACCCTTCCTTTGTCGTTTTTGCCCATCTTTTCTTATCTTTCCATAGCGTAAATTTGTTTAAAGTATTGTTAATCAAATCAATTCATCTAACACATTATGGCACCATCAGAAAAAACATCAATTACCGTCTCTGCCGTGGTCAATGCCCCTATAGACAAGGTTTGGAACCTCTGGACGCAGCCCCACCACATTCTTCAGTGGAACAATGCTTCTGAAGATTGGCACACCAGAAAAGCAGCAAACGATCTTCGAACCGGTGGGACTTTTACTGCTCGCATGGAGGCTAAGGACGGAAGTTTCGGCTTTGACTTCGGAGGAACCTATGATGAAGTGAGAACCCATGAGCTCATCGCCTATACCATGGATGATGACCGTAAGGTTAGTATCCAATTCGAAAACAATGGCGGCTCTACAACCGTGACAGAGACTTTTGAAGCCGAAAGCAGCAATTCAGTAGAAATGCAAAAGGAGGGCTGGCAGGCCATCATGGACAACTTTAAACGGTATGTGGAAGATAGAAAAGATTTGGTTACGCTTCATTTTGAAATTAAAATTCACGCAGGACCTGAAAAAGTCCATCGCCTTATGTTGGAAGACCAGAGCTACAGGGATTGGACCTCTCACTTTTCGCCCGGATCCTACTATGAGGGCAGCTGGGAAAAAGGAGAGAAAATACGCTTTCTTGGTCCGAGCGAAGATGGTCTTCAATCTGGAATGTTGGCTACAGTAAAAGAAAACCTTCCTGGGAAAGTAGTCGCCATAGAGCACTATGGAATGATGGATAAAGGCCAAGAAATCACCACTTCAGATGAAGTTAAGGAATGGGAAGGAGCGCAGGAAAATTATTATTTCTGGGAGGAAAATGGAGATACCATCTTGACCGTGGTGGTGGATACCAATCGTCAATACGAAGAACACATGGCGTCCGCCTGGCCAAAGGCATTGAATCGCTTGAAAGAAATCTCTGAATCATAAATAAATTAAAAGAATCGAAAAATGGCAAAAGTAAGCACCTACCTCAACTTCGAAAGAGAGACAGAAGAAGCGTTCAATTTCTATAAAGCCGTCTTTGGCGGAGACTTTGTCGGCGGCATTCAGCGTTTAGCGGAAGTCCCCCCTGCTGAAGGCATGCCCCCCTTCCCGGAGGAAGACAAAAATCTGGTGATGCATGTAGAGCTTCCCATCCTCCAAGGGCAACATACCTTGAGGGGAACCGACTCTCCAGAATGTTTGGGAGTTCCGCTTATCGTAGGGAACAATGTGCACATCAACCTGGAATTGGACACCAGAGAGGAAACCAAAAACTATTTCGCCGCCCTTTCCGAAGGAGGGAAAGTCACTATGGAATTACAGGACATGTTCTGGGGAGACTATTTCGGAAGTTTGGTGGATCGATTTGGGGTGCAATGGATGTTAAACTGCCATGAAGGACAATAATAGATTTCCGATGTCGTGGCCCGAATGTCTCGTGATATTGTCCGATGGAGGCCTTAAATCCCATTGGATATAATGATTCATCAACCTGCAGCCAACGTGCAAAACGAGGAACCACGCCATAGCTATGTCTCTAATGAACAACAGAGATTACTCGGCAGAACTATAATCGTGCGAACTTTTTGTTTTCTGCGATTAATACCCATACTTAGAACCCATATACAACCAAAATGGAAAATCTTATCTATCCCTGCTTGTGGTTCAATGGCAATGCCTTGGAAGCCGCCAATTTCTATTGCTCAGTATTTGATAATTCCCATATCGTGGACCAAAACCCAGTTGTGGTCAATTTCGAATCCTCTGGTCAAAAATTCATGTGCCTTAATGGTGGCCCACAATTCACGGTCAATCCATCCATTTCTTTTTACGTGGTATGCGAAACCATAGAAGAAGTAGATAAATACTGGAAGAAACTCACAGAAGGGGGGATGGAGATGATGCCCTTGGACAAATACCCCTGGAGTGAAAGATACGCCTGGGTCCAGGACAGGTTTGGCATCACCTGGCAATTGTCCTTTGGCAAAATGAAAGATGTAGGCCAAAAATTCACCCCTACCTTAATGTTCACCAAATCCAAAGCCGGAAAAGCCGAACAAGCCATCAACTTTTATACCTCAGTATTCCAGCCCTCTTCCATAGTCGGCATTATGCGTTACGATCCGGGAGAAGGGGATGTAGAGGGAACGGTAAAACACGCCCAGTTCCGGATTAAAGAATATGTGCTAATGGCCATGGACAGTTCTCTCTCTCATAGTTTTGAGTTCAATGAAGGCATTTCGCTCGTGGTGGAATGCGAGACCCAAGAGCAAATCGACCATTATTGGGACAGGTTGACAGAAGGGGGAAGTGAAGGGCAATGTGGTTGGCTGAAAGACCAGTTTGGGGTATCCTGGCAAATCGTCCCTAGCGTATTGGGGCAACTCATGAACAACCCGGAACGATCACCTAAGGTGATGGAAGCTTTTATGAAAATGAAAAAGTTTGATATCAGCAAGTTGCTTGAGGCCTAGTTATCCCCCTACCCAAATTTTTAATCTGGCGAACTGCCCTACAAGACACAGGAACCCCAAAAAAGCTTTGAAGTAATTCTGGGGTTTCTGTGCAATTTTTTAACGAAGTGAACTGACAACCAATTCCCTAATCCAAACCTCGCCACCTTAAGTTAAACATAAGCAAAGCCACTATTTAGGAAAGTGCGGGAGGCGGTGGGCTTCCCGCCGGCCTTGATCTGTCTTCTGGTAAAGGAATAAATTCTTTGTTATCCGTGGGCGGAAGCAGGATTCTTCCAGCTCTCCAATCTGCTTTGGCCTGTTCTATTCTCTCTTTTCTGGACGAAACGAAGTTCCACCAGATAAACCTCTCTCCTAACGGTTCCCCGCCCAAAAACATTAAGGTGCTGGCCTCTTTTGCCATGATGAGCGGTTCTGCTTCCTTTTTAAAGACCATCATCTGACCTGTTGAATAACGATGTCCGGAAACTTCTACCGTACCTTTTGCCACGTATATGCCTCTTTCGAGATGTCCAGTGGGCAAAGTAAAGGCGGCACCTTTGTCTAATTCCACATGAAGGTAAAATAAAGGAGAATCCGTATTTACGCCGCTTTTGAGACCATAAGCCTCTCCCGCAATCATTCTCATCCAGACACCCTTGTCGGTATAGACAGGAAGGTCATCTGGTTTATAGTTAAAAAAGGTCGGGTCTGATTCTTCAACCTGTTCTGGAAGCGCCACCCAAGTCTGGATCATTTCCAGCTTGCTCCCCGCCAGGGCTGCAGGATCCTCGAACCTTTCAGAATGGGCAATGCCTTTGCCTGCAGTCATCCAGTTGACTTCCCCAGGCACTATTACTTGTTTCACCCCGAGACTGTCCTGATGGGTGACCTGTCCATTAAATAAATAACTGACCGTGGAAAGCCCGATATGAGGGTGGGGAAGGACATCCATAGAAGACATGGTTGAGCCCACATGCTCCACGGGACCAGCATGATCCATAAAAACGAAAGGACCCACCATCCTCCGCATGCGAAAGGGAAGAATCCGACGTACCTCCATCCCTGGAGCGATGGACGCCTGTCGTGCATTGATGACAATTTCGATCATTTCTTTTATCGATTGTTTAGCGACAAGGGGTAAGTTAAGGAATTTTAATTGCAGGACAATTCCTGGTTTTGGCATTTTAAAAAAACGGAGGTATTTTGACTGCCGTTATGGAACCGTACAGAAAAGGTTTAAAACAACTTTTTTGCCGTGGATGTTGGGTCAAGAAAATGTAACGGCCTTAATATTAAGTCGTTCACACCAGCCCAAAAAGCGGGTATGAACTTCCGCCAAAGCGTTTCTTTGTTCTTCGGAAAGAACCCCTTTTGATGAACGACTCACCGTCTGAAGCGGCAAACCTCGCAGTTGAAGAAAGTATTTTGCACTGACAGGATACACTTTTGAAATGATGGGCTCAGTACGGAAAATTTCTGACTGTATCCATTTTAAATCCTCTTTGCGATCCAAGCGGTGGGCATTCTCAGCTATCCAGGTGATGACTTCCGGATAAAAATTACCGGAAATAGGTGACATACCAGCGGCTCCCGCTTGAATGGAAGCAACAGCACTGCCGGAATGGGCGTTATATAATTGCAAAGGGCCATTTGCGGAAATTTGGAGTTTCTCCTCTATCATCTCCAAATTTTCCGAAGTGTCTTTGTGGTAAATGAACCGACCGGATCGCACCATGAAAGCGTACACCTCTGGAGAGATGATTCGCTTGTAGGGATTGGGACATTCGTAACTTCCCAGAGGAATGGAATCCGTCCGTAACAAGAATTGTTCGAGGTTCTGTATAAAGATTTGGTCATCCTCCTCCTTCCCCACAAAATGGCTGGAAATCAAAATTACCGCCTCTACACCAGAGGCGCCGATCTGCCGTGTAAACTCGGCTTTCTCTTCAATGGATTCTCCAAATGAGCCGGTGGCCACGACAGGTGCTTTTCCCGCAACCCTTTTTACTACATGGGAAGTTATAGACAATCTTTCGGGGGGGGTAAGGTGATACATTTCACTACTCAGGCAATTGGCAAAATATCCTTTAGCTCCAGCTTCCTCATAAAAATCGATCAAACGGCTCAAGCCATTAAAGTCAATGCTCATGTCCGCATGATAAGTAGTCAGCATTACCGGCACAAACTTTCCTTCTGCTCTCTTCATAGGAATCAACCCTTCTCCATGTACAAAATCAACCACCAGAGGACTTAAGGACAAGGCAGCCATATTTTTCAGAAAGGACCGTCTGGAGGAGTTAAATTGGTCGTTCATTTTTTTCATTCTTCATCTTTGCTTTAATGAAAGGAACGGGAAGATCCTTCCCATTCCTTTAGAGGGTTGCTATCTCATCCCCATATCCTTTGTCATTGGGTGTCCCACCAAAGCCTCGTTTTAAAGTTGTCCGCTCCTTGTTGAGCAACGGCCTCGGCGTAATTTTCTGCATTTAAAACCGGTTCATCATCCGGATACCGTAACCTGCGGGGAAATTCGCCTCCGGTTTCATTGTCAGGATAGTTGATCGGGACAAGCCGCGGATATCCGGACCTACGGACGTTGGCAAATGACTCGTAGCCATTCATAAAAGTGGCCGCCCAATATTGGGTATTAATTTGCTCCAATGCACCCTCCACATTGTTAATTCCCACAAACGGATGCTGGGTGAGGTAGGAGCTTATCTCGTCATCAGGGATTTGAGCGGATTCATCATATTGGCTCAGGATTTTCATGGCAGCTGTTACACCGTTTTCGTAAAATTCCTCGGCATCGCCACTGATCCAATTCCTAACCACTGCCTCTGCGAGCACAAACTGGACCTCTCCGTATGTTATAAACATCCGAGGACCGTCCAGTTTGGCATATACATCTCTGTTTATACCCGAATATTGATGTTCTTGCCCCGCGCTATTGGGATTGTAGCTGGGGTGGCTCTCCAGAGTTCCTCTGTCCAAACCATTTGGAAGCCCTTTCTGGATAGCTGGATCGGTATTTTTAGTCGTTACGTCTGTTGGATCGGTGTAGACCGCCACCGTATATTTTAGCCGGGGGTCATTATGGTTGTATAAAAAATTAAAGTATGTCTCACTGATTTTCCCGGGAGTCCTAGTGGATACGCTGAATATCCAGCTCATCCCATTGGCCAATGCATCCATGGTCCCGGTGGCGTCAGTGCCTCTGATCATCAGGTTGTCCTCATTGGAAGTAAAGACACCTCCAGAAAAGGCCTTTTTCACCCACGCTTCTGCTGTGGTCGGTTCGACTTTGGAAAGACGCATTCCCAGTCTCAGCATCATCGAATTCCCCAGTTTTTTCCACTTTTCCAAATCCCCATCATAGGCAATATCTGCCGCAGCATAATTATTCTGATTGGCATCCAGCTTACTTACCGCATCGTCCAATTCACTTAGCATGTGGTAGTAAATGTCCTTTTGGCTGTCGTACTTTGGTTTAAAGATCTGCTGGTAGTATCCAAGACTTGCTTCGGAATACGGCACATCCCCGTACATGTCGGTAAGCCGATGAAAAACAATCACCTTCCATATTCTTGCCATTTGATAAAGGTTGTGGTGCTCGGGATTATCCTTTGACAGCTGGATGACGTCTTCAATCAGTTTGGCGGGACGGGACTCGGATCCGGAACCATAGGTGGATTTCCACAGCAGTTCATTATTACCTTTGTGGTACACATACTTGTCACCATGGAAATCAAATATCCCCACGTTGCTAAGAGAAGCAAAATGTTGGACAAAGCAGGAGCCATAATAAAGACTGTTGGCATCATCCCCCCGAGCAGTTCGAAGCTGTGCCGTGGTAAACAAATATGACGGATTAAATTGATCAGCGGTAACAGCGTTGGGGTCCTTGTTGAGTTCCTCAAAATCCCCATAACAGGCTCCCAATGCCAAGAGGCTGCATAGAAACCCTATATAATGTGCTTTGATTTTCATGTCGTTTTGATTTAGAAAGCCAATAAAAATTTTAGAATTTCACATTTACATTAAAGCCATAACTTCTTGTCGGAGGCAAGGCATTTGACTCTATTCCCTGGCTGTTTCCCGCATACAAATTGGTCTCGGGGTCAATCCCTGGAGAGCGTTTCATCAATATCTGAAGATTTCTTCCCACTAAAGAAACACTGGCACCTTTGATGAACTTGATTTTTTCGTAAACACGTCCGGGCAAATTGTAAGTAAGTGCCACGTTTCTTAACTTGATAAAGCTAGCGTCGTAAATGTAGTCATCTAGGGCATCTCTTCTTCTTACTACAATGGCTCGGTTGTTTACCCGGTCTGCAGTGACAAGAACCTGATTGACTTCCCCATTTTCGGTAACACCGGGAAGAACTACTCCTTCCGCCCTTCCCAAAAGCGAACCTGGCGACATTCCCCGATGGTCCAAACCATAATTGGTATCCGAATAGATCATTCCCCCAAATTTGCCATCGATCAATACAGAAAGATGAAAAGCCTTATAGCTGAAGTCATTCATGATCCCACCGGTCCACTTGGGTACACCTGAACCAAATGCTACCACATCTGTGGGAACAACGGGCAAACCTGTATCATCAATGATATCTCTTCCCTGCGCATCCGTTTTTATAGTGCGGCCAACAATCTGCGAATATTCCTCTCCCTCGATATGTTTGATAAAAGCCTTGGTTGTAGTAGCCAAAATAAGCTCGTTTGACGTATTGGAAATTTTCAGGACTTTGCTTTTGTTATACCCCATATTGGCGGAAATATCCCAGCTGAACTCGCCCAGTTCCAAGGGCTTTGCGGTAAGTAGCATCTCTATTCCCCGGTTGCGGATACTGCCGACGTTGACAGAAACTCCCGAATACCCGCTAGTGGTGGAAATGCTCTCTATCGCAATATCATTGGTGGTGTTTTTGTTATAAACTGCCACATCAAAGCCCAGCCTGTTTTGAAAAAACCTGACATCCAGCCCAGCTTCAAACTCATCCACGCTCAGTGGCCGCAATTTGTTGTTGGGAACTATCTGCTGATTGATAGTGCCCAGCGGCTTCCCATCGTAGTTATAGTCCAACAAACCATAAGTGAGGTACAGCCCGTATGGATCCGTGTCCCCGCCCACAGAAGCATAGGCAACTCTTAGCTTCCCAAGACTAATGGCTTTCGGCAACTCAATAGCATCGGATAAAACAAAGCTCAAACCTGCGGAAGGATAAAAATAATTGTTGGATTCAGGGCTGAGTGTAGAAAACCAGTCGTTCCTTCCTGTAAGGTTAAGGAAAAGGAAATTCTTATAGCTTAATTCCATTGTTCCAAAAATGGAGTTGATCTTTTTGTTATACACCTGTGTGGTCGTATTCCTAGTAGAAGTGTTGTTCACTACATGCAACTGTGGAATAACAAAGCCCAAACCCGTGATCGAGGTCGTGTAGCGGTGTTGTGACATTAGATTTCCTCCCAAATTCACGGCAAGTCCAAAATCATCATTCAAGCTCTTATCCATACCAATCAAGCCTTCAAAATTTCGCTCCCAAAAATTCATGGTTCTTTGATCAATCTGGCCGTTTTGACGGAAGCCTGTCCCGTCAGGAATAATATTGTCTCCTTTAAAGGTGTAAAAATCCTGTCCAGCCCGCCCTTGGACAAACAACCAATCTAGTATGTTCCATCTGGCTGTCACCGATGCAATGAACCTGTCTTTTTGGGTCTTATTGCTCATCCGGTTCAATACATAATAGGGATTGGTGGCATTGAGGTCTGTCCCCAATACTTTCTCACGAAAATCTTCCTGATACCCAGGTGCCAGCGCGCTAGTGGGCATATTGCTGTTGACAAAAAGAATGGTCCCTCCGCTACTGCCCTGTGTCCCTGTCAATACATACCTGTTTTTGACCGATTCAGAGATATAATCCACATTGGCAGAGATAAGGAGGTCCTGGGTTGCCTTTTGGCTTAAGCCAAGACTGATGTTGTTGCGAGTTAGCCCGGCATTGGGAATAATTCCTTTGTTTCGCATATTCGTCACACCCACCCTGAAAGAACCATTGTCGCTGCCCCCTGTGAAAGACAGGTTATTGCTGGAGGTAAACCCTGACCGGTAAAAATCATCAAGCACCTGATCCTTGACATAGGCATAGGGCCGCTGGACACCATCCAACTGGACCGTCATGGAATTATCGTAGGGTGCTCCCCAATGGTTTTGACTGTGGTTGGCCGCGTCTTGCTGACTGGCTGGCTTGACGCCGCCATAGCCTTGGCCATATTCCTTCTGTAGCTGCCAGATGTAATAGGGAACTTCAAAAGTGTTGTGGGTGGTATATTCCACCCCTATCCCCGCCTGTCCCCGGCCTGATTTTGTGGTGATCACAATAGCACCATTCTTGGCACGCGACCCGTACAAGGCGGCTGCAGTCGCTCCTTTTAAGACCGTTATCTCTTCAATGTCATCAGCATTGATGCTTGATATGTTATCTCCCCAGTCGGGATTGGCGCCTCTCGGGCTTCCAAATTGGGTATTATCCATGGGAAGCCCATTAATAATGTATAAGGGTTGGTTATCACCAGAGATGGAGGTATTTCCCCGAATAGTCACCCTGCTCGACCCGCCCGGTCCTGCCCCTATCCCGGTCACGTTAACCCCTGCTACTTTACCCACTAGAGCATTGGCAAAATTTGTTTCTCTACCTTTGGAAAATCCCTCCCCTTCCAACTTGGTAACGGAGTAACCCAAGGCTTTGGTTTCCTTGCGTATGCCCAAGGCCGTTACTACCACTTCCTGTAGTGATTGCTGATCTTCCAATAAAGTGATGATAAATTCGGTCCTAGCGCCGACAACCATCTCTTGTGAAACATAGCCAATGTAGGAAAAGACAAGTACATCTGTCCCCACAATCTCCTCCAACACAAAACTTCCTGACAAATCAGTTACTGTCCCCTTGCCAGTGCCTTTAACCATAATACTTACCCCTATTAATGGCTCCCCAACATCATTGACCACTCTTCCCTTCACGCTTGCCCATTTAAACGCGGTAACCACGCCACCCAACTTATCTTCACTCATGCTTTCTGGTTTGTGGTAAATCCCCTTCTCTTCATAGACATATTCCATGGAATATCCCTCTATGGAGAACAGCATAAATGCCAAGACACTCACTAATCTGGTTTTCCAATTGCCCCTTTTCATGGTCTTATTGATTTCTGGTAAGGTTTTAGTTATTTCTGTTTTTTGTTATGTTTTATTGTCTTTCAATATTTTTCTTTCTCTTCATTGAGGTTTTTTAACTATTGTAATCGCCACATCCTCTCTTGCTTCTATATACCTTAATATCTCTACAAATGGACTATTACAGATACATCATTTTTTTGCACAGTCACGAAATAATTTATTTTAACCATTTATAATGATCAAAAAATGAAATATCATATTATTTTAACTATATAAGACAATACTTAATACTGTTCAACCCCTACAAGATCCATGGAACGCATAATCCCCTATCTTTTATTACCTTTGTGGCCTAAAGCGTAGAGACATGAAAAAACCTTTCTCGGTAGTATATGAGGACAACCACCTTTTAGTGGTCAATAAAGCAGCAGGAGTATTGGTACAGGGGGATAAAACCAGAGACAAAACCCTCACCGACTATTGCAGAGACTATATTGCCCATAAGTACAATAAACCGGGAGATGTCTTTTTACATCCTGTCCACCGCCTGGACAGGCCTGTCAGCGGTTTGGTGGTCTTTGCCAGAACCTCTAAAGGCCTAGAAAGAATGATGGAGCTGTTCCGCCGGCGGGAAGTCCATAAAGTCTACTGGGCAATTGTTAAAAAAAGGCCCGCCAATGAAATGGGAAAGCTGACCCATTGGTTGGTGAAAGATGAGCAAAAAAACATCGTTACCGCTTACGAAAAGGAAGTGCCGGGAAGCCAAAAAGCGGAACTGTACTACAAGCGCCTAGGCAAACTTAACGATCATTGGCTGTTGGAAATAAGGCCTGTGACAGGGAGGCCCCATCAGATCCGTGTGCAGCTCGCCTCAATGGGATGCCCCATCCGTGGCGACATTAAGTATGGATTTTCAAAACCAAATGCCGACGCATCGATTAATTTGCATGCCTTCCATTTGGTATTTGTCCATCCTATTAAGAAAGAAAAACTCTTTTTGAGGGCAGGGCTTCCGCCAGAACCGTTTTGGGAACAGTACCTTGAATTCGAAGATGTCAAAGCAAAAGACCAACATCTGGACAATAGCTTTAGCGGCTAATAGGATGTAATCGGAAGAAGTGGGAAATAAGAAGCTCAAAGTAAGGAGTAAAACGTTGCAGAAGGGCGACTGATGCCGTCCACGGTCGACAGCAATAAAATAGCCAAGGCCTCTTAGCCACTGATTTCCGTCCGCCTGCTTCCAACGTCTTCTTAATTCTTGAATCTCCTATCATCGTGCGATTTTACATGAATCACGCTTGACTATTTGTTCTGGTTCTGGGATCTTGATATCCGATACTCCCGCTATGCCAAAATCACCTCGATTCCCTTTTCTTCTAGTTTAGAGATATAGTGGCTGGAAAGCCCCTTATCTGTGATGATGGTGTGGATATCTTCCAACCCACAGATCCTTCCAAATCCCTTTTTACCAAATTTGCTGGAATCGACCAAAACGATTGTGCGTTGGACCGAGCGGATCATGAGGTTATTGAGATGGGCTTCCATCATATTGGAGGTGGTCAACCCGTAGTCCAAGCTGATGCCGTCTACACTTAAAAACAGCTTACTACAGGCAAAATTCGCAATCATTTCCTCTGCATAATGGCCCACGACGGAGCTACTGCTTTTCCGGACGCTTCCCCCCAGCTGGACTATTTCAATTTCTGGTGAATCCATGAGCGCCATGGTGACATTCATGGCACCCGTAAGGACGGTCAGGGGGAGCTTTCGGGGGATAGCCTGTGCAAAAGCCACCACGGTGGTCCCCGAGCCCACAATAACAGCTTCCCTTTCCGAAAGAAATTCTATGGCTTTTTTGGCAATTGCTTGCTTCTCCTCCACATGAACAAGCTCCTTTTCATTGACAGGACTGTCGTTAACATAGGGATAAATTGGAGTCGCACTGCCATGGGCACGAAACAACAGGCCCTTTTCCTCCAACATCCGGAGATCCTTCCTTACCGTTGCCATGGTTACCCCCATTTCCTTGCTCAGCGCCGCCACGCTGACATAACCCTCCTTCTGGAGCTTGTCCAGTACTAACTTGTGTCTCTCCGCAATGCTCATATTCCAACAATTTCCGACAAATTGCCTTAAAAAATCAAAAAAAGAAACAAAAAGCAACCATTGTTTTTCTAATTGTTGCTTTTTATCTTACTTTATCATTCAAAATATATTTAAATGAATAGGAAAGAAAATCTACTCCTGCTGAAAAACAACGATGTACTTTGGGATCTTGCCATCATCGGGGGAGGGTCTTCCGGATTGGGAGTGGCCATGGATGCTTTATCCCGAGGGCTGAAGGTTGTCCTGTTGGAGAAGGGTGATTTTGCAAAGGGTACTTCCAGCAGAAGCACCAAACTCGTTCATGGGGGAGTAAGGTACCTCGCGCAAGGTGATTTTCTATTGGTATTGGAAGCTTTAAAAGAAAGAGGCAGGTTATTGCAAAATGCGCCACACCTAACTTATGACCAAGCTTTCATCATTCCCATCTATTCGTTTTTTGACCGCTTAAAATATTCCATCGGGTTGAAGATCTATGACTGGATGGCAGGCAAACTTCGTATCGGAAAGTCTAAATTTTTGTCTCGAAAAGAGACGGAGGAAAGATTGCCGATGGTAAAGAAAAATGGTTTAATAGGCGGGGTGGTGTACCATGATGGGCAGTTTGACGATGCGCGCCTGGCCCTCAACCTCGCCCAGACCTGCCATGAAAAGGGCGCATGTGTATTAAATTACGCCAAAGTCAGCCGGATCACCAAGGATTCAGCCGGCATCATCGACGGAATAGTGGTCAGTGACATGATGGATAAAAACACTTTCCATATCAAGGCCAAGGCTGTCGTAAATGCTACGGGGGTATTCTCCGATAAAATAAATCGAATGGATATGCCTGGGACCCCAAAGACAATCCAACCCAGTCAGGGCATACATCTTGTACTCGACCAATCGTTTCTTGGCGGATCGGACGCCCTGATGATCCCGGAAACGTCCGACGGGAGGGTGCTTTTTGCTGTACCCTGGCACGGAAAACTGGTTGTCGGGACGACAGATACCATCCGCGAAAAAGCGAAACTGGAACCTGAACCCCTTCAAAAAGAAATAGAGTTTGTCTTAAAAACAGCGGGCGATTACCTCAGTAAAAAGCCTACCCGGGCGGATGTACTTGCCGCCTTTGCCGGATTACGCCCCCTAGCTGCCCCAAAAGAAGGAAGCACCAAGACAAAAGAAATATCCCGAAGCCATAAAGTACTGGTATCCAAAAGCCATTTGATCACGATCACGGGAGGTAAATGGACAACTTTCCGCAAAATGGGAGAAGACACGGTGGACACTTATTATAAAGTTAAAGGTCTAAATCCCTCAGCAAGTACATCGGCCCATCAAAAAATACATGGCTATACCAATACCTTACCGGAGGGTTATATGAAGGTTTATGGAGTGGATGCAAGTCAAATAGCGGCTATCCAAAAGGAAAACCCATCCATGGCAACAAAACTTCATCCCAACTATCCCTACACGGAAGCACAAGTGATCTGGGCAGTAAGGGAGGAGATGGCTTTGAAGGTGGAAGATGTATTGTCGAGGAGGATCCGTCTTTTGATTTTGGATGCCAAAGCTGCCTTGGAAGTCGCCCCCCGTGTTGCCGCATTGATGGCGGAAGAATTGGGAAAAGATACCGATTGGATAAGAGATGAATTGGAGGATTTTGATAAATTAGCAAAAAAATACATCATCAATTGATAAACCCATGAGTAATAACCACCAATATATACTGGCTCTGGATCAGGGAACGACCAGTTCAAGAGCCATTATTTTTAATAAAAAAGGACAGATCGAAGCCGTTGCCCAAAAGGATTTTGAACAGAAATTTCCCAAGCCAGGCTGGGTGGAACATGACCCGGTGGAAATATGGACTTCTCAGGTCTCCGTCGTTACCGAGGCACTTAGCAAAAAGAACCTGAAAGCCGGTCAAATTGCTGCCATAGGGATCACCAACCAAAGGGAAACGACCATACTCTGGGACCGAAATTCCGGTAAGCCGCTCTACAATGCCATCGTCTGGCAAGACCGGCGAACCTCGGCCTACTGCAACCGCTTGAAGGAAGAAGGGCATTCAGAGATGATTAATGACAAAACCGGATTGGTCATCGATGCCTATTTTTCTGGAACCAAGATTAAATGGATATTGGACAATGTGGAAGGCGCAAGGGAAAAAGCAGAAAGAGGCGAAGTCTGCTTCGGCACGGTAGACAGTTGGCTGGTCTGGAAATTGTCCGGAGGAAAAGAACACCTTACCGACATCACCAATGCCAGCAGAACCATGTTGTTTAACATCCACGACAAGCAATGGGATCAGGAGCTGTTGGATCTTCTGGAAATCCCTGCCAGTGTATTGCCAGAGGTTAAATCCAGTAGCGAAATCTATTGCCGCACCTCCGGAGATATTTTTTCTGCCCAAATACCCATTGCAGGTATTGCGGGGGATCAACAGGCAGCCTTGTTCGGACAGCTGTGCCATGAGCCCGGCATGGCGAAGACTACCTACGGCACCGGCTGCTTTTTGGTCATGAATACCGGAAACAAACCTGTCAAATCCCAAAATCAGTTGCTGACCACCATCGCCTGGCAAATCGGGGAGGATGTGACCTATGCCTTAGAAGGAAGTGTTTTCATTGGCGGAGCCGCCATTCAATGGTTAAGAGATGGGCTGGAGCTTTTCCGTCATGCCAGCGAAAGTGAGGTATTGGCCACCAGCATAGATGACAATGAGGGAGTCTATTTTGTACCTGCCCTCACCGGGCTAGGTGCGCCTTATTGGGACCAAGATGCCAGAGGCGCTTTTTTTGGTATCACAAGGGGGACTACCCGTGCCCATTTCACCAGGGCTGCGTTGGAAGCCATTGCCTATCAGGTCACTGATGTGCTCAAGGCGATGGAAAGAGACAGCGGGGAATCCACCAAGGAAATGAAGGTGGATGGCGGGGCCGTAGCCAACAATTTTTTGATGCAGTTTCAGACCAATCTGATCCAATGTGACGTGGCGCGTCCAAAAATAATCGAAACCACTGCTTTGGGTGCCGCCTATCTGGCGGGATTGGCAGTCGGCTATTGGAGCGACAAGGAAGAGTTAAAGAGCATGTCGGAAACGGATAAAACCTTCTCTCCGGTCATGGACCAAAAGGAAGTAGATTCCTACCTTAATTTTTGGCATAAAGCCGTTGAAAGATCTAAAAACTGGATAGAGGAATAATATGAATATTTTTGTTGCAGAATTCGTCGGAACGGCACTCCTAATTACCATGGGTGCAGGAGTAGTAGCCAATGTGATACTTGAAAAAACCAAAGGACATAGCAAAGACGGTTGGATGGTCATCACCACAGCTTGGGCCTTGGGTGTTTTTATAGGTGTTGTAGTAGCCGGGCCATATAGCGGCGCTCACCTCAACCCAGCAGTAAGTATTGGGCTGGCGGTGGCAGGCTCCTTTGAATGGGCCTTGGTACCTGGATATATTGCTGCACAGGTATTAGGCGCAGCATTTGGCTCATTTTTAGCATGGTTGGTTTATAAGGACCATGTTGATGCGACTCCTGAGCCCGCCTTAAAGTTTGCACCCTTCGGCACTGTCCCTGCCATTCGCAATTACTCCATGAACTTCATCTCCGAATTAGTAGGCACCTTTGTGTTGATCTTTGTAATACTCTATTCGACTGGTGCATCCTTAGAGGATGATAGTGCCACACCTATCGGCTTAGGTGCCTTGGGTGCGATACCCGTTGCCTTCCTTGTATGGGTGATCGGCTTGGCATTGGGCGGAACAACGGGATATGCCATCAATCCAGCCAGGGATCTTGGCCCTCGCATCATGCACCAAATCCTGCCGATTAGGGGGAAAGGAGGAAGTGACTGGGCCTACAGCTGGGTGCCAATATTGGGCCCTATTGTGGGCGCGGCCTTGGCGGGGGGACTGTACCTGCTACTTGGGGAAGGGAACATGGGATGATTTATCTCTTTTGACTCCCCCATGTTTAGCGTCTGAATCCACTGTTCCGGTTTAAGAGGCAGGGCTCATTAAAAATTTCTGAGCATAATCGAATAAGTGCACCCTTTCTACAGTGCCTGAAGTCACATAGCTGGGCAAAATTGCCAAGCAACGAATCCCGACAAAAATTAGCGTCTCCCTTTCAGAGGATCGTCCCGGTCAACCCGGGACGGGTCCTCAACTACCCCTAATCTTGCCGACGTTCCGGCACGAACCACTTGTACCGTGTTCAAATCAAACGCTCCCGTCTATAAATCATGTCCGCTCTACGATTGTTCTAATGTGCTATAGGATTCTCTGCTTCGTTCCGTGAATAAATCAAGACCGCCCACGCATTTTTCATCCCCGCCCATCAATATATCAAATGCGCTATAGGATTTTTTACTTCCGCCCTTGTGTGATCTACAACCACCCACGCATCTTTCACCTCCGACCCTGTGCAAATCAAGGTCTCCCATGCAGGTTTTCCCCCGGCCCGCAATCAAAACATCCATGCTTGTTAACCTCTATAACTGCTCCGCATCGGGTCAATGGTGTCTCTTCCATCCAGGGACGCATCTTATCGCCAGCCGGACGCTGTCGCAAAGAATCGGGATGCCGTGCTTAAACTTACCGGGGGTTCCTAGCAACCCACGCTCAAGCCGCTATGAATTTGGCTATCCCTTCCGTACGCATTTTTTCTACAAGATGGGAATGGCTGCTTGCTTCCGCTGAAAAAGCAACTCCCGCTTCTTTCGTCCGTATAGTTTATAAAAATTATTATTCAACTGATTTTGCTCCCTCTATGCGTTTTTCTTTTAAGCGAATATCATTTTTGATCATAATCTTAACCCTTCTTCAACATCAACCGGCCACAGCCCAAAGCACAGACACGGGCAACTGGCTCATGTATTTCGGCAACCAAGCCATCAATGACCAGTGGAACTGGCACAATGAGATCCAGTACCGAAACTACGATATCATCGGGAATATGGAACAGTTGCTATTACGGACCGGCATTGGATATAACTTGACAGAAAGGAATAATAACCTGTTGCTCGGCTACGGGTTTATCCATTCGCAATCCTACCTACCTCCTCTGTCCGAGAAAGTCAAGTCCGACGAACACCGTATTTTCCAGCAATTTATCAATCGCCACCGCGTCGGTAGGCTGCACTTTCAACACAGGATCAGGGCGGAAGAACGCTTTCTCCCTGACGATTTTAAAGTCAGAGGCAGATATTTTCTGTCTTTAAACCTCCCCTTCAACAACGCAACCATCAGCAAAAATACGCTCTATCTTGCTGCCTACAATGAGATCTTCCTCAACGCCCAGGAAAATATCTTTGACCGGAATAGGATTTATGCGGGTTTAGGTTTCGGTCTCCACCAGTCTATCCGGCTGGAACTGGGGATGATGTCACAGATTTACACGGATAGCCACAGAAACCAATTTCAGATAGGCTTGTATAACAATTTGCCATTTTAACTTCCGCAGCAAGATTCCTGCGAAGGAGAAGGAAAAGTTCAAAACCATTCGGGCTGACAAAAAAAAGCGGATCCCTTCAGGAATCCGCTTTTTTTTTGTATAATGGTCTGAAATGAATCTATTCAGTAGCGCTTTCCGCCAAAACAATGATTTTATTGTCCTTTACCTCTACCACTCCCCCATTGACTGTCAACGAAATCCTTCTCTCTGCTGTAGTAAAGGAAACAACCCCTTCTGCCAAAGCAGATATAATGGGAGCATGGTTTTTTAACACCTGAAAAGAACCATCAGCGCCAGGAAAGCTGGCTTCAGAGACTTCTCCTTGAAATACTTTTTTATCAGGCGTTATTATTTCTAAATGCATAAGTCAATTTATTAGGCTAGGATTTCTCCTTCTGTTGATTTATCTATCCTCTCTCCTACCGAGAAGGGGTAAAACACAAATTATTGCTGCTATAGGCCATGAAGCCCGCCGTCAAAGATTATCTAACTTCAGCAAGCATTTTCTCTCCCTTGGCAATGGCATCTTCAATACTTCCCACCAAGTTGAATGCTGCCTCAGGAAGATGATCCAATTCACCATCCATAATCATGTTGAAGCCCCTGATGGTATCTTTGATATCAACCAGTACTCCTTTGAGGCCGGTAAACTGTTCAGCTACGTGGAATGGCTGGGAAAGGAACCTTTGAATTCTCCTCGCTCTACCTACGACAAGCTTATCCTCTTCGGAAAGTTCTTCCATACCAAGAATGGCGATGATATCCTGAAGTTCCTTGTAACGCTGAAGGATTTCCTTCACATTGGTAGCACAGTTGTAATGCTCTTCTCCAAGAATTTCAGGAGAAAGAATCCTTGAAGTGGAATCCAAAGGATCCACCGCAGGATAAATACCAAGTTCTGCAATTTTCCGAGAAAGAACCGTGGTGGCATCCAAGTGGGCGAAAGTCGTTGCTGGAGCAGGGTCGGTCAAGTCATCCGCAGGTACGTAGACTGCCTGTACAGAAGTGATGGATCCGTTTTTGGTTGAAGTAATCCTCTCCTGCATCACCCCCATCTCTGTAGCCAAAGTAGGCTGATAACCCACTGCAGAAGGCATCCTTCCAAGAAGGGCGGAAACTTCCGAACCGGCTTGTGTAAAACGGAAAATATTATCAATAAAGAAAAGAATATCCTTACCTGCACCCTCGCCTTCTCCATCACGGTAATATTCCGCCAACGTAAGTCCTGTAAGAGCAACCCGCGCACGAGCTCCCGGAGGCTCATTCATCTGACCGAACACAAAGGTAGCCTTTGAGTCTTCCAGTGTTTTTAGATCCACTTTGGAAAGATCCCATCCTCCTTCAGTCTCCAAGGAATGCACAAAATTCTCTCCGTAAGTAACGATACCCGATTCGATCATCTCCCTAAGAAGGTCATTTCCCTCCCTGGTTCTTTCACCTACACCGGCGAAAACAGAAAGACCGGAATATGCTTTGGCGATATTGTTGATCAACTCCTGGATCAATACGGTCTTACCCACACCGGCACCACCGAACAATCCGATTTTACCTCCTTTTGCATAAGGCTCAATCAAGTCAATAACTTTAATTCCTGTATATAAAACCTCTGTAGAGGTAGAAAGATCTTCAAATCTTGGAGCTTGGCGGTGAATAGGAAGACGTTTGGAACTGATCGGTTGTGGAAGCCCGTCGATGGCTTCACCTACCACGTTAAACAACCTACCTTTGATGCCTTCACCAGTCGGTACTGAGATGGGAGCTCCGAGATCGATTGCTTCCATTCCCCTTACCATCCCTTCGGAAGAGTCCATTGCTATAGTCCTCACCCTGCTTTCGCCAAGGTGTTGCTGCACCTCTAGGACAACTTTTTGACCATTCTCTTTGGTAACTTCAAGAGCATCAAGAATATTAGGTAATTTACCGCCTTCAAAGGAAATGTCCACTACGGGACCAATTACCTGAACTATCTTACCAGTATTCGCCATTTTTGTATTTTAAATATGAAAGGGAATTTTACTTTTCTTAATCGAGTGCAAAATTAACACATAATGCTTAAAACCAAAGGATGTTTTAAAAATTAATCCCATTCCTTTGCTACTATTGCTACTTACCAGTCAAGCTATTGAAATAATCAGAAAATCCTCCTCGCCCTGACCACCCGCTTGGACCAATAATTGGAGTACACATTGTCTTCGGTTACCCCCAAAGACGTGGAAGAATGGATAAACTGGATGTCCCCCCTTCTTGCAGAGGTGACAATTCCGGCATGGGTGACTTTTCTTCGGCTCTTGCCAGTGGCAAAGAACACCACATCTCCTTTTTCCAGGTTGTGAATGGATACCTTTTTCCCGATTTTGCTCTGGTCTGCCGACGTTCTTGGCAAAGCCACCCCCACGCTGTTAAAAGAGAGGTACACCAAGGCAGAACAATCTATCCCCGCTCTTGTGGTGCCTCCATACCTATAAGGAGTGCCCCGAAATGATTTGGCTGTCTCTACTACCTGGTTGATGTTTTGGCTTCTTATTTTCCGTGTAGGAGAGCAGGAGGAGAAATGGACTAGAACAAGGATCAGGAATACATAAAAAAAAAGTTGATAAATGGTTTTTCCGACGCCGACGCTCATAAGACTTCATATAATATTTCCCAATAATACACAACTAAACTATTTGATACAAAATCTTGCCGTTAGATTTCTGTCCTCGAAAACTATAGAGCAGACTCAGGGCGACCTTTTCATGCTGGGGCAGACCAATCGCAGGGATTCTTTCACTTTAACCATTAATCAGCCCCTGCTTTCCTACAACGGATTATTCCAGCCCAAATTTCGTTGACCAGCCTGAGCCCCTTGTGATGATAAAATAGTATAATTTTTTGGCAAAATGCAATAGGAGCCATCTGTTATAAAATACCATCTTTGTCTTATTCAAAGACCATGTTTTTGGAATCCACCCAGCTTCGAAAACATCACTCGCCAGGCGAAAGTACCTTGGCTACGGAAATAGATAAACGACAGCTGATGTAAAGGAGCTGTGGATAGTGCAAAAAACTTTAGATTCTATAACAAAGTGTTGCAAACAATGAAGAGACTGTAGCCATTGCAACAGAAAATGGTTGATTTCATCACTACAACCAGAGCTGGCTTATTCAACAAATTTTTAGAGTACAAAAAAATATGACTTCAAATATCAAGACCATCACGCAAAAGGCCTGTCTAACGGCAGGCGTAATAGGGGCATCTCTCGTCGGGCTCTCCGCCAAAACACAGCCGCAGAAAAACTATATAGAACATAAAGTGGTATTCCAACAAGATGAAAAGTATGGGGGATGGCCGGCAAATCATGGGATATGGGCTTGGGGAGATGAGATCTTAGTAGGATTTGTAGCCGCTTCCTATAAACAGTCCCACGCTGGCTTACATACCTACGAACCCAGCTCTGCAGAAAACCGATATGCCCGCAGTATGGACGGTGGGGAAACTTGGGAAATTCAGGATGCTTTCTCCATTGGACAGACCGCTTGGGGCCACGACAACAACATTTCTCCTGACCGGGCGGTAAAGCCTGAACCATTAAAGGAAGCCATTCATGAAGTGGATTCTCCGGATTTTCTGCTGACCTTTCTCAGACACAACAACAATGATGGGCCATCCCATTTCTATTATTCACCAGACAAAGGGCAACTCTGGAAAGGGCCCTATACATTTCCCAATATGGGCACAGCCGGCATTGCCAATCGGACCGACTACCATGTAGAGGAAAAACAAACCCTCGGCGTCTTTGTAACCGCGGCCAAATCAAACGCTAAAGAAGGGCGGGTAGCTTTTGTAAGAACAAAAGATGGCGGACTCAATTGGGATCTTGTGTCCTGGATCACCGCTGAGCACGGCGGGTTTGATATCATGCCATCTTCACTCCGGCTATCGGAGACTGAGTGGCTGACCACTATCCGTACACGGCTCGATAATGGCCAAAACCTGATCTCCAGCTATAGGTCAACAGATAACGGCAACACATGGAATAGGCTCAAAGACCCAGTGCCTGACACAGGCAAAGGAGGATCTCCCCCAGCTTTGGTCAAGCTAACCGATGGCAGGTTGGCTTTGGGTTATATCCATAGAAGTGAATTTGGATCCCGGGTACATGTGCGCTTCAGTAATGATGAAGGCCAAACTTGGGGAGATGAGATTATATTGCGGAATGGGGACGGGGCCAATAGAGATGTTGGTTACCCAAGGATGGTTCAAAGGAAAGACGGGAAACTGGTTATTATTTATTACTGGAACAATGTTCTTGACGAAGCAGCGAAGCCCTATAGATACATCGCGGCCACGATCTTCGACCCCAAAGATTACCAATAGATTCGGCTGTCATTGGTTATGCTGTACGGCAAATTTTACCACGCCTAGACAAGCTGATAAGCAAATATAGGCTTTGGCTACCGAGCCCTGCTGAGACAGGGGGCTGTTCCTCCATCTCAGCAGGCCATACTGCTTCTGCGGCCTAATTTTTTTCTCATTTTCAACCCCTCAAAAAATAATAAAGAACATAAAGCGTTTCCGTAGATAAAGCCCGACTTTATTACCAATACTGGTTCATTTTGTTTAAAATTGTCAGGAAGAATAAGGGCATGCCATGAAGGGGATTTTATCAAAACAAACGATTTTTTCCTGAAAGGCGTTGATGAAATTTAGTCTGCCCAGATATCGGAATATGAGTAAAGAAGACTTTAGAAAATTACCCTTGCACAAGAAAATTCACCTCTTATATACAGAGGGGACCTTTGTAGTAGACATCCGCTACTATACCTATAAGGTGAACCTCTATATATTGGGCAAAGACTTGATCGAAGTTTTCTATAACCATAAGCTGGACAAAATCGACAAAATTGATTTTTTGAACCGCCACCACTCCCGGATGAAATTTTACCTGGACCAAATCAGTTTGGACGAAATGTCCTGAGGGAACTTTATTTTTTGTCTACCCGCTTTTCAGCTTAATAACGCCGATCTATTTCCACACCCCTATTGGCCAAAGGTAATGGTTGCCCTCGCCCAGAATATTAAAGTGACCGCATCTTATTCAGTTGACTCGCAAAAACTTACCCTAAAAAAAAGATAACAAACCCGGAACAGTAGCTTATCCCCTTGCAACTTGGCTGAAAAAAAGCTATAAAAACAATAGCCGATTCCCAACGAAATATTACGCCTTCTTTGAGTACTTTTGTAAAATGGATGATGTCATGACGGGATCATGATCCAAAACTTCGCCCCTATTTTCACCAAACAATCCAGCGCCATCCATCGTAAGATGTTTCCTCAGGTTGTTTAAAAAAACTTACACTATGGACAGTATCTATTTCTGGATTATCTTCAATGTCTTCGTCCTCTTAATGCTGGCATTGGATCTTTTTGTGTTTCACCGCAAAGCCCATGAGGTAAAAGTCAAAGAAGCATTGCTTACCAGTCTTTTCTGGATCGCACTGGCCTTGATCTTTAATGTAATCATCTACTACTGGATGGGCGAACAATCAGCTATGGAATTCCTCACCGGCTATTTAATCGAAAAATCCCTCAGTGTAGACAACCTGTTTGTATTTATTCTGATCTTTAATTATTTCGGTGTGGCGCCAAAATACCACCACAAACTGTTGTTTTGGGGTGTTTTGGGTGCGTTGGTTCTCAGGGCCATATTTATTCTGGTGGGAGTAGCCCTTATTACGCAATTCCACTTTCTCATCTACATTATGGGCGCCTTCTTGGTATATACAGGAATAAAAATGGCTTTCTCCCATGGCACCGAATTGGATCCTGATAACAACCCTTTGGTGAAATGGGCCAGCAAGCATCTACCGATGAAAAGAACTTCCGAGGACGGGAAGTTCTTCGTCAGGGAAAATGGGAAGCTCTTCTTTACGCCCTTGTTCCTAGTATTGATCATGATCGAAAGTACGGACGTGGTCTTCGCGGTGGATTCCATCCCAGCCATACTTGCGATATCAAAAGACCCGTTTATCGTTTATACCTCCAACGTCTTCGCTTTATTGGGACTGCGCGCTTTGTATTTTGCTCTGGCTGGAATTATGAAACTATTCCACTACCTCCATTATGGGCTCTCCATCATCTTGGCATTCATTGGAATAAAATTGATCCTCAGTGATATCTATCACATCGACATGATGTATGCATTGATTGGTGTAGGCGGAATCTTGGCGGTTTCTATCATTGCTTCACTGTTGTTTCCCAAGAAGGAGAGCCAGTTGCCTATACCTCCCGACAACAAGGATTAGTCAACGCTAAATTACCTCGCGCTGGCTTCTTCCAACAATCTTTGGTGGATTTCAAGTACCTGCGGGATGATGAGCTTGTTATCGGAATTCTTGATTACAAAATCGGCCAGCGCATTTTTGTCCTCATCAGGCAGTTGTTTGTCAATGATCCCGTTCACCTGCTCCAGCGTCCGCTGAGGATCCCGCAGCAATATTCTGGCAATCCTTATTTTAAGTGGGGAACTGACGTTGATAATTTTATCCAGTTCCTTATAAGAACCGGACTCAAACAATAAAGCAGCCTCTTTTAATACATAAGGACTTTGCTGTTCATTTGCCCATTGCTGAAAGTCCTTCCGAACGGCAGGATGGACAAGACTGTTGATGGTTTTGGTATTTTCCTCATCTGAAAAAACCTTGTCGGCCAAAAAAGCGCGGTTAAGAACCTGGTCATCCGTATAAGCATCCTTGCCAAAGGCTTGTATAATTTCTGCTTTAAGGGTCTGGTCGTTTGCCATCAGCCATTTCGCTCGGTCATCTGCATAATACACAGGTATGGAAAGTACAGAAAAAAATTTTGCCACAGTGGTTTTACCAGCTCCAATGCCGCCCGTAATTCCTATCAATAAAGGCTGGGATTTATTCATAAACCAATTTGAATGTATCGGGAATGAATCTGACAGAGTCCAGATAATCCGGATTTCGGCTTAACCTCACCGAGATCGTGCTGTCTTCCCTGTTTCTGTTGTTGTAATTAAGTACAGCTTCCAACTGCAATTCAGAAAAGGCTTCCGTCTGCCGTTCATCCAATAGGTATTGTATGACAACTATGGAGTCTCCTCCTGCCAATGCTACTGAAGAAGGAAAGTTGAGCTTACGCACTTTTAAAGCTTTTTGGCCTGCCAAAAATTCAACCACCTCAAATGCTACGTTAACTTCCTTTTCTTCCAAAGACAAAAATCCCACGTGTTCACGAGGTACGGATAGCGGTATAGAATCTGAATAATTATCGACAAGATCCTCCTCATCCAAATGTACATAAATTGCCCCCCCTAATTTTTCAATAATGGAAGTAGGTCCCTTGACGGTAACGGAATCCGGACCAATCCGTATCTCTGACGCAAATCGGATATTTTCGGCCAATGGATTCACTGTAGTATCTAAAACCACTTTAATTCTTTCTTCGATTACCCTGTCGATTTTAATCTTGAGTGTGTCATCTAAGATGGCCGTCAACTGTGTAGGAGCGGTTTGTTCGGCCAAGGCCCTTTGAAAAGTACTGGGCAACAGGTAATCCTGCGCACTGGGATCTGTAAGTTCAATGGGAAAGGGGATCACATTGACCCTAAAATATTTCCGGAGGAGATCCCAACCGTTTCCGTTGATCTCAATGCGGATTTTGGAAGGCAGTTCATCCACCGCCATAAATTCTTCATGGTCGTAATAAAACTCAATCGGTTGATCGACGACCGTAGTGTAGTTGTCCTTGTTTAGGGCATTTAAAATCCAAAAAGTGGTAGCCGCCAAAACACAGAGGACTACCACTTTTATATTTGATGCTTTTTGCTTCCCTAATTTCTTCAAATACTTTTGAATCGTATTCAAGGCAATTTTATTTAGTTCCGTTGGCTTTCTTGGTAAACTCCAGTGATACGGCTGATTTTTCGAGTTTTATCTTGAAGCCTTTATCCAATTCCAAAAGAATAGTTTCCCCCTCCACACTGTACACTTTACCATGGATGCCCCCGATGGTAACGACATTCTCTCCTTTTTTTATTTCAGAAATAAAATTTTTGGCATCCTTTTGTTTTTTCTGCTGGGGCCTGATCATAAAGAAATACATGATAAGGATGATACTTCCGAAAAGAAAAACCTGTCCCATGACCCCACTGCCGGCACCTTCTGCCTGTAATAATATAAAATTGATCATAATTATTGTCTAACTGGTCCCTGTGTAGGACTTGATGCCGATCTTTGGTTTACATTTCCTTTTAATCTCAACCTGGTAACGCTAGGTGAAGTATTGGCCTGTATAGAAACAGTTGGGCTTTGCACGCCGGATTTCGCGGCTGAATTAAACACCACTTTTACAAAGCCTTTATCCCCAGGTTTAACAGGAGTCTTGGTCCAATCAGGGCTGGTACATCCGCAGGAAGCCTGCACATTAGAAATAACCAAGGGAGCCTGCCCCACATTGGTAAATTCAAATTCGTGCTCTACCACCTTGCCTTCATTGATGGTTCCAAAGTCAAATTCTATACTTTCAAACTCAAATTGGCCGATGGAACTGGGATCAGCAGCAGTAACGCTTTGGGCGTTGGATGGGGCGGCAACCTGTCCCTGTTCCAACTGCGAAATTTTCTGCTCTAGGGCATCAATCCTTTCGTCTTTTTCGCCCGACTTGCTGTCGCATCCGGTTACGAGTAAGGCACCTGCAAGGAAATATGCAGGTAATAAATTCAACTGCTTCATTTTGAATATTTGAGGTTATATACTTGATTTCTAAATAGGAACGGACTGCCCAAAAGTCGTTTTAATGAACGATAACCTGAATATCTTCAGGATCGTCCTAATGCGTCTTGCTTTCGTTGTGGATTTGTTCGATAAGCCTGTTGACATCATTGAGAAGGTTTTCGGCTTTGTTTTTTGCTTCAGTGATTACCTTATTTCCTTCTGATTTTGCTTCATTTAATGGAAGGTTTTTGCCTTCTACTAGTTCTTTAACCAGATCTTCCAACTCTTCTTTGTACCGGATCAGTTGATAGGACAATCTGTCCCTGGTGTTATTCCCTGAATCAGGGGCAAACAGGATTCCCATGGTAGCCCCTATCCCGGCACCTAAGATAAAAGTCAAAAGAGAATTGCTATTCTTGCTCATGATAAAATTTCATTTATTTGTTATCTAAAAGACCTCTTCCACTCTTACGGATTTTTCCGCTTTCGGTTAGCTCTTTGGCCAAAACATCCAAAAGTCCATTAACAAATTGTTTACTTTTAGGCGTACTATAGGTCTTAGAAATGTCAATATACTCGTTGATACTCACCTTTGTGGGTATACTCGGGAAGTTGGCCATTTCCGTAAGGGCCATGGTAATGATAATTTTGTCTGTGGAAGCCACCCGCTCTATGTCCCAATTTTTGGTCTTGTGGGCGATCAGGTCCTTATATTCCTCTTCATTTTGGACAGTCAAGGTAAAGATATTTTGGAAAAATTCCTTATCTTCTTCCCAGTTTATCGCAATTTCGGGCAAGGTGAAATTTTCTACCTCTGGGGTTTCTTCGGCATTTTTAAGCACTTTCATGGCCAGGCTCCTGACTATTGGCTTATTCTCTGACCAAGACAAGTCCCTTTCGTAAAAAAAGCTGAGGATGGCATCGTTCTTAAATATGATCTTTTTCAGGATCGTTTGCAAGATCGCACTATCCTCCTCCAGGCTAGGTTGTTCGACTTTCAGATACTCCTGATACTCTTCGTGGGGTTTGACATATTCCCTGTACCACTCCTTAATTTCTATTTCCAACTCATTGATGTGGGCGTGGTGCCGAATGACGGCCGCTTCATATTGTGGGGTGGATTTGAGGTAATGGAGGATTTTATTATCGGCAAGGTTCAACTCACCCACAGAGCCCACAATCGATTCCCTGGAAAGTTTCTTCTTTCTCCCATCCTCATTTTGAACGTGATCTCCAAACTCGATCAGCATCTGGATGGCAGACAAGTACAGCTGGGGGATTCTTTCCACCGCCGTCAACATGTTGTTCTTGAGGAACTCAAGATCTTTTTCACAAGCCTGATGGAACTGGTTGACCGCCTTGATAGCGACGGATTTGATCTTGGTGCTGTGTTCTGAAGCTGCGATGAGCTTGTTGTTGTCCAGGTTTTTGACAAAAAGATCCATGCAGATCCCTGCGTCTCTTTTCAACTGGGGCTTATCCTGCACCTCCATGCTGTTGAGATCCGGCAAGAAAGATGCGGAGATAAAATCTTTGGCCAAATTGAAATTCGAAGCCTTGCACTGCGAATAGGCATAAAGGCTTTGAAAGGCCTTTACCCTTAGTATTCTTCTGTTTAACATTTACCTGAATATAAAAGAACGCAAATATACGAAATAATAAGATTAATAAGATAATTTGACCTTGCCTATGGCAGCAATTCGGTCCATGGCCATCTGCATGGCCACCTGTTGGGAGGGGATATTATCCGCTGCGGAGCGTTCCAACACGGCAAGACAGGTATCATAAATTTTTTCCGCTTGGTGTCTTGACCAGCCTTTCTGGTATCCACCGACATATTCGGCATAGACATGCATGACCCCACCCGCATTGATCAGGAAATCCGGAGCATATACGATACCCTTTTCCATGATCATCTGGCCATGACGTTCATCCTCCTCCAATTGGTTGTTGGCGGCACCGGCTATGACGGCACACCTCAACCGTGACAAGCTGTCATCATTAAGGCTGGCGCCCAAGGCGCAGGGAGCGAAAATATCCATGTCCACGTCATAAATTTCGGCTGGCCCCACCACTGTGGCTCCTGTACCTTTGGCCACCTGCTGAAGCTTGGCCTCAAAAACATCTGTGATATATACTTTAGCCCCTTCTTTGACTACATACTCTACCAAATCCTTCCCTACATGGCCAATACCTTGTACGGATATCTTTTTTCCCGTCAAGGAATCTGTTCCAAACGCTTTCTTTGCGGCAGCTTTCATGCCCTGGTAGGTTCCAAAGGCAGTGATGGGAGAAGGATCTCCGTTGCCTCCTTTGACATCAGGCAATCCCGTGACATGCCTGGTCTCCATAGCGATATAGGCCATATCTTGGGTATGCATATTTACATCCTCAGCGGTAATGTACCTTCCGCCGAGGCTCTCCACAAATCTTCCGAAACGCCGGAGGTAGGCTTCTGTTTTCATCTTGGGATCACCGATGAGGACAGCTTTACCTCCACCTAAATTCAGTCCAGAAATGGCGGCTTTAAAGGTCATACCTCTCGACAGCCTCAGCACATCCTTCAGGGCTGCTTCTTCGGATTGATAATTCCATAACCTCGAGCCCCCCAAGGCGGGTCCTAAAACGGTATTGTGAATTCCAATAATCGCCTTAAGGCCTGTAGCTTCATCATAACAAATGACTACCTGTTCATGTCCCAATGAAGCAATCTGACCGTAGATGCCTCCTTCTTGGACCTTTTCCTTTGCATTAATCCGTAACATGCGAACTTAGTAATTTAGATTATGTTATCTTTGGGTATTGAATGCCTAATTAAAAGCTTTTGCAAAATTAAATGTTTTTGTCGGGCTTTACTAATACTTATAAAAGAGTATTCTAAAACTTAATAACACATTTAAAGATTTTTGTTTCGTGAAGTCACTGTGGCGTTTAAACAAATACCTTTACAAGTATAAAGGCTATCTTTTGCTGGGGATCGTATTTACCCTCATTTCAAACATCTTCGTGATCATCCCCGCCCAACTGGTAAGGATAGCCATTGATTATGTTGTGGAAAGTTTTAGTTTCTATCAATTTTTTGATGAGGGAAACCTCCGGCAGGAAGCACGTGGCGTGTTCTTGAATTTCATATTTATATTCGGGGTTCTCATTCTCATCATGGCCTTGCTGCGTGGCTTTTTCCTGTTCTTGATCCGCCAGACCATTATTGCCATGTCGCGTTTTATAGAATACGACCTGAAAAACGAAATTTTCAACCATTACCAAGACCTCCCTTTAAGCTTTTATAGGAAGAACAGTACGGGAGATTTGATGGCTCGGATTACAGAAGATGTCAGCAGGGTAAGGATGTACCTAGGCCCGGCGATCATGTACGGTATCAATTTAATTATATTGTTTCCCATGGTCATCGGCTATATGCTGACGGTGAACGTCCCTCTCACACTTTATTCTTTGTTGCCACTTCCCATTTTGTCCCTGAGCATCTATTTTGTCAATACGATGATCAATGAACGCTCGGAAAAAATCCAACGAAGCCTCTCCGGTCTTAGTACGTTTGTCCAGGAAGCATTCTCTGGCATCAGGGTTTTGAAGGCTTTTGTCAGGGAGGAGGATAGTGTCAATGAGTTTCGAAAGGCCAGCGAAGAATACAAGGAAAAATCAATACGGCTGACTATCGTCCAATCCCTGTTCTACCCCTTGATCCTTGCGTTGATCGGTTTAAGCACCATCATCACAGTATATGTAGGCGGTATCCAGGTAATCGAGGGAGCGATAGGCTATGGCGTGATTGCCGAATTCATATTGTACGTCAATATCCTGACTTGGCCCGTGACTTCATTGGGCTGGATCACCAGCATTGTTCAGCGGGCAGCTGCCTCCCAGACCCGGATCAATGAATTTCTCGACCAAAAGAACGATATCATCAGTACAGAGAATTTGACAAAAAAAATAGAAGGAAAAATTTTTATCCAGAACGTCTCATTTCTGTACCCCGAATCAGGCACACAAGCCTTGGATAACATCAATTTTGAAGTGGAAGCAGGCCAATCTCTCGCCATTATTGGCACTACTGGCTCCGGAAAATCTACCATCGCCAATTTATTAATGAGAATGTATGATGCATCTTCCGGCCATATCCTGATCGACGGACATGACATCAGGGCCTATGATATTCGGTTTCTGCGAAAACAAATCGGGTATGTGCCCCAGGATGTTTTTTTGTTCAGCGATTCCATCACCAACAACATTGGATTTGGCTTGGATGAGATCCCCGAAGGCGTCGTAGCCAAGGCAGCCAAAGATGCCGACGTGTTTGAAAACATCCTAAATTTCCCAAAAGGCTTCGAGACCCGTCTTGGGGAGAGGGGAATGACCTTATCCGGGGGACAAAAACAGCGGGTATCGATTGCCCGGGCCATTGCGAAAGACCCCGCTATTTTGCTGCTGGATGACTGTCTTTCCGCAGTAGACACCAAAACAGAGAACTCCATACTCAATGCGCTAAAAAAGATCATGGTGGGCCGCACCTCTATCATCATCTCCCACCGGGTTTCCTCCGCCAAACTCGCCGATTTGATCGTAGTACTGGATGATGGAAAAATGGTAGAGCAAGGCAACCATGAAGCCCTTTTGGAAATGAAAGGCGTGTATGCGGAACTCTACGAAAAACAGACAACGGGAAGCGAAGCCGCGGAATGACCTGGATGCGCCTGAATCAGGTGCCTTCCATGGGTTCAAAAAAACCGAACCCTAGTCACATGCAAACACAGGAAACAGGCCTGTTGCCTCACCAAAATTGGGAATTAACAATCATCATCAGTGCCATTCCCAATACGATAGACGAAACGACCAACGTCCATTCCTTCCTGTTGACACCAAAGATGCCCACCCATACAGAGGAAGCCAAGAGGAATATCCCCACGATAACCAACTGCCCGACTCCAAGTCCGAGATTGAAGGCCAATAGCGGCTCAAGTATAGAACCTTGGTTACCCAACAGGCTCCGCAAATAGGTCGAGAAGCCCAGGCCATGGATCAGCCCAAAGATCAGCGCAAACAGGTAATTGATTTGGATACCCGAATTACCCGAAGGCTTTGGCTTTAGCAAATTCACAAAGGCGGTAACGGCAATAGTGATGGGGATCAGGAATTCAATCAGCCCGATGTTGATCCTGATCCATTGAAACATGGCTACGGCTAGGGCAACCGAATGGCCGAGTGTAAAAGCAAGGACTAAAATCAGGATTTTCTTCCAATCTCTTAATAGATAAATAGCGCACAATGCGATGACAAAAAGAATATGATCAAAGCCGTTCAGGTCAAGGATGTGCTGGACGCCTAATTTAAAATAGTGTTGAAATTGGTTCATGACTGCAATATTACTGCATTATTCGCAAAATCAGCACTAGATCAAGACAAAGGCTTTCTGGTAAACTGAACCGGATGAATTTCAGGGCATATTTTTATCCTATACGCTAAGACGCATCAATGCACTACAAGAGTTACCGGATTAATAGGGGGTAAAATGTGCTTTTAATTAGGATTTCTGTACCGTGCGGATGCACAGCTCAAGGGATTGAAAAATATGTGCCCCATCATCTATTAAGGCTATAGGTAAAAAACAAGGGTTGGAAAGGGGATTTTTGAAGATCCCCCTTCCAAACCCTATTAGTTGTTCGGTGTCATCAAACTATTGTAAAGTAATTCTCGGGCTGAGATCGGCCAGATGTAATTTGCGGATGACGGCTCAACCTTCTGCACATTCGCCTTACCGGGAATGGGAAAACTCTATTCCACAAATTAATTCACGTCCCACCAAAGTTTGGTTGACGACTCATCGCCTCCAATAGCGGCCGCCGCAGCGTCCCTATTGTCTCCGTTGAGTGTCTGTTCGTTAATAGGGTAAATCAGACGGGTCGGCACAGTGAGGGACAAACCTTCTACCGCCGGAGGGGCTAAAGCAGGAGCATCCAATCGCCTCCACTCCAACCAGGCATCAAAGCCACGGTTATACAAAGCAATCCACTTCTGGGCCCCGATTTTATCTTTCCAGTCGCCTGAGGCAGTAGCGTAGTTAACTTCTGGCTTGGCCAGGTAAGCAGCGGCACCTGAAGCTCCCCAATAGTCGAACGAAGCCGTAACGGCGGCGTTATAATGCGCAGCAGCTGTACCGCTGACACTGAAACCTCTTTCTACGGCTTCCGCCAATAGAAACTCAACTTCCGAATAGTCGAGCAATAAAGCCTCAAAGTCAAGTGCTATGATATCTTCGTGTACGTTCGATAATTCTGAAAAACTATTGGTGAAGCCATATTTGCCACCTACATACTTCCCTCCGATCTGGGTAAAATAACTTGCTCTTCTGGGATCCTCCAATTCATTCATGGCATCCACCAAAGTATTGGCCGGTACGTAATCCTCTCTTGAAGTCCGAAGAGGATTGAGGCTTTCCGATACCGGGTTATTATTGGGAGCGCTTGGAAGATACGGGAAAGCAGCATTGTCCGCATTGCTGGTAAAAACATTGGGGGCAGCAGCCTCTACCAAAGCTTTTGCCTGAGTAGCGTCAACATCCGCAATAACCATGGCGAGCTTCATTTGGAGGGAATTACCGAATTTCCACCACTTCTCCATGTCACCCTTATAAATCACATCTGCATTGCCAAACCCAGCAGCATTAGAAGAGATTAACTCCAAAGCCGTGTTCAGTCGACCTAGTATGGCGTTGTATACGGTCTCCGCATCGTCATAAGCCGGAAGCGAAACATCGGGATCCAATGCTTGAGAGTAAGGCACATTTCCAAAAGTATTCAGAAGAACCGACCAAGTGTATACTTCCATGATTTCTACCTGCGCCAATTGGTTATTTTTTACGGCAGGGACAATAGACTCGTCTTCCTCTAGTAACCGTTTGGCATCATTTAAATCCGCCAGCACATCCCTGTACAAAGTCTGGAACATGCTTTGGGGAATCGTACGAGAGGTCATGTTATACCTCGGCTCATCCAGATATTGCGTGGAAGTCCAATGTTGAACGTAAAACCTGTAGTTGTTGGTGTTTACGCTGGGCGTAGTCATTACATCCGTCAGGTTTTTGAGGGCTCCGGTGAACAAGGTGCCCGGCGGCACTTGTGAAGCCCTTTTTTGGTCTACATTATAGTCATCTAAATTGTCTACGCATGATGCCAAAAACACCAATGAGAGTAGGTATATAAATATCTTTTTCATTTTCTGATGTTTAGAAATTAAACCTTACATTAAATCCGTAATTTCTTACTGCTGGATAAGCACCGCTTTGATAGCCTCTGCCAGCATTTCCTGAACTCAAACCTTCTTCAGGATCAGAATATTTCATGTTTTTGTGGATGATCCATAGGTTTCGCCCGATTAATTGAAGGTCTACGCCTTTTATCACTCCCCAATTACCTACAATTGACTGGGGCAATGTGTAGGTTAAGGCAACTTCCCTTAGTTTCACAAAGCTTCCATCGTACACGTACATAGCACGCGGTGCCCCATCAGTACCATTCGCAACATATCCGAATGCCGTATTGCCGTTGCCATCAAAGTTAGCGGCATAAATATCATTGGGCGTACCGTCTTCTTTAACGCCCGGCAAAAGGACCCCGCCGCCATCTTCTACAGGTAGCCTTACCGGGAAGCCTTTGTCATTTAGTCCAGCCGTTTCAGGATAGAGCCCAGTACCTTCACCATACCATTGATCCAGTGAGAAGATGTCTCCACCCTTACGGATATCGATCAAAAATGCTAATGTTGCACCTTTGTAACTAAAGGTATTGTTAACCCCTCCCATCCAATCCGGATTGGGGTCGCCAATTATTTTATTAGACTCAGGGGTAGCTATATAATATCCTTGGGAATTGACGACTTTTTGTCCATTCAAGTAGGTAAAATCCCTGCCTCTGATTACACCGTAAGGTTCACCCACGGCAGCATTTACAGAGACTCCTCCTTGGAAAGAAGCAATAGGCACATTACGCACTTCGTTTTCTCCTTCACCATACAGGCTAAGTACTTCATTCCTGTTTCGAGAGAAGTTCAAATTCATCGTCCAGGTGAAGTCTTGGGTCTGTACAGGGGTAACAAATGCCGATACTTCTATACCTTGGTTTTGAACCTCTCCAGCGTTGACAAACCTACGGGTATAGCCAGTAGCCGAGGAAATATCAACCGGAATAATTTGGTTGATGGTATTGGATCGGTACCATGTAACATCAAAACCAAATAGGCTATTGAAGAAATCGGCTTCAATACCTGCCTCAAAACTTTTCTGTCTTTCAGGAAGAAGATTGCTGTTGTTTCTTGTACTTGGAAGAGAGAAGATCGGAATAGAACCAAATCCTGTCTGCGCTGCATATACATCGTACAAACTCAATGCAGGGGCATCGTTACCCACTTCAGCATAGTTTGCTCTGATTTTACCATGTGTCAACCAAGAAGATTCGAAATCCTCAGTGAAAACATAGTTACCAGCAACCGCAGGATAAAAATAGGTATTGTCGCCAGCGGGCAAAGTAGTCGATTGATCCTGGCGTGCAGATAGCTCAAGGAACAACTTCTCCTTATAGCCAAAGTTGGCATTGGCGAAGATCCCGTCCACACCAATTTGTTCATAAACCTCAACTGGAGGCTCAATGGCACTGGTCGTATTGGAAAGAGAGTACAATCCTGGAACGACCAGACCTCCGTTGGTGCTCGCTCTGATAGAGCTCACGCGGCTTCTCCTTAAGTTGGAACCCAAGAGACCGTTAAAGGTGATATCAGGAGATATGTCTTTGTTAAAGTTCAACAAGAGGTCAAAATTAGATTCATTGAAGCTTCTATTGTACCTCGAGTACTCACTTACATCAGCACTTCCAATCGCTAGACGCTCTTCCTGCATATCCGCAGTGGTGTTGAAAGATGCCCTACCCATCACACTGAACCAGTCAGTGACTTTGTAGTTGGCACTGGCAAAACCATAGAAGTTATCACGGCTGTCGTTGGAATAGTTCTGGTACCTGGTCCAGTATAGGTTATCCGAATAAATCGGTCCGCTATTGGCGGCATTCCAGTTCCAGGTGATATTTTGCTCATTTCTCCAATAAGCTGCCTCCTGCTGCTTGATATCCACATTGGTCTGCCACCACTGTCTGAATTGTTGATTTGGGTTACGGCCGTTATAACCTGTGCCATACCTACCCATACCTACAGTACGTGTGTAGTTGGCGGAAGCTGTTACAGTCAATTTCTCTGAAGCATCGTAAGAGGCGTTGAAATTGAACTGATCTTTATCAATAGAACTATTAGGCAAATTCCCTTTGATATCATTTCGGGTATAGCCTAAGTTAAAAGTGGTCTCATCACCACCCCCACTAATATTAATGCTTTGATTGGAGTTTAAGCCGGTTTCGTAAAAAGTACTCGGATCATTTTTTGCGGCTACCCATGGGCTCATCTGACCGAATGTCGGAGAAAATGGGTCAATCGCGTCCCATTGGTAAACCATCAAGTCGGGATCAAAAGCTGGCCCAAAAGAAGCATCATCCTGAAAACGGACTACAGGTCCTACACCACTACCTAAATCTGCAGGGGTACGGAAGGCTTCAGAGTAACCTGAACCATATTCATTTTGATACCTGGCAAAAGTACTCTTATCAATACTTGTCCAAGTAAGACCGCTATTTACGGTAATGTTCAAGCTGTTTTTTCTCCCTTTCTTGGTAGTGATCATGATGACACCGTTGGCGGCACGGGATCCATAAAGCGCTGTAGCAGCAGCACCCTTCAATACGTTCACAGATTCTATATTATCGGGGTTCAAATCCGCAGCAGCATTACCAAAATCGGTACCTACCCTACCTGTATTTTGATTGGAAGTGTTGGTATTGGCATTACTTACCGGGACACCATCTATAACAAAAAGCGCTTGGTTGTTCCCAGTGATTGAGGAGTATCCCCTAATAATCACGTTAGTAGAACCTCCCATGGTATTGTTGCTCCTGATATCCAGACCAGCGACTTTACCTGAAAGCGCATCTACAAAATTCGGAGTACGGGTCCGGGTGATTTGATCGCCCTGGACTTCCTGTGCAGAATACGCTAACTCATTTCTGTTTCTCTCCACACCCAAAGCCGTAATTACTACTTCGGATAATTCCCGCACGTCAGGAAGCATTACCACATTCACCTCAGTACGGTTACCAATGGTTACACTTTGGGACGTAAATCCTACGAAACTGAAAACCAAAACGCCAGATCCTTGGGGAACTTCCACAGCATAGGTACCATCTATATCCGTGATAGCTCCCACCATCGTTCCCTGTACACGCACATTTACACCCGGTATTCCTTCTGGTTCGTCAGCCGAAGATACCTTTCCTGTCACGGTTCGGCTTTGAGCCATTACAGAAAATACTGTAAGGACTGTTAGCAGCCAACCAAGTAAAACTTTCTTCATAAGATTATTTTTAAGTTAATTTAACAATGATAAATGCAATGTTGGAGAAATTATTTTATAATAGCAAAACAAAAACAGTTCCATAAGCGTACTTCAACAGAATTTAATTTCGGAAGAGATCCAAGAAAAATCCGCTAATATCATGCACATTTTTTGTCAAGGAGACAAATTTTTAACACCAATTCGAAAAATTATATTGTTTAATCCAGAATTAACACTACTATTCGAAAATGAAAGAGTAGTCCAAAAAAGAAATCGGTTCAATAATTTTTTTCGTCTATTTCTATTCAACAGATCAAAAAATGGCCAAATACAGGTATCAAAATATTTTATAAATATGCTGATTACACAATATTTCGTTTTAAACACATATTTGCCAATAAACAGAATAACTAAAGCGCCAAGTGACAAAAATAAGGCTTTCACCGCTTCGTTCCTTGAAAAAACGCAATATAATATCATGATAAAATACGGGTAAAAACTTCCAAAGCACGTTAAATTTCGTTAGCTCATGTACGGGGAAAATTGATAGTACTGCAACCAACTCACTCAATATCAGCCCCGGGAAGGCGGAAGGTTTTATAGGCCACCCATTGCCGATCTTCCTTTTTGAGCAAGACAGCCTGCCCCACCTCCATGGCGCCGGAAAAACCTTTTGACTTCAAAAAATCGAAGTAATCCAGAAAAAGCGGCTTTTTGATATCCTTAAAAGCCAAGGTCATATGGGGATGGAAGGCAAAATCACTCAACTCAACCTTCAGTTTCAAATCCGTTTTGCACATCATTGTCAAATTGCTTTGCAGCTTTACTAGTTCCGGCTGATCCTTCACCTTTATATAGATCACACGCTTGCCGAACTTGCCTATGCCCTTAAAAGTAAGACCGAAGGGGGATTGCTCCAAAAAAAAAGCTTCCAGCCGGGATATCAGGAGGTTCTCCTTGGCCTCGTTCCAAAGAAAGGGCATCTTTAAAGTAACATGGGCAGGAGATTTCAACGCGTACTTCAGATTGAATTTTTCCTTTAACTGCAACTTGACAGCAGTGGCATTTTCCTGAATTTCTCCCTCAGGAACGATGGCAATAAAATATTTCTGTAAGGTTTTAGACATGCTTTTTTGTGTTGAACAAATTAAAGTAAAAATGGCGGTATACCTGCACCCGGACATTCGGATGATTTACTTTAAGGGCATTTCACGGGATCGCTTTCGGCCTATTACCTGTCGATCGGTATAGAAGCCATTGCTACACGCCATGGAATAATAAGGGCGGCAGCAAATCTAACCTCATTTTCTTTGTAACCTGTCCCCCATTTTTGGCATCTTGTATAAAATTCCGGTATAAATTTCAAAAGAAAGAATCAATCCCTTAAATTGGAAGCTAATCCTGAACCCCCAACATGAAAAATTTTAAGAAAGTTTTAGTTGGACTAGACCTTAGCCCGATGGACGGAGTCTTGATCCAACATACAGTGAACATGGCTCGATTCCTAGGTATTGAATCGGTTCATTTTGTACATGTGGCCAATGACCTGACCCTTTCTGAGGAAATTACCGAAACTTACCCCAATCTGCTGGACTCCACTGATGAAAGTATAGAAAAAGGAGTGGGAGACACCATCGTTCAAGCCGGATTTCCCGAGGGGGTCAGTTTTGTGGTTGAAGCGAAAAAAGGCAATCCGACAGAAACCATCATCAAACATGCCAAGGCCAACGATATCGACCTGGTCATCATGGGCCGCAAAAAAGAAAAGAAGGGAAGCGGTTCCCTTTCTAAACGGATAGCCCAAAAGTCCCCTTGTTCGGTATTGTTTATCACGGAAGATATGTCCCTGTCTCTCCCCGAAAACTACATGATCCCCATCGATTTTTCTGCCTATTCAACTCTTTCCCTTGAATTGGCACAAGAGGTATCGAATGATTCTCAAAAAATCAAGTGTTTCCACATTTATGAGGTACCAGCAGGATACACAAAAACAGGGAAAACCTTTGAGGAATTTTCTGAAATCATGCTGAACAATGCCAAACGGGATTACGATGATTTCATAGCAAAAAATGCATTGCCCAAATTTGACTGCACATTCATCCGCAAAAGCGACCGCAACCGCGCTAAAATATTGATGAAGGCCGCCAAAGGGGAGGAAATTGACTTTATTATCATAGGGAGCCGTGGCCGTACAGACTCTGCCTCCATATTAATCGGTAGCGTGGCAGAAAAGCTGATTCACCTCAACAATAAGATCCCGATGCTTATTCTGAAGAAAAAAGGTGAAAACATGCACTTTTTGGAAGCGCTGTTTCGGGTGTAACCCAATTTACGGTCTCCAATATTCCAAGAAAAAAATCCTGCAGCCCTGTTGGCAAGGCTGCGGGAGTAATAAGACATTCATCGCCAAATAGTTTCTTCTATAAAATCAATAGGCGTTCTCCCTATCGAATATAAGATTATAGACGGTATTGAACACGATGGTAATATCCAGGCCAAAAGACCAGTTTTGAATATAGAAATAGTCCAGTCTCACACGTGACCGAATCTGGAAAGGCTTTTCGATTTCGCCCCTATAACCCATCACCTGGGCCAATCCGGTAATGCCGGGCTTAATTTTATGGCGGGTGTTGTATTTTTCTATCAAGCGCTTAAAGGCTTGGTTCATCGGCACTGGATGGGGTCTTGGCCCTACGATAGACATATCGCCCATGAGTACGTTCAAAAACTGGGGCATTTCATCCAATGAATAATTCCTTAAAAAAGCACCTATCCGGGTTACCCTAGGATCGTTCTTTTGCGCCTGAAGCGTATCGGAATAATCATTGGGCGTCATGGACCGGAACTTAATGCATTTAAATACGATATTATTCTCTCCATTTCTGTCCTGTACAAAAAAAACAGGACCTTTCGATTCGAGCTTTATCAACAAGCCGACCAAGGGAATCATCCAACTTAAAATGAAAACCGTCACCAAACCGGAAAAAACAATGTCAAAAGTGCGCTTAGCTACCCGATTAAAAGCGTTATCCAAGGGAATGTCATTAACGTTGATGACTAGAAACTCTCCGTATTTTGAAAAGGAAAGGTTCTTCTCCATTTGAAGGCTGTCATTCGGAATCACTTTTACCTTGATGTAATGTTCGTCCGCAAAATTGATAAACCGCTGAATGGTCTCAGCACCCAAAGATTCATTGAGATAGATTACATCAAGCAGCATGGAATCGGCCTCTTCAAAAAACTTGTTGAAATCGCCTCTAGTCTCACTGCAGGGATTATGCTCATCATAATAACCCAAAAATCTGATACCAAAATCTTTCCGGAAATGAAACATGTTCACCAGTTTTTGGCTGGTGCCGCCTTTTCCTATGACCACTGCATTGCTGTAATTCCCTCCCTTGACCCTATACTGCTTGACGGCCATATGAACCGCCACTCTGTAAAAGCCCAAAAATACCAGCATCCCCGACACGCTTACTACCAAAAAGAAACGGTCTAAATGGTAATGTTGGAATTGGAATAAAAACCAAGCAAGGGAGAAGGTGGAAAGAAACCAGAATAATGAACCTACAAGTTTTTTTAAAGTGTAAAAGTATTCTGTAGTACGTCCCAACTTATAATCCTTCCTCATCACCGCCACCAATAGCCAGACAACCAGTACGCTGAGGTAAAAGAACCTATGGGAATTCCCTATTTCAGTAAACTGACCAACCAGATTCTTGGAGATGAAGAGTGCAAAAATGATCACCAATAAATCCCCAAAAATGAACAACCAGGGGAAGTATTTATAAAAGCGTTTAGCCATAAAGTTGAATCGATAATTTTCTTATAACAAGGCTCGAAAAGAACAATGGTGCAAAAATACTTGTAATTTCTTTTTAAACTATCCAATTTTGGTATAAAATTAATAAAATTAATCCACCGGATTTTTAATGGCCTCTTTGGGTATCGTTATTTTCAACAATTGCTTTCATGCCGCACAACAATCAACAAACGAACAAGATAAAATCCCTGCTGGCCACGTCGAACGATCCCGAGTCTTTAGGAAGTAAATTCCGGTCCAAAAGGTTTGCTTTTTTTGAAGAGTTATTTTGGTCAGCCTATGAAGGACAGAAACACATCAGCATTCTGGATTTGGGAGGGACAGAAGAATATTGGAAAGACAAAAGTTTGATCAAGGAGGAAAACATCACCATAACATTGCTCAACCTCAGCGCGGAGCCTGTCACCTTGCCCAACCTAAAAAGTGTGGCGGGAGATGGCACCAATCTACTGCAATTTGCAGATCAGTCTTTCGATCTGGTTTTCTCCAATTCGGTGATAGAGCACCTTTACACCTATAATAACCAGAAAAAAATGGCTGGGGAAATCCGGCGGGTGGGCAAAAAATATTTTGTGCAGACACCCAACAAATATTTTTTCATCGAGCCCCATTACGCCCTGCCGCTTTTTCAATTTATGCCCTCTCCCTTGGTATACTTCATCCTTACCAAGACCAAACTGAGCAGGATGCACCGCTGGGATCCCCAATACGCCAGAAGCTATCTGGAAGAGATCAGATTATTATCCTTGCAAGAGATGAAAGTGCTGTTCCCTGAAGGGAAAGTCTATCTTGAAAAGTTCTTGGGCATGAACAAGTCCTTCACGCTCCATAATTTTTAAATTTTTCCTCTATAAGCCATTACTTTACTCAAGAAAAGAGTAATTTTGGGACAATTTAGATTTAATCTAATTACGATTGATAATGACAGCAGATCAAATTACTAAAGGAGCATATGCCCTCATTGAGGAGCTGGTTCCTTCAGAGCTCACCCTTCATCTGATGGAAATGGGGTTTCTCCCCGGCAAGCGTATCGCCTTTTTAAACCAGGCTCCCCTGCAGGGTCCCATAGCCTTCAAATTGGAGAATTCCGTTATCGCCCTTAGACTATCAGAAGCCCGGCTTATCCGGGTTCAATTGGATTATTAATTTTATGTCAGAAATTGCCATTCCCTCCCAAACTTCGACCTTTTCCGTAGCCCTTATTGGAAACCCCAATGTAGGAAAAACCACCATATTCAACCGGCTGACAGGCTTGAGGCAGAAAGTCGGCAACTATCCCGGGGTCACTGTAGATAAAAGGCGCGGCCCCATGCAACTTAATGGAGGCAACATCTCAATAATTGACCTTCCAGGAACCTATAGCATATATCCCAATACGGAAGATGAAATTATCGTCCACCGGGTGCTGAATGGCCTAGATGAAGAAAACCAACCTGATTTTGTACTGGCCATCGTAGATATGTCCAGCATGGAACGGGGTCTTTTCCTGGTTTCACAGGTGATGGACTTGGGATTGCCCATGGCCATCGTCCTCAACATGGAGGATACTGCTGAAAAGCAGGGAATCGCAGTTAAAACCCATCAGCTGTACAAGGCACTTGGAGTTCCTATTCTTCAGTCCAATGCCAGGAATGACAAAAGCCTGAAAAACATTGAAGAGCTGATCGCAAACAAATCTTTTGCAAAGCCCAAGCCTTTTGTAAATACAGAAGCCCTTCTTCCTGCTTCTCTGGCCGAAACTATTGGCAAGGAATTCAATTTGAAAAATCCTTATCAGGCATTTCAACTTATCCGGTTCCATGACAGCGAGGTTTTGTTAACGAAATACCAAAAAGAGTTCATCAAGGAAAAAATAACTGAGGCGGACTTTGACTTGGAAGAAGCCCAAGTTATCGAAACTAAGCTTCGCTACAAGGCCATTCAGGATATTTTAAAACAGTCCATAGTCTATACAGACATCAAAACGAAGAAAATCACCGAGCGACTTGACAAGATTTTTCTTCATAAAATCGGCGGCTATGTAGTCTTTGTGGGGATACTGTTATTGATCTTTCAGGCCATCTTTGCCTGGTCCAGTATCCCGATGGATCTGATCGACATTTTTTTTGCTTCTTTTAGCGGATGGATATATAATATCTTGCCTGAAGGTGTATTGACCGATCTTATCGCCGAAGGAATCATTCCGGGAATAGGCGGCGTTCTTATCTTCATCCCACAGATCGCGCTATTGTTTGGATTCTTGGCTATTTTAGAAGATAGCGGCTACATGTCCAGGGTGGTTTTTCTGATGGATCGGCTGATGCGTCCGTTTGGGCTGAATGGGAAGAGCATGGTTCCGCTGATTTCAAGCATCGCCTGTGCCATACCGGGGATCATGGCGGCAAGAAATATTGGTAACTGGAAGGATCGCATTACCACCATTATGGTTGCTCCTTTGATGAGCTGCTCGGCACGATTGCCGGTATATGTGATTTTGATCGCTCTGGCTGTGCCCGAGGAGTATGTGGGTCCTTTCAACCTTCAGGCTATCGCCCTGTTGGGGATGTACCTGTTGGGTATAGTAGCGGTATTACTGGTTTCAATCGTTTTTAAATTGATCTTGAAATCGAAAGAAAAAAGCTTCTTGATGCTGGAAATGCCCCTATACCGGATGCCCAAAGCGAAGGACATTGTCATCACGATGTTTTCCAAATCAAAGACCTTCGTATTGGCAGCGGGAAAGGTCATTCTGGCCATTTCTGTTATTCTATGGGTTTTGGCCTCCTATGGCCCATCCTCAAGAATGGACGAAGCCTTGGCGAGTGTGGAAATTCCAGGAGAGGGTGCTTCGGAAGAAGCAATAGAACAATACGAATCCGACTTATCTGCTGCCAAACTTGAAGCCTCTTATATCGGGATAGCAGGCAAGTTCATTGAACCGGCCATCCGTCCGCTGGGTTATGACTGGAAGATTGGCATTGCACTTATTACCTCCTTTGCGGCGAGGGAGGTGTTCGTGTCCACTATCGCTACCCTGTACAGTGTAGGGTCCGATGTAGAGGATGAACTGACCATCAAAGAAAAATTGGATCAGGAGATGAACCCTCAGACCGGCGAAAAAGTTTTTAATGTCGCCACCTCTTTCTCGCTCATTGTCTTTTACGCCTTTGCCATGCAATGCATGAGCACCTTGGCTGTGGTGTATAGAGAAACAAAGGGATGGAAATGGCCGATCATACAGACAGTTTATATGACGGCTATGGCTTATGTGTCAGCCTGGATAGTGTATCAGTTACTTTCTTAAAAAATAAGATAATGTGGCAGGAAATTATTGTTTTTGGACTCTTCTTCGGGATTATAGGATGGTGGGTATATAAAACTTACTTCGGGTCCAAATCAAAATCAGGAACAGACTGCGGCTGTAACAAATGTCACGGATAAGCCGCTAATCCATCTGTCTAGAGACAATGGTCTCCGTTTACTTAAAGAAACGTGGTTGGCTTGTAGTAAAACACCAGTTAATTCCTATGAATGCAGCGAGGTGGTTGGTGTTTTTAACCACACAGGCCCTTCAGCGTCGACGCTAAAAAGTGACCGGGTGCCTGAATTTAAATATCTCGTTACTTTTTTATAGGGGGTAGGACATTAACAGTCGCTTCCGTAATAATTCACCACACATTTGCTTTAATATTTTTTAAATGGTAATATTATTACCATCTTTTCAACCAAAAAGCATTCGTATGAGAGCGTTAACAGCCATTACTTGCTTGGCCATATTATTTTTTTCCTGTTCCAAGGAATTAGATGAGGATCAACCGAACCTATTGGTTGGCACTTGGGAGCAATCTGAATCAGTAGAAGGTACAAATTTTATCCAGTTGTTGCAGTACAACTTCAAGGCGGATAAATCCTTCAATTTATCGAGGAAAATCATTGATCGATCCACTGCCGAAATTGTTGGGTATCTGTATCGTTCCTCCGGAACTTATGATACCAATGGAAGCCGTTTAAAAATAATGGAAGCGGAAAGTCATCTACACAATGACACCAACAGGTTGTATTCTGACTTAGAAGACTTGCAGCTTTCTCAATACAAAAGTTCTATAAATGTGACTTTTTCCATCATTGACAAAAAGCAGTTGGTATTTGACTACGACCCCTGTGGCATAAACGAAAACTGTATATCATCCCAAACATTCAGCCGTCTGGAATAGCGCCATAAGACGATCATGGAAGATTAATATTCCGCTATTATCTTCCCCTCAAATCCTCAAACACCTCAAGGTACTTTTCCGTCACCTGTTCCCAGTTGTACTTTTCCGTCAGCCCAAGTACAGCTGTTGATCTCAACTGCTCCATTTCTGCTTCTGCCATTTCTGCTCTGTCTATTACCTCTGCCACAGAGGGCATATTTTTTGAAAAAAACCAGCCATGCTTCCCGTTTTGCAGCATTTCCTGGTTAAAGCGCGTGTCCAGCGCGATGATGGCACAGTTGTAACCCAAAGCTTTCAACATGGCGGGATTGGTGCCCCCATATTCATGTCCGTGCAAATAGGCGTAGCAGTTGTGATAAAGCGCGGCCAACTCTTCCTGATCTTTCACATACCCGGTAAAAATCAACCTATCATCTGCTAGTTGCTTGAGTTTGCTGGCATATTCATCCTGATAGGGAACATCTCCCACAATGACCAGTTGCCGCCGGGAGGAAGATTTCACAAAGCCCTCGATGATCAAATCGGCATTGTTGTCGGGAATAAGGCGGCCGACGATCAAATAGTAGCCCCTATCCTCCAGCGCCCATTTCTTGATCCTCTCCGCGTCGGCCTTTTTTGCAGGATTGGCCCCATAGGCGATCATGGTGGAAGGCGTATTGAAAAGCTCCAAGTAGGTCTTCTGCATTTCCTCGCAATCTGTGATGACCCGATCGTACAGCTTCGTAGACAACCTGGAAGCAAACAAGAAATATTTTGCTCCCATTCCCTTCCATTTGGGCCTGAGCCATTCCATCCCATCCACATTGATGGCTGTGGGCTTCCCAAAAAGCCTGGTAATTAGTCCAAAAGGGCCATTGGCGCTGTTGACCACAAAAATCACGTCCGCCTTTGAGAAGCATGCATGGAGGATCGAAAGAAAGGAATTGGTCAGCTGGCTGAGTGATTTGGTCTCCAAACCGGGCATATATACCAAATTGATCCCGTTGACCTGCTTAGGCTGTGGGTCGAAAAGGGGCTTGTGGCAATATACGGTTAGCATAACTCCCCGTTTCACCAAGCGTTCGCCGACCTCCTTTACCAGCGTTTCATAACCTGAATAAACATAAGGATAGCCACGGGAGCCAATGATGGCAACATGTAGGGGTTTGGTGGATTTAGGCATAGAAATAAAACGGAAAACCAGGGGCGGAAAACCGCAGTTAAAGGATTAATAAGCTAAGTTAAAAGGAAACCTCATTACACCCTATAAAAGGAAGCATGCTAAGGGAAGCTCCGAATATGAATGGTACGAGTACGGCATTGGTATTAGGCAAAGTGAATCATTTCTTCTTGATAAATTTAGGTGTCGTAGCCCTATATTAAATTAGAGGGTGAAAGTTCAGATTCTTCATTCGTCGATCGTCGGTCGTCTTATTTCTCACTCCCAACATCACAAAAACGCTCCGAAATATTTCTACGGAAGGCTTCCAAAGAGAAATGTTGCAAGACCCGTCGACGGCCGTTTCTACCCATCTCTTGACGTAAGGCCGCGTCCTTGATAAGAGGAAGAATGATCTCTGCGGCTTTGGGCGCATTATCCCAAGGAATAAGGTAGCCTGTTTCACTTTCTTTGATCATCTCCCGGGCGCCGCCATGGGACGTAGCCACCACAGGCTTGCCTGACGCCATTGCTTCGAGGATGACTGTAGGCAATGGATCTGGTTGAATAGACGGCAAAACGAAAACGTCCAGGGCGGTCATGATTTCAGGAACATCTGTTCGAAAACCCAGCGTGAAGACATTTTCCTCCAAGCCCAGCGCTACAATTTTTTGCTGCATCTCCGCCACTAAATACTCACTTCCAGGAAAGGCATCCCCCGCAATGACGAAAGCCAGCCGCTGATGCGATAGGCTCAATTGTTTGGCCATCTCCAAAAAATACGCCTGACCCTTCCAATGGCTGATCCTGCCGATCATGCCAACCAACACGATCTCTTCTGGAATGGATAGCTCCTTTCTTAAAGACGATTGGGGGTCAATATAGGGAGCATAGTCAATACCGTTATAAACCACGGTCAGTTCTTTATTAGCCATTAAAGGCTGCCAAAAACACTTCACCGCATCCGACACCACGATTACCTGATCGGCATACCTTCCAACCATTTTACCCAAGATCCAAGCCAGCCATTTCGGCTGCGCAATAATCTCATGGATATGCCAGGTATGAAATATTTTTAATTCATTTGCTACCCAAGCCCCCACCAGTACAGCGGTGGTATTGGAATAGATATGGCTAATCCGTTTTTGCTTCACCAAGTCAACTAGAGAACGGTGGGCTTTTTTCAAAACGGATAAGCGGTTGATTAGGCCTTGAGGAGTAAAATACTTCCTCCTTAATATTCCCAGACGAACAATGCTCACTTCCACGCCCTCCTGTCTAAGCTGGTCCGCCAAACTTCCTTCTTCCGACAGGACAACATGCACTACATGGCCTGCATCCCGAAGCAGCAATACAGTGATATAAAAAATTTTACTGGCGCCATACATGTCCGAGGAACTGTGCAGCATTAATATTCTTTGGGACATTCTTATCTTTTAGTGTACGGGATGTACGGGATCAATTAAGTGTATTTCTGGATTTCAGTACTTTAGCAGGATTTCCTGCTACCACACTGTAGGGTGGGACGTCTTTTGTTACCACGCTTCCCGCCGCGATGACTGATCCTTGACCGATCACCACCCCAGCCAAAATAATTGAATTGGCAGCAATCCAACAATCGTCCTCAATTTTCACAAAGGAACGTGTTACACCCTGGTCAATCATGGGAATGTGGGGGTCTTCAAAATTGTGATTTTCCGAATAGATGCTGACGCGCGGGGAAATCATCACATTGTCTCCTATTTCTATATATCCGGAACAGCCGATGTAGGAATAAGGGCCTATACTGGAGTTATTTCCGACCTTCAGGCCTTCTCCAGGTTCTCCCCCATAAAGATTAGTAGGTCTTATAATGGCATAGCTTCCGACGGTAACTTTATCTCCAAGGCTAATGCCTCGTCGGGAAAGACAGTTGATCTCACAGTGATCTTGGGCGATAAAGCTTCTACCCACAGAAAGATAATGCACCTGTCTAAGCGTGACTCTTTTGCCAATCATCAAAACCCCACGGGAAGATTTAAAAAAAAGCCTCTTCAATGTTCCCCTTAAAAGCCAGATAGACATCCGTACAAACACGCCAAAAGTTGACAGGCTATCCCATTGCTCTCCAAACCGATCCGAGAGATCAACACCGGTTACTTTGTGAATTCTTCCGCTAATGCCTTTATTCATTTACAATTCTTCTCAAACAATCCTTTAAAGATAGGAAAAAGTTATCGGAGGAAAACCGTTGCAGCCGTTCCTTCCCCCTTTCTTTGAGTTGCTTTCTCAACCCATCATTTTTGGCTATCTGGAGCAATGCCCGTTCAAAGCCGTGGGGGGTATTCTCACTCACCACCAATACCGCATCGCCACCAACTTCCTTTAAGGTATCCTGGTCGGCGACGATCACAGGGAGACCATAAGAAAACGATTCCAGAATAGGCATCCCAAATCCTTCATTGAACGAGGGAAACACATAGGCTACGGCATGGAGGTAGTAGCTTTCAAGTTCCTGTCGGCTGACATAACCGGGAAGTATAACCTTTCCCTCAAGCTGCAGTTGCTTTATCAATGAGAGAATATTATCGTAATCGTCCAAGGTCTTTCTTGGGCCACGTTGTCCAACCAATACCAACTTGTAATCGCCCAACCCCTCCTCCTCCACCAATTGGGCAAAAGCTTCAATTAAAACCGGTAGGTTTTTCCGAATTTCCATCACACCCACATGTAAAAAGTAGGGACTATTTAAGGGCGGGCCTTCGAGATGCTCTATTGCCATTGATTTGATATTGGATGAGGGATAAACCACATGGACTGGCAAAGAAGGCATTTGTAGATGTTTTTGAATCTGCTTTTTCGAATACTCACTGATGGTAATCACGTCAGCATTGCCTTTTAACCCCCATCTCAGCACGGTCAAATAAACCTTCAACCAAGTGGGGTTGTAATGCTCGGGGTTCTCCCAGAAAAAAGCATCGTGAACTACAGATATCTTTTTCCCTCTTGCCCATACTGGCGAAAGGATATCAGGAGACAATACAATATCCGTCTGATGCCTAATGGACAATAAAGGAAGCACTATCAATTTTCTAAAAAAGTATACTGCTTGATAGATTAAGTTCTTCCAAAAAGCCGTATTTCCCTTAAAAAAAGTACTGTCGGCGATAGAATCCCGACTGGGAGAAATAATAAAATTAAATTCGTCCCAATTCCCTCTTTCAATTTCTTCGCAGAGACATTCTATATAAGTCTTGATTCCCGTCTGGGCAACATGCAAATAATAAATGTCCACCAGCACCTTTATCTTTGCCATTTCTATTGACTTAAAACGGGGTCTATTTTCTTGATACTATTGTATTCCTTCATACTGTATCCCAACATCCACCATGTCAAAAGAGAGACATACAGATAGAGTTCCGCATTGGCCGTAAAGAGGGGCAACAACAAGCCGAATTTGGTTACTGCGGCCACGAAAGCTATTCGGGCGTTATTGAGGTTTGGTGATTTTCTAAAAACCTCTAATGACCTTAATATTCCGAAAGCCAAAATAGCGATGTAAAGGATCATGCCGATAAATCCGAGTTGCACTCCATAGATCAAAAACTGGTTTTCACCGCTCACTCGAACGTCCTCCTCCACACTTCCTACGTTGCCACTCATTGCCAATCCTATTCCAAATGGATTGGAGATCATGGACTCTAACCCTATTACCCACTCCAAAACGTGACCAATACTGGATTCATTTTGAAAAGTAAGGGTATCATACACAAAATAATAAAAATCCTCACTGGCGAAAAATAGAATGTAAATCACAAATAGTCCAAAAACAGATGTCCCTAACAACAATAGTCGATACAACCTAAAAACCACTGCAATAAAAAAGACCATGATGAAAAATGCCATAAAAGCCGCCCGTGAAGAAGAGAAAAACAAACTTCCCACTGCGGCAACCATGACCAATACATAAAACCCACCATTCTCTCTTTTGGTAGTCAGGTACCAGATTAACCCCACCGAAAATGCCATCAAACAGGAACTGGCAAGCTCCAACGGATCTGAAAAGAAGGAGGCCAATCGCATGCCTGTCGTTTGGGTTTCAAAGGTCCAGGTAAGCCCGTAATTACCGGAAGGTTCTATTCCATTGATAGCATAGTTGAACAAGGCATATCCGGTAAACTGCTGAAAATGGGTGCCCAGCAATTTCTCTAAAATATTTAAGCCAAAGGCCACAATGGCTATCGCCATAATCCCTTTGAACCATAAAGAAACCTGAGATTCCCTTAAAAAAGTATTGCGTCCAAGAAAATAGAAAGCGCCTATCAAAAGTGTATTTTTCAGATAAAGCAGTTTATTGATAAACGTAGCTTCTCCTAAAGGCAAAAAAAGGTAAATAGTGGCCAAGAAAAGAAAGGCCAACAGCAATTGATCAACAAGGTTAAGTTTAAAGGCATATCCGAAAAAATCCCTTTGATATAAAACAAAAGAAGCCAGTCCCAGCAATAGAAAAATTTCTTTTAAATACTGAAATACAGCCACTGCAGCAGTGGAATCCGTTGCCTGAAATACGATGCCCAGAATATTGGTGTAAAAGGGCAAGTAGAGGCACATAAAGAAAATGACATACTCCCATTGGCCTTTCAAAACTATTTTATCAAAAACATAGGAAGTCAACCCTACCACATAAAGGGTCACCAATAAAAATAGTATCATCTATTTGCTGTCAAGCTATATCCTTAAATACTCCTTCTCTTACTCCTTTTAGAGTCGCCTTCAATTTCTCCCATCTCCCTTTCATTAGAAAATACCCCATAAAGGCCGCAATCTTGACTGCATTATATGACCAAGCAGTCATGGCATAAGGAAAGGAAGCGTATTTTCGCAATTGAAACAACTGGTTTCTCACATTGAGGTAGTGTACCCTAGGATCCAGAAACCCTTCTCTTCCGCGTATTTTGCTTGTCGACGAAGCACCAGCCACGTGGTATATTTTAGATTTTGGCACGACAGCCAAAGTCATCCCAGCCTTTCGCATTCTTAAAGACCAATCTACATCTTCATGATAGGCAAAATAAGCATCATCCAATAATCCTACTTCTTCAATAGCTGAGGTTTTGAGTAAAATGGCGCAGCCTGTGATCCAATCAGTAAAATAGGCTTGATCCACATCCTTAATCACATAGGAGGTTTCGGAATTGCACCACCATTTCCAGTAATTCCCCCCTGCATTCCAAAGTTTCTTCTTATCGTGAACAAAATAAATCAAAGGTTGGACCGCTGCACAGGAAGGTGTTGCCAATAGATGCCTTACCATCGGCTCCAAAAAATCCTCTTCTACCAAGGTATCATTGTTTAATAGAAGAACAAATTCAAAATTATTCCTCAGGGCATGCCTTATCCCCAAATTGTTACCGCCTGTAAATCCAAGATTTACAGCGGAGCTTAGAAAAACCACCTCGGGAAAGAGTTCCGTAAGCCTTTTTAAGGAATCATCCGTTGATCCATTGTCCACTAAAATTACCTGAAAATTAGGATAGCTGATCTTCCTGAGCGATTCAAGGCAGGCTTTAGTAAAGTCAAAGCCGTTCCAGTTAAGCAGGATAATAGCTACCGAAGAGTCTTTTATAGAAGGTTTCAAAATGAGGCGTGTTTTTCACTTTCAATAAGAATAAACAAGATATAAAAATGAACATTTCGGTAGCTAAAAGTCCGTAGGCTAAGCCAATGCCTCCAAAGAAATAGCCGAGTCCGGTACAGGATAAAATCATAAAGCAACAAGATGTCCATGTAGCGTTAAATAATAACCTGTTATGGTTCTCCACCAAAATCAATATCATATTGGCCGTGTTTAGGCTGGCAACAAGAGGCACAAAGCTGAGCATTCTCAAGAAATAGATCGATTCTTCCAGATCCTCTTTTGAAAGGAACCATATAATCTGAGGGGAAAACAGGAAAGCAACAACAGTAATGATTAAAGAAAGGAATAAGGCTCCGATATATACTTTTCTTAAGAAGGCATAAAACTGAAGATGATCGCTATTAAACAACTTGCTTGCATTTGGATAGATGGCTTGGGTAATTAAAGTAGGTACCATACGAAGTACCATGGTTACTTTCTCTGCCATGCTGAACATACCTAAAACTGTGGCACTGGCAAAAAAACTGAGGATGATCAATCCCCCGCTGACCGAAACGTAAGAGGCCATACCGGAGAGGAACAGGGGAAAATTTTCCTTCCAGGAAAGGAGAAGCGCCTTCCATTCTGGAAAAAACAATTTTATTTTAAGCATAAAGTGGATGTACCCGATCAATAGGACATTAAATCCGAATGCGGTGAATCCCAATAAAAAATTGACCCATTTGGCATCTTCCGGTGCCTTGATAAATAAAACCAATGCTAGCAGGTACAATCCCTTACTGAATAGGTTGGCCAGGGAGACCCACTTCATTTTTTCCACCCCCTGAAAAAACCAGGTAGATTGGGTGGCTTCGGAAAATAGCAAGAGCAGGGAAAACAGGAGGATTATCTTATGATCTCCGAAAAAACCGAACACAAAGATCAAAACGCCAAGAATAAGGCCGGCCAGGGTGGCAAACAATAGTTTGCTGAAAAACACCTTGGACGCCACTTCTGACATGGCTTCTGATTTTTCCTGATTGATCGCAATTTCCCTGGGACCACTTAGATTAAACCCAAAAGTCACCCACACATTGGCTAAATAGATGGTAGACAGTGAAAGATTGACCAGTCCAAATTGATCTACTCCCAAAGATTGAATCAGGAGTGGCATGGATATCAGGGAGATTAATACATTGGAAGCCTGGATGATAAATAAAAAAATAAAGTTATGGAAGGATCTGTGTCTGACAAATTGAAATATCCGATAGAAATTTAGTACTCCAAGCATCAGCCTTGATTAAAAAAATCACCCCCTATTGCCGCAGGTGCGCCCGAACCAGAGAGGTGGTATAGATATAAAATATCGCCATCAAAAAACTCAAAAAAGCACCGACAACTATTCCTACGCCTAATTTGATCTTCGATTCTTCCAAAGGATACCTTGGACTATCGATAACTTGAATGAGCGGGGAATTGTTTCGGTGGTTGATCTTGGCTATTTCGAGGTTTTTTACAATCTCCTCGTAGACCGCGATGGAAGCCTGAACATCTACCTGGCTACTCCTCGAAGCTACTGTTCCACTTTGTAGGAGAGGGTTGGGGTTCGGGACCTGATCCTGTACCCTTGCGTACCTTTTGATGCTTTCGTCCAGCACCCGTCTTACACTGTCCGACTGGGTTTGGAGAATAGCCAGGTTCTCACCTGTCTTTTTGGTCTTTGTCAGATAGTAAAATCCGTTGACGTTGGACACCAGTGTTTCGTTAAAAACCTTCGAGAAAGCCTCATCTTTAGACTTGATGACCACTTTGATGATGCTCAGCTTTCTGTCTGGCTTATCCACGATCAGATTTTTCTTCTTGATCTCCTTCACCACTTCCTTGACCACACTATCCTGCTGAACAGAAAACTCTTCCCTCGGCAAGCTAAAATCCAGCTGGGAAAACTCCACCTTATCCGACCATCTTTTCTCCAACTTGTTAAAATCAATATAGCGGTCGATCAGCAAATAACTCGAATCGCCTTCTTCAAAGGGACTCAACAAAGTCTTGGAAAGCATGCTCTCCGACTTATACAATTCCATGATATTATCTCCCTGAAACAGGCCATTGCCTGAACCCAAAGAGCCGAGGTTTACCCCCAACAAAGAGGCAATTCCGGACATTCCCCCCATTCCTCCTAGGCCCGTCTCTTCCAACACAAAGCTGGACTCTGCCGCGTATACCGGTTTCTTAATAATGGACACTAAGGCTCCCAGCACGCCGCCTACCAATATGGCCACTGCTACCAGCGTCCACTTTCTCCTAAATACTTCTACCCACGAGGCCATGCGGAGAAGCAATTCCCCCAGGGTAATTTTATCGTCAATAATATGTTTTTGATCGGTCATTAATTATTGTTGAAATCGATTTGAGTAAGAATAAGGGCCAAAGTGGCCAAACCTGTAGTGATACCAATAATTTCCCCCGGCATAAAAGGTATCCTTGGCCCTTTAGAAGGAACAATGATTTCCGCTCCGGGCTCTACTGCAGGATAAGATTTGAAAAACAAGAAATTTTTGGTTCTAGCCACTTCTCCATTCGCGTATACCACATAGGTTCGCCTCTTTTTGGCGCGATTGTCAAAGCCACCGGCGCGGTTGATATAAAAACTCATGGGCTTATACGCTTCATGCCTGACTGTGGTAGGATAAATTACATCCCCTCTAAGCCTGACCGTCTGTAGCTGCTTGGGTATGCTAATGATATCACCTTCCTCCAAGATCAAATCGTATCCCGACCCAGGATTTTCTATAATTGTCGCCAGATCAATGGCGATGGCCTCTGTTTCTTTGATTTTGATGTTAAGACCGGAGCGGTTTTGCGTGATGTCGGCCAAAACTTCGGCACGGGATTGGGCCAGAATATCCTCCGCCTCGTTATTTATCGCAGAATCAGATGAAGGCCTGTTTAAACGCTTCAGAATCATCGCCTGGGATTCGGATGGATCAACCGCTTCCGTGGCTAAACGTTCATACAAATTGAACAAATCCTTCTCCTTTCGCAGCTTATCCGATTCCGTCTGGTAAAATTCAGTCCGCCGGATCAATGTTGCTCCTTGGGGATAAGCAAACTGGGTCAGTCCGCCGGCCCTACGGATGATGTCAGAGATTCTCTCATTGGCATCCCCTACGGCATATTGACCTGGCGAATTCACCTGACCATCGACCTGAACCAGCTTTTCTAAGGCAAAATTGGGTTTGCTCCTGATCAACACATTGTCAAATGGCTGCAACTCGTGAGAGTTCCCACTAAAGCTTAAATCAGGATTGATCTGAACAGGTATAATATCAGAAATTTCACCAGCCTCAGCACTTCGGGTGCGCCTGGCGATTTCTATATTGGAAGTAGAAGCAGCTTCTCTCAAACCTCCTGCAGCCACGATCAAGTTTTCTACTGTCATATTGCTGGAATAGGGATATATGCCCGGTTCCCGCACTTCCCCCGTAACCTTGACATAAAATTCTTCATTCAGGTCGTAAATGGATGACACCCGCACAATATCCTCCGCCTTCAACAAAATGTTTTGTGCATTTCCGGCTATGATTTCCTTCAGATTTACCTGAATGAGCTGGGTGGTGAGATCCTCTCTTGTCCTTAGGACCGATGCACTTTGAAGATAGGCTTCCCCGCGCAATCCTTCTGCCTTATCGATCAAATCCAACAGGGTAAGCCCTTCGGACAAGGCGTAATTGCCTTCCCTAAAAACTGCACCCTTAATCTGCACCCTATTGTTAAATCGATCCAGTATTTTCCCCACCGTATATTTGTCTCCGCCCTTCACCGAAAATATACCGAACTGATCCTGATACACATCGGAAACCGCCTTTTCCTTCCCGGTGTTTCGAATCACCGCTACCCTGTCCTTAAATGCCGCATCTGTAAATCCTCCTGCATATTGAAGCACATCCTGAAAGTTTTCACCCTCTTTCACTTCAAATATCAAAGGTCGTTTCACTTCTCCATGGACCTGGACACGGGCAGAGAAAGGTTCCACCAGAATCACATCCTGGTCTTGTAGTTGCTGATCAAGGTTAGCTTGCCCACGGGTTAAAAAGTCATACACGTCAATGGTGGCTATTTGCTGGTTATTTCTAATCAGCTTGACATTTCTTAGAGTACCATTCACATTGGGACCGCCCGCCGCATATAGCGCATTGAATACGGTACTGAAGGCGCTAAGCGTGAAAGTTCCTGGAAGGCGTAATTCCCCCACCAAATGAACCTGGATCGTCCTGATATTCCCCAAAGAAACCTGTAAAAATGTAGAGGGATTATTTCCTGACAAGCCTGTGAAGTAGGGTGTTAATCTATTTTTAATTACTTGGGTCGCCTTTTCAATAGTCAGACCGGATATATTGATCGGGCCGATGTTCTCTAGGATCAGGTTTCCCTCCGGCGTGACATTGGCTTCATAGTACCGTTCTGATTGCCCATAGATATCGATATACAACATATCTCCTGGGCCCAAAATGTAAGTTTGTGGTGTGGCCAAATTCAAGTTGGGCTCGAAATTCAACCTCCGCTCTTTGTTGTAAAACAAGTTCATTCCAAAGATATTGGATTCGTCTGCCTTCCATTCAAAACCTTCCTGATATTTAAAAAGACCTTGGGTGATCTCGTTGAAATCCATCTGGCGACGAGGTTCTCTTTTCGACGCTTCTCCAGGCCTGCTTGCTCCTGCCGCTTGCACATCCAGCTCTTCCAACCGCTTCCGCAGTTTCTCCAGTTCAGCATCGGGCATCCCACGTACCTTTGCCATCTGGAGGAGCTCGACTTCCGAAAGACCCGACGAACTTGCCCTTCTTACCACTTCCTGTAACTGGTCATCCGATAGATCATCCACCTTAATCGAGGAAATATCCGGTATCGCCTGCGCAATCACCGGAGAGCCACCCAGGCTAGCCACCGCAATGCAAAGAAAGAACCCGATGACAAACGTGCGCAAAAAACTATTAGGAGAAACAAACATGGAATTTATGAGAAATTTACTGCAACTTACAAATAGCTTCGCCACTTCAATCCCATCTCAGGGCGAAAAGATGAATATTTTAAAAGATGGTCCCATAAAGGGGAACCAATTGCAAAGATAATTATTCAATCCTTTTGAGGGTGGTTCTTGTGAATTAAATGCTTATTAAGTGTTCTTTAGCCCCTGCTCATGAAATTACCGGCGTGCTTAACGTTCTCACCCAGTAAAAAAAGCTAAATTTGAAGTGGGAAGCCGGTTCACATACAAAAAACTGGTTGCCGGCGTTTAAAAGTTATGAAGATACAATCCTGTTTATGCTTTTTGGCTTTGTTGTCATTTGTCTCTTGCAAAAAGAGTTCTTCTCCCTGTGAACTCTCTGATGAAATTCTTCAGGTTCCCATTGAAATAGAAGTAGAACGACTCGAAACCAAGTTTTTTGAAGCGACCTCCCCCTCGGATATTCTATGGGCGATGGAGGAGTACCCGGAATTCACCCGACAGTACCTACAGGAGAGATTGTATGAAAGCCGTGAAGAGCTGGCGGCAGAACTTCTTCAAGTAAACCAAGACACCGCCATGCAGGAATTATACGCAGAGGTCATGCGCCATTTCCCTGATATTGCAGATGTCGAAAATGAACTAGAAAACGCCTTCAAATATATCAAATATTATTTTCCGGAATTTAAGGTGCCGAAAGTCTACACCATGGTCAGCGGATTTAATTCGGATTTGTATATCAGTGAAGATATTATTGTAATAGGCTTGGATTATTTTTTGCCCGAAGACCACCGGTTCCAACCCACAGACCTTCCCAAATACATCACCAAGCGCTACCAAAAAGATTACATTGTCCCCACTATTCTCGTAGCCTTGTCCTCCCAATTTAATGTGACAGACCTAAACGACAATACCTTATTGGCTGAGATGATTTATTATGGAAAAGCTTACCATTTTGTAAAGACAATGATGCCTTGCACATCCGACGAATATATCATCGGTTACAGTTCTGACGACATACAAAAAAGCTACGCCAACGAGGAACTGATCTGGTCCCATTTTATTGAGAATGAATTGCTGTTTGAAACCAACCCCTTCGAAATCAGAAAATACACTGGCGAAGCTCCATTTACGGATGCCATCAGTATGGAGGCTCCCGGAAGACTGGGCAGGTGGCTGGGGTGGAATATTGTCGACGACTACAGATTCAACAATTCCCTTAGCATCAACGAACTGATGCAAGAGAAGGATGCGGATAAGATTTTCAGGCAGTCAGAATATAAACCCCGTCGGTAGGCGCCAATTGGAATTTTACCGGATCTAAGGCAAATAGCAGCAATTGGACAGCTCTTTCCTTGGAAAAATGGAAGAGCGCCAAATCTCTCGCATTACTTTGCGCTGTTTTAAGCTTAGTAGGATGGTTCAAAAAGGCCTGCAATTCCGTGATGGTTTTTTGTTGATTTTCATAATGATGACAAAGACCTAACCCGCGTTCCTTCACGAGATTTGCCAACCAACCTTCCTGATTGATCAGAATGGCTTTGCCCATGGCCAGAGCATCAAAAAACTTATTGGGGCTGTTGGTCTGTAAAACAGGAAGGTGGTCAAAAGAAACATAGGCCATGTCTGCAACCGTCATAAGCTCACGAACCTTGTATTTATTACCAAAGGGATAAAAATGCATATTCCTAAGGCATAAATCCTCCGCCAGTTGCTTCAGTTCCTTTTCTTTCCGCCCAGCGCCCATGACCAGAAACTGCCAATCCTTTAATTGGTTTTGAGCTTCCTTGGCAAGGCCTAAAAAATCATGAAGGGAATTGACTGGACCCAGGGCACCGGCGTAAGCTATGGTGAAACTATCCTTCAACCGCAGCCTGTCCAATTGCTCGGCATCCTTCTTGGTCGGGAAGAAGAATTGGGTGTCGCAAAAATTAGGAATTAAAATGGGTGTTGTTTCCGGGACTTTTTGAAGAATGTGATCCTTTATTCCGGGGGACAAGGCCACAATTTTAAAGGCATGGCGATAAACACGTTCTTCTAAATGATATAGGCCTTTTTTTAGCCATCTATTTCTTACTACCCCTAACTGAATCGGGGCTTCTGGCCAAAGGTCCCTTACTTCAAAAATATAGGGTACCGCAAATCTTTTCTTTGCCCATAGCCCTATCCAACCTACTGTAAGAGGAGTCGAAGTGATATAAAACAGGTCAGGGCGGGGCAGTTTCTTGATCAGACGCTTGGCTTGCGAGACAAACCGAAAAAAAGAAGCTACTCTCCTAATAAATCCGAAGGTATTGTCATAAGCGACGGGTAAGTAATGGACTTTTATGCCGTTAATTATCCGACAGTCATAATAGCCCCGGTTATGGGAGGTGATCATTTCCACTGCCAGCCCTGCCTCCACCAATCCTGTCGCCAAGTGGAATGACCTGGTGGCTCCTCCCTCTTCCGGGGTTTTAAAATATTGATGGATATAGACCACTTTCATAGTTCTTGCTTTTCTTTCCATGAGGCCAAGACAAAAAGGTTCCAGACTTGTAGAAAGCCCTCTCTTATATGAGCTTCCGGATGACGGGCCAAATGTCGCATATCCGCTGGGCAATCTCTACCGGCGTTTGCTTCAAACCGCCTGATGGTGGAAAAAACCCGCTCTCTAAACAAACGTTCCGACACCAACCATTCTTGTAAAGGAAGCCCAAAGCCCATTTTTTTACGGTTGGATATTACCTCCCAGCCATCTTCCTTTAAAATTTCTTTCATCCAATACTTCGGTGCTAAGGACAGGTGCTGCTCTTCTGACAAATTTTTACTCAAAGCTACAAGTCCTTCATCCATATAAGGAGCTCTTCCTTCCAAGCCATGGGCCATGGTCGCATTGTCATGGATCTTAAGAACGTCGTTGGTCAGATAATAGTCGCGGTCCCAAGAGAGGGCCGTTTTATAAGGCGGCAACCCTTTTGGGAAATAGCGAAGAAATTCAGGTCTAAGATGAAGCGGGATAGTTTGCAGGGAGGAAAAATTCAAATAGGTTTCCTCAGGGGAAGCTGACAAGGCCTCCACAAATTTCTTTAACCTCCTGGGTAGATATTTCACCAAGAATTTATTGCCCACGAAAAATTGCATCTTCCGCATATGTTTCAAGTAAAGCCTGAAGGCTTTATGTCTGTCATATCCACTAAACAGCTCATCTGCCCCGGCACCACTAATCAGAATCTTGACGTGCTTTTTGGCTTCTTTGGCAACCATCCAGGTAAGAAAGCTTGCACTGTCCCCTATGGGCTGGTCCAGTGACGCAATATATTCATCCCAATACAGCAGTACCAACTCAGGCGTTATCAATACTTCATGATGGTCACAGTGGTATTTGGCAGCAAGGGCAGCGGCAAATTTCGGATCATTGTATTTTTCCAGATATTGCGGGGCAAAGGTTGCTGTAAAAGTAAACAGGGGTAGGCCCGTCTCCTGATACCATGTGTGCAACAAAAGGCTGCTATCCACTCCCCCGCTAAGAATCACCCCCACCGGAACGTCAGCATGGAAATTTTTTAAAACCAGATCCAAAACCATTTCCCTAAACTCGGGAACAGTTGGCAAATCTATCCGCTCCTCTTTAATTTCTAAACTGTCCTCTGAAATCAACCGACCATGAAAATCAAGCACCAGCACCTTTCCCGGCATCAATTGGCTAACGCAGCGGAAAAAGGACTTGTCTGGAAAGGTGTGCCTTGAATAAAAATACGGCAGGTATTGTGTCACATCCAAGCCCTTACCGACCAACCCCGAGGCTGTGATACCTCTCGCTTCCGAAGAAAAAAGCCATTGATCATCTCTACGATAATAGTAAAGGGGTTTTTTCCCGAAAAGATCCCTTGCTATAATCATCTTGTGCTTCTTCTTATCCACAAAAATTAAGGCAAACATTCCCTGCAACCGCCCCACACCTTTCTCTCCGAACGTCCTTAGCCAATGGATCAATACTTCTGCATCAGACCGGCTTTTAAATACCACCCCTCTCTCCAATAGCTCGTTTTTCAATTCCTGGCAATTGTACAAGGCGCCGTTCCATACCAGCATTGTTTCGCCGTCTTCGGTCACTACGGGCTGGTTTCCCGCCTCCCCCAGCTCATGGATCTTAAGACGGTTAGCTGCCAAAAAAATACCTGAGGACACGTGTAGACATGCGGATTGATCTGGACCCCGGTGACGTGTGGCCTCCATCATTTCTTGAATGGCCTCCTCCCCTCCTTCTGAAAAATTAAGCACCAAATTAATCCCACACATCGTTATGGTATTTCATCTTCAAGCAGGTCCTTCTCCAATTGCATAGACACTTTGTTCTTTTCAAAGTATTTGCAAAGATAGGTTATGGGACAAATCTCACATTTGGGTTTTCGGGCCTGACATACATATCTGCCATGAAGGATCAGCCAATGGTGCGCCTTGTTGACCACTGCTGTGGGAAGGTGCCTGATGAGCTGCTTTTCTACTTCAAGCGGTGTCTTGGCTGACAAGGGCACCAACCCTATTCGTTTGGACACCCGGTATACATGTGTATCTACGGGCATATTCGGCTGATTCCAAACCACCGAAGTAATGACATTGGCTGTTTTTCTGCCGACTCCAGGTAATTTCACCAAATCATTTACAGTGGATGGAATTTCACTGTTAAATTCCTCCACCAACATTTTGCCCAAACCCAATAGGTGCTTGGTCTTATTATTGGGATAAGAAACCGTTTTGATGTAAGGAAACAATTCATCGAAGTTGGAGCTTGCCAAATGCATGGGCGTTGAAAAATCCCTGAAAAGAGCTGGCGTCACCATATTGATCCTCTTGTCAGTACACTGGGCAGAAAGTACTACAGCAACCAACAACTGGAAGGGGGATTCATAAACCAGTTCCGTTTCGGCAACAGGCATATGTTCGGAGAAGTATTCTACAAAAGCCTTATATCTCTCTTTTTTTTGCATTGATTTAATGGATAACTTCGTTCTTTAGAGTTTCTGCCCCACATGGGATCACAAACCTCTTCAACAATTTTGTTGAATCGAGACCTTTTCCAGCGCTGACATTCCGCTAGATAATTTTTGAACGAACTCGGAAGACTGTATGGTTCAATTTTTATCACAATTAATCCACCTTATCAGGAAAATGGTGCATTGTTATCGATTTCGTCATCCCTAGAAATTTCTCTATGTATACCTCACCTTCCGGAAACAAATCGTTCATTTCTTTGGTGGTCAATAGCTTCACTTCCTCAAATCGTTCGATTGCCTTTTCCCATGTCCGTGATTATTTGTAATTACCCAACTAAAATTTCTTGTAAGGGTTACTCGCAGGGACTTCGGGAAAAACTGAAAAAAAGGAAATAACCAATGCGGCTCAAAGGGAAGTAATAATTTGGCGTCTGAATGTAATAATTATTCCCTACCCGTCGGACTTCATTAGCCATTTTAACCTGATTACCCTTGGTGAAAAGATGTTCAATGACCGAATTTGAATACACGATATCAAACTCACCATCCGAATACTGAGGCATAGAACACGCATCCCCAACCACGTTGGAGAAGTTTCTGTTTTTGACTTCTATATCCTATAAGTTCAATAAGGTTATGTGGACCTGATGATTATCAACTATTTTCATCCGCTCCCAGTAAGATTCAGCCCCCCCAATATGGAGAATCCGAATAGGCTGGTCACAATAAACCTTATTTAAAAGGCCTTTAAAAAACATGAATCTTTTCTCCCTAAACGCTGGTTGAAAGACTTTTCATAATTGGGCTGTAAATATTTGCTTGGCATGGCTTTGGGATTATTGTTATTAGTTGCCTGAATAAAACATACTAGGAAGTGAAGGCACTTCCTCCTTTTGTGCTAAAATAAAAGGATCCGCATTTTACCTGATCCACTTCTATAATAGTAGAAAGGTGGTGATTCGACATACTCCTACTGCATACTCCTATTGAATATTAATTCTAAATTTGTACCGCTGGCAGTAAAAAAACAAAGGAAACTTCATGATGCTTACTAACATCAGGAGCTGTATTCCTAAAAATAAGAATGAATTTTATCCCAAATACTTTCGCAGATGAATTTAGGCTTTTAATCGTTAAAGCTGTCTTATCTCTAGATGACAGTTATGGATATTAACGCTATAGTGCCGACAACCTCACCAAGAAAAACAGCTGGTTGGCTGGCGCACATCAACAAGAAAGAAAGGAGATTTAAACAATTATACCTTCTGCACGCCAGAAGGTTTTGATCTCTTTTTAATCCTCTTCACTACATTATCTGAAGGCTCGAGAAGGAGATAATCAAGATGCTCCATGGTGCTCAACATGTCCAAATAATCTTGCATTAACGATTCGTTGCTATGCAAAGCCTGCACCAGGTCTTCCATCTCATTCTCATCCATTTCCTGATAGATATACCTTATCAGGTCACTTTGGGTAAAACATCCTGTCATAAGCAATATTTATTTTTCCTAACTTTTTTCTCATATTGATCAAAGCATACCTCATTCTCCCCAAAGCCGTATTGATGCTTACCCCAGTTTGTTCGGAAATTTCTTGAAAACTCAAATCCATGTAATGTCTCATGATCAGCACCTGCTTTTGGCTCTCTGGCAGCTCCTCTATCAATTGCTGCACCAAGGCATAGGTCTCGTCTTTGATCCGCAGGTCTTCAACATTTTCATCCGCAAACTGTAACGTATTAAAAATATTGGATCCGTCCTCCATCACCACGGATGGATATCGTTTCATTTTCCTAAAATGATCAATGGCCAAGTTATGTGCAATCCTCATTAACCATGGTTGGAATTTGCCCTCTTCGTTATACCGGTCTGAGTTCAAAGTCTGTACTACCTTCACAAAAACATCTTGTAGTAGATCCTCTGCCACTCCCTGGTCTTTAACGATCATATGTATTGTCGTAAAAACACGGGACTTGTATTTATCCACCAACACTTCGAAAGCTGCTTCACTTCCGTTCCTATACTGCGAAATCAGTTCGCTGTCTTTAGGTCCTAACCTTTTACTCATAAATCAGACTGTTAAAATAACGTAGAGTATTATCCCATATTGTGAATTTTGAGGTTAAACATCTTATTGTAGGTTTCCAAATGTATAGAATTGGAATAAATATCGCAACGAATTTATCGTTTTTATGAGAATGAGCCTTGAGTAATGAAGTATGAGACGTTTGAAGCAGGAAATGGAGGAGTGAAGCTTGGGCAACTCCTACAATCACTTTTTCTTGCCTTTTTTCTACTCGTGCTTATTACTGCTGTTTTATTCCAAACTCCTTGCTAAGTTTCTCTACATAATCCAATTTCTCCCAAGTGAAAAGTTCCACATCCAGAGTTATGGAAGTCCCATCAGGAGAGACAAAAGTTTTGGAAACGACTTCATTTTCCCTTCCCATATGGCCGTAGGCAGCTGTTTCCTCATATATAGGATTTCTCAGCTTAAGCCTTTGCTCTATAGCGTAAGGGCGCATATCAAAAATCGCCTCAATTTTCTTGGCTATTTCGCCGTCTTTCATTCCCACCTTTGCCGTCCCATAGGTATTCACGTAAATTCCCATAGGTTTGGCCACCCCAATGGCGTAGGACACCTGTACCAAGACCTCATCTGCCAAACCAGCCGCAACCATGTTTTTGGCAATATGCCGTGTAGCATAGGCAGCTGACCTATCCACCTTGGAAGGATCTTTACCTGAGAAGGCTCCACCACCATGGGCTCCTTTGCCGCCATAGGTGTCTACGATGATCTTTCTCCCGGTCAATCCTGTATCCCCATGCGGACCGCCTATCACAAACTTCCCTGTGGGGTTGATATGATAGGTGATGTCGTCGGTGAACAAGGCTTGGATCTGGGGCGCAAGCTGAGCCTTGACTTTGGGAATTAGTATTTTTATAATATCCTCCTTTATCTTTGCCAACATTGGACCTTCTTCATCAAAGTCATCGTGCTGGGTAGATACGACGATCGAATCAATCCGCTGTGGGATGTTTTCATCATTGTATTCTATCGTCACCTGTGCTTTGGCGTCTGGACGCAAATAGGAGATTTCACTCCCATCCCGTCGTAATTCAGCTAAAACCTTCAACAGGCGATGCGAAAGGTCCAATGCCAAAGGCATATAATTCTCTGTTTCGCTGGTAGCATAGCCAAACATCATTCCTTGGTCTCCCGCACCCTGGTCTTCGGGATCCGTCCGCTCCACCCCCTGATTGATATCGGGAGACTGTTCGTGTATGGCGGAGAAGATCCCGCAGGAATTACCCGCAAACATATATTCACTTTTTGTATAGCCAATGCGGTTGATGACATCGCGGGCGATTTTTTGAACGTCCAAATAGGTGTCCGATTTCACTTCACCCGCCAATACCACCTGTCCAGTGGTGACCAACGTTTCGCAAGCCACTTTGGATTTAGGATCAAACGCTAGAAAATTATCAATTAAAGCATCTGAAATTTGATCTGAAATTTTATCGGGATGTCCTTCTGAAACTGACTCCGAAGTAAATAAATAGGACATATATCGTTGATTATCTTCTTTAAAATTATAATGAAATGTAAAAGTAGGTTTTCAGACGGAAATAAAAAACCCCATCCTCCCCCGCGATCAAGCCATGGGTTTATTTGTTTTCATTTATAAATTGCCTTTGAATCTCATCCTCCTTTTCCTCCCTTTTTTGGTCTTCGTCAAGAAAACGCTTTTGAAATAACAGGATTATGGCCACGCCGACAAATATGGAAGCATCTGCAATATTGAAAATAGGCCACAGTGCGGTATAGCTTCCTCCCCATAAAGGTACCCACTCCGGAATAAAACCTTCCCAAATATCAATATAAAACATATCCACAACTTGGCCATGAAACCAGGGGGTACTTGCATTAAAAGGAGCGTTATTTAACCAAACCCCATAGAATACACTGTCTATCAAATTGCCTATAGCTCCGCCCAAGATCATTGCTATGCAAACGATATATCCCGGATGGGCTTTTTTGTTGATAATATGGAACAAGTAATAGCCTATCCCGAACATCGCCACCAACCTGAAGCTGGTCAATATCATTTTACCATACTCGGATCCCAGTTCCATCCCAAATGCCATCCCCGGATTGGTGGTATAGTGCAGTTTGAACCAATCCCCAACAACCTTGATCTGACCAGCAGTGCCAAAGTCCATCTCATAATGGACAATCAGCTTTACAGCCTGGTCAATGGCGATAACCAATAAGGTAATGGCAAAATACTTTAAATACTTCATGTAAATTTTTTGTCTTAAATGATGACTAAGCCTTATCTACCTTGACAGAAAGCTGGATCTCGTCCATTTCCAGGACGGTCGGGGAATCCAGTTTCTCGACCAATATAAGAGAAAGACCCTGAGTTTCTGCCTGAATATACGGGGAAAAGTTAATTAAAGCCTGATCCACTTCGTCGTTGCATTTCGCTACCTGGATGGTAATCTTGTCCTGGACTTCCAATCCCATGTCTTTGCGGAGATTTTGAACCCTGTTCACGAAGTCCCTCGCTATTCCCTCTTCTTTTAAGGCTGTTGTCAAAGTCACATCCAAGGCTACTGTGATCCCTTTCTCACTCACTACGGACCAACCAGGGATATCTTGGGAAGTGATCAGGACATCCTCCAGAGACAGTGTAAACACTTCACCATCTAACGTAAGGTCATATTTGCCTTCCTTCTCGATGATGCTGATCTCTTCCTGCCCCCACTGGCTAATGGCAGCAGATATCGATTTCATTTTGGGGCCGAACCTTTTGCCCAAGAGCGCAAAGTTGGGTTTAATATTTTTGACCAGAATACCGGAAGTATCGTCAATATATTCTACTGCCTTGATATTGACCTCTGCCTTGATCAGGTCCTCCACATGTTCGATCTGTAATTTGACCTGCTCGTTCAGTATAGGAATCAGGATCTTTTGCAGCGGCTGGCGAACTTTCAGCTTTTCCTTTTTCCTCAAGGAATGTACCAAGGAAGAAATATCCTGGGCCAACTGCATGCTTGCCTCCAAATCCTGGTTGATCAGCAACAGATTCGGGGATTTCCAATCCGTGAGATGCACGGATTCAGCGACGGACTGGCCGGATTCTTTGGCATCTTTGGTGAGGTTGCCAAACAGCCAATCGGCATAAAACGGCGCAAAAGAAGACATTAACTGGCTCAAAGTCATCAGGCATTCGTACAATGTCTCGTAGGCTGCCTGCTTGTCAGCATTCATTTCCCCTCGCCAAAAGCGCTTACGGGCCAATCTGACATACCAGTTGGATAGTTGATCCACAGTAAATCCCATAATGGCCCGGGTAGCTCGAGTGGCATCATACTGATCCATGGAACTTTCTACTTCTGCTACCAATGATTGCAACTTAGAGATTATCCAGCGATCCAATTCTGGTCTTTGGTCTACCGCAACAGTGCTCCCCTCTTGATAAGCAAATTCATCCAAATTGGCGTACAGCGCAAAAAAGTTGTAAGTATTCTGAAGCGTCCCGAAAAACCTCCGCTGTACCTCGGCCACTCCCTCCATGTTGAATTTCAAATTGTCCCATGGATTGGCATTGGAAAGCAGGTACCAACGCAACGCATCAGGTCCATACTGTTTTAAAGTCATAAAGGGGTCAACGGCATTCCCTAGACGCTTGGACATCTTGTTTCCATTTTTGTCCAATACCAGACCGTTGGCAACGACATTTTTAAACGCCACGCTATCAAAAAGCATTACCGCCAAGGCATGTAAGGTGAAAAACCATCCCCTGGTCTGATCTACTCCCTCAGCAATGTAATCTGCCGGATAATTGGCCTTGAAGACCGCTTCATTTTCAAATGGATAATGCCACTGGGCATAAGGCATGGCCCCAGAATCAAACCATACATCGATAAGGTCAGGTTCACGGGTCATCCTCTCTCCGGAAGAAGACACCAATACAACCTCATCTACATAAGGTCGGTGAAGATCCGGCTTTGTACCTTTAAAAGGTGTCTCAGTCATGAAACCCTTCTCGATAGAACGGGCAATTTCTTGATTTAATTCAGCTATGGAGCCGATGCATTTGGTCTCGGATCCGTCCTCATTTCTCCAAATGGGCAAAGGGGTTCCCCAAAACCTTGAACGGCTGAGATTCCAATCCACCAGATTTTCCAGCCAGTTTCCAAACCGGCCGGTACCGGTGGCTTCTGGCTTCCAATTGATGGTTTTGTTGAGCTCCACCATCCGGTCTTTGTAGGCAGTGGTTTTGATAAACCAACTTTCCAGGGGATAATATAATATGGGCATGTCCGTCCTCCAGCAATGGGGATAGCTATGCTCGTACTTCTCTACTTTGAAGGCTTTATTTTCGTTTTTTAGGATGATGGAAAGAATGACGTCAGTATTTTTGTACTCGGCGGCATTCTCATCTTCTTTCAGGTAATTTTTGACGTAGAAATCGTCCTTGCCCAACGATTTATGAGAGGTGATTTGGTGTTCGTTGATCTTTTCCACCAGATATTCCCCCACTAATGGCAGAAATTTGCCTTGCTTGTCCACTATGGGAATGTCCCTATCATTTTCGTCCTTTACAAAGATCCCGGGCACACCTCTCTGTTCAAGTGTTCTAAAATCATCCGCACCAAATGCCTTGGCCAAGTGAACTATGCCCGTACCATCTTCCGTGGTAACGTAATCTGCGGAAATCACGGTAAATGCTGGTGAGGGGAGTGCTAATCCCTCAATGGGAAACAACTGCTCATAAGCCAGCCCCAACAGATCCGTTCCTTTGAGTTCCTCAATCACCTGGTAAGGTATAAGCTTATCTCCAGGCCTGTATTCCTCTAAACTTCTATCTTTGGCTTTGGGATTAAAATAGGCCCCCATACGGGACTTAGCTAAAATCACTGTCTGGGGAGAAAAGGTGTAGGGATTAAATGTCTTCACCTTCACGTAATCCAGCTTCTCCCCCACAGCCAAAGCCGAGTTGGCAGGAAGTGTCCAAGGGGTGGTCGTCCAGGCCAAAAGATATTCCTCTTCCTGGCCTTTGACCTTGAACTGGGCCGTTATCGAAGTATCTTTTACTTCCCTGTAACATCCGGGCTGGTTGAGTTCATGGGAACTTAAACCCGTGCCTGCCGCTGGTGAGTAAGGCTGTATGGTATAGCCCTTATATAAAAGATTCTTCTCAAGTAGCTGTTTAAGCAAATGCCATAAACTTTCAATATATTCCGGTTCAAAGGTGATATAGGGGTCATCCAGGTCTACCCAATAGCCGATTTGCTCGGTCAAGTCATCCCACTCCCCCTTAAAGCGCATGACGGTCTCCCTGCATTTTTCATTATATTCTTTTACAGAAATCTTCTTGCCTATGTCCTCCTTGGTGATGCCCAGTTCCTTCTCCACCTGTAATTCCACAGGCAGGCCATGCGTATCCCATCCGCCTTTTCTCTTTACCTGATAACCTTTCAGGGTTTTGTACCTGCAAAAAATATCTTTGATGGTACGTGCCATGACATGGTGGATGCCCGGAGTTCCATTGGCAGAAGGAGGTCCTTCAAAAAAGGTGAAGGTCTCCGCTCCTTCTCTATTCTGCACGGACTTTTCAAAGATCTTATTGTCCTTCCATGTGGCGAGCACGCGCTCTCCTATCTGGGGATAATCAATTTGCTTATATTCCTGATATTTTTTCACGATATCTATATGGTTATGTCTTATATATCTTATCACAAACCCAATGTCTACAGCAAACAAGACTGGATCTCCGCGATGTGGGCAGTTAAATGTTGCGGGCGCAATGGGCTGCTAGTTGTTATGGCCTTAAAAAAGGTTGAATGACAACATCCAACCTTTTCAAAAGCAGGCACAAAGTTACGACAAAAGTAGGGTTTATGTATGCGGTATCTAAAAAAGTTGGCATTTGGCGATCTGAGTGGGGAAGAGAAGGCTTGTTGATAGATTACAAATGACAATAATTTCCCCTTCCCGATTTTTAGCTTAATTTTGCGTCTTAATCTAAAATGCGAATCAGGTGCAGGAAAACTATCAAGCAAGAACCTTGGGAATCATCGGGGGCGGTCAATTGGGAAGAATGGTCATCCAATGCGCGATCAATTACAACGTAGATATTCATATTCTTGATCCTGACGCCAATGCTCCGTGTAAGGACATTGCCCAAAAGTTTGTGGTCGGGAAGCTGACGGATTTTGATTCGGTGTACAATTTCGGGAAGGACTGTGATGTCATTACCATAGAAATAGAACACGTCAACACCGAGGCCCTGGCCCAATTGGAAAAAGAGGGCAAGAAAGTTTTTCCGCAGCCGCATATCATCCGGATGATCCAAGACAAGCGTAAACAAAAGCAATTTTATCTGGATAACGATATTCCTACCGCAGAATTTGTCCTTACAGATAGCAAAGCTGATGTACAATCACATGTGGATTTCCTACCTGCCGTGAATAAACTGGGCACAGAGGGTTATGATGGAAGAGGCGTGCAAGTCATACGGGATGAGTCCGCTATGGAACTGGCTTTTGAAGCTCCAAGTCTTCTTGAAAAATTGGTGGATTTCGAAAAAGAAATAGCTGTCATTGTGGCCAGAAACGAACAAGGGGAAATGAAGACTTTTCCTCCGGTGGAATGCGTGTTTCACCCAGTCGCCAATTTGGTAGAATTTCTCTTTTCCCCAGCTGAAATAGACCCTTCCATCAGCAACAAAGCGCTGGAAGTCGCCCAGTCGGTTATCGAAAAGCTGGGCATGGTGGGTTTGCTGGCCGTTGAAATGTTTGTGACCAAGGAAGGTGAAATATTGGTCAATGAAATTGCTCCCCGACCACACAATAGCGGACACCATACCATTGAGGCCAACTTTACTTCCCAATTTGAGCAGCATCTTAGGGCAGTGATGGACATGCCTTTGGGCGATACCGGAATACGATCCGCTGCTGCCATGGTCAATTTACTTGGTGAAGATGGCTACACGGGAGACACCATCGTAGAAGGGCTGCATAAAGCTATGGCTGAAAAAGGAGTATATGTCCATCTTTATGGAAAAAAAACCACCAAGCCTTTTCGAAAAATGGGGCATGTCACCGTATTGGAAGAAGACCTTGAAGAATTAAAGGCCAAAGCGAAAAAGCTAAAAGACAGCATCAAGATAAAAGCATAGAAACATGAGTAAACAAGTAGGGATTATAATGGGGAGCAAGTCTGATCTGCCCATTATGCAGGAAGCTGCTAAAATTTTGGAAGAGTTGGGCGTCGGGTACGAACTAACGATTGTTTCCGCCCACCGGACACCGTTAAGGATGGTGGATTACGCAGAAACCGCCAGAAAAAAGGGACTCAAGGTTATTGTGGCCGGAGCGGGTGGAGCGGCCCATCTTCCAGGGATGGTCGCCTCTTTGACCACACTCCCCGTCATAGGTGTCCCGATCAAATCTTCCAATTCTATAGATGGCTGGGATAGCATCCTGTCTATTTTGCAGATGCCCGGTGGCATACCAGTTGCCACGGTAGCCCTAAACGGGGCCAAAAACGCAGGCATTCTAGCAGCCTCCATCGTAGGTGCATTTGACGCCAAAGTGGCCGAAAATCTGGAAACTTATAAAAAAGAGCTGAAAGAAAACGTAGAAGAAGCCGCTCGTGACGTCGAAATAAAAGGATGGAAAGATGCTTCAGATGATTGACAGCGGAACTACGCCTAGCCAAATGGAAAACCATTCCCCATTGAAGATTATTTTTATCAGTGATAGACCTTAAAAAAAATATCCGCTTTAAAATAGGTTCTGAGCATTGGGAAATGCCATTGGGGGTACTCCTGTTGTTACTTGGCATTACTTTTATCTTTGTGGTGGGTGGAATATACATCGGCCATAAATTTGGTAGTAGCCAATTCTAAAGCAAGAGATATCTTAGTCTAAAAAAAATCCTTTGCACATCAAGCCATTAATTGCATGGACTTGTAGAGGGTAAAAAAAAAAGGGATACAGCAAGTAATGTTGTATCCCTTTCGGTTTAAAAAACGTTTGGTTTATAGTTTTGGCCCGGATTACAAAGCCAACGAGCTATTCCGCCGTGATAAGACGCTGCGGATTAAAAAGGCAAGATATCATCCCCGTTGTCCTCATTAAATGAAGTGACATCTGGCGCATTCATACCGGCACTGTTTCCCTGGGACCCGCTTCCCTGTTTATCCACCTTCCAAGCTTTAACATCGGTATACCATTTCCCATTAAATTCGCGACTTTCAATTTCAATACCCACAGTCACTTCATCTCCTGGCCGCATGCCGAATTGATCGATTTTGTCTCCCCATACGGTTACGCACACCTTTTTCGGGTACTGGCTTTTGGTCTCAAGTACATAATCCCTTTTTCTCCAGACCCCGTTTCTCCCGTTTCCTGACTGTTCATCCAATACTTGGATGATTTTACCGTTGATTTCCATATATATATCCTTTTTTTAATTTTCTCCAGAAAACGAAGGTAATGAAATCAGGGCAATTTTGGAATTGCTTGGCCGCAAATGCCCAATGAAAGCGGCCGTACATATCCACGGCGACATTGATCTACGAAAAAAAACCACTTAAAATACGGACAATGATGCGCTTCACAGAACCGAAATAGGTCTCAGCGTTGTTAGTAGATTATTAAACAAAAAATCACATGGACAGCAACTGGAAAAAACTCGAACACCTCTCACAGATTGAATCGATCAAGAAAGAAAGCGAACAACAGCCCGTAATGATCTTCAAGCATTCGACACGATGCTCCATCAGCGCCATGGCCTGGGACAGGTTAAAGAGAAATTGGAAACCGGAAGACAACAAAAAGTTCAGTCCTTATTACCTGGACTTGATTACTTATCGGGAGATTTCCAATGCCATTGCCAAGGAATTCGATGTTTACCATGAATCCCCCCAAGTCATTATCATTAAGGGAGGGAAGGCCATTTACAATAATAGCCACATGGGAGTCAACTATAAAGACATCATTTCTGTCGTTTAGTTAGACTTAAATGTTTTTCACCAGAAGTATTTTTACATGATGCCAATTAGGCAAATAGAGAACACTGTTTGGGTTTTTGTGATGCTTTGGCGGCAATACCAACGAATCTGTTGAAATATTTTTACCCTGCAAGTATTTTTTGGCAAAGAGATTGCGTCGGAAAGAATTCTTAACATTTATTAATTTTTGGAGAATTGGGGTGTAAAAACTTCAATTCACGCAAGAAAAATAGTCATTTTCTTTAATCAAAAGAATTGTTCTGATGATCACACTACCATTACACAAAGTTAAAAATGTTTTTAGCATACAAAAAATTGCTTTATATATAATTTTATCTATCTTTGCACAGAGAATTAAATGATGCAACTATGGAAAAAATTTTTACCGAAATTCAAGAGGAAAAATTGGCTGTCCCTGCCCCTTTTTTAACGGATTCATCAAAGCTCGTTATGAAAAGAATTTTTGATGTGGTGTTTTCAGTGTTCGTAATGGTTTTTATCTTTCCATGGCTATTCCCATTGACTGCACTGGCCATTAAGCTCACTTCACCAGGCCCTGTGCTATTCAAGCAGTTAAGGCATGGCAAGGATAACATTCCTTTTTATTGTCTGAAGTTCCGGACGATGGTAAAGAACAATGATGCTGACACCCTTCAAGCCAGTAAAAACGATAAAAGGGTAACAAAAGTCGGCAAGTTCCTACGACGCACGAGTTTAGATGAACTGCCACAGATCATCAATGTGCTTAGGGGCGAAATGTCGATTGTAGGCCCGAGGCCGCACACCATTCCCATGAACGAAATTTTCGCCCAAGAAATCGACAACTTTATGTTCAGGCATGCCGTGAAGCCTGGGATTACCGGCTTAGCCCAAGCAAAAGGGTATAGAGGTGAGACCAAGAATTTCTATGACATCCATTCCCGCTACAAGCTGGACATGTTCTATGTGAAAAACTGGTGCATTTACTTTGATTCACTGATCATAATACAGACGGTGTATAGCCTTTGGTTCAAAAATGACCGAGCCTATTAATAGCTGGCCTCTGGGAAAACAGCAAACCCATTAAACCTCTCCTGAACAATGACAATCTTCTTTAAGATGTTCAAAATCCGACCAAGCCGACAAGTAAGGGAGGATATTTTCCGTCCACGACACAGCGACCTCAGGGGCGGCAGAAAGGTCAAAGAAAAGCAATTATGTGGCCGAGGGGGCGAAGCTGCGTCTTATAAAGATAACTTTCAGGATAATAATAAATTAGCCATTACCCTTCTTGCATATAAAAAGTACATATCTTTGTATGGCAACTTAAATTTTCCCGCTATTTTTATACTTAAAACATTTATTCAGCTTTATAAAAAAGCGGATCCTAATCGTTTGGGATTTTTAAGCAACTAAAATCCAAGTACCTATAGCAATACCAATAAGAATTAATATTTTACTAGTAACTTTGACCATTCCTCCTACCTACGTTATCTTATGAACTGCAGATTATTTTACTTCGTTTTATTGATGATATTCTCTGGTTGTGCCAAAAGGAACCTTGTTTACTTCAGTGATATTGACAGCCAATCCAACTACAATGTAAAGATTGAAAGCTCCGTTGAACCAAGAATACAGTCGGATGATCTGTTAAAAATAACCGTTAGCAGTTTAAACCAGGAGTCTAATCTACTTTTTAATGCAGGCATCCTGACGACCACAGGCAATAACAATGTTAGTACAAGTCCCCTTAACGAAGGGTACCTGGTAGACAAGAAGGGAGAAATAAATTTCCCGGTATTGGGTAAAGTAAAAATCGGTGGCTTGACCAAGGACGAGGCGATTGAGGAGATGTCCTTTCGTTTGAGAGAGCATGTGAAAGACCCAATTGTCAATATTCGCTTCCTTAATTTTAAAGTTACCGTTATAGGTGAAGTGAACAAACCCTCCACCTTCACCGTCCCAACAGAAAAAATTACCATTTTGGAAGCTTTGGGACTTGCCGGTGATATGACGGCCTATGGGAAGAGAGAAAATATTTTGGTAATAAGGGACAAAGACGGTGTACGGAGCTTGAATCGGCTCAATTTAAATGATAAGGGGATACTGAGTTCCCCGTATTACTACTTGACCCAAAATGATGTGGTCTATGTGGAACCTGACAAGATGAAGGCTGTCCAAGCCAACGTCAACCCAAACAGGAACCAATTCATTACCATTGCATCTTCCATATTTGTTGCCATAATAATCAATTCAAGATTCTTATTTGATTAACTATGAAATTATCGGATATAATGTTGGATGGATTTCAGGACGAAAAATCTAAGCCAATAAACATAAAACTGCTAATTGTCAAATACCTGAAATACTGGTATTTGTTTGTTGCGGGGGTTGTTCTCTGCCTGGGAACTGCCATCTACAAGATGTATTACGCTACTCCCCAGTATTACATCAGCAGCACCTTATTAATCAAAGCGGATGACAAAGGTTCGGATTTTTCTCAAAACGCGGTGTATGCCGACCTGGAAAACTATCAAACCTCCAGTGTAGTAGAAAACGAGATTGAGATTCTTCAGTCTGCAAGCATCATGCATCGGGTATTGACCGAACTCCAACTCTATAATGCCTATTACATTGAAGAGGGGCTTTCGAGAAGAAGAGAGATATACGGGAGAGAAGTCCCTATTGGCGTGGTGATCCATGATTATGATTCTCTGGGCTACGCTGAAGACAATACGATTACTGTGCATCTTGTGGATCAAGATGGATTTGAAATAGAAGATGTCAATGAAGTGAGGACTTATTACAAGTACGGACAAAAGATAAGAAATTTTTTCGGCGAATTCTCTATTGAACAGCAATCCCCACTTACTGCAGATACTCCGTCGACGATCTATATCGCCTTTAACCACCTAGATGGACTTGCCGCTGCTTACAGTGGGAGTATCGATGTGGAGGTGGCCAATAAGATGGCTTCGGTGTTAAAGGTGAGCCTACTAGATCCCGTCCCCCAAAAAGGGAAAGACATCGTCAATAAGTTGATAGAGGTATATAACAAGGAGGCCGTATTTGTGAAAAATCAAATTGCCGCCAACACCATAAAATTTATAGACGAACAGCTGAAAGACATTACCAAAGAGCTGCATGAAATCGAGGCAAAAGCCGAAAATTACAAACAGGCCAACCGGATCACTGACGTAAGTGCAGCCACCAGCAATTATTTGTCAAACACCAGTAGCTACCAATCCCAGATCTCTGCCAATGCTATTAAAATAGATGTATTGACCTCTATAGAGCAATATCTAATCGAACAACAGGATAATTATCAGATGGTGCCGAGTTCTTTGACCATTGATGACCCCACGTTTTTGAGTCTGCTCAACAAATTCAACGAGTTGCAACGGGATAGGGAAAGAATGCTCCGAACCACCCAGCCGAGCAACCCCTTGGTGGTGAACCTGAATGAACAGCTTGAGAGTTTAAAACGAAGCTTGCTTGAAAACTTAAGACAGATCAAAAATGGTTTGGAAATTACTACAAGAAACCTTCAGTCTAGCAGCAGCGATATCTCCTATCAGGCTCAAAAGGTGCCGGAAATCGAGCGACAATTTGTCGAACTGAACAGACAACAGGCGATTAAGGAAGAACATTATCTGTATCTTACCAAGAAGCGGGAAGAATCTGCTTTGTCGCTTGCTGCAACAACAGTTTCTAATTCTCGGGTAATAGATCCTGCTACCTCTAGCAATGGCCCTGTTAAGCCCAACAAAAAATTAATCTATGCATTTGCTTTCATGATGGGCCTCGGCCTTCCTTTCGGGTTTATCTTCTTAAAGGATATGCTGAACACCAAGGTAATGGAGAAGAGCGACATTGAGAAGCAGACAAGGGTACCCATTCTCGGCGAAATCTCCCATCACAACACCGATGACATTCTGGCCATTTCTGAGAAAATAAAGACACCGGTAGCCGAACAATTTAGGTTATTGAGGACAAATTTACAATTTGCGTCAATAGATAAGGAGAACAAGGTTATTCTCATAACCTCTAGCAGAAGCGGTGAAGGGAAGACTTTTTTCAGCTTGAACTTAGGCGTTAGCTTGAGCATGACCGACAAGAAAGTGGTTATTTTGGAATTTGACCTGCGAAAACCTGCTTTACTCAAGAAGCTTAAGGTAACGAACGATGCGGGGCTTTCTGATTTCCTCACCTCGGACAAATATTCCGTGGAGGACTTGTTTAGACACACCTCAGCGGCGCCTGGTGTTACGTTGATCGGATGCGGAGATATCCCTCCCAATCCGGCCGAATTAATGATGAGTAGAAGAATGACCGACTTAATGGGTGAATTAAGGGAAAGGTTTGATGTAATAATCATCGATTCTGCCCCAGTCGGACAAGTAGCCGATGCATTCGCCCTGGCACCTTATATCGATCAAACTTTATATGTAGTGAGGTACAACTACACCACCAAAGATCAAATAGAGTTCATAGATGATATAGGCAGAAACAAGAAGCTTAAAAATCCGATGATCGTGCTAAACGATGCAAAATTGCTTATGGGCTATGGCTATGGTTACGGATACGAATATGCCGACACAAAAAATTAATCAACCATCTTAAGGGATTTTTATCTTTCTAATGAACAGGACTGTTTCTGCTATATTCACCTATATCCAAGGCAAACTAAATAACGGACAAGAACGAAGTATAAAAGCAAAGAAAAACATACTGGGATCCTTAGCGATAAAGGGTCTTAGTATAGCAATAAGCTTTGTGTTGGTTCCCTTGACCATTGACTATATCAACACCTCCAATTATGGCATCTGGTTGGCAGTGAGTTCCATCGTGGGATGGTTCAGTTTTTTCGACATTGGCCTCACCCAAGGATTGCGAAACAAGTTTGCAGAAGCCAAAGCCCAGGGCGATGACGCCATGGCTCAGGTATACGTAAGCACCACTTATGCTATCCTCGGAATCATTTTCGCGGCGGTATGGGTCATCTATTTATTGGTCAGCCAATTTCTAGACTGGTCCGCCATTCTCCAGGTTTCAGCAGACATGAACGCTGAGGTTACTACCATGGCCTTGATCATCTTCACTTACTTTTGCTTGCAATTTGTATTGAGGATTGTGACAACTATTGTCATTGCCGATCAACAACCAGCAAAATCATCCCTAATAGATCTCCTCGGACAAATAGTCACCTTGGTATTTATCGCCATACTGGTGTACACCACGGAAGGTTCATTGGTTTACCTTGCTCTAGCACTATGTGCTTCCCCCATTTTGGTGCTCTTAGGAGCCAATATCTATTTTTTCAATGGAGTTTATAAGAAGTATGTCCCGGCCTTGTCAAAGATTGATTTTTCAAATTATAGGGGTTTGCTCAACCTCGGCTTGACCTTCTTTATCATCCAAGTTGCAGGTATTATCCAATATCAATCAGCAAATATTATCATCGCCAGGAATTTTGGGACGGTAGAAGTAACCTCATATAACATCGTCTACAAATATTTCCAAATGGTCAATATGATCTTCATTATTTTCCTTACACCCTTCTGGTCTGCCTCCACAGAAGCGTACCAAAAGGGTGACTACCAATGGATCAAAAACGGCGTTAAAAAATACAATTGGCTAAATATCCTGGTATTTGGGATCAGTCTTGTCATGCTTCTTCTGTCCAATAAGTTCTACGATCTCTGGTTGGGTGAGGGCACTGTAGACATCGATTTTAGGCTTTCTTTCTGGGGATTTGTTTTCTTCAATATCGCCATGTTCGGAGGGAAATACATGAGTTTTCTTAACGGAATAAGTGCTTTGCGCATACAATTCTGGTCGAGTTTGGTGAGCCCGGTTCTGTACGTGGTGGTCGTTTACATCCTGATTTATTATTTCGAAATGGGGGTTTACGCTATATTTATTGCTGCAGTGATTGCCAATTATAATGCATTTATTTTGGCTCCTTTACAATACCATATGGTCATTGTAAAAGGGAAAAAGGGAATTTGGACGAAGTAAAAAAAGAGAATGAAAATACTATATGATCATCAAATGTTCTCCTATCAAAAATTTGGTGGCATTACAAAATATTTTGTAGAGTTGATAAAGAACATTTCTGAGGAGAACCAGTGCCTTTTATCATTGTTGTTTTCTGAGAACCATTATTTGAAAGAAAACCGAAAACTTTTCAAAAAAAGCAATTTACTGCCCTCCAATGAGTTTAAAGGCAAGGCCACTGCCAAAGAATATCTGGCCAAACTCAACAAAGCGTATTCCAATTACCGGATAGCTTCCAATAAATTTGATTTGTTCCATCCAACATTTTATGATGCTTACTTTCTTGAGGTATTAAAGAAACCCTACGTGGTTACTGTTCATGATCTCATCGAATTCAGGTATAAGGACACATTTTTTAAACACAGCCTTAACCGCCCCCATATGGAAAAGGTCATTCAAAACGCTAATCGAATTATCGCTATCAGCGAGAATACAAAAGAAGATTTGTTGAACACCTTCAACCTTAACCCCGATGCAATAGACGTAATACATCATGGATTTAATGATACCGCCAAAAGCAAAAAAACCAACCACTTTGGAAAATACATCCTATTTGTCGGAGATCGGGGGAGTTACAAAAATTTTGTAGGCCTTGTCGCTGCTGTCAGTGGTTTGCTAAAGAAGGACAAGGGTCTTAAACTGGTATGCGTTGGAAAAGCGTTTATACCTGAAGAGTTGGAACTGTTTAAGGAACTTAATGTGGATGAACAGCTCTTTGCGCTAAATGTGGATGAAGCCACCTTAAACGAGCTTTACAGCCATGCTTTGGTTTTTGTGTACCCATCTTTATACGAGGGCTTCGGAATGCCTATTTTGGAAGCATTTAGCAACAACTGCCCCGTATGCCTCAGTGATGCAAGTTGCTTCCCGGAAATTGCCGGAGAAGCCGCAGCCTACTTTGATCCAACGGATAAAGATTCAATGACTCAGTGTATAGAGAAAGTCATGTCGGACAAGGAGATCGCTGAAAAATTGAGAAGGGCCGGGAAAACACGACTGAAGGATTTTTCCTGGAAAAAGACTGCGGATATGACCTTAAATACGTATCAGAAAGCATTGCAAGCCTAATATGAACTACGAAATAATCAGGAAAAAGATAGAAAGGGGCTTCTATAGATTCCAAATCCAATTCCTCCCCAACTATTTCAAAAAGAAAAACGGAAGCAAGAGGATTTTTGTATCTTATATCACTGAGCCGCTGAAAAGGAGGAACGATAAGGTGTTTTTTCAGGGACATCAAAACCTTCAGGAAACATTAATCATAGAAGACATTATCAATGAGCTTGATCTTTCTTATGTATTCAACCACTATTCATTACCACTAAATTTTGTTAGGGGAAAATTCGATTTGGTTTTTGGATTAGAACCTAACTTTGGGGAGATCTGCCAAAAAAATCCGCAAGCATTCAAAATCTATTATGCTACAGGGGCTTACCTCAAACATCAAAACGACCAAATAAAACAAAGAACTGACCAATTCAAGGCAAAATACCAAGTGGACTACCCCTACGTTCGGATGATTGAAGAACATGATTCATGTGAGATCGCCGATGTAATCATACAAATTGGCTCTGAACATACCTTGGAAACCTATCCTGAACACCTCAGATCCAAAATCAAGCTCCTTGACCAAACCTGTCATGAATATGTTGATTTTGATTTGGAGGAAAAGATCAGTAAAAGTTCAAAAACGGATTATATCTGGTTTGGGAGCTATGGTTCCATCCTTAAAGGGCTTGACCTTGTATTGGAGTATTTTCTTTCGGCACCGCATCTTAACTTACATATCGTGGGCCCGATAGAAGAAGAGTTTCTTACGGTTTTTCATAAAAGAATAGAGCATGCGGGCAATATATTCTTATATGGCTTCATGAATGTAGATTCCGCAAAATTCAGAAATATAGCAAATAAATGTGCCTTCCTTATCTATCCTTCTGCTAGTGAGGGATGTCCTGGATCAGTGCTGAATCTTCAAAATTTGGGCGTTATTCCCATCCTGTCTAAGTGGGCTTCTGGCCCCTCGATCAAAGGTCTTGGCTTTTTGCTTCCTGATCTTTCCGTTGACAGCATTGCACAGGGAGTCTCGTGGAGCCTTAGCCTTGAGGCGGAAGAAATGGGGGATCTGGCAAGAAAAAACCATGAATTTGTCATCAACAAATTCAACAAGGGCAATTTCAAAAAACAATTGAAAGAGCACCTGGGGAGCATATTAACTAACCTATAAGATCGAAGGTCATCTATGGAGAAGGTCATAACCACGGCAGACTTGAAAGAGATTATACCTCTGGAAGACCAGTTGGTGCCTAATGGCCAACAAAGGCTGATGAGATCTCTATTTGTCACCTCCCAAGAACTTAAAGCCATTAATCTGTTTTGGATCGGCTTTATCCTGCATTCGGTGGGCTACACCCTATCAACCACCTACATCATTAACGTGGTTATATTCCAAGCGGTCCAATTGTTGGGTTTGGGGCTATTCTTTTACGGCACAATTCGTCTGGTGAAATTCAAATTTGAAAATCTCTACCTTCAGTTCTTTTTTGTGTTGTACATGTGTTGGACTGTGTTTGTTCTTGTCAGGGGAATCGACATCAACTTTTACAACATCAAACTTTATCTACTGGAGCCCTATGAAGGGATCATGGTCTATTTTACTCCGATTATTCTTCTACTTCCGAAGAATTTACTGTTTTACAAAAAAACTTTTGATGCAGCAGTCATTCTAGGAGTATTTTATTTTCTCCATGACGTGATCGTGCTCGGCGAATTGTTGAACCGTGGGAGCGACGACGGAAAGGGCTTTTTGGAAGTGTTTACCAAATCCATGGCCCTTCCGGTAGGTCTTATCATGTTAACCTATGCTTACCATCCCTTACGCCGAAAATTTTTGGCTATTGCTGTCTTGGGCTTGGGCACTTTGCTCTCGATTTATCGGGCGAGAAGGAGCCTCATGCTTATGGCTGTCAACCCTCTGCTTTTCGGCTATCTACTATACCTTATCAACAGCAAGAAAAAACTGATGATCCTGTTTTTCTCCGGCTTCATAGCCATCTTTTTATCCTTGTTCGCAGAGTCCTTTTTGAACAAAGATAATGACAGCGGGTTATTCAGTCGCCTGATGGAGAGGGGAATGGATGATACCAGGAGCGGAGTGGAGGAATGTCTCTACAATGACATGAAGCCTATCGACTGGATCATTGGAAAAGGTATGGGAGGGATGTACTATTGCCCAAATATTGAAGTAGACGGGACTAAAGATTACAGGACGGGAATTGAATCAGACTATTTGAATACCATCTTAAAAGGCGGGATCGTGTACCTTTCTTTAATGCTTTTAATCATTCTTCCGGCGATATTTAAAGGGATATTCCAGTCAAATAATCTTCTCTCGAAAGCAGCTGGACTATGGGTATTCTTCTATTTTCTATATCTTTATCCTGCTCCAGTCACTAAATTTAATGCCAACTATCTCATGGTATGGATATGCATAGGAATTTGCTATACCCCCATGATCAGAAACATGTCCGAAAAAATGATAAGGGCTTACTTTAAGTCTGAAATTTCAATTTAGCTTTTTGATTTGATTATGAAAAAGATAGGATTAGTAGTTCCATATTTTGGCAGATTGCCCAAAAACTTTCAGATCTGGTTAAATTCATGCAAAGAAAACAGCAGCATTGATTGGTTAATTTTCACCGATGATAGAGCAAACTATATCTATCCTGATAACTGCAAGGTGCGACATATGGAATTTGATCAGCTATTGGACAAACTTCATACGATCTTCGACTTCCCGTTAGGATTGAAGAGTGCGTACAAGCTGACCGACTTTAAGGTTACCTATGGAGAGGTCTTCCAAGAGTATTTGGTAAATTATGATTTCTGGGGTTATTGTGACATTGACCTGACATTCGGCGATATAAGAAAGTTCATTACCAGTGAAATCTTGGACAAGTATGATAAGATTCTTACCCGAGGACATTTTACGCTCTTTAGAAATACTCCAGAGATTAACGGATTTTATAGAAAGCCGATAAATGGTGTTCAGCCATACAGAGAGGTTTTCGCCAATCCGAAACATTTCTATTTTGACGAATGGGGTAAGGATGGCATCAACCAGATCTTCAACACTTACGGTGTTGAAATGTATGATGAGATTATTTTTAATGACCTTTTTCATAGAAAATACCACTTTTATCCTGCCCAGTTACTCGGCCAAGACGAATACAAAAAGCCCAGTGTATATCTATGGGAGAAAGGAAAATTGTTTCGGTTTTATCTGGATGGCAACAATAGCCTAGCAAAGCAGGAAATTATGTATGTGCATTTTCTTCGAAGAAAAATGAAAACCATCTACCATCCAGAAAATGCTGATAGGATCCTAATGACCCCTAATCAATATAAAAGTGTAAAAGGCAGTTGGGAGGAAAAGGATATAGTCCGCTATTTAAAAACGAGCTTTCCAAATCTAGATTACATCAAATTTTATTTTCAGCATTTCAAAAGAAAATATAAACTTTAAAGACCTCATAGTCACTTTTCACCGATACTACAGAGCGATTTGCTCTACCCAATGGTGCAACAAAACAGAAATTATGAACTTACCAAAAATACTAGTTATTGGCCAGCCATTTAACAATGATACCGGCGGCGGTATTACATTGACCAATCTTTTTGCGGGCTGGGATCGGGAAAAATTGGCTGTGGCCTGCTCTGCCTACTTATTATTAGATAATGTTGATCCCAAAAAATGCAATAATTACTATCAGTTGGGTCACAAGGAGCAAAAATGGAAGTTTCCCTTCAGTCTTTTCAAAAGAAAATATACGTCTGGAACGCTAAGTTTCCAATCCAATGAGGTTAAAAACTTTACTGTCCCTAAATCAAAATTGAGGGTGAAGTTGATCATGGATTATTTCTACCCTTTGATTGATCTCATCGGCATTAGCCATGCTTCCCACACTACCGAGCTCTCCGACCAATTTCGTCGATGGCTGGATGACTACAATCCTGACATTATCTATTCCCAAGCTTCATCGAGAGATGGCTTTCTGTTTTGCGCAAAGGTCAAGGCTTACTTGAACAAACCCATGGTTTTTCACATGATGGATGACTGGCCATCCACCATTGCGGACAAAGGAATCATGAAAAAATATTGGCAGAAGAAAATCAACCAAGAATTTAGGGACTTTTTGAACGTCACCGATCTTTTCATGACTATTAGCCATGAGATGGCCCGTGAGTATAAAACGAGATATCAAAAAGATTCGCTCGTATTTCACAACCCCATAGACATTGATTTTTGGCAGCAACATCAGCGTAAAAACTATAGCTTAGGCAATCCCCCTACCATCCTATATGCAGGGCGAACGGGACTCGGCATCCAAAGTACCTTGGTTTCCATTGCCAAAGCGGTAGAAAGCATCAACAACAAACTTCACATAAATCTGCAATTCATCATTCAAACCGCAGAAAAACCGGAATGGGTCGAAGAATATTCTTGTGTAGTCCACAAAGGATTCGTTCCATATCAAGAACTGCCCAAGGCATTTGCAGAATCCGATTTGATGATACTGCCTTATGACTTTTCTACAGATGCCATAAAATACATCCAGTTTTCAATGCCCACCAAAGCATCTGAATATATGGCTTGCGGTAGCCCTATCCTAGTGTTTGCTCCCGAGGTTACGGCAATTGTCAAAGATGCCCGGGAATTCGGATGGGCAAAAATCGTAACCGAAAACAACATAGAACAACTCGCTTCGGCGATAGAAAGCCTTATTATAGATGAAGAAGAAAGGCAGCATCTGTCTCAAACTGCCATTTCCCTTGCTATGAACAGCCATGGTGCCCATGTAGTTACCAAAAAGTTTAGAGAGGCGATTTGTACCTTGGCACCTGAACACTTAGTCGAAAACGAAAAGAAATAGCGCATTACAATGGTAGCATATTTAATTTTGGCCCACACTGATCCAACCCAGCTATATCGATTGGTTACAAGCTTAGGAGAAAATTGCTTGATCTTTATTCATCTTGATTCCAAAACACCGCTTTCAAAATTTACAGCCTACGATTACAAAAGAAACGTTCATTTTATTGAAAACCGGGTTGCGGTAAGTTGGGCCGGTTTTAATATGGTCGTGGCAACTCTGAACCTGATCCAGGCTGCGCTTCAAAAAAGCATAGAATATTCTCATTTGGTTCTTCTATCAGGGCTGGATTATCCTATTAAACCGGTACGCAAGATCCAAGATCATCTTAAGGCGCATCCTGAAAAAGAGTTCATTAAGTTTATCAATGTCAATGACTCTCCGGAAAACTATTTGAAAATATTCAGAAGACTGTCTTTCAAAAACCCATTTCTTCCGCAAACGAAAAACAATGTTCTGGAACAGGGCCTTTGCTATGTTGATAAAGGAATACGTAGGATTTTAGGCTATTTGTTGATGTTTTATAGAAAAAAGCCAATGCCAGGTATTACGCCGTGTTTTGGCAGCCAATGGTGGGCGATTACCCCGGCATGTGCGCAATATATCTTGGACTTTGTCGGCTCCCGACCTGATTTCGTCTCCTATTTCAAAACCACATTTGGCCCTGATGAATACTTTTTCCATACCATCATCGGAAATTCCCCCTTCTTAAAAAACGCAGATGGGTTTCAGGTGTACGAAGGAAGAGGGACTTACAAAATGGCCAATCTTCATATCATCCATCCTTCATTGGCAAAGACTTATACTCTAACCGATTTTAAGGAAATCCAAGCCTCTACCAAGTTTTTCGTTCGTAAAGTCTCGACGAATGAGTCTTCTGAACTGATCGATAAGATAAACAAAGAACTACTAACTTAATGTCTATTTGCATGGTTGACATCGCTATATGTATCCCTACTTTTAAAAGACCAGAAATGCTTTCAAAAACCATTTCCAGTATTTTGGATAATGATATAACGGGTCTGGGATTACGTTGCATCCATATTGTAGTAGTAGACAATGATTCGGATCAATCCGCAAGAGAAACAGTCGACAGCTGGAGCAGGAAGACTCAAGAACCCTATCAGATAAAATATAGGGGATATCCCAAAAAGGGACTCTCCAATGTCCGTAACGAACTCCTCCATCAAGCCTTATTGCTTGATCCGATGTATATCATTTTCATTGATGATGATGAATATGCTTCCGAGCGCTGGTTAGCCAATTTGATTGCGTGCATAAAGAACAATCAGGCTGACATGGTACTTGGATCCGTTTCTTCTGTTTTTGAATATGAGGTTCCAGATGCCATTGCTTATTGGTTTGATAAAGGAGTGCATCCCGACAGTTCGCCTATCCAACATCTTGCATCTAATAACCTGATCATCAAAACAGATTTCATTAAAGAGTCTGGTTTAAGGTTCGACCTAAGATTCAATACTACCGGAGCGGAAGATACCTTCTTCGGCATACAAGCCATTCGGAAAGGAGCTAAAATATTTTGGTCCCAAAAGGCTGGCGTGTACGAGACGGTACCCAAACAGAGAGCCACTCTCAACTGGATTCTCAAAAGAAGATACAGAGGAGGAATGACCTACACCTATATTATTATACAGGAACGACAGTACCTACAGTTGGTGAAGAAAATAATAGTAAGCGGAATTTATCTGCTCGTCGGTACAGTAGCATCGCCAGCAGTGGTTCTTCCCGTTAAATGGAGATACTGGGGTCTTGTTAAAATAAGTGAGGCGTGGGGGGCAATGGCCGGGATTCTAAACATAAAATACCATGAGTACAAATAAACCAGAGAAATTGATCAATAAAATTATGCCCTTAGATCTAGCGCCTGTAATCGTCTTTGCCTATAAAAGGAAAGAGGAATTAGAAAAAACTATAACTGCCCTTTCACAATGTACCTTGGCGGAAGAAACCGATCTATTTGTGTTTTCAGACGGCAGTAAAACTGAAAAAGATATTGAAAAGGTAATGGAAGTCCGGGAATACATTCAAAATATCACGGGATTTAAAAAGGTAACCTACTTCTTCTCAGACAAGAATAAGGGATTGGGCAAGTCAATCATAGGAGGGGTAACAAAAATTTTCGATCAGTACGCTTCGGTAATTGTACTCGAAGACGACTTGGTTGCCTCCAAAAATTTCCTTCAATACATGAATAGCAGCCTTAACCATTACCAAACGGAAACTAAGGTATTCTCCATTTCTGGCTATAACTACCCTTTTAAGATAAAGAAAGGAGAAGTAAACGATGTCTATTTCCTACCACGGCCTTGTTCTACCGGCTGGGGGACGTGGAAAAACCGTTGGCAGGGCATCGATTGGGAGATGAAGGATTTTGAGGAATTTTCAAAGGATAAAAAGTCCATTGCCGAATTTAAAAGAGGAGGCACGGACATCTTCGGCATGCTGAAGAGGCAACAGGCGGGAAAGATCGATTCTTGGGCTATCCGTTGGTCCTATCATCAACACAAAATCAATTCTCTTACTGCTTATCCCATTCTTTCAAAGATAAAAAATATAGGGTTCAGCAACGACGCTACCAATTCCAACATTTACAACAAGTATGCTTCTTCCTTTGACATGGAGCATCGTGAATCCTTTACATATCCTCCTACGGTTCAAGTGGATAAATTTTACCAGCGCCAGCTATTGCATTTTTATTCCATCCAAAGCAGGATAAAGAACAAGATCCTCACGTATTTGTGTAACAAAGGGATCATTAAGAATAAGGAATAAAGATGACTCCGAAAATACTATTTATTCTTCATCTTCCTCCTCCAGTACATGGAGCTGCGATGATGGGAAAATATCTCCAACAAAGCACCCTGATCAACGGCACGTTTGAAGCAGATTATATCAATCTCTCTACCTCTAAACATTTGGATGAAATAGGGAAAGGGAGAATGAAAAAAATATTCGGTTTTTTCCAATTGCAAATAAAGGTGGTGACTGCCCTCATCAAGAAAGATTATGATCTCTGTTATATGACCCTTACCGCGCAAGGCGTCGGGTTCTATAAGGACTTCTTTATTGTTCTCCTGTTGAAGATTTTTGGCAAAAAAATTATTTATCATTTCCATAACAAGGGAGTCGCTGCCCATCAACACAAAACAATACCAAACCTCCTGTACAAATTCACTTTTAAAAAAACAAAGAGCATATTACTTTCACAATTCCTCTATCCAGACATTGAAAAGTATGTCTCTAAGGAAGATGTCTATTATTGTCCAAACGGAATTCCTCAGACCCTTCAGCATGCGGAAAACGAGGCCATGGGCTTACGGCATCAACCACCTTTCCGAATCTTGTTCCTTTCCAATATGATGGCAGAAAAGGGAGTGTGGACTTTGTTGGATGCATGTAAAATCTTGAAATTACAGAACGAGGATTTCGAGTGCCATTTTATAGGAGCGTGGTCAGATGTCAGTGAAGCCAATTTCCGTGATTGGATAGAGACAAATGCAATGTCTGGGCATGTTTTTGCGCACGGCAAAAAATATGGCAGCGAAAAAGACCAATATTTTAAACAAGCCAATGTATTCGTTTTTCCGACTCATTATCACAATGAAACCTTTGGCTTGGTTAATCTTGAAGCTATGGAATACAGTTTGCCTGTCATATCTACCAAAGAAGGCGGTATACCAGACGTTGTCTTAGATGGAACAACGGGATTTCTTGTCAGAAAAAAGGATGCCGTCGGATTAGCGGAAAAAATACAGTTTTTAATCCAAAACAGAAGTATTTCTGAAAAAATGGGCGAAGCCGGAAGAAAAAGGTTTTTAAATAAATTTACTTTGGATAAATTTGAGGAAACCCTTACCGGGATATTGGCAACATCCGCTCAGAATTAACTATTCTTTTGATAAATTTTAAACTAGTTTATTGGCCATTTTAAGGTTTTTTAAAATATAATTTTATTCTTTTATTCAAGACAACTAATTTTTAAATAGTTATGAAAGTATTACTATTGAACACCTACTCCATGGAAAAAGCTTTCGGGGACTGGAAAGCTGGAGTTACCCCTAGCCACCACCTATGGGGAAAAATTGAGCTCGACCAACTGGGCAAAATTGACATGCAAATTCTGCCCCATGAAAAGTATCCGTTTTTGAACAAGATCGGCAAATTTTTACATATTGAGTTTTTGGATCAGCAAATAAGAACCTTACTCATACTTCGGAAAATTGATATAATATACGCCCCGAACGGATCGGGAACCACGAAACTTCTCACCTTGCTCAAATGGCTTGGGATAATTTACACCCCAATAGTTGTTGTGGCGCACCAACCGCAGTTCTTTGCTCCTGAGACTAGTCCGTTAAAGCGGCGGCTTGCGCGATTGGGTATGGCGCAATTCGACGCTTTGGTATATTTGAATAAGGAGATGATGAAAGACAATCTCAAGATCTATAACATCCCTAATAAGCACCATAAAAAGTACCATACCCTTGACTGGGGGGCTGACACCAAGTTTTACGAGGAATTTTCTGCCCCGACGCCTTTTAACGAGACACGCTTTGCGATCAGCGCGGGTACCACCCAGAGAGACATCGATACCGTGATTGAAGCTTTTAGAGGCATCGATTTCCCGCTAAAGGTTTATACTACGCCGCAACTTTTACCTAGTGTAACAGATATCCCTAAGAATGTCACCATCTATTCCGAGGGTATTACATACAAAAACCTCCTGCAGGAGTACAAAATGGCACGCGTGATCTTGGTTCCTATGAAAATCAGTGATACTCCAAACAACACGCACGGCTTAACGGGCCTATTAGATGCCATGGTGATGGGCAAACCCATAGTGATCACCCGCAATCGATATCTAATTGATGTGGAAGAAGAAGGTATCGGGTGTTGGGCCAATAGATATGACCCAGGCCATTGGCGAGAGGTATTGAACAGCTTTATTTTCGATGAAGAGAAGGTGTCCGAAATGGGTTATAAAGCCAGAGAGATCTTTCACAATAAATACAATGCTGAAATCTTCGCCAAAGAGTTACAGAAAATATTTTTGGAAGTAAAAGAAAATTAAAATACCCGCTGTCATTTCTAGGCACTAGCCCCTTGGGAGCTATTGATACACATCCGCCTTTTTGGGCTGGAAGTTAATCCTAAAATTAAGTTGAACTTCTTTTTGATTAATGGAAAGATACCTGAGCAAGGCATATATAAAAATGATCACACCGATCATCTCCATAGCCTCTTCAATAGTGTATAGCACTACTGTATAGTTGTTTTGTCCCATTAGGGTGTCGTAATGCCCCTGCAAGAATTCTAGCCCGACTGCACCACAGCAAAAGATGATTCCTCCCATCAAAAACAAGTTTCTTGTTACAGAAGGAAGCCTCCACAAAAATTGATATAAAACAATAAATACACCTACCACGCAAAGAAAATAGGGAACAACCCAAACGTATTTCAAAAACCCAGGTCTTTCGGATATTAACGACACTTCTTTATCCGTCCCGATGAGGTTAATAATATTGGTAACCTTCTCGTGAATCTGGAGAGATTCGTCCAATGCCAGAAATAAGAAAACGGCGCTTAAAAATATCCAATAATTTTTATCAGCTTCTTTTAACAACCTCTTCTTCACAAAAATCAAGAACAATAGAAGAGCCGCAAAACCCAGCAATAAAGTGGAGAACAGCGTGGGGAAGTTACCTTCTGTGTTGAGATCAAACAACTTGACAAAAAAAGAGGTGTTGGCATTTTGGTTATTTAAAAATCCAAAGTAGTAACTTCCAAAAGCGCTTAATCCCACCAAAACAGCCGTAATGATGAAAAGGTAACGAACAGTCTTATCGATTTTCAGATTAAATTTAAAGGTCTCTTTCATCGGGTGGTCTTTAGTAACAAAATGTTAACATTATCTTCATACAACTCAAAAATAGCCGTTTTTATCTTATGTAGCAAGTAAAATGCACTTCATCACAAAAACTATTCTTCATCTGATTTTTTCAACAAAATGACTGATGAAAAGGGATCAAGTGTAATTGCATTCCTGAAAATATTTCCCTTAACGTCTCTATAAATACCTTGAAGTGGTATTTTCATGCTAGAAGCAGTACTGTTGTATTTAACCAATGATGGATCGCTAGCGTTTTCCTCTGCTTCTACCTCGACAAAACTAATGTCATCTATCCAATAGGTTACTTGCTCCTTGCCAGACTCCAAGACAATGCTACTGTTCGTTTCGGGAATAAAAAAAGGAATAAATATCTCAAATTCTTTAACACCACTGCCAATTTCCAATGTTTGTATGGGAGAAATCGGATGATAAGAGGATGCGGATTGCCTTAAATACACGTCCAAACTGCTCGTTTTATCGGCAAGCGCCTTGAACTTCAGCATATATTTTTTACCTGCTTCCACCTGTCCGACTCCTAAGATAAGAAAGGATAACCCTTTGCTCGCCACCCGTAAGGTCCCTCCTTCCATTTTTGCCGGCCGGTCCCATGATATGTCACAGTCTTTGGTGGTAGAAAAACAATAGAGCCCGTCTATATTTTCATCAAAGCCCCCATTCCCATATTTATTCACCCCTACAGTAGATGCAGATGAGTAAGCCGAAACTCCTACTTCAATCTTATGGGAACCCACGTCCTTGCCGTATTCCTTTTGCCATTCCTCCAAGGTATAGGAGTTAGAGTATCGTCTGTCGCTAAGAGTGAAGTGCCTGTAAAAGCCCAAATGGTCGGGGGGAGCCACGTAGTAATTGTTGGTCAAAAAAACCAGGGAATCTATATCCCTTTGGTTGCTATGCATGGCGACAGCTTTGTGGTAGGATTTTGTGCTATAAAAGATATTGTTACTTACTTTATTGTTCCGCACGGGAGAACCAGGAGCATCCTGGGAGATAAACAATTGATATTGGGTATCATAAACCAGATTGTTTTCAATGGTTATGTTTCGTGCATTATGAATGAAAATCCCCTTTCCTTCTACATGAGCCACGGTATTGCCGCTTACCAAAACTCCAGAAGCATTGTCGTCCAAATAAATCCCTTCCACTGGTGCCTGTTCTATTTTGGCTGAAGGGGTGCCGGTTTTTGCTCCGCGTCCGTTGACTACTACGTTCCCTGTAACTTCTCTCCCAACGTAGTTGGTGTTGGCGGGACCCGTCCAAGTATAAATGCCAGCCCCATCATCACGGATGAGACAAAACTCGTCAATATAGTTGTTATTGACTTTTGTATGGTGGCCTGAGAAACGAATACCGATATATCCAGTCTTAAGAATCTTGTTTCTTTCTATCAAATTGTTGTCAGAGCTGGTCTGGATGGCCAAGCCGTTCCCTACCCCGCTTTTTCCCATGCCTTTCCATATATTGGTACACTCTATAACATTGTCAATGATGGCAGCATCTGAGGTATTGTTTCTTAAATCTATCCCGTTATTTAAGGAATAGGAAATGTTGTTCTCCTGCAGGGTGATTTTGGGAAAGTCCGAAGCGGTAAAAGCGTTCTCCCCTGATTGCTCGATTACGCATTGTCTCACCGTAACGTTTCTTCCGCCCTTGAGCTGAATGGACGTTCCATTTACACCTTTAAAATGCAAATTGTCAAATACAACATTGCCGACGCCCGTGGCGTTAGTCACCAAATTTTCAATTGAACTAACTTGAACACGGGGGATACGAGATCCTTGACCCACAAAAATAAAAAGCTTTTTATTTTGTTGGTCATAATACCACTCCCCTGCTCTGTCTAAAGTTTCCGGGTGATTTTGGATAAAATAGCCGAAGTTTTTTACGGGGTTATAGGTACCTGCTACCTGGCTTAGGTATAAGGTGTTTTCTTCCTGAGATTCTATAAGGTGCCTATCAATTGTAAAATGGCTTTTCCTTATTACAAGCTCCCCTCCAGACCAATCTGGAGACATTGGAAGTTGATGATCTGTAATGGAATTTTTTCCGTCTGTTTCCTCAAAAATTAAGTAACCTTCATTTTCTGAGTCACTATTGGGGAATCTTCCCATTTCCTGAAGCACACCATCCACCAAAACAATATTGACGGTGGATCCCAATAAAGAATGGCTGCTTTCATAAATGCCTTCACCTGCATTAACCCAATTATCCAGATCCACTAATGAAGTGATAATGGGCAGTGCCCCTTTTCCGTAGGCGCCAAAGACTAAGGGTTTGTTGTCACTGCCGCCTTGGATAAGGTTTATGTGCCCGTAAAACACCTCTCCTCTCTGAAATAAAACAGAATCTCCAGGTTGCAGGCTTTTTAAAATCGAATTTAATTTATCCAGACTCTTCCAAGGAGTATTGGGATTTTGTGCTTCAACAGACGTTCGGGAATCGTCACCTTTAGCCGAAGAAAAATAGTAGTTGTTTCCATAGAGATCCGCTAGCGAAAGGATGAAAAAAAATAAGATTACAAAAATGATTTTCATGGTGGAGATAGCTCTTCGACTTTTAAAGATATAAAAATCGGAAGAGATATTGCCATTCTCTTAGCAAAAAGGGGTGGAAGATAATTCTCCCACCCCTTTCACACCATTAGCCTATCCTCTTAGTTTACAATAAGTCGTGTTCTATTAAGTATTTCAGTTTGCCCTACGACACTGACCAAGTAAATTCCCTTAGGAAGGTCACCTAGCGGAAGTTTGTAAATTCCCTTTTCACCTAACAACAAGCTGGGATCGAATTGATGCATCAGTTGCCCATTCATGCTGTGGATCAAGACATTGGTTACGGCAACCTCCTGGTTTAGGGATATATTGGTTGTTTCACGTGCCGGATTAGGATAAACTTTCACCTCCAGTTCACTTTCATCCATCGCCATATCTTCTGACTTATCAGCTGAAGAGGGTTCTGATGGAGTTACCTGTAGTCGCGCCGCACTTGTAGAAGAGCTTGCAATGATAGCTATTGCTGATACCGAGGCTCGATCTTTTGAAGCCACCATGTCCAGGTTCAATTTCCCATCTTTCACCACAACATTTTCAAATATCAATTCCGTTTGCTGATTTTTATTGGCTACAAAGATGTCGAAATCATCTTTCACCAATAATCCTTCTATTCTGATATCAAACACACGTCTCCCCTTTTGGGCGCTTCCACCTTGTTTTCCCCACCAAAGTTCATTGTGGTAGGTCTTTACCGTATAGGTACCGTTGGGCACCGGAATGGTGTATTTCAAGGTTGAAGCATTCCTTTCTGTCTGGTATATTGCCTCTGAGCTGGCCGCCTTGTTGTTATTTTCGTTGCTGGTATTAAAGTAATCCTTATAGTTCTTATCCCCCTTGAACAGCTTTCCGGCAAATGAAAGGTTGTCGCCTGAACCTGTGTTCAGGTAGAGAGAGTATCCGGAAGACTCGGGCACTGAAGGCGCTTTTGGCGCTTCCGGCAAGGCTGGGACTGCTTCCTTGGTTGTTCCGGTGATGACGATTGCGGATATAGATGCACGGTCCTTGGAGGCCAAAAGATCCAGGTTAAGCTTGCCGTCCTTTACTTCAATATTGTTGAAAGTAAGTATGGTCTGCTTGTTGCCTGATGCTTGATAGAGGTCAAAG